>Ga0257107_1000096_pt1 | contig 30991 bp, 23 predicted proteins | sample LP_taG_2_FD_190178 | JGI IMG/M metagenome (GOLD analysis project Ga0257107, IMG submission 190178) | Marine microbial communities from Northeast Subartic Pacific Ocean, Canada - LP_J_2011_P26_500m | ecosystem: Environmental > Aquatic > Marine > Oceanic | place: Canada: Northeast Subartic Pacific...
TTCTTCCATGGCTAGACGGTCAAGATCCCTAGCCTGGTTTTGAGTCAGAAGTTTCATTATACTCTTACTAAAGCAAACGCAATAGCTGTTTCATCAGTATGGGATATACTAACTTTACAAATAATTTGATCCAGTGGCGGATGATTTAATTTCACTTCAGGAGCACCGGATTCACTTGAAATTATTTCTATTGCTGAAAAATCAATATTTGAAACAATACCGGAAGATAATAAAGCTTTTTTGATGGCCTCTTTGGCCGCAAACCTGCCAGCAAAATGGATAGGCGGCGCAGCTTTTGAATCGCAATATTTAATTTCTATGGGCGTATAAGTATGTTCTATGAACCGCTGGGGATGTTTTTGGATAATTTTTTCAATACGTACAACTGAAACAATATCTGTCCCGATAAAATATTCAGCCACTATTGAGCTCGTTTACAATACCTACTATTTCGTAGACATCATTGATATCCCAGTTAGCACCTGAATCAACTGTGCCAAACGTATCACCATAGCGAGCAAATATTGTTCGGATACCAAGTTTTTTTGCTCCAACGACATCCCTTTCTGGCCAATCACCAACCATCAAAGCTTCTTCAGCATCAATATTTAGCTGGGATAAAGCCATTTCAAAGGGTATCGGTGATGGCTTCCTAACATTAGTATCGTCAAAAGTGAGAACCACATCAAAATGATGATGTAGATTCAAGTAATAAATTCGCATCCATGCTTCTCGGCTGGGCGCATCAGATACAACAGCAAGTTTCACACCCCTTTTTATGAGTTCCACAAGCGTATGATTTACATTTGGATACAACAACAAATTTGCTTCCCTGGCTCGTCGATATGCTACTATACCTGCTGCCAAATATTTATTATTTACTTCGCCGATTGTTTTATTTAAAAAATCATTAAATACCTGCTGATTCTCCCAACCTTCCTCTTCATAAATGCCGATTATGGTCTCATATGATTTATCAGGATCAATATCAAGTCCAGCCTCAATCATACCGGCAATGGCAGCTTTGACTGCATAATCTTTCATTTTCATGAAATCAAGCAGGGTATTATCTAGGTCAAATATGACCGCTTTTATCATCAGGATACTAATCCTAGAGTTCGATTGATATTAGTTCTGATATTTTTGAGGATTCACGATTTTATCCATTTCGTACTCAGCTATTTTCCTCCAGGTACGATCTTTGCGTGCCTTCTCCAATGCATTAACGGATGCAACTTTATTGCCTTTACCTCCACACCATGTTGCCACACCAAGTTCAATCCATCCGCCACCGAAAGATGGCTTGCGATCCGTTGAGTTTCGGGCTGCTTCTTCAGCTCGATCGCACTCATCTAATTGATTATAAGCAACAGCTAGTCTATACCAGGCCATGGCGTCTTTTTTATTATGTGTTGTGGCAAGTACAAGATTATTTGCTGCATTAGCCCACTCTTCCATTTCGCTGTATATTACACCGAGGGTTGAATATCCCTTAGAATACTTAGAATTAACCTGAACAGCAGTATTTAGAACCTCAATTGCCTGATCATATTTTTTCTCACTGAGGTATATCTCACCCATGGCACCGAAAGCTTTATCATAGGCAGGGTGTACATCAACAGCTGCTTTAAATGAAGCTAAAGCCCCTTCGTTATTACTATTAGCCTTCTTGGATAGTCCCATTGCATACCATCCTTTATAAAAATTCGGATTTATATCTAGTGCTTGTTGGTAATGACCAATCGCTCCATTACGGTCACCCATTTTCGCATTAATTACACCGATTTGATAATGAGCCTGATAAAATTTTTGATCAAATTCCAACACTTTATAATAGGCTTCTATAGCACCATCTAGGTCACCTCGTTTGTAGGCCCTATTTCCGTCATTAAAAGATTTTTTTGTAACATTATCTAATGCCTTTCTGGCTTTTTCATGATATGGATTTATTTCTAGTGCTTTTTTGAAATGTTGAACTGCTTCATTGAGTATTCTTTCCCGGTTCTTTACTAGGCCCATGCTATATGCCGCTTCAGCAAACATGGGAAATTTCTCCAGCACAATTCGATAACTTTCAAAGGCATTAGCATAATTAGTATCGTCCATATATCGACTGGCATCATTCATTAATGTATTAATTTCATTTATACGGTCGAACTCATCTCTTAATTCTTGATTTTCAGGGTCAACATCAATTGCTCTCTTTAAGAAATCCCGCGTCTCTTGCATTTTACCTAAACGAAGATTAAGTCTGGCTAATTCAAGCATTGCTGGGGAAAAAGTAGGATCCATTTCCAAGGCTTGCGTAAATAATGATTCAGCTCGCACAATTTGACCATTATTCAATTCATTCTTCCCATCTGCTAAAGCCTGTTCAGGTGTCTGTCCAATAAGGTTTATCATAAATATTGTTATAATTATAGATATCTTTCGTGAGTTATTAAACATTTTTTCCTCCAATTGTGCCGAAGGCGGGACTCGAACCCGCACGAGGTTTCCCCCACTGCCCCCTCAAGACAGCGTGTCTACCAGTTCCACCACTTCGGCAATCGATTTTATTCAATATTCAGGTTCTGTTGAATATCAGGGACTGATAGATCTAGCAAACGTTGATCTGCTTCACGCTTTAAAATGGATTCACTATCAATTGTTGCAGGAGCACTAGTCAAACTAATTAATATACCAAAGGTCATAAAAAGAATAGCGAACCAGGTTGTAATTTTGCTCAATGCAGTTGCCGCTGCACGACCGCCAAAAATAGAGTTTCCCATACCGGCGCTTAAACCACCAGCTAGCCCACCGCCTTGGCCTGCTTGCATTAATATTACAGCTATTAACAAAATGCTAATGATTGTATGGATACCTATAAGTATTCCTGTCATCATTTACTCCTTATAATCATTATTAACGATTTCTATTATTTTATATAATAATTCTAATTTTAAACTCGCTCCACCAATTAAAAACCCATCTACACCTTCAACTTCAATCAATTCCTTCGCATTTTCAGGTTTTACAGATCCACCATAAAGAATCGGGATTTGTTTTACTAATTCAGTAGCAAATAGTTCAGCCAGTAATTCGTTTATCTGTAAATGTGTATCTTCAACCTGTTTTGGTTTAGCGTTAACTCCTGTACCAATTGCCCAAACCGGTTCATACGCAATAACTATGCGATCAATTAATTGACCTTTAACTCCATCCAAGCCCTTGGTTAATTGTTCCTTTAATATAGTTTGCGTGTACCCAGCATTCCGATCATTTAATGTCTCCCCAATACAGAAAATAGGCATAAGACCATTATCCAGAACCGCACTTAGCTTTTTATTTAATGAAGTATTATTCTCATTAAAGATATGCCGCCGTTCCGAATGTCCAATAATTACGTAACGAACACCGCAGTCCTTAAGCATACGAACTGAAGTCTCGCCGGTGAAGGCACCTTCGGGTTCAAAATAAACATTTTGACTGCCTAATTCGATACCAGAATCTGACAAATTTTCATTTATGTGAAAGAGCGATGTAAAAGACGGGCAGAATATAATTGTTGGCTTTTCCTTATCCAAAAGCAAATTGGATATCTCACTGACGAAAGAGACTCCCTCTTGTGGCGTTTTATACATTTTCCAATTGGCAGCAACTATAGGTTTTTTTATCATCACCTACCTAATGCATCCAATGCAGGTAGTGTGTTCCCGCTTAATAGTTCCAAAGATGCGCCACCACCAGTAGAAACGTGTGTCATCTTTTCACTCATACCAAATGTCTTTACTGCAGCTGCGCTTTCACCTCCACCAACGATCGTATCTATGCCTTTATCATAGGCCAAGGAAAGCATCTTTGATATGGCTTTTGTTCCGTTTTCGAATTCTTTCTTTTCGAAAACACCCATTGGGCCATTCCATAAAATTGTTCCTGCACCTAAAATATAATCGGAGAAAATATTTACAGTTTCTATTCCAATATCAAGCCCCATAAAACTATCAGGAATAGAATCAAATGCTACAGTCTTTATTTCTTTCGATTTTTCAATCGTTTCAGCTATAACAAAGTCTACTGGAAAAACAAGTTTTACTCGCTTTCGTCGTGCACGCGCCAAAATTTCTCTTGCAGAATAAACCATTTTACTATCCACTATTGATTGACCAACATTCACCCCAAGTGCCTTAAGAAAAGTGAAGGCCATTCCACCTCCAATCAGTATTGTATCAGCATCATCCAGAAAGCGATCAATTAATTGTAATTTACCTGATATTTTTGCCCCACCCAGTATCAATAGTAACGGATGCTTTGGTTCCTTAAACCTTTCTAGTAAAAACTGAAGTTCTTTTTCCATTAAATATCCCATACCTTTTTCTATGAAATGTTCCGTGACACCTACATTGGAAGCATGGGATCGGTGTGCTGTTCCAAAGGCATCATTTACGTAGATTTGCCCATGCCGGGCGAGTTTTCTTGCAAACTCAGGATCATTGTTAGTTTCTCCAGAGTGAAAACGTAAGTTTTCTAGCAGATGTACTTCTCCAGGGTGTAACCCGATTGTCACATTAATTGCATCCTCACTAATACAATCATGAGAGAATTTAATGGGTATCTCTAATATGTCAGAAAGTGTTTCCCCAACAGGAACTAGACTGAACTTTTCATCAATTTTACCGTTCGGCCGTCCCAAATGTGACATGAGTACAATTGATGAACCAGAATCTAGACACTCCTTAATTGATGGAATCGCAGATTGGATACGAAATGAGTCTACAACACGGTCATTCTCTATAGGAACATTGAAATCTACGCGCATCAGTACGCGTTTTTGCTTCAAGTCGAAAGAATGTAACGCCCTAATCATTCCTAAAATTTTCCCTTAGTGTTATGCATGTTATCCCGGAAACCCGTGCTGCACCATTTTCTCTCAATACTTTTGCACAGTTTGAAATAGTTGACTCTGTGGTCAGCACGTCATCAACTAATAATATGTGTTGATTGTCTAGAGATTTATTAATGGCAAAAGCACCGTCTAAATTTACTATACGTTTCGTATTGCACAGCATCGTTTGGGAAACAGTATAACGTGTACGCTTAATTATACTGGTATCAATAGGCAATGCATAGATAGATGCTAATCCTGTCGCCAGCCAAAATGCCTGATTATAACCTCTTTCCCTTTTCTTTAACCAATGTAGTGGAACGGGAATTATCATATCAATGTAACCTATTTCATCCTCAAGATTTTCCTCACCCAAGCGGACACCCAAATCAAAACCAAAATTAGCGCGGCCATTGTATTTAAGGGAATGAATTAAGTTATGTAAAATATCGTTATAAAACCAAGCTGAGTGCATATCATCCAGATAATTATTATTGGTAACATTTTGGACCCAGTTGCCAAACTTTATCGGTTGCATTCCATCCTTGCAAAATTTGCATATATTTGTCCGATTGTTCTCATGGATCCTTGAACATCCCACACAAGTATTAGGATAAACCAAGTCCAAAACTAGCTTTATTAAGGCCTTAAGATATTTGAATAGTGTAAAGATCAACTCGGTTATACCTTATTTTTTCGTGTCTCTATTACCGGTAGGTTATAAGTTTTCTTTATGAAATCTGTACAATTCACACACGCAGACAAACTGACATTACAGGATTTAATTTTCCATCGCATTCATGAGATCCTTCTTGTAGCTAGTCCCTATGATTCTTTCGTTTTGGAAGAAGATGGTCGATTGACTGAACAGATATTGCATGAATTTATGGGGATGAATTTTAGTAATGCACCACGAGTATGGCAAGCTTCTACTGCTGCGGATGCACTTAAAATGCTTTCTCGCCAAGACTTTGATTTAATAATTGTAATGATGCGCATTGCAGATATGGATCCAGTACTATTCTGTTCAAAGATTAAAGAAACTTACCCTAATAAACCGGTTATTCTACTAGCCTTTGACGAGTCAGAAATAAAGCAATTACCAGAAGAGTTAGGAAAATCAGCTATAGATCGTGTATTCATATGGTCAGGGAATGCCAATGTATTATTAGCAATTGTGAAAATGCTTGAAGACGCAATGAATATTCGCAGGGATATCAAAAAAGCAGATGTACGCTGCATCATACTAATAGAAGATTCACCACGATATTACTCTCTAATACTACCAATGCTTTATAAAGAGATCAGTTACCAGGTGAAAGAAATGGTTGACAAAAGTGCCAGCGATTATGAACGATTATTACATATGCGTGGTCGTCCGAAAATACTTCTAGCTACTTCTTATGAAGAAGCTGAGCGTTATTTTAAGCGCTTCAGATTGAGTACACTTGGTATAATTTCAGATATCAGGTTCCCAAAAAACCACAAATTAGATAAAAACGCTGGTGTAAAATTTGCACGATGGACAAGATCAATTGACCCAAGCATACCAATTCTGCTGCAATCAAAACATAGAAATAATGCTGAATTAGCCAAGGAAATCAATGCTCATTTCCTGTATAAAGATTCTCCAACTCTGTTAAGGGAACTCAGTGAATTCGTTGTCAAAAATTTCGGCTTTGGTGATCTCATATTCCGTACACCCAAAGGAAAGGAACTGTTCACAGTTTCTGATTTGCCTGCCCTCATTAAGGCAATCCAAACTGTACCAAAAGAGTCAATCCTCTTCCATGCAAATAGCAATCACTTTTCTAATTGGTTGGCTGCACACGGATATTTGGGACTTGCCTCTCAGGTGCGTCCTCTGAATCATGCCAATTTTAAAAACATAGATGCACATCGGGCCTATTTAGTTCATTTGATAGAAAATACAAATAAAAACCGTAAAGCAAGACAGATCGTAGAAACTCAACGAGATACATTTGATCAGACCAGGCGTTTTATACAAATATCGGGTGGATCTTTAGGTGGAAAAGCTCGCGGACTAGCTTTCGCTCAAAAAATGATTCGTTTATCTGACTTCCGGGATCGTTATGATGGAACAGATATTAATATTCCGCATGCTGCTGTTGTTGGCACTGATTCCTTTGACGAATTCATGAATGAAAATAATCTATGGGCGGTTGCTCTCTCCAAAAAAACAAACAAAGAAATATCAATACTATTCCTTAAATCAAATATTAATAATGATTTAAAAAATTCACTTAAAGTATTTATTAAATCTGTGAAGTATCCCTTGGCGGTACGCTCATCGAGTCTACTAGAGGATAGCCAGTACCAACCGCTTTCAGGGATGTATGCCACCTATATGCTGCCAAATAATCATAAGAAATTGAATGACCGATTGGAAGATATTATTATTGCTATAAAGCTCGTATATGCTTCCACGTTTTTTCAGAACCCAAAATCACTTATAAGTGGTTCTGTACATCGTATTGAAGAAGAAAAAATGGCGGTGATGCTAATGGAAATGGTTGGACAGAATTATAATGGCAGATACTACCCAGCTTTTAGTGGGACTGCGCAGAGCTTTAATTTTTATCCAGTATCATACATGGAACGACATGAAGGCGTGGCTCATTTAGCACTTGGATTGGGAAGGACCATTGCCAATGGTGAAAAATCCCTGCGATTTTCTCCAAAATACCCCGGTATTTTACCCCAGTATTTCTCCATTAAGGCAACATTGGAAAACTCACAAAATACCTTCTATGCAATGGATCTTAGTCCAAAAACCCATCCATTGTTCAATGGGGAAGAGAAAAATCTAACATCGTATAATCTGGAAATAGCTGAAAAGGATGGATCACTAAAGTGGTCTGGTAGTATCATTTCAAACGAAGACAATGTTATAAGAGACTCTTTATCCTATGATGGTACAAGGGTAATAACATTTGCATCGATATTAAAATGGGCCACATTCCCGCTTGTAGATATTTTAAAAGATCTTATACGTATGGGAAAAAAAGCATTAGGGTGTGAAGTTGAAATCGAATTCGCTGTAAACATATTCGATGATCCAAATAAGAAACCTGAATTTGCATTGCTACAAATAAAACCTATGGTTATGGGAGGATCAAGAGAAATTATAAATATAGAAGAAGAAAAGGATAATGAAATTTTATGCAGGAGTAAAGTCACCTTGGGTGATGGATTGATTAATGATGTGTGCCATATTGTTTTTGTAGATCCTAAGCGATTTAAACCGGCAATAACAAAACATATCGCCAAAGAAATACATGCCATTAATCAAACATTGGTTAAAAAACATCCTTATATACTCGTAGGATCTGGCCGCTGGGGTTCAGCAGATCCCTGGCTGGGAGTTCCAGTAAATTGGGAACAGATAAACGGTGCTAGTGCCATAGTTGAGTTAGGAAAAAATAATTTTCCAGTTGACCCCTCTTTTGGCAGTCATTTCTTTCAAAATGTTACCAGTATGCGACTGGGTTATTTTACTGTAGATGATAAATCAAACACAGATGTATTTGATTATAACTGGTTGAATAAACAAATTATTAAAGATGATAAAACTTATACTACCTGTTATAAATTGGATCTTCCGCTACGTATTAAGATCGACGGGACAACGGGTAACGGCGTCATCCTTAAACCAAAAACCCCTGAAATAGAGCCAATGAATGAACAGGAAACTAGTGGTATTTGATCAAACAACACCCTGATCGATCATTGCATCTGCAACTTTAATAAAACCACCAATATTGGCACCTTTTATATAATTTACATAATCGCCTTCTGTACCATAAGTACTACACTGTTTATGAATATCTTTCATTATTTGATGTAAATGCTGGTCTACTTCATCTCTTGTCCAGGACAAGCGCATATTATTTTGGCTCATTTCCAATCCGGATACCGCTACACCTCCCGCATTCGCCGCTTTTCCTGGACCAAATAGTATTTTGTTTGCCACAAAAACATCAACAGCACCGGGATCGGAAGGCATATTAGCTCCTTCTGAAACACATTTGCAGCCATTCTTAATCAGTGTTTTTGCATCTTTTTTGCTAATTTCATTTTGTGTTGCGCAGGGCAAGGCAATATCACAAGGAATTGACCAAGGTCGCTGACCTTCAAAATACTCACAACCGAATTCTTCAGCATAATCCTTTATTCTACCTCTTTTTATATTTTTTAGGTCCATTACCCAAGCCAATTTTTCTGCATTGATACCATCTGCATCATGTATTGTACCATTCGAATCAGATATTGACACAACTTTACCACCAAGTTGGATAACTTTTTCGGTAGCAAATTGCGCCACGTTTCCTGAACCAGATATTGTCACTATTTTACCAAAAAATGAATCATCTCTAAGTTTCAGCATTTCTTCAGTAAAATATACGGCACCATAACCAGTAGCCTCTGGTCGTATCAGACTTCCACCCCAATTCAATCCTTTTCCTGTTAATACACCACTAAATTCGTTGCGCAGACGTTTATATTGTCCAAATAAATACCCTATTTCTCGACCGCCAACTCCAATGTCCCCTGCTGGTACGTCCGTATCAGGCCCGATATGACGAAAAAGTTCTGACATGAACGATTGTGTAAAACTCATCACTTCATTATCAGATTTACCTTTAGGATCAAAATTAGATCCTCCTTTACCGCCACCCATTGGTAGGGTGGTTAAACTATTTTTAAATACCTGTTCAAAACCCAGAAATTTTAATATGCTTAGATTCACGGAAGCATGAAACCGTAACCCGCCTTTGTATGGCCCAATAGCAGAGTTAAATTCTACACGATAGCCACGATTCACTTGAGTCATACCCCGGTCGTCGCGCCAGGGAACACGAAACATAATTACCCGCTCTGGTTCTACGATCCGATCCGGAATTCCTGCATGAAAGTATTGTGGATGATCGTTTAAAAATTCCCAGATAGATGAAAACACCTCGTGAACCGCTTGGTGAAATTCATCTTCACCTGGAGATCTCGAGGTAACATGTTTCATAAAATCATTAACAGACTTATACATATTTATTCTCCTATTTAACTCAAATTTTAAAAATCAATCAAATTCGTTGACCCGCGGACTACCATATCCTTCCAGTGGTAATTTCGAAATTCATCCGGATGATTAGAATGAATCTGTTCAAACATCCCTGCGTCATCTTTGTTTATGAATATAAAAATAAATCCATCATCTGAATCTTCATAATGCCAGATTTCATAACTATACCTATCTTCATTAGCTCGATAAGGTTCAATATTAATTGGACGACCATAACGAATTAATACGCGACCACGATCAGTTTTCCTACCAGAAAAATTCCGATTTGAGAATTGTTGATCAGCAAGTGCAAGGCGTGTGTTCATTTGATTGTAAAATTCATTTTCTTTTGTTGTTCTATCAGGATCACGTTTTTCAAAATAATCGACTAATTTCACAATCCGATCGATCCTATTTGCTCTTATAAGTGTTTGAAATTCCGAAGTACTCATGAAATATCCAACAATATCCATGAAATCTCGTAATTCATCGTTTTCCATTGCGTCAAGAATCATGGTAAAATTATTGTTAAAATCAGTAGACTGTTCCTTTACCACGAAGAATTCCCGATCTATGAACGTCTTTTGACCTGATTGATCATCGATAACTACAAGGCGTAGTCTATATCTACCAGCTAACAATCCCATCACATTAAATCCCAGAGTCTCAACACTTGATTCTCCAGGTTTTTTCCTTACAAAAGGCCCACGCTGAAATACTTCCTTACCACTACTTTCAAATAAAATATAATTTGCAGTATACGTACCACCATTATCCTGTAAACCATAAATTTCACTGTAGGCATACAACATTGGTCTTCCTAATCCAAAAACACCACTGGGATTGGGTGTCATCGTATAGCCATTGCGATTGATACTGTTTTCATCCACAAGCTTCTCACGTTTAAGGAATGTACAGACTAATAAATCGCTGGTCGCTAAATAGCTGTCATCAATAGTCCGGATAATTACATTCTTTGTTGCCATATGCACATGCTTGGATACCAAGTCAGTAATTGCAGCACTAAAAACAGCACTGCCTTTAGTTAGTATAAACCTTGACTGCTGGACCATACTTATCTGTCTCTCTGCGGGGCCTGGCCGATCAATGGCCGATTCTAGAATACGAAATACATCCTGCGCTGCACTGTTACCATTGATAAATACACGTACATCTACCACGCCTTCGAATTCATAATTTTCCTCATTGTCTATCCATTGAAATAATGTTTTTGGAATCATAAGGTTTACAACGGCTTCCGTATTTCCTTTTGTCCCGCGGAATTGATGCACACTCATGTCGAAAGAGGTTGGTAACAAGGTTATATTTTGGCCGAGTAGGCCGTAGACTAGAAGGCAAACAAGTATGGAAAATACTCTCATTGGACTATGCCGGATTAGCACGCAGAAATTACCCTGAAATAGTCTTCGTATCCAAGATTAGTGAAGCATTTGGATTTAATGAGAGTTGCCGGTAATTTTGCGGGCCTTATTCTGAATCAAATAATTATATGGCGGAGTAGCTCAGTTGGTTAGAGCAGTGGAATCATAATCCACGTGTCGGGGGTTCGAGTCCCTCCTCCGCTACTATCTTTATTGAGAACAAACTTATCATTTATAGCTTCTAGCATGAAGCGGTTAATTTGTCAAAATTGACTCTAAAATGTACCAAATCTGCTTCATATATGCTTCACCTAGTTCGTCTCGATTTTGTTCTTCTCCAAATTTTGTAATGGTTTAACTGATAGCTTTGTAAACAACCTTTAATGAGTGGGTCTTGTTCAAAAAGCATATCAAATTCTTCAAAACTAATATATCCGCCTCTTCTTATCATGAAGCTAGGATTCACAAAATAACGATATCTATTATCTGGCCTTATCAATGCTTGATGTTCAATGAGTTCATTAAGATATCTTCGCGTAGCTTTTTCTTCTAGATTTAGAACTGACATAAAATCTTTCATATGTAATCGTTTAGAACGGCCTAATTCATCTCATTAATACGCCAGCAATATGGGTACCTTTTATGCCTGTTTCTGGCAAAATATTTACTTTTGGTTTACTCATTTCAAGTTTTAGTTATTACAAAATATCAAGGACTGGCACTCTAATGGTTTTGCTAGGCACCTTAATAGTCTATATGCCTTATGGGGGGTGAGATAATGTTCCAGGATATATGGTCCTTACAGCAGGGTTTTATATGAATTTCTATAAACTAAAACCAACACGACCCAGTATGGAATCAACAAAATAGAAATGAAACGCCTCTGGCTCAATCAAGCCCCGCCAAGTAGCGGGGTTTTTTGTTTGTGGGATTATCGGTAGATTATATTAATTATGGTCTCAAATAAATCAAAGTATACTTCATTCATCTATCTTTACTTTTTTAGCGCAGTTCTTTTTTCGCAAGAAAACAAAGTAAAATATTATGGTAGAGATTTCTTTTTAATCGAAGGTACAGCCATAGCAGATTCATTAAAAGAAAGCCCTTATGATAGATTGCCTATATCCTATAAAAAAGTAGTAAGAGAGCCAGTATGGGATTTATCTAAATCATCTGCAGGTTTATCAGTGAGATTTCATTCAAATTCATCCTCTGTTTCACTAAAGTGGGAAGTGCTAAATGATTTCAGTATGAATCACATGGCAGATACGGGAATTAAAGGCATTGATTTATATTTCAATAACTCAGGACTATGGCAGTATGTAGGCACAGGCCGACCATCGGGAAAAATAAATGAACAGCTTATTATTGATAATATGAATCTAGAAATGAGGGAGTATAAGTTATATTTGCCTTTATATGATGGTATTGAAAGTTTGGAGATTGGAATAGATCCAAACAGTCTTATAAAGAAACCGCCAAAAAGTAATAGTAAACCAATAGTTTTTTATGGTACAAGTATTACCCAAGGAGGTTGTGCATCAAGACCTGGTATGGTTCATACAAATATTATTTCACGAAAACTTAATATAGATTGTATAAACTTTGGGTTTAGTGGAAACGGTAGAATGGAGACATCAATAGGTGTATTGATCGCAGGCATTGATGCATCACTATTCGTAATAGAATGCATGGCTAATGTTGATAAGGATATGGTTTCAAAAAATACTGCACCGCTAGTTAAAATTATTAGAAAAAAGCATCCAAATACTCCAATAATTTTTATAGAGAATATAATTTTTGAAAGTGGTTACTTAGATAACACTATCAAAGATGAGTTAAATAACAAAAATATTGAATTAAAATATCAATATAATAAGATGCTTAAAGAAGGTATTGTCAATTTATTCTATATTGATAATACAGATGCTATTGGGGCAGATCACGAAGGTACTGTAGATGGTGTTCACTTCACTGATTTGGGCTTCTTGCGATATGCTAACTATTTAATCGATAATTTTCATAACCTTGGAGTTTTTGATTTGAATTAGCAAACGTACAATTTTAAATGATATATAATTCTTGGAATAATTAGAATAGTAAAACTATTACCCCGCCCATTAGCGGGGTTTTTTGTTTCTAGACATTTAGGTCGGTCTAATAATCCGATTGGTTGCGATCACATTCAGTCCATATTTTCAAAGTAAATTTTGTTTATGAAATATGTTTTGATAATCATATTTGCTTTATTCTCCTGCGAAAGACCCAACAATCAATTAGTCTTACCAAACATATTTTCAGATGGGATGGTAATGCAAAGAGATACCATTATATCAATTTGGGGTACATCTAATTCAAATGAATTGGTTGAAATAGTTACTTCATGGGGTTATGAGGTATCCACAATCTCTGACTCTATTGGAAACTGGAAAACTCTTTTAAAAACAGTTGAAGTTCCAGGGCCCTTTTCCTTAACCATAATGACTGATAAATATGAAATTAAGATTAACAATATTTTGATGGGTGAAGTATGGTTAGCTGCTGGACAGTCTAATATGGAAATGAATTTTGATTATTGCTGCAATAGTACGGATAATAGTGAGAAAGAAATTTTGAATGCAAATTATCCAGATATTAGAATGTTTAATGTTAAGAAAAATTTAAGTCATGTCCCATTAAGTAAAGTTGAAGGAGAGTGGGAGCAAGCTATTGGTGCAAATATTACTTCTTTTAGTGCGGTGGGGTATTTATTTGCAAAAAACTTACATGAAAATTTAAATGTTCCCATTGGTATTATTCATGCGAGTTGGGGAGGCAGCAGAGTAGAGGCATGGACAGGTTTTGATGTATTTAAAGAGCTTGATCAGTATAATAATGAATTATCACAAGTAGAAAAAATTTCACAAGAAAATCAGCTTATACGCCAATGGTTTTCTCAGTTTAAATCTAAATTATTACCATCTGGAGATTTTGATCTAACCTTAGGAGAGATTTTAAATGAAGCTGAACCTGAAATTGGTTATTTGGATTATTTTATGGAGGACTGGATCAAATTAGACCATATAGGAAAAGATGGAATCCATAACATGAATGATGTTAATGGTTGGATAGAACTTGATTCAACAAATCTACCAGACAAAATAATTGGGACTATAAACTTCAAAGGTGCTACACTTTTTAAAAATGAATTTATAATTGATAATTTAGACAAGAATAATTACATAATTCAAATTCAGCCAGAAGATAATATGCCATGGGGGTTATGGGAATATGATATTTTTGTAAATGGGAATAGAGTTGGTTCTACGCTTATAGATTTAAAGAAAGAGGATTATAAGTTCTACAAAACATTAAAGGAGTATAATATTGACCCTTCTTTCATTACTTCAGGAGAGAACCAATTAGTCCTTAGAGTGTTTGGATATTCTCGCTTAGGAGATATTGTAATAAGTTCATCAAATAACACGAAAATTGAACTTTCAAATTCTTGGGAGTGCAAAATTTTAGCGGAAGAATTTTTTCAGATTGATGATTACCAATACCCTTACACTTCATTGTATTTTTATGAAAACGAAGAAATTGATTTTTCTAAAATACCATCTAGAACGATTATGAATCATCATACAATAGGAAGCTTATTTAATGGAATGTTGAACCCAATTATCCCCTATGGAATAAAAGGGGTAATATGGTATCAGGGAGAGACAAATGCTGAACAAGGAGGGCCTAATTTTGAAAATTATAAAACTCTTATGCCAATGATGATCAAAGATTGGCGTAAACGTTGGGGTTATGAATTCCCGTTTTATTTTGCTCAAATAGCGCCTTATTTTAATTATAATGGCATGTCACCATATTTTCGTGATGCGCAACGTAGCATTCTAAAAGTTCCAAAAACAGGCATGATAGTCACTCTTGATATTGGAGAGAATTATGACATCCATCCTTCAAATAAACATGATGTGGGGCATAGATTTTCTCGTTTAGCCTTAAAAAGATTATATGGTGGTGATCAGATTGAATCAGGCCCCCTTTTTGATAGATATTCTATTAATGGGAGTAAGATCGATGTTTATTTTAATTACGCTGGGTCTGGTTTGGAGATGAGAGAGTATCCTAGAACTGAATTTGAAATTGCAGGCATGGATAAGCAATATTTTGATGCCAAAGTTATTAATCATCGCCAATATCTTGAGGTGTTTTCTAATAAAGTCATTGACCCAACTCATGTTAGATATGCATGGACAGATACGGCTTCGGCTACTTTATTTAACCTAGAAGGTTTACCAGCGTCATCGTTTTCGACTGAATTTGAATAGATAATATTTTCTATTAATTCGACACCTATTCGCCTTCCAGCCAATTTAAAATAGTAGAAACTGCGTGAGGCTCATAACCCGGAGGTAGCTGGTTCAAATCCAGTCCCCGTCACAATGAAAACCCGTCTTATTGATGGGTTTTTTGTTTCTAAATATGCATTTAGATTCAAGATATGAATATGGATGATTCCATAAAATTAATTTGGTTTCAATAATGAGTGAAGCTTCCGAAAGTTTCCTGACCAATGTCCCGCCCATGGGAATATATGAGACCCTGTACGCTTTTCAGGATGCTTTTGGTACACCCATGGGTAAGAAGGGGACTCATCCATGGAGTCAAGGCTTCCCGCTGACGACCCAGTTACCTGAAGGGCCAGAGATGCCTGCGAATATCCATGTTAATGCTGAAGATCTCAAGTATCCTAAGGCTTGGGGTCTACCAGATTTGCGGGAGGCCATTGCTGGTTATTATAACCATTATTACAGCGCAGGAATTGATTACGAAAATATCATGGTTTTTGCGGGAGGTCGACCTGGATTGATGGCTCTATTGATGTTCCTGCAGCAAGATATCCATATCCGTATAGCCAGCACTGAATATACTCCCTACTATGATATGCTTCGTCTACTAAAGCGTGAATATTCTTTTGCGGAAAGTCATGTTGATAATAGTTTTCTCCCAACGGTTCAAGATTATGTCAACCCTGGTAATGCAGACCGGAATTTAGTGATGTTGAGCAATCCCTGTAATCCCACCGGAGTTACCAGAACAGGGGATGAACTTAGATCCCTAGTAAATAAAACATCATATGGCTCATTTGGACTGTTGATAGATGAGGCATACGAACTTTTCCATATCCCTCCAACAAGCGCATTGGAATATATCGATGATATAAATGATTCAAATTTGTTTATCTCGGGTGCTGCAACCAAAGGGCTACAAGCACCTGGTATTCGGATCGGGTGGATAGTAGCCGCAAAACGCTACATTGAAATACTTGGTAACTTCTCATCATTTGGTATGGGCGGTGTTTCCCGGCCATCTCAGCTTTATGCGCTGGAATTACTACAGCGAGTGCGCACAGACATGTCCCACAGAGCTGTTCCAACTTTCTATGCCAGTCAGCGTAAACGCTATGGCGAAGCATTTACTGATCTTGGACTAGAGGTTTTTTCCGGCCATGGCGGATTTTATCATTGGTGTATGTTGCCGGGAGAACTAACTGCTGCGGAGTTTAACAACCGCCTTTTTAAGCATGGTGCCGCCATTCTGAAAGGAACCGACTGCGATATGAAACGCCGGGAGGACAGATCTCCACTTTCGCAATTCTTTCGATTCTCTTTTGGGCCGCTCCAGCCGGAATCCTTTAAATCAGATATTAAAATTTTGCGAAAGGTATTGTACTAAAATTCAAGTGAGTACCCCGCCTATTAGCGGGGTTTATTATTTGTAGATTAAAATATGAAAAATTGGTTTAACAATAATTCAGAATCATTGAACTGGAAATTGATTGGCTGGCTAGGGGCCGGTCTGGTTATTTTTGGATATTACCTCAATGCTAATGAATACATACTATCCTGGCTTGTCTGGCTTGTGGGAAACGCTATGGTAGGCACCTATTCTTTATATAAAAAAGCCTATTCCACTGCAGCAATGTCATTTATTATTATGATCATGAATATTTATGGTTACATACGCTGGCTTTCATGAAACCGATCGTATCTGAAAAAGACTTCCCCACAGCAAATAAGTTTGTTTATCTCAATGCAGCCAATGTGGCGCTAATGTATAGTGGATCAAAGCAGATTATTACGGAATGGGTTGCAGATGTTGCCCAGAATGGTAGCAACAATTTTGATGATTATGCTGAAGAAAATGTTTTCAAAGATCTTCACCGGGCAGCCGCACACTTGATCAACGCTGCAGCGGATGATATTGCTGTTGGTTCAAGCGCCACAGAACTGCTTTGTTCCTTGGCTTGGGCTGTGTCTCCAGGAAAGGATAAAAATGTTGTCAGCACGGAAATAGTTTTCCCTAGTACGGTATATCCCTGGCAACGCGTGGCTAGATCCACGGGGTGCGAGATAAGACTGGCCAAAGAAAAAAATAATTTTATACACACCGATGATATAATTGCCTTGATTGACCGGCATACGGCAGTTGTCTGTATTTCACACGTAGAATACGGTAATGGTCAAACCTATGATCTACACCTATTAGCGGATGCGGCTCATGAGCACGGTGCACTATTGGTTGTGGATGCTACCCAGTCTGCGGGATCCATACCTATTGACGTCCAGTCATGTCCGGTGGATGCGTTAATCAGCGGAGCTTATAAATGGCTGTGTGGTCCATTTGGTGCGGCTTTTATGTATATTGAACCTCTTCTTTCAGAAAAACTGGAGCCGGGCCTGGTTGGCTTTCGCAGTCATAAGAATATGTGGGATTTGGATGCCAACCGAATAGACTATCCGCAAGCGGCCCAAAAGTTTGAATTCAGTACCATGGCTTTCGGATGTGCTGTAGGACTGACTAGAGCGATCAATTTCCTTAATACGATTGGAGTTGAGAATATTTTTCAATACAATCGGCAATTGGCGGATATATTAGTCACGGGCCTGCGTTCCCGGGATGCGGTGATCACATCACCTTTGGATGGTAAGGACCGGTCATCTATCGTAACAGCCTATTTTGAAAACATTGATTCAAAGGAAATCATCACAGGCCTAAAGGCAGCCCAGGTTTTTGTTTCCAGCCGGGCCAGTGCAATGCGATTTTCGCCTCATCTTTATAATACTGTTGAAAATATTGACAGCGCACTTGCTGAAATCGATAACAGTATTATGAACATATAAAATCCAAAACCAAAGAAATAAGATTTTCCCAAGAGTCCCGCCTTTGGGGTTTTATGTTTGTGAAGGTGGCGGTAGATTTGATTACACGTATAAGAGTCGTCATTGAAAAAAATATTATTGATATTTCTTATTCTTTCTTGCTGCGAGAATCTTAAAGAGCCATTCAGTCTGACTGAGAAAACTTATCAAATGTGGCGGGATTTCATACAGCCTACAGAGTTAGATCTGAAATGGACCCGTATACCCTGGCGTAGTTCGTTCCAGGAAGGGTTGATGGAAGCAGGCGCGAAGCAAAAACCAATGTTGTTGTGGGCTATGAATGGCCATCCCCTCGGATGTACATGAAATAACGGTGTGGCGGGCCGGAGGCTCGTCTGGTCAGATCCTCGAATAATCGAAATTGCTAAAGAGTTTATACCAACAACCGATGAAGTGTGGCGACTGCAAAGGGTTCAAGATAAAGATGCCTTTGTTTTTCAAGAGATGGCGAACAAAGGCCACTATCGTAGGATTGGCGGAACACGGCAGGGGATTTATGTCTGCAGCCCCAGTGGCGCACTATTGAGTTCTATTAATTCACTTAAAGCCGATGATGTCCTTGAGATGATCAAGAGTGGATTGGATAAATGGAATGTTTTACCTTTATCCGAGAGACAGATATCCAGCGATTTTATTCCAAGAGCAATGCACCGTTGGGAAAACAGCTATCCTGATCACGGAATGGTCCTTAAATCATCGAGAATAGATTTATTTACAGATCCACCTGTGCAATCTGAGCGAAGCGATCGTTGGAATATCGATCATGTATGGTTCAATAAGGCTGAGGCACGTCTTTGGCTTCCAGAAGATCCTTTGGAAGGAGATTTTTATGAGTTGCCTGATGTAATAACAGATCGTCTATTCTGTTTTCACCTGGTGGATAATGCCAGAGGTCAAACATTACCATTTGCACCGCAGGATATCAAGGAGTCACATCTGCAGATTGAAGTTCTAATACGGAGCCAGACTTCCGTGCAAATAAAAATCACCGGACATTCCAAAGCAGTTGCAAGAGGGCAGTGGTTATTTGGTCAAAATGACTGGACGCCTAATTATGACCTCAACCATGATATGCAAACAAATTTACTAGGTAAAGCTTCGTATGATCTTGGGCTGGAAAAGTTTACGGAATTTGAAATGGTAGCCATAGGTAAGCGCTATGGTAAGACAGAAAATAATGGTAGACAGAACAGCCCTGATTCAGGCTATATTGGATTCTTGTTCACCTTGGCTAAAGGCGATCCTTCAGATAGAATTGCACCTGCGTTTGTAGATGTCTACAATGCTGATTGGATTATCCAGCCTTAAATAAACTTGGTACGAAGGATATGCCTTTTCATGAAAATAATACCGATAAACTAAAAGCTAGGTGAATTAAAAGTAATTTCATCAATAAAGAGCCAGCTTGGCCCACCTGCACCAGGGTGCCAATCTGGACACTCAAGAATATTTTTTGCTTTAATTCTGATATAACGGACTGGATTATTAATAATCTGTGAAAAATCCACTATTTGTGGTTCATAATTTTTCAAAGATACGTTATGTTTTTTTGCTTCATATTGGACGAATTCTTTTCCGTCTTCTGAACTGTAAAACATTACAAATTTAGGAAGCCATATCCAGCTTCCTGGATTTTGTAAAAATGTTGCGGTCACTGATTTGATATCCCTTTTACTTCCGAGGTCAATGGTGGCATCAAAATGCTCTCCTTCCCAGCCTTGCCATGCACCCCATGAATATTTTGCGCCGCGAATGGAATCAAATAAGCCGTTTTTCCCACCTGCAGTATATGTTTTACTGTATGGGATCTGGTAATTAATGGCAACACGAAAAGGCATTTTATGGAAACTAAGCGTTTCAACCTGACTAGAAATAATATCAGTATTGGATACGACTGCTTTGATGACTGTACTCTCATTTATCAAGAACGGTTTTTCATACATGTTGGTATTGCGATTGGGTACGTTACCATCTAGTGTATAAAAAATATCTCCGTCATCAAGATTATTGTACATGTGCACCTTCATTGTATCATAAAATGCTCTTGATCGAGCGGCAATTATCGGGTTTGTTACTGTAGAAATCTCTACATTAGATCTAGGTCTATCCTTCATCGATAATCCGTATTCTTTATTTGGCAGGTTTCCCATAATAAAGACCAGTTCACCGCCACTCATTATTTTTTCATGATCAATAAATGTTTCACTATGCACCCTTCCATTGAAGCGAACTGATTGAATGTATTTATTTTCCTTGTCAAAATTTTCTGTTTTTAGATAAAATCTTTTCCCATTCTCTAGACGGATTACCACTTCATCAAATAACGGTGTGCCAATAACATAATAATCCTTTCCAGGAACAACAGGATAAAACCCCAGAGCGCTAAAAACATACCAGGCAGACATTTGTCCGCAGTCTTCGTTGCCGCATAGTCCATTACGCTGATTGGAATATTGGTTATCCAGAATATCTCTCACAATCTCTTGTGTCTTCCAGGCCTGACCGGCGTAACTATAAAGGTAAGCAAAATTATGACTCGGTTCATTACCGTGGGCATACTGTCCCATCAAGCCAGTTATATCTGGTTGAAACCTTCCTGTAAGAATATTTGTAGCATTGAAAAGGGAATCTAAACGATTGCAAAAAGCTGTATCTCCACCCATCAGGTTAATTAAACCATTAATATCATGCGGAGCAAAATAAGAGTATTGCCAACTGTTCGCTTCCGTATAATTGGCATTTACTTCAAATGGATCAAATGGACTGACCCAATTGCTGAATTTTCTGCCGCGCATGAAACTGGTGGTGGGATCAAATAGATTACGGTAATTCTTTGAACGTTTTAGATATTTGTTCGCTAATTCAGTTTTTCCCAAATCATGGGCAACAGTAGCGATACACCAATCATCATAAGCATATTCCAGAGTTTTGGATACAGATTCATTTTCTGATTCTACAGATATATACCCTTTTTCCTTGTATTCATCCAGGCCTTCATTATCATCCAAGGCGCTTTTGACCATGGCATCCAGCGCTTTATCATGATCAAAGTTCCGCAAGCCTTTAGACCAAGCATCAGCAATGACGGGAATAGAATGATACCCGATCATTGTATTAGTTTCATTTGATGCTAATTCCCATACAGGCAATAAGCCGCCCTCCTCGTATTTCGTAATTAATGTCCGTACCAGATCCTGTGCAAGTGTTGGTTTAATCATGGTTAGTAATGGATGCAATGCACGAAAAGTGTCCCAAAGTGAAAAGACTGTATACATACTACTGCCTTTTTCAACGTTGTGGATCTGTAGATCTGCCCCTCTGTATCTGCCATCAGTATCAGCATAAAGATTCGGCGCAATCATGCTGTGGTAAAGCGCTGTGTAAAAATTTATTTTATTTTTTCTTGATTTATCTTTGACTTCAATTCTTGAAAGTTCATTTTCCCAAATATCACTGGCTTCCCGCTTGATTATTTCGAAATCCCATCCGGGCAATTCCGTATCAAGATTGGTTCTGGCACCTTCATTATCAACTGCAGAAATGCCCACTTTTACCAATAACGGCCTATCTTTAAGGACCCTAAAGGAAAAAGAACCTTTTACTATTTGTCCCTCGACTTCGTCAAGTATGTTTTCCACATTATTATCAATCAAATAATTATTATTAATTATATCCTGGGAAAACCTGGCATAAAAAAATATTATTTGATCTTTAGCCCAACCATGGCTTCGCCGGAAACCAGATATCTCCCGAGGGCCAATTTTACTGATACCGGATTCAACAACCTTATCTCCGATACCATGTTCAAGATCAATAATAATATTGGCAGAATCCGTTGACGGGAACCAATAGCGATGAAAGCCAGTTCGCATTGTAGTTGTCAATTCAACGCGAACACCATGATCCTCTAACGTAACAGCATAATATCCAGGTTCAGCTACTTCAGTTTTATGGCGGTACGATGAACGGTAACCTGTATTGGGATCATCTTCAAAACCAGGTTGAAACTGAATTTTTCCAACTGTCGGTACAACCAATATGTCCCCATAATCCATAGCACCTGTACCACTCAAATGAGTATGGGAAAAACCAAGTATTGTAGGGTTGGATGAATGATATCCGGAACAATTTTCCCAGCCAGTGTTCCTTGTATCAGGGCTTAATTGCACCATTCCAAAGGGCCGTGTAGCGCCAGGAAATGTATGACCTGTTCCATCAGTCCCTATAAATGGATCAACATAATCTGATAATCTTTGTTTTGAGTCCGTACAGAAAAAAACAAAAAAAGAGATGAAAAATGAAAGTGTAATGCCCCTATAAAAAGTGATAATTCGTATTATTCTCATACTTATAAACTAGAAAAGATAGATGAATAGATTAGAATAATTAGTATGCAGGGTAAAATCTCTGGAACCGTATTATTGTAGGCGAACAATAATACTGGAGGAAAGTTTGATATAATTTTAATCTGCTTCGTCACCATCATAAGCTAATGGTTGAACATATTCGTCAACGTATTCAACCCACACCTGATAGCCTGCATCATTTAAATGAACACCATCGATAGTGTATACTTCATTCATAAATCCGCGTTTATCAACAAATACTGAATATAAATCAATAACCTTATATACATTATTTTGGTTGTGTTCTTTTATCAACAGATTTATTTCATTGATCTGATCGGTAAGTGGTGGATCAAATTTGGGTAATAATACACCCTTAATATCCTCATATTTCCTAGGATCAGTAGGTAATACAGTTTGGATATATATTTTTGTATTCTTACAGTATTTTTGAATATTATTAGCAATGCGCAAAATATTTTTAGCAACATAAGAGGGGGTTATATACTTTCGATTAGGATGATCATCAAAGATATCATTTATTCCAATTAACAAAAATACTGCTATTGGTTGATAGTATATGATTTCATTAAGACGCGCTAAAACACCTTCGGTAAAATCACCAGAAATACCTCTGTTTACTATATTATTAACGCCAAATCTCTCGTTCCAATTGTGACCACCTTCAGTAATACTGTTTCCCAGAAATACGATTTTATTATCACCTAGTGGTTTTTTTTTAAACTCAGCTATTTTTTTTATAAAATAATCTTTTTGCCAATCTTTTTGATACTTTATAATAATGTTAGAATCTGGATATAGATTTTTCTGGTCAAGATAAGAATTAGTTGGGTTTGTTTGGGAAATTGATTTAGTTACGATTATAATAATCGATATAACTATTAATTTCATATTTTGGTTATAATTATCAGTCGATATTGATCAGAATGAATAACGAAATCCAAGATCAATAGTTTTTCCGTAGTGCTGTTCTAAGCTTAGAGATTTGTTTCTAAACCTATTTATGTCAACAGCTTCCGTAATGTTACTTACATGCAAGAAAATTTCTAAACCATCGACAGGAAGATCCATCTTCACCGATAAATCCCATCTTTTATAATCATCGGTTGATTGACGCAACTCTGGCCAAAAATCTGTTCTCATAAAAACGTTGGATTTATAAAGCATGGACAGCCTCCCTGAAAATCCTTTATAATCATATCCGAGAGAAACATTAATAATTTCATCAGGTTGATCAATTAACCGGTCAATATAAAACGTATCAATATTTGAAGTAGTAGTAGTAAGAGGTGGTCCCCAATCAATTTCATATTCTATTATGGTGCGGGGATACTTTACTTCTGACTGGGTGACGGTATAATTTGCATTTAACACTAGTCCACTAAATACGCTGGGAAGGTACCAGAACCTGGTTTGATAGTCCAACTCAAGCCCTGATAGTATTACCTTATAAGGATTATTTGATGTATAATTTTGGATATAATATTTATGAGTTCCTTCTGGGAGTCCATAATCATTTGGATCAGCGATATATCTTCTGCCGCTAGCATAAATGAGATCCTTTATATCTTTTTCAAAATAACCAACGCTAAACAAACCGAGATGATGTTGATTTATTGAGATGGTAAAATCAGTATTTTCCGATAAGCCAGGTTCAAGATAGGGATTCCTATAATCTACGCTACTACCTGGGCCACTAATCTCATAAAGTGGAATGATATCCGTATAATTTGGCCGGGCAAGAGTATTAGTACGGGCAAATCGAATATTTACCCAAGAGAAGGGTTTGTAGCGCAAGAAATATGCAGGCAGCCAAAATTCATTTTCTCTTTTATGAGTGTACGCTTCACCAATATATACCCAATGCGGCAATGCAGCTTTATAGCCTCTGTAGGAGTTATAGGTTGTTTTGTTTGTCTCCGAGCGCCCGCCAGCAATAATATTAAATTTTGAACCAATGTCCATATCTAACATGAAGTAATACGCGCTGTAATTTTCTTCACCGGAATAGTCGTATAAAATTGAGTTAGTCTGATGTAACCTATGCATGATATACTCATCAATAGTAGATGCCCCTGGTGAGTACCTGCCAAAATTATTCTTGAAATATTTAAAGACCTCCATCATAAAATCTAGATCTGCGACAGGCCCCATTGAGTATTGTCCATTAAAAAAATTACTATCATCATAATCATCATCCATAAATCCCGTAATTGGAATACGCCTTGGGTCTTGACCCATATTATCAGCAATGCGTGGAAAATGGTGAACCAACGAATCTCTGGGACCAGCAAGACCGGCAGCAGCAGCAACGGGTGCATACTCATGATTTCTATCAAAATCTCTAGATTTTGACCGAAACTTATTTCCAATCTTTAGTTTACCTGATAATTGCTTAGAGAGTCTGAAATCATATTCAAGGTTCAATCCATATGTTGTTTCTACCTCATTACTAAAAATACCATTATATGAGTATCCATTTAATGCAGTATTGCCAGTATCATTTTTCGCGATTTCTTGAATTTTAGGTATGGATAAGTTGTTAGTTGGTTGTGTGTATGCGTGATTCTCATTAAAATCAAATGAATACGCTCTTAAATCATTTTTTGATTGAGAAAAAGAACTAAAAGCATCAATGTGCAATTTTGAGAATAATATTTGCTTATATCGCAGTGTCTCGGTTATAACTTTAATTATATTATCATTTGTCCCGGAAGAAGAATTCTTGTAATTATTCCCTAAAGAATAGTTATTAGAGTAATTTATCACGTCCTTAAAAATAGAACTGTTCAGATTACTATAGCTGATGTTACCATTGGGGATGTTGACATCAATAAACAGTAATCCATTCTGGCGTTCGTTGTCACGAATAATATCATAAAGATTTAAACTAGTGAGAGTAAGTGGATTGATTGAGTCTAATTCTGCACCTGGATTACTATAGGTGGCCCCTAATTCATGAGAACTGCGGTTTCTATTTTCAAGATCTATTTGCCAAAGGACCCCAATACGATCTTTCCAAAACCGATTACTTACATCAAAAACAAACTTATTATCGTTGTAGTTCTCTTTAAGACCATTGTAAATACCTTGCGCAATAACGTTTGCGTGCAGACCTGGTTTTGCTTTTTTTAGTATAAAGTTTACCGTGCCACCTAAAACATCTGCGTCCAGATCTGGGGTACCTGCTTTGGTTACTTCGATCCCATCAAGCATATACTGCGAGATCATACTGAGGTCTGTGCTTCTATCATCGGTATCCGTTGATGCTAATCGTGTGCCATCCACAGTAATGGCATTATACTTTGGCGAAAGCCCCCTGATGACAACTTTATTCCCTTCACCGCCTTCCCGTTTTATCGTAACACCCGGTACTCTTGCCACGGATTCGGCCGCATTGGCGTCTGGAAGTTCTTGGATTCTATCAGAAGAAACGATGTTGACGATTGAACGTGCATTGAGCTGTCTGTTAATTGCGTCCATCTGACCTTTAGCCTGGGCAGTGACATTCACTTCCTTACCTTCGATAGTTGTGTAATTGAGATTAAAATCTAGATTTATATCTCCGTCGTCAGTGACGCTGATGCTATCTTCCACTGTAATATAACCAATATACTCAGCTCTGATTAAATATTTACCTTCTTTCAAATCAGATATTTTGTATTGACCATTTTCAATTGCGGCAGTACCAATACTTGTTCCTACAACCAAAACATTCGCACCAGCAAGTGGACTACCATTTTTAGCGTCTTTTACATACCCTGTGAGAGTGAATCCTTGACCTTGGGCCAAGCTATTGCTAATCATAACTATGATTGTAAAAAATAATACTGATAATCTCATTTTCATTAACCCTTTAATTTTTTGTATATCAAGGTTTGATTCCAAGAGCATATAATTCTTCTCGTTTTTTATGAACGCTATCAAGAGGATAATTGCAATCATTTTCCATAAACATTGCTCTTTGGAATGTTTTTACGCAATGATTTTGTATGGAGCGCCATCTATTAGTGTAATCATTTACTTTCTTTACTGAATATTTATCTTTACTGTAATCATCAAAACTATTGTAACTCTTCCTGACTTTCAATGCTTTGTCAAGGATATTTAAGGCCTGCCCATAACAGTCGCAAACTGTACCAATATCTGAAAAACCATAGTTTTCTTTTTTACCCATTGTCGCAGTGGAATCTATCGGGGAAATACTTTGCTTTTTATTCTTGGTTTCTTTTGAGCAATTCGATAATAAAAAGCATGAAAGCAGAATCAAAATGGATGTAATATTTTTCAATGGTTTTCTGTCCGCGTGAAAATTCAGATAAATTTAGTGGATTATTAGAATAATGATGAAATCAAATTAATTTAAATAAAAACAATAGATCGACTTATTAAAAAGGGGGCAGTTGAGAAATCTCGACTGCCCCCTTTAATGACAAAGCCCTAAATGGGTTAATGATGAGTAAAGGACAATTACTTCATCAAAGCCATTTTCTTTGTAATTGATTTCGTACCATTGGTCAATGTATAGAGGTAAATACCTGCAGATACAGCTTGACCCATGTTACCCCGCCCATTCCATCTTATTGTATGTAAACCAGCCTGTCTGGATTCATTCACCAAAACCCTTACCTGTTGACCAAGCATATTATAGATGGTTAATGTTACATCCGTTGCCTGTTCAAGTGTAAATGAGATATCGGTTGTTGGATTGAATGGATTTGGATAATTCTGCTTAAGAGTAAACTCTTTCGGTATACTTATAGCATCATCTGTTCCCGTAAAATATGCTGACATCCATCGGGGGTCACCAACTGGTCCACCAGACCAACTGGCGGTTGCAGCAGCAGATGTTGGGGAATAGCTCATATCTATATGCATAGGCCATTCAACATTTGTACGACCATTATTATCTGCAGAGACACTATCGTGTTCGTACTGCCACCACTGGGTATTGAAGGGTGGAGTGTCGCTTTTAAGATTATCTCTAAAATCCCACGTGCGAGCCAACTGCGTTACAATATAGTTCGTATCTAGATTAATACCTGGATCCGAATTAATGTTACTTAGTTCCTTTACGCCACGATTTTGGGCTATTGTTACGAGTGTTGAATCATCAATCCACTTACTTTGAGCTGCCACAGCCATCATGGTATCACCAACAGTGGAAACTGTATTAACGGTATCAACTGTTCCATCTGTTAATGTATCATACGTTACGGTTGTAGCTTCCCAAGACCAGGGTTGTGTATTTTGCATAAATCCAGTTAGGTGCTCATCATGCCACCATACATTATGATGATAATAAATATATCTGTTCATATGATTCACTAGATCGCCACCAACGATTACGGTACTGTCTGCGTGAGTCCAATCCGGCAAAAGACTCATTTGTCCTTGTCCACCTGGATTCCACACACCCCAGCCCGAAACATCGTAAGTAGACTGGCCATGTGCTTTGGTGTTGTAAAATAGATTGTTCGAAACGGTCATATTATTTTGCCCGCGATACCAAACTACACTCATAACAATATTTGCAAATGTGCATTGATTGACCAAGCCATAATCGACCTGACTATATACAACAATAGCTTCACCAATTACGTTATGTATAGTACTATTTTCAATTATTAGGGTATCAATAGTTCCCATCCAGGATCCTCCACCCCAAGCAAGTCCACCAAAATATTGACCTCCTGGACCGTTTGTGAAAGCTTTTGCTACGGAATTGACAAAGTGAAAGTCAGTGGAAGTTCCAAATGTTGAAAAGACGAATGTTACATAGTCAGAAGCCACACAATTATCCATGACAATTTTTTGCAAATCACCTCGTGCAGTCATTACAGAACCCAAATTAAATCCTTGGTCAATAGAAGCGCCGTTCAATATTAAGTTTCTTAAAGTAAGAGTCGCTCCGTCACCATACACCTGAAAGTTTCCGTTTGGCCAGCCTGTGAAGCCTGATAGCCCATCGGCCCCTGGCATAGGCTGAATTGTTGCAGGAAACTCGTTAGCACCCGCTTGTTGTCCTGTGATGTTGATGCTGCTGTTAACATTTATTTCTGTTCTCTGCAAATAGACTTTATTTGCATCAAGTAAATACACAGCGTGTGCCTGTTCACCCGTGGCTGTAGTATCTGCAACAATAGTCGTCTCAAGGAGTCCTGGTGTCTCTGCCCAAGGGATCGATAAAGTATCCTGAGCTAGACCACTCACAGGAACTATTATGCAGGCAATCAATAAAATACGTACTGATACCAATTTTAACATATGTGTTCCTCCATATTTTGTGTTATGGCTACTATAATTAATCGTTAATTGGAATTAAAAGTCAGCAACCCTTCGCGAAGCTAGAAAATTTTAAGGTTTATTACAAACGTAAAGTCTTGATATTTTATTATAATTAAAACAACAGATTATTGTGCAGGGGTAAATATATAGTATGTTTTTTGATTTAGGCGATTTCCATAGCTGGGTCATCATTTAATTAACATTATTTTCTGTGTTTTCATATAGTTACTGTTCTGAATTTTGATAAAGTAAATACCACTTGTTTGGTTGTAAGCATTCCAAGAAAAGGTATGTTGCCCTTTGGATAAAGCTTTGTTAGCAAGTATATCAACTTGATTTCCTAACATATCATAGATACTTATTGTTGTAAATTGATTTTTAGGTATCTCAATATCAAGCTTACAGGATTGATTGAATGGATTTGGATATGCTTTTAGGGATAAATGTGTTGGAATTATCGCATACTGCTCAGATTCACTGCCAAGATAGTTTTGTGCAATCGATTGAATTAATTCTTGACCATTTCCTGTCATATCATATCCTAAAGCCCAAATCATAACACCACCTAAATCTTTTTCAATTGCATACTCGCACTTGTAACGAATTGATTCAGGATCATCAAAAGTCAGTATCTCTGTTTGATCATCTTTAACTAAGTAAGGACAATATGCAACGCTATCCCATTGATATGTCCAACCATTACCGATTAAACTGGGAATTTCATAATATCGCTTGTCAACCACATTACCAGTAAAGGACTCATTGATACCGGAAGAATTATATTGCAACCCCCAAAAAGGTAATCCCATATTGATTTGGCTTTCAGGAATACCTCTGGTGTTTACTAAATAATTTATTCCTGTATGACAGGAACCATCAGGATCACCCGGAGGCGATTGATAAAGTGGTGAATTATGACCTGCATGATTTGACCAACTTCCGTGTGTGGTATAAGTCATTGCATTAAAAAAATCAATGTAGTTTTTTAAATACCCAAAATCATACCACTGGCCATACCAATTTGAAGTAGGTACTGCCATGGTAATCAGCAAAGCTGGATTATGATTGTAAAATATTGAATCCATTTCTGAAATCAATAGATTTAAATTATCTCTTTCTATTACCGATTGTGGGAACTCCCAATCGATATCAACTCCATCATATCCATTATTATCACATACGTTAATTAAATTGTTAATAAAAGTTTGCCGAAGTGCAGATGATGCAGAGACAATAGAAAATCCAGCATCATTTCCCCATCCCCCAAGGCTCAATAACAACTTTCTGCCTTCATCATGGATTGGTCCACTAATACTCGGAGTGAACATATTTGAATAAGACAAAACATTTCCATTTTGATCTGGCCATCCAAATGCATGAATAACATGCGTCACTACAGTCATATCAATATCGTTTACTGGAAATTCATTTTGCATCCAATAAGGATAATATCCTACGACACGCTGGCTTATTAACGTACTTAAGGAAAAACTTAATATTAAAATTAAACTCTTAATAATTTTCATTCTGAAACACTTTCATCATCTATAACTCTATTTCAAGCATCAATGGGTTAACCAAATTCCTGAATAAAAATAAACGAGGAAACCCATCCATACTACAATATTTTGATTAGAAATTTTATTATAAGGTCATATTAATAATTACCTTAGTAACAACCGCAGTTTCAGCAGTAGTGTTTATTGTTAGTGTGCATTGTTTCCTATAAGGCTCATGATCTATATTTGCTCCAATATAATCATTCATTCTCTGTAAAACCGTGTCTAACGAACAAA
>Ga0257107_1000097_pt1 | contig 30921 bp, 34 predicted proteins | sample LP_taG_2_FD_190178 | JGI IMG/M metagenome (GOLD analysis project Ga0257107, IMG submission 190178) | Marine microbial communities from Northeast Subartic Pacific Ocean, Canada - LP_J_2011_P26_500m | ecosystem: Environmental > Aquatic > Marine > Oceanic | place: Canada: Northeast Subartic Pacific...
GTCAAAACAACAGCACCAATGGCATTATAGTTATTCGCCAAGAAATAATCAGAAGATCGTTGATATAATAGACACGATAATTCTTTTTTATCGACATTTACATAAAATTGATACGATAAATGACACGGAGGTAACGCCATCTTATGTAAATCCACCGGATTCCAACCAGTAAAAAGTATTCTACGAGACTCGGGATTATTTTTTATTAAATTAATAACATTTTGAATCTGGTCGAATCCCTGACCTTTGTAATCAGTTTTACAATCTTTATAATCTGCACCAAAATGACGCCATTGAAAGCCGTACCCCGCTCCCATATCCCCGACAGGTAAATGATTTAATCCACGATTATCTAAAAATTCTCTAGTAGTATTTCCATCCCAAATATGAATTCCTTTTTCCTGTAATTTTGTACAATCTGTATTACCTGAAACAAAAAATAGCATTTCCTCAATAATACCACGAATGAAAGTTCGTTTAGAAGTTAATAAAGGTAATTTTCCGTCTCGGATATCATACTTTAGCATTCTTCCGAATAATGAATTAGTTCCTGTTCCCGTTCTATCTCCACTAGGAACTCCGTTATCAATAATTTCTCTCATTAAATCAAGATAATTTTGTTCTTCTTTGTTATGATATTGATAATGATTAAATTTCATATTAACATCATTTTCAGAATCTTCCTTGGAGCTAATTAATTTGAATTTATCATTATCTAATTCAGGGATAAAGGAGTCGCACTGGTAATCTTTATCAATTTCAGTAAAGAAAACATCTGAAACTAAATCATTATCTAAAAATTGTTTGTAAACGGAAGATCCACCAATTACATAGGTACTTTCAATCTTTTTACGATTTTGATATATATAATCATGGACTTCATCTAAATTTCTACAGACAGTAACATTTTCTTCTTCAGGCATCGAAGAAGATAAAACAATATTCAATCTATTTGGTAATGGTCTGAACTTTGGCGGAATTGACTCCCAGGTTGTTCTTCCACACACAACGGCATTTATTTTCTTTTTATTTAAGACATTTGACGTGGTGTTCTTAAAAAAGTTCATATCTTTTCGGATATTCCAAGGCAATTTACCTCTATATCCAATTCCTCGATTTTTGCTAAGAGCAGTGATAATTCTGTACATATTTATATGATTAATATATAATATATTATAAATTAATTAAGAAAATCAATTTTATTAAAATATAAGATTATTATAATAAAATTAAATAACACATTCAAATGTATAATAATTTACGAAAAACTAAAATATTTAAACATAATTTGTTAATGGATTTAAAATATAAAATGAGATATAATAATTTAGTACGTCTGGCGAATAATGGGTTGGAATTAAATAATTCATATAAAGTAACTCATCAGGAAGCACGATTAAATTGTAGATGTCCTGAATGTTGGTTTACTTTCAATCAACCAAAAAATTCAGAATCATTTGAAGATGTAGTTATAAAAGAAATTATTTCTGTAGATACTGAATACGTCCATCTAAAATGGAGTGATGATCATACTGGTATATTTCCAAGAAAATATTCCACAGCATTTCCAGGAGTTCAAATGAATTCTAATGAAATGTTAGAATTAGCAATGCGAAAAAATTCTTCATTAAATCTTTGGTCTAAACCAGTTGAAGATATGTATCATGAATTTTTATTTGATGATATTAAAAATGATGAAATAGAATTACAAAAATGTTTAATTCAACTTACAAAATATGGTATTGCTACTATTAAAGGAGTACCACAGGAAACAGATACTGTTATTAAATTACCTGAATTATTGGGATTGGGTCCTGTTTGGAGTTCTTTATTTGGTTCTCCATTCAAAGTTCAAAATAAAAAAAAAGAATCAAGAAATCATGCATATACAGGAAAGGAATTACCACTGCATACTGATGTTCCGTATTACTCACAGCCACCGGGAGTTTTTTTGTTTCATTGTATTGCGAATGAATGTGAGGGTGGTGAATCATTTTATGTAGATAGTTTTGCTTGTATTAATGAATTTCGAAAACGATATCCAGAAGAATTTAAAATATTGACTACAGTGGAAGTTACATTTCGTGATTTACAAGATGATTGGCATTTAGTATCTACTCATCCCATTATAGAACTGAATCCAAATGGAATTGATATATTTCGTATTAATGATAGTCCTGCCGCAAGGGATTTCTATGATTGGATACCAACTGAATTTCATACACGAGAAAATTGGTATAAATCTTATAACTTGTATAGAAAATTTATTGAAGATCCATCAAGAAGGTTTGAATTCAAAATGAAACCGGGTGATTTAACAATATTTGATAATTGGCGAGTATATCATGCTCGTAATAAATTCATAGGAGATGAAAGACATATGGAAGGTTGTTACATGGAATGGTCACATGTTCGTTCAAAATTATTAAAATTAACTAGTTAATTACATCAATATCAATATCTTTTAGTTCTATAATTTCAACTTCTTCTGAAATTTGTTCTGTACTTATTTTAAATATTCCAAAAAACATGATTAATATCCCAAAAGAAAAAAATGTTGCTTTAACTGGTTCATTATTAAAATCTCTAAATTCTTGAAAAACGATAATTCCACCTAAAATAGATGAGATAATCCATACAGCTTTATTCAATGGATAAATATACAATGTAGAAAATTTTTTTAATCCCGTATTTAACCATCTAATATGTAAAAAACTACATGCTGCAACAGCACATATAAACAAAAATGTGATAAAATGTTTTAACCCACTATTTTTAATCAATTTATTATAATCTTCAATATAAAAAAAAACAAGTTTAGATAAACTTTTAGCAAATAAGACATTCATTCCACCTGCAAGACCACTCAACATAGGATATATTAAACGTTGTCTTCTAGGAGTATTATATTTTATAACATAAAGATTTAATAAAATAACGAGTAATGGAAAGAAAATTATATAACAAATAAAATTTACATTTTGAAATAAGTCATAAACATCTTGACTTGTTTGAACATATTCTCTTTTTGGAGCACATATTATTGAAATAATACTACCAACTAAAATGATACCTGTAGAAATATACATTTTTCTATGAATCGTATCATTATGTAGAAATTTGCCATAAGTCATATTTATTAGAATCGAAATTGCTCCAATTGGAGCAATAATAGATTGGGGAGCAAATGCGAGGGATGATAATTCGCACAAGGCACCAAGCACATTTAATATTAATCCAGATAACCAAATCTTATCAGTTACATAATTATAATTATGATTTTCTTCATTTTTTGTATGACTATATTTTTGTAAATTTACTCCTGTATTCTGTACAAAATTAGCGAAAATTGCTAATAAAATTCCTAGTGTAATAAATTCTATCATTTTAACATTAAATTTGAAAAAAAGAATTCATTTTTAAATATTGAATAAATTTATATATAAAGATGAATTGTGTTATATATGGCAATTGTCAAGCCGAATATTTAATGAAAATATTAAAAAAATCATTAAATTTTAGTAAAATTTATAAAAATATAGAACATGTTGCTAATTATAAATTAATAAAAAATAATAATAAACTTCCACCAAATATATCCAATGCTGATTTATTTATTTATCAACCAGTTAATAATAATCATGATAAATTAGCAAGTGATTATATTATAAATAATATTTTAAAAAAAGAATGTAAAGTTATATCTTTCCCGTATGTTTACAATAGTGCGATTTCTATATTTGATAAAAGGAAAGATTATAAAAATATTTTTATTAATTTATTTAAAAATGGATATTCACTTGAAAATGTATTAATAAAATTTGAAAATTTAGAAATAGATTTTAATTTTAAAAATCGTTTTATAAATACAATGAATATATTAAAAGAAAGAGAATCTAATTTAGATATTAAAGTTCATCAATACATCTTAGACAATTTTGGTAAAAAAAAATTATTTATTTCAGAACCTCATCCTACAATTCATATATATTATCAATGTATTATTCAAATATTGAAGATAATTAATTTAACGAATGATTTAACCGTTACATTAACATCTTCTGTATTAGATACTGAAAGAGCATATAAATTACATTTTGGATTAATTGAAAAAAATCCAAAAACACCATACGAGATAAATTTTTATAAATTAGAATGGAAAAAATTCCCAGATACTAATTGGTTTGAATTTTATTCTGAGAAAATAAAAAAAATATATTTAGAAACACTTTCTATGAATGATTGATGGACCATATTCTTCATATTCATTTTTTGTATGACTATATTTTTGTAAATTTACTCCTGTATTCTGTACAAATTAGCGAAAATTGCTAATAAAATTCCTAGTGTAATAAATTCTATCATTTTTAAATATTGAATAAATTTATATATAAAGATGAATTGTGTTATATTCTAATTATTATAATAATTTTTTATGTATTCTTTTTGTTCTTTGTACATCCATTTTTGTTTAGTATGAATATTTACAATCTTATTATGAAAGTCTTTAGTATATTTATTTTTATACTCATCTTTTAATAATTTTAAAACAAATTTATGCGAAATTTTATTATTCAAATTATAATCTGGAATATTTTTATTAATAACATTAAACATCGATGTATATTCATTAATTTTTATTGTTTTTACAATTTCATAATTAACTTTATTTAAACCATCTTTTTTATAATTTAACATATGCGATTTCCCTAAATTACATAATAAATCAATATTATATATATTACTATTTCCGACTATTTTTTTTTTAGGATTAGAATAACCAAGATATGTTCTGTCATGTGATAAAACTGTATGAACTGCTGTTAATTCTCTTTTCCATTTTATATTTTCTTGTTCCAATCTTCTTCGAAAATCTCCATCTTCGCCACCCCATCCCCAAAAATTATTTGAAAATCCATTTACTAGTTTTATATGTTTTTTATTTATAGTAACTATGCCACCAAATAATTTTGAATTATTTGAAATAATAATATTTGGATATTTTTTTAATAAATTAGTTGGATTATCTCTATAATGATAAATATTATGAGTATTTTGTACTAAAATATCAATATCATGTAAACAAAAATAATCAACATAATTAAAAGAAATATCTAAACCAATATTTAACATTGCAGCTCTATTAAATAAATATTTATCACATTGATGAATGATATAAATATGAAAATCAATATTATGTTTATTTAAATACTTTTTCATATGAGGTAAAAAAATATCTAAATGTTTTTGACGATTTCTATATGGTACTATCAATCCTAATTTCATAATATATTTTACAAATATATTTTAATTATTTCTTCAATAGTTGGAAATAATTGTAATTTATTCAAAATTTTTAGTTTTTCTTTTTTGATTATATTAATTCGTTTTTCCCATTCATTATTTTTTATAGCATTTTTTATAATTTCTATCATTTCTTTTGGTTTATTTATATCTATTTGAATATATGCTCTACTATCTAAAAATTTTTCTATATTAGTACATCCACAATAGAAACATAAACATTCACTTAATATTGCATCTACTAATTTTTCTGTAAAATAATTTTCAATTCTATAATTCTCTGAAGCAAATGTATACTTATATTGAAATAATCCATTTGTTTTATCATTTAACGAGCCTTTATAATTTTTTAATGATGTAAGTATTTCATTACCTTTTGTTTTTTCTTTATTTTTTGACTTATTTAATTTACCAAAAATATCAATATCATCTAATGTATCTAAATATGGTAAAAAATGTACTCTTTTTTTATGATATAAAGTAGTATAATTACCACTAGTAATTGTTGATATGCTTTTTGTTTTTATAATATTATTTTGTAATAATTCATAATATGATTTTTTGATTTTCCATTCAATCCCATTAATATTATGAAAATAACATTCTTTATTAGAGTCAATAAAATTTTTATATTTAACTTGTGCTTCAATTATCGGCTCCATAAATAGAATAATTGTTTTGCTTTTATCAAAGTAAGTATTTTTAGAAGCTTCATTTATTATTACATAATAATCAGCATATTTATTATCTGTTATTTGAAAATTATTCCAAGTATAATTATCTTTTAACATTTTTTTAAAATATTTTTTTTTTTTAGTAAAATTACTTATTATTTTAATTTTATTCATACTATATTATATACTTAATATAATGAATAATAATTCAAAATGGAATAATCAAAAAGTAATTAAATGGTATTGTTCTCGTAAACATATACAAAATGGAGAAAAAAAAATTTTAGAATTAGTAGATTTTTCAAATGTTAATAATATGTTAGATATTGGAGTCGGCGGCGGTAGAACATCTATATATTTTATAGAATTAGTAAAATCATATTTAGGAATAGATATAATCCGTGATTTTATTGATTTTTTACAAAACAAATATTCACAAAAACAATTTAAATGTATGAATGTATTAGATATCACAAATTTAGAAAAAACATTCGATTTTATACTATTTAGTCATAATGGAATTGATAATTTATTAACATTAGAAAAATATACGAAAGCATTAGATAATATGTATAAAGTTTGTAATAAAAATGGATATGTATGTTTTTCCTCACATAATATTTGGAAATTAAACAAAAATAATGACTTTGCATTAATACAATGTGATGTAGTAGGAACTAGAATGGAACAAGTAAATACTAATCCTCTATTTTTAATTAAATTATTAAAAAAAAATAATTATTCATCAATAATAGTTATTGATAGAGATGGAAAAATTATAGATATAAATAAAGAAAAAACTAAATCGGCATGGTTATATTATCTATGTAAAAAATAAATTTCCTTGGTTTCAAGACTTTTGTAAACATATAATAGTAATGCGTTTACAAATAAATAATAGTTTAAAACCAAATACACATGATACACCATTTTTAATTTCAACAAAATATAATAATATGAAAGAATATATTAAAAGTTTATCTAAATCATCAAAAAAAAATTATATTTTTTGTAAAAAACATAATAATGACTTAGAATATTGCGAAATACCAATTGATATAAAGATAATTAAAAAATTTATTATCATTTGGAGCAAACAATTAATTAGAGGTTCTACAAATAGTACATTAGCAGATAACGGACTTCTACTAGAATGGGCATCTTTAAAATGTTTTGTAGCAAGAAATAAAAAAAAAGAAATTATTGTATTACATCTTGTCGAAAAACAAGAAAATTTTTATGATTGTCAAATGCCTATGTTTGATAAAACTAAATATAATAAAAAATATTTATCTAAATATATGTGGTTTTCATTAATTGAACATTCCATAAATACAAATGGAATTGATTTTATAGATATGGGCGGTGGTTTCCGTAAAAATTGGAAAAATATATTACAAAATAGAAAAAAACATGAACGTAAATTGGGATATAAGTTTATATATTTGCCTAAAATGATAAAAGAAAATTCAGACTTAGAAAAAAAGTACAGAATTATAAGATGTACAAAATGTCATATAAAAGTATTAACATATATAAATGATATTTTGTGTTCTAAATGTAAATTATTATCATAATTCAAAACAGATAATAATAATAAAAATATTAATAAAAATATATTTAGAAACATTTTCTATGAATGATTGATGGACCATATTCTTCATATTCATTTTTTGTAATCCACATATCTTCAAATGAAGGTAATGAACATAAAATAGAACCTCCAATCCATACTGAATATTTTCGTTCTGGTGGAGCAGAAACACTAGGTTTAACTAATTCTGGAACCAGTTTAGTAAGTTCTGTAGTTAAACGTTTATCTATCCCAGGTAATAAAGTTGTTCCTCCTGAAAGAACAACATTTTCAAATAATGTTTTCTTTAAATCGATATCACATTTATTTACACATTGAAAAACTACATCTTGAATACCAGATTGTTCCATTCCAATATGAGAAGGTTGAAATAATCCTTCTGGAACACGAAATCTCTCTGAACCAATTACAACAGTATTGCCATCTGGTAACATATATGTTTTTTCTAAAGATGAATCGTTTTGAGATTTAGCAAGTTCTTGTTCATAATCTAGAGCAACATAACACATTTTTTCTTTAATATCTCTGACAATTTCTCTTTCAGCAGTAGTTCTAAATTGATATCCACGCTCAGTTAAAATATCTTTTAAATGATTTGTTAAATCTCGACCAGCCAGATCCAATCTCATAATAGCTTTAGGAACACAATATCCTTCAAAAATTGGGACAGCATGAGTTACACCATCACCAGAATCTAAAACTAAACCAGTTGTTCGCCCAGATGCGTACAAAGATAAAATAGCTTGAATTGAAATATACATGGAAGGGACTTTAAAATTTTCAAACATAATTTCTGTCATCTTTTCCCTATTTCTTTTAGGATTCATTGGAGCATCTGTTAAAAGAACAGGGTGATCTTCAGGAGCGATTCGTAAAAGATCATACATTGTATGATGCCAAACTTTTTCCATATCTTCCCAATTATTTACAATACCATTTTCAATTGGATAACCTAATGATAATACACCACGCATTGTTTTTAATTCCTCTCCTACAAAATATTCTTTTGCGTTCATTCCAACCATTACGCTTTTGTGACGAGGACGTCCAACTATACTAGGACATACAGCAATAGGTGTTGCGTCGCCAGAAAAACCAGCTTTAATCATACCGCTTCCGGTATCAATAATAACAGGACAATTTTGAGATCTTGTTTCTTCAGTCATTTTATATATTAATTATAATAGTATCTTACTTATATATATTTATATCAATTTTTATTTACTTATTTTATATTTTCCAATATTTAACAAAATTTCGGAATAAAATAATAATATTCTAATAATAATAATGGAATTAAATAAATAACCGCATTCATATTCATTAACAAGGATACTACAAAAGCAACGTAAATTAATGTTTTATTAATCATACATAGTGTATTTTTTTTAATAGAATTTGTTTTATATAAAATAAATCGCAATATTATATAAATTGCAAAAATATAACTTATATCATTTCCAAAACGACATATTTTATTTTCATAAAGGCCAGTTTTAATTGGATGTTTTACATATTCGCTAAAACTTGTTAAAAATATTTCAAATGGATGATGAAATGCCATTGTTGTTTTAAAAAAATTAAACATATATATTAAATATAATGATTCAATTATTGATACTAATAACATATTATTATCGAAAAAATTTGTAATACTAGTAATATAATCCATATAATATAAAGAAAGATTATTAATAGGCTAGAACGGACTGGAAAATTTGAGTTTATATTTAACATTTAATTTCATGCTTTTTAAATTTTTTTGTATCTTTTTCAACTTGTTGAAATTGATATATATTTCTATCTGAATAGATTAAAAATATATTAATCAAATCTAAAGGAATTTGTGGTTTTATATCCAAAAAAATTGTATCATATTTTTGTTTATATTTATCATGTAGTATAAATCCTCGTTGTATATATTTGCATATTTTTTCTTGTTCTTTATCAGTATGTTGTTTTATTAAATCATACATTGTCAAATTGACTTTATTTTTATTTTCTCTGAGAATATTTAAAGAACAAATATACTTAATAACATCTAAACTCTTACCGTTGATGGCTACATGTAATATTGTATTTTTATTAAAATCTACTATATTTATATCTTCCACTTCATTTAATAAACTTACAAATATATCTATATAGTTATAAAAAGCACAGATATGTAATGAACTTGTTTTAAAATCTTTTAAATCAGTGTTTTTTATATAATTCACAGGTATATATCCTTGTAAGATTGATTCTAAAAATGTAAAATTTTGATTACTTATTCCATCTACATTATTTATATAACCAAGATATAATTCATGTAAAAATTCAAAACCTCTTGCCTCAGCAATTTGTTTTTTATATTCTACGCCTCTATCTGATAAATTATTTAAACCAGCAAGAAAATTTCTTAAAGTTGTATCATCATTCCCCGGATTAAGTAATGTATCATCATTCTCAGGGTTAATTAATTCTGAAATATCTATAATTTTTATAGCTCTCATCATCCAATATATAATTTTTTTTTCTACAAATTTATTACTATTAGATATTGCTAAATTTGCTATCAATCCTAAACAAGACGTTAATGAATTTTTTCTTTTTACAGAAATTTTTGATTCTTTTTGTACAATATCTTTTAAAAAAATTTGTATTGAATTACATATACCTATTTGAATTAATTTATTACGATTATTATCTAAGAGTGAAATATTAGATAATGCACCTAATGTAGTATTAAGTACTTTATTATTATATGAATATTTATGTAAATTTTCTAATAATTGATAAAGACAATTTGATATTTTACCTCGCATATTTGGAACCCGAGAAATATTCCACAGACATGAACATATTAGCCATTGAATTTTAGAATTATCTTCATATAATTTAAAAATTTCTATAATTATTTTAATTCCACCACTATATTCAAACCTTTCGACATTTATCTCTCTCATACAAATATTTGAAATTATATTTAATATAATTGGTAAAAGTTCTAAAGATAACTTATAACGTTTCATATAAGAAACTATTTCTTTGATATCACTATTAGTTATATTCGCTACATTTTTTTTTTTAAGTATTTTTAGTTTTGCTTTTTCCTCCTCTATATCATGTGAATCATAATAAGTTTTAAACTTGTTTGTAAATTTAGATAACATTCTATCATTGAGATAATTTGATAAAATTTGATTTAATCAATTTTAAATTTTATTTATCAATTAAATATATAACACTTTTTTATAATATAAAATGAATAAAAAAATAGTATATGCAGATATTGTTGGTGATATGTTACACTTAGGACATGTTAATTTATTTAAAAATTGTAAAAAATTAGGAGATTATTTAATTATTGGTATTTGTTCTGATGAACTTGTTGCAACATATAAAAGAAAACCAATATTAAATTTAGAAGAAAGATCTAAAATGATAGAATCAATTAAATATGTAGACCAAATTATTAAAGCACCTCCTTGCCCAATTACCAAACAATTTATTTTAGAACATAATATTGATATTGTCGTCCATGCTAATGATATGTCACAGGAAACTTTAAATAATTGGTATAAAGTACCAATCGAAATGGGGAAATTTCAAACAGTTGATTATACAAAAGGGATATCCACTTCCGAAATAATTAATAGAATTAAAACAAGAATCGAAAATAAAACTCTTTAATGTTAATTTTCTATTACATTGATATCATCTTCTATATCTAATTTTATTGTAGATATCGTATTTGTCGAAACATCTTCTGTACTAATAATATCATAATTATTTAACATTCTTCTTTTAATATTTACATCTTGTTTATATAAATAAGTATAAACCATAAATGTAGTTGTACATAAGACAAGACAAAAAGTATGTAAATTGCTTCTATGCTCCTCTTTCATTGTATATACTACTTATATCATAAAATTTTATCTTTAAATATTTACCGATTAAAACAAATATCTATAAAATTTGAAATTATAATATTTGTTTTTTCATATCCTTCAGGATGAAATTGACATCCATATCTTTTTAATTTTATATTTTCAATACCTTGTACTATTCCGTTACTAGATTTCGCAATTATTTGAAATTTAGGGGGAACATCCCGAACTTTATCCTTATGTGATTGATATGCAATAAATTCTTTACCCATTTTTTTGAATAATTTAGATTTATTTTTTGTATAAATTACAACTTTTCCGGTATCTTCTCTATTCATTGAAATTATTTTTCCACCATAACATGCTACTATTACTTGAAATCCAAAACATATTCCTAAAATTGGAATATTATTCAATTGAGTCAAAACAGCAATATTTTTATTAATTGAATCTATTGTTAAAGTTTCACTTAAACAGAGAGGACCACCGCTTAAAATTACTCCTAATATATTTGAAATATTATTTTCATTATTCAATATTTTATATAAATCCGTTCTTTCTGAAAGTATTTTATATTCAACATTAGAATCTTTTAAACATTTTATTAATTTTGGTGTCATAAATGCTTTTTTCAAATTTTTGGTATTATCAACAACTAAAATGTATGGCATTATATATTAGTTGTTGATAAATAAATAATTAAAACTGATTTTTTTATTATTTATTTACTTAAAAAATATAATAGTTATGGCTTATTATCAATCTCAGGAATGGATGGAAGAAACAGATCAATTACCTTCTCGAGATGAAGTTCTAGAATATACTCGTTCTCAAATTTTAGATGAAATTAATAATTATAATACAAATAATACTGAAGAAGAAATAAATAACACTTTTTACGAATTATACATAAATTTTCTTAATAATATTGAAGAAGATGATATCATTTATACGCAAGAAGTATTTGATGATATTATATTTAATATAATTGATAATAGTCATTTAACACAAGATACGATTATTAAAATTTTAGAAAAATATATATCTCACGGATTTATTATTGAAAATTTTGTTGATAACCCTGATGATAAAAATAATATTATAATGCAATTTGCTACAAATTATCAAAGATATAAAGTTATAGATTATTTATTATCAACATATCCAAAGAGATTTGATGATACATCAATTAAGTTAATTATTAAAAATTTAAAAACATATACAAAAAAAGTTTTAAATCAAAATTTTTTTAAACAAAATAACCAAGATGTATTACAGATTATTATAAACCAAAGTTATGATTATTTTGAAAATTAAAATTGATTTTCACGATACATATTTAAAAAAATAATTTAATGTTTTCTAAACACTCACAAAAGCGTAGAAACACAAGTCTCAAGAATACTAGAAATAATAAAAAAAGAAGAATGAATCAGTATAAATCTCATGATTTGAGCCCATTATCCCATAATTCTCTATCAGTTGTATTTTCTTTTTTAGATGGTAATGAAATTATAAAAGTTAGTAAAATTTGTGAAGAATTGTCAGAAATTATTCGTAAATATAATTTAATCAATATTGCTTTTAAATATAAATTAGAACAAACATTTCCTAGAATTGGAGAAGTAAAATCATATTATAATGAAAAGGTAATTTGGAAAGATTTATATAATAAAAAGAATAATCTTAATTTTAATAAACAAATTTTAGAGCAAATGTTGAATTATCAATGCGATATGATAATGGAAAAAAAACCATTAGTTATGAGTATTTACAACGCATGCTTTGATATTTGTGTCAAAAGAGGTGAAAATAGTGATTTTTGTTATTTACTTGTTATAAAAATACTTAAACAACAGGTAATTCAAATTCAACAAAAATTAAACAATTCGGGATTTAATCTAATGAACGATTACAAGCAGGAAAAAAAAAAATATATTAAAATAGCATTATGGATGTCTAAAACTATGATGTATCTTGAACGATTTTTTATTCCTAATACTGATAATATATCAATTAACTCCTTAGCAAGAGTTTTATTTCATGCTTATGTTATCAATATTTTTCCAGAAATTAATGATGAAATTGTAATTGAAAATGAAACAATTAATAACGAGAATTTAAATATTGCTGCTTTAATTAATCAATTCACATAAATTAATTTAATCTAAAAAAATAAGTCCATTTAAAATATATTATTAAAATATATAAATGACTTCACCAGCAATGAATCGTAATTTTGTAAAAAAAAAAAACTCTAAACCAAAACCATTATTAATTAATAATTCACCAACTATTACTGAAGTTGGTGAAATAAGTAAAAAACCAAGATTTACACAACAACTTAATATGCCACCTATTGATATAGAAGACGAAACTAGTTTAATAAAATTTTCAAATAATAATGATGATGACTTTATATATAAGAAAAAAAGAGGGATTTTATTTGAACCACTTATAATAAGTAAACAATTAGCATTTAAAAATCGAATTAAAATAATAGAAGATTTTATGAAAAAAAAAAGAAAAGATATTACGAAATGTCCTAAACTAAAAACTAAAGGAAAAGGTGGATTTGGAAGTGTTGGTATGGATGAAAATGACGGAAAATTTAAAAAAATTCTCCCTAATCTTTTAGGTCCATATTTAAAAACACGTAAGGAAAAAGATTTTAAATGGATGTTTAATAGATTTACAAATTTTTGCGAACATATGAAAAAATTTAGTAAAGAAGCCAAAAAATTTTTCCCTAATAATATTATTGATTATGGTATTAAAAAATGTAATTATTGTTTATTATCTAAACCAGGAGAGCCACCGGTTAATTCAATTATTTTAGAATTAGACCAAATAGGAGAGGCAAATTTTAGACAAATGATAAAAAAAGAATTAAATAAAGATGATATTGATTCTATAATGACACAATTATATTATATTATACTTAAATTAAATTCTGAAAATTTATGGCACAATGATTTTAAACCAGCAAATATAATGATTATTAAAACACCAGAAGATATTACTTATGAGGGCATAATGATTGATGATACTGAAATATTGTTAAAAGTAAAAAAAGATAATTATATTCCGGTAATAATTGATTATGATTTTTGTTCATTTAAACATTTAGGACAATTTAATTTATGTCCTGTTATGAGGGAAGATTTAGATTTTGCAGAAGAAATAATGGGAGATTTTAGTTATATGATATGTAAATTAAAACAATATTTAGGTAAAAAAGCAAATGATTTATGGGAAATTGCTCCTACTCTTCTTAAATATATTAAAAGTTCACAAGAATTAGTTAAATTTTTGAAAATGATTAAAGAAAAAGGTGAAGTTATTATTATTGAAGGTGAAAGTAGTGAAATAGTTGAAGGTGGTAAAGGGAAAAGAAGAAAAACTAAAAAAGTAAGAAAACATAAGGGAATTGTCCAAACTGGTGGAAATAAGGGTCGTTTAAGAAAAGGATATAGATATTCTGGTAAAAAACTTAAAAGTGGATTACCACAAATCATTAAATGTAAATCTAAAAGATGTTAATTAATTAATGTTAAGAAAGGTTAATGTAACGGACTGGAAAATATTTCTTAAATTAATTTAAAAATTACAAACATCTTCGAAATTGTTTCTGTAATAATAACCATAACAATCAGCCCATTCCTTTTCAGTAAAATCTTTTGAATATTTTATTGCACTTTTTACATTACGATAGATATTCTCTTTCGCAACATACTCTCGGTCTAACATAAAATAAGCATTTTTTTCTCCAATTGCAACAGGATATGGGACATCACTATTTCCAAGATTGGAATAATATTTTTGAATTTGATCAGATGTTTCAAATTCATAAATAATATGACCAATATAAACATATTGTGTATTAGTTAATTGAATTAAAATAGAATTTCCGTGTTGACCTTCAATATAGTCAACACCAATAAATACTTTTTTAAATTTTCGATATACTTTTTCAACAACTTTCGGTGGTTTATTATTGTAGATAGTAATTGTCGTATTACAAATAGGCATAGGTTCTATAAAAAATGGACGTTCACAAATAACCACAGTATAAGGAATTCCTCCATTATCATGAATAGAAAATATTTGTTGTTCTGGAATATTTAACATTTTTTTTTTTGACCTTGTTGAAATAAGTTTGAATAATAAGTTTGATAACATTTTTTTTTTTTGACCTTGTTGAAATAAGTTTGAATAATAAGTTTGAATAAATAGTTATCATTTCGATTTTAATTTTTTTAATTGATTTGGCAAATCCAATTTATATTAATTAAATTTTAATTAATATAAATTAGAACAGATTTTTATTAAAATTAAATAAAGGAAAAAAAATTAAAATTGATTTTTGACGATATTATCCAAAACTTAGAAACACTTTGAAATACTTTGAAACACTTTGAAACACTTTGAAATACTTTGAACGGAAATCATCATGGGATATGATATTATTGTCAGAGACGAGAATGGAGAGGAGATATACTACGGCGGCATGTCATTCAATTGGGCAAGAGAGTATATGGGTGTACAAAACCCGATGCTTGCCAAGAAGTTCGGCGGATTCACATCTGAAGTAGTGGCGGAAATGTGTACCAATTGGTTTGGACACAATCCGTATTTTGAGGATTTCTGTCATTTTGACGAAAATTCCCGAAACCTCATTTGTGAAATGAAAGGGTTGAAAACAGTCGAGGTTCTTGTACAATTATGTACAAAGTTCGCAGGTAGCCAAATCACGGATATGATCGATGGATACGGACAAGAACTTGTAGCCCTCCCAGCCGATGGGCTCGTTCGCTACCGCAATTACCGACACATTCACGATGTGATGGTACTCTACAAAATTGCGGTAGATAATCCAGGATGTCATTGGGAAGTTGATTACGAGAATCCTTCACCAATCTGGCAGGGCCACACAGCAGTAACTTTTGGTGAATGGGTAGATACGGTTAATCCCGACTATTATCTCATCAGACAGGCGAAGGCTGAGGAATGGAACGAGATATACGAAGAGATAGCGGAAACAGAAAGAGATGTGATGCGACGGCAAGACGAATATTACCGTCTCCGCAATGCTGGACACTCTATGGACGAAGCCGAGCGGAGAGCAACGGAATTTATTGGTTGGTGAAATTTTCCGAATTACATATCATTTATTTTTAATTTTTAAATTAAAAAAAAAAGATGGACTGGATTTATTAATTTAAAAATTAAAAATCGATTTTTTTATTTATTACACAAACCAAACTTTACATACCATCCACATACTTTAAATATTGAAATAAAATTCAATCGATAGACAGTACACACACCGCATATCGCACATTCTCATCATGAGTTACTGTGTTGAAGTCAGAAACAAGAACGGAGAGTCAATGTATTTTGGAGGTCAGGCTCAGCTCCTTCGTCCACTCTATAATGCGATTAATAATCCATTGCTTGCCAAGAAGTTCGGCGGATTCACATCTGAAGTGGTCAAGGAAATCATCGAGGAATCGTTAGATCAGAATCAACATCTTCAGGATTATCTGCATTTTGAGCGAATATCCCGAAACATCATTTCTGAAGAGTGGAACAAGAAGATGTGTGATGATATTGTACAATTATGTACAAAGTTCGCAGGTAGCCCAATCAAGAGCATCATCAACGGAATCGGAAACGCACTTGTAGAACTCACGGACGAGCAACTCATTCGCTTCCGCAATTATCGACACATCCACGATCTGATGGTACTCTACAGAGTTGCAGAAGATAATCCAGGATGTCATTGGGAAGTTGATTACGATAATCCTTCGCCAATCTGGCAGGGCCACACAGCAGTATCTTTTGGTGAATGGGTAGATACGGTTAATCCCGACTATTATCTCATCAGACAGGCGAAGGCTGAGGAATGGGACAGGATGTACGAAGAGCAAGCCGCCGAGGATGATCAGGATAACCAGCGATGGCAAGATGAATATTACCGTCTCCGCGATGCTGGACACTCTATGGACGAAGCCGAGGCGGGGGCGACGGAATTATTATTATCATTTTGGTGAAATTTTTAAATTAAAAAAAAAGATGGACTGGATTTATAATTTTAAAATGTTAAATAATTTACAATATCATATCCAATACTATCATCATCATCCATTAATATATCATAACATTCCGAACAACAATATATCCAATTTGTATAAGACGAATAAGTTCGTTTCAAACAACCATAACATATTAATTCACAATTATTTTTTGTTTCTTTACATTTATCACAATATGTCATATTATTTTTAACATGTAAATAATCACAAGATGGACATTTTTTCAAAAAACTTTTTATTAAATTAATTATATCTGTTGGAATCATTATTGGTCATTTTTATAAGTAATCAATTTTATTTTTCAGTCCACCAATTAATATTTATTTTATTAAACATTTAATTTATCTTTAAAATCAGTTTCTTTTGTATTCTGACAAGTAGTACAAATTAAATCAAAATCACTCATTAGTAAATAATTTGAATAATCATACTCTGTCTTTTTTACTTCTTTATCTTTTAAGTGCTGACAATCACAACTTAAATGAACTGAATTTTTTGAATTATTATTCTTAGTAGAATACATAGTAACATATCTACTTACATAATCATCATTACAATGAGCACAGACACACTCATTATCAATATAATAGCCTAAATCTTTATGACAAATAGCATAAATTCTATCAATCTGATTTTTTAAAAATACACAATCTGGTTTTGTATGAACTTTTGTTCCAGAATTTTTCTTTCTATACAAAAAAATAGTTCTATTTTCTGATTTTTTTTTCTCAAGTTTTTTCTTATCTTCATGATATTCATCACATTGATGTTTCAAATTATTGTTTAGACTTTCTAAAGTTTCTTTTTCTGAAATCAGAATATTAATTTTTTTAATATTTTCATCAACATATTTTTTGTCTTTAATAAATGTGCTATCATATGTTTGATTTATGATATCAATTTCATTTACTAAATCTTGTGTTTTTTCTAGAACAGTTTTAATATTTTCATCATATTGTCCTAAACAAGACTTATGCTTTTCCAACATTTCATCACATTGATTTAAGAATAATCTGTTATCATCATTCAAAGTTCCTCGTTCTTCAAGTAATTTTTCAATTAAATCGCGATATATTCTAACAATTTCCTCTTGTTTAGAATATTTTGCTTTCAATACTCTACCAATATTTTCTAGTTCTAACATATTTTGAACATTATTGTCTGCTACATTCTCATCTTCAGATTCAGTTTCATTTTGAGTTGATGATATCTTAAAAAAAGACATCATCATAGAGATAGAGACATATATGAATGTGGTAACTGACATAAATGTAAAAATTTGGGTAAAAATATTCATATATCTTCCTTCAAATAGATTGTCTAAATATAAAATATTTAAAATATTATTGTACATTGTATAACAAGTTTCCGACAAATTAATATGAGACAACGAATTTAATACACTAATAGTACTATTCATAATAGTATTCATAATCGTATTCATTTTATGGTTATTATTAGTCATTACTTATATCAATTTTAAAAATTGATTTTTATTTTATATCTTTAATTGAAATGAATCATTTAGCATTAAAAAGAATAATTCTTTTAGGGAAAATAGCACCCGAAGAAGATGCGAGTATTTATAATCAGGATGAAGTAATGTTGTTATTATCAGAGATTTATCGAGATAGAATTTCTGAACGAGATATACGCGACTTAGGAATTAAATGGACTTATCCAAAAAAAAAATTTACATTTCGTTGTTTTTATTGTAATAAAGGATTTGAAAAAAAACAAGAAATAAATTATTTAAAACATTTTATAGCATGTCAAAAAACTAATTTGAAAAAAATATATAAAAGTAAAGAAAAACTTTTAAAAAAAAAATATGAAAATTTTTTTAAGGAAAAATATGAAAACAAAATTAATAATGAGTATAATAAAAGAATTAAATTTTTACCAAAATCCTTGAATCAATTACGAAAAAAAAAAATAAAAGAAATTATTACCAACGATATTGATAATTATCAAGATTCTGAAATAACTTTCATGCTTAAGAATATATATAATAAAAAATTAAATTCAACTGATAAAGAAATTTTAATGTTATAGTAATAACTTTCTTACAAAAAAAAATAAAATTTATAATTATACTTTAATGTTTGAAATTGGAGATAATGTTATTACAAAAGATGGAAAATTAGGAACTGTATCTCGCCTCCAGGCTGGTGGTGTAGAAAAATCAGTTATTATCAAAGTTGATAATAAATTCTATGGGTATTTTGGTAAAGATTTAAAAAAATGTCAAAAAAAACAAAACTATTCAAATAAAATAGCATATTTTTTTGATGGACCAATTAGTATGTGGGGATATAATTTAACAAATCATTATAATGTTTCTGATAAAATGAAAAATATTTTATCAACAAAACATAATTTTAATGAAACAATTACCGTAAGAAATTCTCCAACTACATATTTGAATGATTTTATAAATAAAATGAAACAACCAAATACATTAGGTGTATTGTTTTATTGTGGTCATGGAAACCAAACTTCTTCTAGTTCAGAAACAGATGGAACACAAGAAAGTTGGTTTAATATACAAGATTCTAATTTTTGTAGCTTATTGAATCAAATACATGAAACAAGTTTAATTATAATGGTTTTTGATGCTTGTTTTAGTGATGGAATTATAAACAAAAATCAATTAACTAATGTTAATTATATATATTATTCTGCCGCAAGAGAAACTGGTCCCGACGATACAAGAAGTGCATTATACACAGGTGATGGGGGATGGCTAACCTATAATTTTACAGATTTTATTGATAAAAGGGTAGAAAATGATAACTTCTCGTATAAAGAATTATTAGATGAATTAACTAATAACAATCAAAGATATTATAATGATATTAATGGTGATAATTTACATTGGCCTAAATTAATAACATCTGATGATAAATTATTAGATTTATTTTTCCTTCAATAATTGTAAAAAAGTTTTTTTCATAAAATATATATATTCTATAAATATATATATTATGAATTCACACCTGAATGATATTCAATGTAATATTACCGATAATGATAGCTGGATAGTTATAAAAAAATATTTTGAATATAAAGGTTTTATTAGTCATCATTTAAATTCTTATAATAAATTTATAAATAGTGATATACAAGAATTAATTTCAAAAATACCAACACTTATTATCAATGGTGAAATTTATTCTTCATCTACAGATGATGATATTAAAAGAAATAAATATGTATTAACTTTTGGAAGTTCTTCTACTAAAAATATATTACAAGAAGATGGTTCAATCTTAACTCCAGATATATGTCGCTTAAGAAATATTACATATAACACTAATTTACATGTTAATATTACTTTATTAATATTTGAGAATAATTTAACAAAAGAAACAGAAACTAAGATTTATCAAAATAGTGCTAATATACTTCTTGGAAAAATCCCAATAATGTTAAAAAGTAATATTTGTATTTTAAACAAACTCACAAATAATGAATTACATAATTTAAATGAGTGTATTTATGAACAAGGAGGATATTTTATTATTAAGGGATCTGAAAAAGTACTAATATCATCTGAAAATGTAGCCAGAAATAAATTAATTTGTAATAACGATTCAAAAACAGGTAATAAAAGAGTTTATATTTTACATGAAATTGATGGTAAATATGGCAAATATAATACTAGTTTTAAAATTAATTATGAATTTCCTTCAAATAATTCACCAATATCTTCTAAAAAAGTATTGAAAGTATTTATAAAAAAAAATCTATCTATACCACTTATCCTTTTATTCAAAGCTTTAGGAGTTCTTGATGAACAAAAGATTATAAATTATATTGTTTATGATAATAAACAAGATACAGAAATTAATGACTTACTTCAAAATAGTATATACGAAGCAGAATATATAAATAGTACTGATGTAGCATTAAATTATATTGGAAAACGTATTTCAAATTTGAATATATCATACGAAGATTCCATTAAAAATGCTAAAAATTTATTGAATGAAGTTATATTTCCATATTTACCTGGATACTTTAATGATAAAAATAAGATTTATATGCTTGGATATATGACAAAATATTTATGTAATGTAATTTTAGGAAGAAGAAATGAAAGTGATAAAGATAATTTTATCAATAAAAGAATTACAACATCTGGAGTTTTTCTTACAGAACTTTTTGAAAAAATTTTAATAAAAAGTATCGAAACAATTAAATTTAATTTAAAAAATTTTATTAAAATGAATGATAATTTGAGTAATAGTGATTTTAATCTTGCAACATTATCTAATAATGGGGAATATTTAACAGAATGTTTAAATTATTCCTTTGCTACTGGAAATTGGGGAATACGGGGAATAGATAATAATGAAGTGGGTATTTCTCAATCATATAATAGACTTAATTACTTGTCAGCATTATCCTTATTAAGACGAACTTCAAATAATACAATTGACCCAAATCTAAAAAAACCAGAACCACGATGGTTTAATACAAGTCAATGGGGTATGTTTTGTGCAACAGAAACTCCAGAAGGAGCTAAATCTGGTTTAACAAAAAATTTAGCATTAATGTGTGAAATATCTACTAATTCATCTCCAACTGATATTTATGAAATTTTACAAAATTCCCATATGGTTTCTGATATACAAATATCAGAATTAAATAAGCATAAAAATAATTATAAAATTTTTATAAACGCTGGATGGTATTTTGTCACTAATATTCCTGAAATGTTAATTGTATTTCTTAATGAGAAAAAAAAAAATGGAGAAATTAATTTTGATGTTTGTGTTAGTATTAATCATGAAAAAAAAGAAATAAATATTCGTTGTGATGGTGGAAGATTATTGAGACCAATCTATACTATAAATAACACATCAAATAATTTAAATATAAAAAAAAATGATATAGAAATGTTAAATAACAATATTATAAATTGGAATGATTTAATAAAAAAAAAATGTATTGAATACGTTGATGTTGAATTTCAAAATAATATATTATGTGCTATGAAATTGTCAGATATTATCCAAAAAAAAGAAAATAAAAAATTTACTCATTGTGAAATAAATCCAGCTATGATGTTAGGTGTTTGTGGATCTATAATACCATTTCCTAATAGAAATGGTGCTCCACGAAATGTCTTCGAATGTGCTATGGCTAAACAAGCATTAGGAATAAATTCCACAACAATAAATCAAAGATTTGATGGAACTGCGGTATCATTATATTATCCACAACAACCATTAGCACAAACAAAATCACTCAAATTATATGATTTTAATAATATGCCAGCTGGACAAAATTTAATAGTAGCCATAGCATGTTATTCTGGATATAATCAAGAAGATTCTCTTATTATAAATCAATCTTCTATCGATAGAGGATTATTTAGAACAACTTATTCTTCTTCATATTCAATTAGTTCAAAAACAAATCAAGTAATTGAAAAACCTAGTTCTATTACATGTATTAATTGTAACAAATTAAAATATGAAAAATTAGATAATGATGGTATTGTTAATATTGGAGAAAGAATTACAGGAAATGATATAATTGTTGGAAAAACAACAAATATTTCTGTTTTAGAAATTAAAGACGATGATTTAATTAAAACAAAAAGAGATGTTAGTGAAAAAACGGATTCTGGTAAATATGGAATAATTAATGATGTTATTTTAACTACTGATGATACAAACCATAAAAATATTAAAATGAGAGTAACAACTGAAAGAATACCTCAAGTTGGAGATAAATTTGCTTCAAGACATGGACAAAAAGGAACATGTGGAATCACATATCGTCAGGAAGATATGCCTTTTACAAAAAATGGAGAAATACCTGATTTATTACTCAATCCACATGCGATCCCTTCGAGAATGACTATTGGACACTTACTCGAATCTTTACTTGGAAAAATAGGTTGTTTTAAAGGAACAATTATAGATGGAACAATTTTTAATGATGTTCAAATAGAAGATATTGGTAAAATACTTGAAAAAATTGGATTTCAAAAATATGGAAATGAAACTTTATATAATGGTCAAACAGGCGAACAATTAGAAACAGAATTATTCTTTTGCCCAACATTTTACCAAAGATTAAAACATATGGTTGATGACAAAGTTCAAAGTAGAACTCCTGAATCAGGTCCAGTTATGAAATTAACAAAACAACCAGTTAAAGGAAGAAGTAAAGGTGGTGGTATTCGTTTTGGTGAAATGGAACGTGATTGTATATTATCATATGGAGCCATGAACATATTAAATGAACGATTATTGGATAGTTCAGATAAAATAAAACTACCAGTTTGTCATATATGTGGTTTAATACCACAATTGACTGAAAATAATAAATATTATTGTAAGGTTTGTAATAATGATGACATAGTTTTTATAGATATTGCATATTCTGCTAAATTATTATTTCAAGAATTGATGGCTACAAATGTACATCCTCGTTTTATGTTAAGTAAAAAATAAAAAAAAAAATTGATATATTTACTCTGTACTAAATTAGATATTATTTTTAATATGTCTATTATTGAATTTAATTTTAAAGATAAAGTAAATAATACACAAACAAATAATTTATGTAAAGTTAAAAATTGTCCTAATAAACATAGGTGTAAAAAACTTACTTGTAAATATTGTAAAAAATATGGACATGGAATATCTTGTTGTTTTAAACTTTTAAGAAAAAAAAAACAGAAAAACAATTATTCAATTGAAAATTATACCTTAACTGATAATTTTTTACCAGTAGAAAAACAACAAGAGTTTTATTCTATGATGAAAAATAAACATGGAAATTATCCAATCTCTGTTTCTCATACTAAAAATCGTTATGCTTCGCATGAAACAAATATTAATAGACATAATCACCAAACTAAAGTTATTATGTCTATTTCTGAAAATACAACTATTACATATGAAAAAAAAAGATAAATATAAGTTTATTTTTTTGCGGACTGAATTTTTTGTAATTGATTTGATTTTTGTTTAAATGATTTAATATTTGAATTAATTTTTTGAACTAATAAATTATAATCTTTTTCTAATTCTATCACTTTTTTTTTATTTCCCAATTTTTTTTGTTCTTTAATTAATTTTTCAAGACTTTTTTTAATTTTTATGTCTTTACCAATTAATTTTTTTTTCTTTAATTGATCATTTACCTGCTTTATAATACCCTCGTTTTTTTTACATTCTTTACTTTTTTTTAATAAATTACTTTGACGTTTTTTATAATTATCTATATCTTCTGTTTGTATTTGTTTCATTTTTTGTAAATGTTTTACTCTTTCATTTAAATGCTTTATATCTGCTTTTTGTCGAATAACCATATCTGAAGTTGCTTGATTTTCACTCTGAATTTCTAAAGTTCCTAATTTTTCTCTCATATCATTAGTTAATTTTACTAATAATTTAGTTGTATCATTTACTGTATCACGGGATTTTTTTACATTTGTTGATATATTTCGTACTTTTTTAACATCAATATGATCTTGTGCTTTTACTCGTAAATTATCATTATTATTTTTACATTTTTTGCTTAATTTATTAACAGTTTTTTTGACAGCCTGATTTATTAAATCTCCTTGAGTACATGTTCTTTTCAATTCAGTTTTTTTTATATTATTTACATTTCCGCGATTTAAAAATTTATTTTTAGTTTTTTTATTATTTTTTCTACAAATTCTTCTTGTTTCCCTTGTTTCCTTTGTTTCTTTTTCTTTTGGTGAATCTCCTAAATATGGATGCGTTTGGATAAAATCTTTACTAAATGAATAAGTCATTTTTATATATAATTATTATATATATAAAAATAAATCGAAGTATTAAATAAGTCTTATCATATTTAAATAATAAATATAAATAACATATATATTATATAAAATAATGGGCGGTTGTTTATCTTTTTCTAAAAAATATAATAAATTACACAAACAAACAGATAACCCTGTTAATCATGATATCAATGAAACAAAAACGATAAAATTTATTGAAAATTATATTGGAATTGGAAATGAAAATTCAATATCTAAAAATGTTGAAACACCTAACAGATTAGATAATTTAATTGAATATTTAGAAAATACTGATAATTCTATTTATGGAACATGTGAAAGTGAAACTGAAAATAATAGTAACATTAATGAAATTTCTGTAAAATCTCATACATTTATTATAACAAGATCAGATAGTGATATTGATAAAATTGATAGAAGATATACACTTTAATTATTAGATTTGAATTTGATTTATGCTACTAATAAATTCATCTAATGGATTTTGTTTTGTAGAATCAGAAACCAAGAAATCTAAACCTAAATATTTTAAAGCATTATCTTTTAAATCTGTTACAAAACTTCCAGAAATGCTACGAACATTTGCGATTGATATTGTTATATTTACTAAAGCTATTATAACAATAACTCCTGTTAATATAAAAATTGGAGTTTTTGTTTCAAAAATATCTTCATAATTACTATCAACAATAAATTTCCACAATTGCAATATTAATAAAAATATTAAAGATAAATAAAATTGTATTTGAAGATCAAATGTTACATTTCTTTGCCATAATGAAAATGATTTCAATAATTTTGAAATTAAATCTTTGTATTTTACAAAATGACCTATAATAGATAGAAATATACAACATGTACATATTCTCATACCCCAGGTAAATACTAATGAATCATCTTTACTTGTCTCTGTATTCGATACATAAATAAAAATTATTAAACAAATTATTATAATAAAATTACATATCATACAAATTATTTCACCAGTTTTTGATTTAAATATATTAGATTCTCTTTCTTGCTTTATAATTTTAGGATTTTTTTTAATATCTTTCTTGATTTTTTTATCTTTCTTGATTTTTTTATTAGTTTTTTTTGATACCTTTAAAACTAATTTATTTTTTTTATTATCGACTGATTTACCAATTTCTGCTATTTTTTCTTCGAAAGTTTTTTTCCTTACTAAATTGGTCATTATACCTATATATATTAATATAATGATTTTTTTTATTAAATTTTCAATTTATAGTAAAATTATAAATAATCTTGCGGTAATTCTTTCCATTGTTTACAAATACCAAATGTTCGTCTATGATATTTAGTTATACCATATTTAAGAATTGATTCATTATGTTTTGCTGTTAAATAACAACTATTTGTGTCCCATCCATATACTGGATATTCCATATGCATTTTTAATACATGATCATCTTTATTTGTTTTTGCTATAATAGAAGCAGCTGCTATTGAACGAAATTTGTTATCACCCTTTTCAATACAAATATGAGAAATAAACTCAGCATTAGGACTTAAATACGGTTTAAATTTATCACCATCAACTAAAATATTGTCTGGAATAATATTTAATTTATCTAAAACATTATGATAAGACTTTAATCGCTCTTTTAATATATTTGTATTATCTATTTGTTCATTAGTAACTTCTACAACAGAATAATCTAAAGCAATTTCTTTAATATAATCAGATAATTCATATCTTTTTTTTTTTGATAATTTTTTGGAATCTTTAATATTATTCCATAATTTTAAATGTTCTAGATTTGGACATTTTTTAGGCAAAATGACAGCAGCAGCAAAAAAAGAACCAGCTACACAACCTAATCCTGCTTCATCAATACCAACTTCGATATCATCAATATTTAAATAATCTTTCATTTATAATAATAAATAATATACTATTTTTATTTAAATTTAATGCGTTATTTATCTATAGAATTTTTAGATATTTTAAGTAACAATGGAAAAAATAAAAACTATATTCTTTTCCGGTGGAGGAACACGAGGTCTTGCGTTTATGGGTGCTATTAAAGCATTACAAGAACATAATATGTTAAATAATTACGAAACAATTATTGGTACATCTATTGGTTCAATGATAGCATGTGGATTATCACTCGGAGTATCATTTAATACTATGAAAAAAATTTGGTTTGATTTTGACGCATCACAATGTTCAAATATTAATATTGAAAATTTACTTACAGATTTTGGATTAGATGATGGTAAAAAATTTATACAACCATTTATAAACGCATTTGAAACAAAAGCGAATCGTAATCTTACATTTAAAAAACATTATGAATTAACAAAAAAAAAATTAATTATTGCTGTTGCATGTGTAAATGATCAAAAAACATACTACTTTGATTATCAAAAAACACCAAATGTTTCTGTTATTCGTGCTGTTAGAATGTCTATATCCGTTCCATTCTTTTTTACTTCTCAAAAATATTGTAGAAAAAATATGGTTGATGGAAGTACCTTTGAATATTATCCATTCGGATTATTTGGAAATCCTAAAACATTTCTTGGATTAAATATAAATAAAAGTGAAAAACAACAAACAAAAACGATTAATAGTATAGAAACTTTTATTACACAAATTATTTATGGTAATCGTAAAAGAACTCAATACTTAGAAAGACTATTATGTAAAGATTATAATATTATTGACATACCAATCGATGCCCCATTTATAAATTTTCAAAGTAGTAAAAAATTAAAACGAAATATGTACCAAACTGGATATGATATAACAAAAAAATATATTCTTGAACATATGTCTAATAATTACAATAATATTACTAAATTAGAAAATACAGATAAATGCTTAAATAATAATTTTGATATTATTATAAATAATCAAAAAAGAATCGAAAATAAATTAGATATGTTATTAAAATTATGTTCCACAAAAACATTTGATATAACCACATTAGTAGATGAAACTTTTACAACATGTAGTATTAATAATAATAATACTACAGATAATAATGAAAATCAACCACTTGAAAATTCCATAAATTAAAATCATAAATTAATTATATTACGCTTTATTAACTCAAAAAAACATTTTGATAAATTTTTTACATCGTATTCCGCATCATGAGCATTTTGCAAAGATATATTAAATAATTTCTTATACAACTCTGATAATTTAGGCCATTTATATAAACTTTGTGAATTTGGCGAACCAGTTAATCTGCAAAAATGTGTTGTTTCTTTCAATGTACATATTTGTTTTTTAGTTTCGAATAAATGTATTAAATCATACCTATTCATTCTCTTAAATTCAGCTAATAATGTATTTTTATCAAAATTTAAATTGTGAGATACTAGAAAAGTAGATTTTTGTAAATCTTGTTTTAAAATATCCACAATATCTGACATTTTTTTACCATTTTTTTTAGCAAAATTATTAGATATTCCATGTATTTTTGTAGATTCTTGACTAATTACAAAATTAATCGGTTTCAATGTATAATTTCGAAATACCAAATTCTCTCCTTTATAATTATACAATCCCCAAGCAATTTGAACTATTTTAGGCCAATTACCTACAAATTTATATCCCCTATTTGATGAATAAGGTAATCCATTTGTTTCTAAATCGAAAATAAAAAAAATATCATTTGATAACATATGAGTATACATTACTATATACAAAGATATATTTATAAATAATATAATTATGGACTGAAAATATAAATCTATTTATATTTATATTTTTTCAATTTTAGATGCGATAATTGTTGGCAATAAATTTTTTAATTGTTTATTTTTTCGTTCTAAAATTTCATTTATTTTAGGACAATTATGCTCCTCATGATAACGATGAATAGAACAAGTAATAGTTTTACAATTAGGGCATTCAAATTTTGTATGTAGAGCTAATCTTTTTCTACAAATATTACAACGTAAGCGTTTCCTTTTTTTATTAATTTTTTTATTACTAACTACTTTAGTAGTCGTTTCATCTAATATGTTTTTATTCGTATTGATAATATTATTATTCGTATTGATAATATTATTATTTACATTGAGTTTATCTTCATTTTTTACAGATTTTTTTTTACTACACATAGAACAATAATAATCTAAATCTTTTGAACCATAAAATCCACAACCATTTTTACATAAACGAAGATTATTATCGTTTTTATTCGAATATTCTTTAGATTCTTCGCATTCTTTGTTAGTAGACATATATATTGCTATTGTAACAATAGATAATTCAATTTTAAAATTAACTAAATATCAATTTATTCAATTTTAAAATTTGAATCTTCTATAGATTATTTAACCAAATGTATTTTCTCCAGAATATGTTGCATAAAGAAATAAATCTTCATTTTTATCAGTATCATATATCGAACCAATTAATGATGAAGCGGAAGGTATTTTATTATTAATAAATATAAATAAAGCAGTTTTTGAATTTAATTTTATTCTTTTACGAATTACAAACAAAAATTGACCTACAGTTATATCACGCGGAACCAAAAATTTGTGTTTATCTATATCCGGTACGGAAGATCTACAATTCGAAGACCTTTCAAGAATTATTGGGATACGATCGGGATATTTTGTTCGTATCTTATCAGATTCTTTTACTCTTTCTTCAAAAGTAAATTTTTTTTGAAATTCATAAGTTTTTTTTTCTTTAATTTCACTTGATGACATTGTTATTAAATATAATATATTATTATAACATATTTTTAATTAATAAAACGCATTATTAATCGTTTATATCCAAATACAACCATATATTTCTTCATCTAAACATTTCTTACATAAAGAAACCCAAAAACTGTGATATATATCATTGTGTAAACAATTTTTACTACATTTTTTACAAAAAAAAATCTTTGTAGTATAAAAATTATGACATTTATCACAATAATCTATATTTATTTTTTGATAATATTTATCACACTTATGACACTTAATTAAATATTTTAATATTATACTAAATATATTATTATTTATCATGCTATATTATCATATTATATCATATTATATTATATTTAATATCAATACATTGCGATTAAATATAACCTAAAAAAAAATTAAAATTGATTTTATTAACATCTATGCAAATCAATTGATAAACTCTCAAAACTCTCAAAACTCAACGAAACTTTCAAATTCAAAGACAGAAAATTCAAAGACAGAAGATTTTAATTCAGCACATCATGATGAATATTCATAACAGACAGGGGCCAACTCGACACAAAACCTGCCGGAACGAAAACCGTTGCTCTCATCCAAATTGCCATTGGCATCACACGAAAGGATACTTACGCGAAGGAATTCAATGTCGTGATGGTGATGCTTGCTCTAATCAAACTTGCCATTTCAATCACCCACGAGACATTAGTGCGTATCAACGACAATTAGCACAACAATCTGTAATTCAACAGCAACAACAGATGGCTTATCAACAGCAGATGATAAATCAGTATGTGGCGATGCCGATGCCGATGCCGATGCCGATGCCGATGCCGATGCCGATGCCGATGGCGATGCCGATGCCGATGCCGATGCCGATGGC
>Ga0257107_1000099_pt1 | contig 30589 bp, 33 predicted proteins | sample LP_taG_2_FD_190178 | JGI IMG/M metagenome (GOLD analysis project Ga0257107, IMG submission 190178) | Marine microbial communities from Northeast Subartic Pacific Ocean, Canada - LP_J_2011_P26_500m | ecosystem: Environmental > Aquatic > Marine > Oceanic | place: Canada: Northeast Subartic Pacific...
GATGACGTGACCCCGATTGTCGGCTCGAAGGTGTCGGACCCGGTTCCGTAGTAAGTGGCATTGGCGAAGTACGGCGTGCTGTTGCCGGAGAGGTCGGCAGTGATGTTTGCAGCCGATACCGCGTCTGCGCTGGTGGCGTCCACCGCCCAAGGCTCGGCGATTGTTCCGGGATAGTGGTACCACGTGGTGATGGGGACCTGCTGGTCGAATTCGAAGGCCCCCCTATCCTCCTCGATGACCTCCTCGTCCTCCCACCACATACAACCCGTCGCCATCGAGCTCAGCATCAGCAGGGAGAGCAATTGAGCGACCTTGGCCACGAGTGCCCGTAACCGCCTTCGTTCTAAATCCAACCGTTTTCGATGACCGGCGGCACGCTCTCCAAGACTGCCTCCTCCGGCGTCCTCCACCTCATGCCCAAGTCCCTCTCTGCGGGAGTAGCGTCCCAGAACAGCCGCTTGTTCAGATGCGCTCTGGCCCACGAGAGGTTGATCCTCGGATGGAACAGCGAGACCACTAGGGACAGGGTGTATGGAATCTGACGGGTGGGAATCCTGAGGTCCGGGTGTGAGGACTTCAGCGCCCTTGCAATGTCCTTGAACCACATCTGCCCCGAGACCACTAGGTAGCGACCAGTGTCCTTGCCCATGGTCAGTGCTCGAACATGGGCCTCGGCGACGTCTCGCACATCCACGATGCTGACATGCATCGGGATGACGAACGGAATCTCCCGCCTCAGCAGGGTCATGATGAACGACACGCTTCCTCTCAGGTGTCTCTCACTCAGGGGGGGCCCGAACACAATGCACGGGTTGATTGTCACCATGCGTGGCCTGGATGAGACGTCCTTCGCAGAGTGCCAGTCCCTGACCAGCCGCTCCGCGGAGAACTTGGCGAGCCCGTACGGATTGCCCTCCAGGGTCGCGTCGTCCGCCCACGTATCGGTGGTCAGGGTCTGCCCGTCCTGCCACTTCGTCGGTCTTATCGCGGCCGTCGAGGAGGTGTGCACGAGGCGCTCCACGCTCCCCGCCACATCGATTGCATCGAGCACGTTCTGCGTGCCGATCACGCTCGGGTCGACGATCTGGCTTTGCGGCTTCTTGGCCATAATCCTGACCGCTGCCGCCGTGTGGATTACCTCGCAGCATCCCGCTACGGCTCGAACCACGGAATCGGCGTCCATCAGATCCATCTCGACAATTTCGAGGCTTCCCCCCTCAAGGACCGGCAGGTTTCGCAGGTGATCGACTCTCCCAGGATCCGAGGCGTCCCTGACCGTTGCCCTGACGTCTCTGCCCCGATTGAGGAGGTTAGAGACCACGTGGCTGCCGATGTAGCCGCTCGCACCCGTTACCAAGACGGTTCCCAAAGTCATAGCGGTGCCCCACCCATCACCCGTCGCACAAGTCTGCCACGGAGCCCACTATCAGCGACGGATTCTGAGGCGCGCCTCCCGCGTCCTCGAGAGTGGCCTCCCCTGAGAGCACTAGAATCCCATGCACTCCAGCTCTTTCGGCCATCTCCATGTCGGTGTACAACCGATCCCCGACCATCGCGCACCGTTCGGCAGCGAGCCCAAACTCCTCAATTTTGTGCAGAATCATGCCCGCGTTCGGCTTGCCGCAGACGTGGGAGGGGCCGACCCCGGTTGCAGCCTCGAACAGCGCCATGTACGCCCCTGAATCCGGGAGACCCCCTTCGGGCGAGGGGCACACCAGGTCCGGATGGCTGGCCACTAGGGGAACGCCGTTGTGCAGGTGTACCGAGGCGGTTGCGAGCTTTTCGTAAGTGACTTCGGTGTCATACCCCAGTATGACGTACTGAGGGGTTTCGGAGCGAGTCCCGATGCCAGCGTCCTCCAGCATCCCCCGCATACCCTCCGTTCCTACGAGGTAGGCTTCGGTGACTCCATCGGCGGATAGCCAGGACAACAGGTCGTGAGTTGAGAGTAGGACCTCATCCTCAGAGGCCATGACACCGAGCCCATGCAGCTTTTCGAGGTACTGGGAGACCGATTTGCTGGAGTTGTTAGAGAGGAAATATTTGCGAATCCCCCTCGCTTCCAATCTGGATAGGAACTCCAGTGCCCCATCGACGAGGCTCCCACCTAGGTAGATGGTCCCATCGAGGTCGAGGAAGGCAGCATCAATCCCATCGAGCGATTCGTCGAGCGCCTCGGTCATCAGTTCACCTCATGGCAGGAGCAACGTCTTGGCGAGGAACCATGGGCTCCATAGCACCTTGGATGCCTCCTTGTCGGCAATCATGCCAGTTAACATGTCTGCCAGCTCCTCCTTTCGCGAGGCCTTTCCAAAGAACCAGTTCATCATCCACTTCCACTTCGCTAGCCTCTGCAGCCGGTACGAATTGCTCAACTCCTTCCCGAGGGTGCCCCATAACTCCTCCATGTAGGCGACAGCAACTTCTTCGGGGAAGCCCCCGGAATGAACGTCCTTGTCGAAGTGCTTGGAGGTCAATTTCGCAGATACGAGACCATTACCAATTCCCTCCCCAGTGAAGGGGTCGACGAGGCTGGCAGCATCACCGACGCACATCGCTCCTGCAGTCGCCGTGCGCCTAGGTTGGAAAGACGGCCCCTCCTTCCTCGGTGAGCCAAATGGCAGTTGCCAGCCCTTTTGGGAGCCGGAGACGAGGCTAGAGTTGGCGAAGCGCCCCTTGAATTGGGGATGCTCTTCAATGACCCACTTCTGCATCTTCTTGAGTGATTTCTTCATTCCCGTCTGCTTGCGCTGTTCGGAGATGACCATGCCTATGCCGACGTTGACCACGCCCTCCTTCACCGGGAAGAGCCAGAAGTATCCGGGATTCACCGCGTCCACGAAGTGAATCTCAATCGGCCCCTCGCTGCCCTCGAAGCCCTCGACATTCTCCCAGTACTCCCGATAAGCGCCGCAGTAGTGCTCATCGTCGCGCATGGGTTCACCGTGTATTGCCTCGGTAACAGTCTTCGCCACCGGGCAGTTGTAGCCGCCAGCGCCCACGGTCAGAGGCGCCTTGAAGGAAAGCAACGGATTGGGAGAATTCCTCCCTCCCAATCGTCCGGCGACGCCTGTGATGCGCATGAAATCAGTCGTGACATCCATAACACTGAAACCTTGGATTACCGCGCCACCGGCCCCCAGAACCAATTCAGTGGCGCGCTTGAACATCATGTAGTCGAACTGCACTCTCGGCAGTGCGTATCCGGCCATCTTGGTCTCAAACTCTTCCTTGGGAAGCATCACTCTGACCGTGCTGCCGTTGGCACTGCCGAAGATGATCGAGTCCACTCGGAAGTGAGGGGTGTCTTCGATCATCGCCTTCACTCCGAGTTCCTCGACGTGTGACAGCGCCTTTCCCCCCACCGCATCCCCACACGGCTTGTCTCTGGGCCAGATTTCCTTCTCTATGAGCAGGACCTTGCAGCCGTTCATGGCGTTGTACGCCGCTGCGGCGGAGCCGCACGGCCCACCACCGACTACAATCATATCGAAACTCGATTCGTCCGGTGGAACCTCGCCGGTGTCGATAGGCTCTTCCCATGATTCCATGCTGTAACCATGAGGGCCGTAGCAGCCTTCCCATTCAAATTATGCATTGAGTTGATTCGTGGTGCGCCCCACGAGCCTCCATGGCAGAGAGCATCTGGGTCGTGCAGACTACGCTTCCCGGCGATTGGCTCGAGCCGCTCGTCGGAGCATGGTCCTCCTCTCTGGTCGAAGCGGGGCTGGCTGCTTGCGTGCAGAGGAATCGCGTGACCTCAGTGTACCGTTGGGAGGGTGCTATGGAGAGTTCCGAGGAGTGGCGCGTCCATATCAAGACCTCTAGGGAGAAGAAGGACGAACTGGTCGAGACTATTCTCAACGACCATCCCTACGAAACGCCAGAAATTGCAGCGTGGGAAACCGAAACGATCACCGATTACGCCGGTTGGGTTGAAGGCTGAGTGCCCTAGCGTTGTCCGATGGGTACGCTGTCGTTCCTGCGCCCCGCGAAGAAGGTACCCACCGCGTGGTGGAGTGCCGAGGACCCGATGACCACCAAACCGAAGATGTCTACGCTCACCATACTGATTCTGGGCGAGTGGATTTTCGGTACCGGCGACGCAATCCTGATTGCCGCCGACATAGGTAACACGCCTTGGACGGTTCTAGCTGAGGGCATCGCAGTCAACATCGACTGGTCGATAGGGCAGGCCACCTTCCTCGTCAGCGTCGCAGTTCTCTTCCTGTGGATTCCACTGAAGGAGAAGCCAGGCATAGGTACAATCCTGAACGCGATTATCATCGCTGGCGCCATCGAAGTTATGGTGCCCCTCTTGCCCACTCCTGAGAGATTCGCCATCGCACTCCTACAGGTCTCGCTAGGCATCATCCTCATCGGGATTGGAAGTGGAATGTACCTCACTGCGAATCTGGGCCCTGGGCCGAGGGACGGATGGATGACGGGCATACAGAGAGTATCAGGCGTTCCCATTGGACGAGTACGAATCTTGTTAGAGATTGGAGTCTTGATAGTGGGCTGGTATTTGGGTGGTACGTTCTGGGTGGGGACCATCCTCTTCGCAATCACCATCGGTCCGGTAGTCGCAATCTGCTTATCGATCGCAGGCCATCTGGGCTCACAGGATGGGTCCAACCTCAATACCGATCAGTAGCACGGTCGTGGCGAACACCGTAATTAGTATGTTGTCGTCAATCGGTCCGAACTCGTAACGCTCGACGAATGTGGCCACAGCGGCGGCTATCAGGCCCCAGACCGGAATCGAGGGGTCGCCCATCTGGGCGACGAACCACCCCATCGGAGCGCTGACGATGAACATGAACACGTTACCTATTGGGCTCTTCGAACGCTCGCGAATCACCAAGTTCCGAACTAATCCGGTGACGCCGTCGCCGAAGGCCATGAACAGGGACGGAATGATAGCGAGCCAAGGGTCACCCACCAGCAGCCAGATCAGGGTAATCGAAGCCCACCACATGAAGGCGAACTTGACGTCGTTCTGGTTCTGGTCAGTCTGGAACCAGAACATCCTCCTGTCACTCTGGTGGGCTGCGAACGTGAAGATGGTCAGCAGTATTCCGCACACAAGTGGATACCAGTAGTCTGTGAACAGGATTGGCACGCAGAATGAGCCGATTCCACCGGCGAGCATGTGAACAATCTTCCTGTTGTAGTAGACTGCGCGAATGTCTTCCACACCGCGAGCTACCATCTTGTCATAGGGAATCTTGGTCACAAAGAGTACGACCATGACGTAGGCCCCCATGCCTGCGGCGTAGTACACCTGGGTATCCACAATGGCCTTCGAGCCAGCGTCCGGCAATAACTGCACACGTTCAATCGGGCAGGTTCTTGGCGGAATGCGTTTAGGGCATGTTATGGAGGGAAGTGGCGTTATACAACGCTATCGAGACTTCCTCCCCATCACAGATGCCACGCCCATCATCTCGTTGAACGAAGGCAGCACCCCCCTGATCGAGGCACCCAACATCGTCCAAGCCCTGAGCGGTGACTTTCGACTCTTTGTGAAGTATGAGGGCCTGAACCCCACTGCGTCATTCAAGGACAGGGGCATGACCCTAGCGGTCTCCAAGGCGGCCGAGCAGGGTGTTCGAACCATCGTCTGCGCGAGTACTGGTAACACAAGCGCATCGGCTGCGGCGTACGCAGCTCGGGCGGGGATGACTTGCGTGGTGCTCATCCCCAAGGGCAAAATCGCTTATGGCAAAATGGCACAGGCACTGATTCACGGGGCTAGGACACTGGAGGTTAGGGGCAACTTCGATGATGTCCTAGAACTAGTCAAGGAATTGGGCAAGCGAGACGACATCGAGGTTGTCAACAGTATCAACCAGTTCAGAATCCAAGGCCAGAAGACGGCCGCCTTCGAGGTCTGTGATGCGCTCGGGGATGCGCCGGACATGCACTTCCTGCCTGTAGGCAACGCCGGCAATATCACCTCTTACTGGATGGGTTACAACGAGTATCGTGAAGCGGGAGAGTCTTCCAAGCTGCCACGAATGATGGGCTGGCAGGCCGAAGGAGCAGCCCCCATCGTCAGGGGCGAGGTGGTACAGGCGCCCGAGACTGTCGCCACAGCCATCCGAATCGGCAATCCAGCCAGATGGAAGCAAGCAGTAGAGGCAGCCGAGGCGTCCTTTGGTGCCATCGACACAGTGAGTGACGATGAGATCCTAGATGCGCAGCGGATGCTCGCTCGCTCAGAAGGAATCTTCGTAGAACCAGCATCGGCTGCGGGTATAGCTGGAATCGTCAAGAGCCACGCCGGTGGTGACATTGTTGAGGGCTCGACCGTGGTGGTCACCGTCACCGGCCACGGTCTGAAGGATCCGGAGATAGCTATTGATAATGCGAAGGCCCAATCAATGGTGGTGGATGCGAATTTCGAGGTGGTTTTAGCAGCCACCGGCCTGTGATGCGCACGGTTATGTCCAACCCATCAATCCGAGGCCATGGAAGACAAGTATGGTGATAGGAGCTTTGACACGAGAGCAGTCTGGTCCGGCACACAGAACATAGAGGGCGCGGCGACCACACCAGTGTTCCACACGTCAACTTACCAACTGACTGACAGGATTTACCGAGATTGGGCGGACGCGAAGGGTCAGCACACCTTGCTCTACAGCCGCTATTCCAGCGTCAATTCCGAGGCGGTTTCGGCCAAGGTCGTCGCATTGGAAGGGGCCGAGGACGGCGAGACCTTTGCCAGCGGAATGGCAGCAATCTCCTCTACTCTTTTCTCACTACTCTCCCAAGGTGACCATCTGGTCACTTCGGCAGACATCTATGGCGGCACGTATGGCCTGATGACCTCCGAACTCCCGCGTTTTGGAATCGAGGTGACAATGGCCGACATACGAGATCCCTCGTCCTTCGAGGCTGCAATTAAGGAGAATACCAAGATTCTCTACGTCGAGACCATCACAAACCCGGTGCTGAAGGTCTGCGACCTAGAGGCGATAGCAGCAATAGCCAAGAACCACGAATTGATTGCCGTAGTGGACAACACATTTGCTTCTCCGTGGGCCTGCAGACCCATTTCCTTGGGATTCGATCTAGTGATTAACTCTGGAACCAAGTATCTGGGCGGGCACTCTGATTTGACTGCAGGCATAGTCGTGGGAAGGGAGGATCTGGTGGCACTGGCCTTCCACAACAAGACTCGTTTCGGTGGAGCTGCCGACCCTCACATGTGCTATCTCCTCGAGCGCGGAATGCGAACCTTGCACGCTAGGATGCCCATTCACACAGCCAACTCCGCCGAGTTGGCTCGAAGGCTGGAGAATCATCCGATGATTAGGAGCGTGAACCACCCATCCCTCCCCAGTTTCGCAGACTACGAAGTGGCTCAGAGGATTGTTCCCAAGGGCACTGGAATGCTCTCCTATGTGGTCAAGGGGGGCGACGAGGCCGCGCTTCGGTTCATGCGCTCCTTGGATTTGATTTTCGAGGCGACAAGCCTTGGAGGTGTCGAGAGCCTAGTCGAATGTCCGTTCAACTCGAGTCATATGTTCGTGCCCGAGGATGTCCGCATAGACGCGGGCGTAGTCCCCGGCTTCGTCAGGATGAGCGTCGGAATAGAGGATGTAGAGGATCTCTGGGCTGATATCGATCAGGCCCTTGCTGCTGCCTCACCCGAGAAGCGCACCTGAGGCGACCCAATGGACACTGAGATGCTGGTCGCCGCCTTGGTGTTCGTTGTCTCTATGTGCCTCACCCCCGGGCCGAACAATCTGCTATGCGCGGCACATGGTTCCCAGCACGGCGTTCGTGAGACGATACCACTAACTCTCGGGATGGTGGTGGGATGGTCCTCGCTCGGCCTTATGGTCGGTGCGGCCACCGTCTTCATCGAGGAGAACAAGGGAGCGTTCAGGACGCTTACCCTCGTAGGCGCTGTATACATCGCCTACCTCGCTTACAAAATCGCGTCCGCAGTTCCCACCGATTTCAATGATAATGAAACCGAGAGACTCGGCTTCAGAACCGGCCTCTCACTTCAGCTCGTCAACGGCAAGGCATGGATCCATTTCCTCGTCCTAATGTCTACCTTCGGAGCGACCTTCGGACCTGGATATTCTTCGAAGGCACTGCTTGTGTTCCTAAACGCAGCAATCGGATATCCCGCCGTCATTATTTGGGCTACCTTCGGTGCCATGCTTAGCCGCCTGTTCAGCACCGAAGAATCAGCGAGAAGCCTGAACCGTGTGATGGGACTGTCTCTGTTTGCGGTAGCAGTGTGGCTTGTCCTCCCTCACTAGCCCAATCAACTTCAACGAGGTGTTGGCATGCACAGCCAAGTCACGATTGATGGTGCAGAGGACAGGATTCGAACCTGCGAAGCACTACGCACTGGGACCTCATCCCAGCCCCTTTGACCACTCGGGTACCTCTGCTCGGAGATTATCTAGGCTACCCTTCGTATTTCACGATGGCGAACAATGCTGGTTATGTAATGACTCAGAATTCGATGCCTATTTTCTCGGCCATAGGGGGAATTTGCCCCGTCTTGGCGTAGTAGAAAAGCGACGCTCTGTTCACCGATTCGACTGTGGTGAAGAAAAGAACCGAGATACCAATCCCCACAAGTAGCAACACGACTGCCAGGACCGCTGTAGCTTCGCCAAGGTACCACAATGGCAGGAAAATGACAATCAAAAACAAGATGACAATCATTTGTAGTAAACCTGTGCCAATGTGGGAGCCAACCTCCTCACCCCATGTCTCCTTGAACATATTAGGACTCTGCTTCATGCTATCGACAACTCCAGCCTTCTCGAGCACTAAGATTGGAACTACGAAGAAGGTCGCCATCCACCAAGCAACTCCAAGGATGAGCGCCGCTAGTCCCGCGACGATTCGCAGTGGCAGCGGGGAATCCTGGCCCCTAGAGACCGATTCCAAGATCTTGAGTAACAACCCGACCGTCCCGGAGATGACGCCCCACACTAGAATCTGGGGTAGACACTTCGTTGCCTGACTGATACCGAACGAGAAACTGGGGTTGGTCCCCGCAGTCAGGCGTTCATACGCACTGGCGATTATCGCAGCGTTCCAGAAAACAGTGATTACTGAAATCACAAGATAGCCTACGAATACTATGGCTAGATTTGCTGCCGCATCCTCCTCAGCCGTAGGCGATCCAGACCCAAACAGTATTTCGATTCCGATGGTGCCAAAAATCACCGCGATCGATGCTACAATAGAGAACACCGCTGAGAGTAGGGTGTAAACCAATAGTTCCGGATCCGCTCTGACTACTGCCATTCCGAGTTTTGTCATCTTCCAGCCTCTTCCAATCCTTTCGAAGAAGCCAATTCTGTTTCCAGACGTGCTCATTATCATACCCCAATCACACAGCCCACTAGTTTTCAAGATTGACCCGACGCACCAGTTTCCACTATATCTCCTGGCCTAACTAAGCCCTCTCCGAGCACTGCGGCGCACCATCTGGACCAGCCGGGGAAACGCCCTTCTTCGATTCTCCCCGAGTCTCCATCGGAGAACTGATTTTCGATCATGTGACACGGCGCGGTGTGACCTGTCAGCTCAAGCAGAGTCTCGCCGACTTGCAGCCTGTCGCCCACTGCGAGCGAGTCCCAATCGAGCCCCTCGACGGTTATGTTCTCGCCTAGGCTGCCGGGTGCGGAGACGGGGTGCCCCTCCTCGCGCAGACCCTCTATCCTCTCGAGCGAGTAGATGATGACGGCCCTGCGCCGGCTCCTCTGCTTGTCGCCCTCGATGCCCTCGGCCCCCAGCTTCGCCACCCTGAGGGGCAGCTTGGGCACGCCCCCTCCCTCGCGAACGCAGACTGAGTGCACGCAACCGGTCATGAGTGTCCCTCCAAGAAAGGGAGAGGCACATCCAGCCTCCCGGCCATCTCTAGATATCGTTCCGCTAAGTTTGAATCGGGCTTTGACATGACGTGCTTCCAGTAGCGCCAGCCCGCAATCGCCAGAGTTGCATATCGGTTTAGGTAGGGTAAAGCCGACCATTCCACCTCGGTCAGCGCGCGAACAGATTCGTACCCTTCGAGCAGCGCGCACCAACGTTCCTCCAATGGCCCCCCATCCTCCCAACCGAAGCCCACAAAGGACATCACGAGGTCGAAGGCGAGCGGTCCGATCCAAGCCTCTTCGAGGTCGAGAATCGCAGCGACCTCCCCGTCGCTGCCGATGACATTGTCAGGGAAGAGGTCGCCGTGGAGAATGCCGCACGGCAGGTCGTGGGGTATCCGAGGTTCCAAGGACTCTGCTTCCTTGCGGAGCAAATCCAAGAAAGGCGACCAAGCATCACGCTCCTCCGCCAAAGAAAATACTTTCTTGAAAAACTCGAACCCCATTGTGTAGACTTCGGGAAAGCAATCGTTGATTGGAATGAGATGCATTCTAGCCTGCACCTCACCGAGGCTTCTGAGGGAATCCGTATCGGAGCCGAGCAGCCCCCCCTCATAGTGGGGCACAAGGGCCCAAGCCACCCCATCTAGTTCGATGTGTCTGTTTCCGCTTGAAAGCTCCAAGGGAACCGGCGTGGGGATGCCATGCGCGTCCAGATGCGTGTGACGTTGGATTACTCGTCCCACCTCTTCCACTGTGTTCCCATCCCAAGCCTTCAGGACGACGTTAGATCCGTCAACGAGCGTCAGCAGGAGGTTCGTGTTGGACCATCCACCTTGCATCGGAGATATTGAGTCCATCTCAGGAATTTCTGCCATAGAGAGCAGACATGCGACATCTTGCTCGTTGATATCGATGGCCATGATGAATCGAGCATCAAGCTGCATATTGCTTCTTCTCTGTTACTTAGGACTTATCATTGAACGATATCTGCGTCGAGACGAATCAGATGCCTTCCATAGTTCCTGGACCCAATCTTCTACTCATCGGGGCACCGAAATGTGGCACAACATCTCTACTGTTGTGGCTCAGGAAGCATCCGGAGGTGTACCATCCCTGGGAAAAATACCATTCCGGCGCTTGGGAGAGCCGGTTCCTGATTTCTGGCCCTCTAGAGTTCCCGATTTCTCCTCAGAGACCGAGGGGAACTCTCCAGTTGCCACATGAGATTGACATGGATCACTATCGAGGGCAGCGCTGGATTATCGACAAGTCTCCACAGCACCTCTATTTTAGCAGAGCATTGGAATCGGTAAGGGATTTGTTGCCAGAAGCCCGGGTAATAATCACATTGAGAGACCCTTACGATCTCATGATTAGCCTTTACTCACAAATAAGAAGGTCGGTTGAGTATGATACGACGTTTGAGAGTCTGTTCAATATGATGCAGTCGCAGGATTGGGTGGCTGACACTAGAAAAGCTGAGACTTGGGGTTTTCTTACCTACCCAAGGTACTCCCATTTCGTTCAATCATGGGTAGATGAGATCGGAGTAGATAGGGTTAGGGTAATTCCACTGTCCTCGATCGCTCAGAACTCCAGAGGAGTCCTTCAAGACCTCTCGGATTGGTTAGGTATCGACTCAACGAAGATTCCGCGAAACCTAGACGTACAGAATCCAAAAGGGCAACTCTCCAACTCTCCCTTCAGAAAATTTCTCAGGAAGCCTCCTAGTTGGGCCTTTAGTGCCGCTAGGGTGCTGCTACCTAACAGGGCATTGCGAAAGGCCTTGCTGGATCCGATAAGAAGGAGAGGTTGGAAGCACATTCCAACTAACGCGCCAGAAATCCTTCCCGAGGTAGAGAAAGCGATTAGGGAGAGATTGAGCGACGATACCACATTCTTCGAGAGCCTGGAGTCCTTGTTACCCTCAGAAGTCATCATACGGTAGTCAGCGAAACAAGTCTAACCAATGCTGAGTATGAAATCCTGTAATTGCCTCAAATTTTTCCATATCAGGAACTACCTCTTTTGCGCACATCCTGTAATACTCCTCGGTCAAAGTTGAGGACTCTCCTCTCTTGCTGATTAGTGGTAGGTCGTATATGTTCAGTGAACGTTTCTGCAAAGGGCGTGCGAGAGACCCCCTGATGCTCTGCGGAATGAGACGAACAACCTCCCTGAAGACGCTCCCTAGATGGGTCATTCCCCTTCTACTTCGGGAGGTGTTCGCCTCCCTAGTCGCCTTGAAGTCGTAGTCGTATCGAGGCAGGCCGAAGTGAGATGTGACTTCGCCCAGCACCTCTTCGGGCTTGCCCCTCATGCGTTCGCTATCAATGAGGAGAAAACTCTCAATCTTGAATTTCTCAAGCCACCTACTCATGGAATCTGACCACATCGAGTCGTCTTTCAGTCTTTGATCTCCCCAAGCAATCTCGAAGTCAGACCAGTCAACCCCGTTCCTTCGGTCAGCACGACCGTCCCTAACCATCTTCCAATGGCTGAACGCCCTCCCTACTGGCTCCCTCAGACAGATGACAAATCGTGCTTTGGGATTTACAGCATACACTCTGCTCGGCGATAACGGACAAGAAAAGGTGTGTACAGAACCATCTACGCGAAACCCACTGCCTGAAAACACCTTTCCGTAGGCCTCTAGGTCCGGCTCACCAGCGTCCCTCCCAAAAGTACCTCGATGACTAGCTATGATGTTCGGCTCCTTTGGGTCAGAGAAGTCGATTGATGAGTTCTGGGCGAGAATGTTCGCAAGCCAAGTTGTTCCGCACTTGGGCATCCCCAGCAGAAAACCATCGACCACAGCCCTATCTCCCACATTCGCCTTACTCATATCCAAACTTATCACTCAATCGGAGAATCCTTTCAACGCGGGAGTGAAATACAATCGACTAACCACATTGCACGAGGGCGGACATGTACAGGCTAATTTGGTTCCAGCACGTACACAAGGCTGCCGGCAGTCTGATAGTCAACCAAGCGATAGCGAACGGAGAGGTTCTATTTGAGAATCACAAGAACGGCAACCCTTACACACCCGAGGGCGAGTTGACTCCCCTCTGGGAATTCAACAAAGACCTGCTGACAGCCTTCGTTGACCAGTGTGAGGCCGAGGGCGTGACCTTCGTGGCAACCGAGTGGGGCGCACCGATATACGAAGTCCTTCATTCCGATCCCAGAGTGGTCCTAGTCACCTGTCTGCGCGAGCCTTGGAGCAGATTAATCTCCAATTTCAACTACGATTACTATTATGGGTTCACCAAATCGAGGACGCTGGGAGCGTTTCTTTCCGAGGAACTGAGAATCAAACAGGACAATTTTCTTGTCAGGGTGTTTTCAAGGAACTACTCTGTTCCCGAAGGGCAACTGGATGAAATTTCCCTGTCAACCGCTTTCTCTAACTTGCACCTCTTCGATTTGGTCCTTGTAACCGAGAGGCAGGGTGATTTGAGCAATCATCTCTTCGAGGCCCTTGGGTGGAAGAGCAAACCAGTTTTTCCACACACCACATTCGGAAACCTATGGCTGCTCAAATCCTTGGTCGGGCGCCTGCATCTATACACAGCTTGGAAATATTTCTTGAGGCGCAAGATTGGAATCTCTGAGGAAGAAAAGAAGCAGTTCCTGAACTCATCCAACCTCGATATAATTCTCTACAATCGATTGTTGGCCGAAGAAATACGAGGTTTCCTGCACCCCATTAACCAAGCAAGCCACTGAGAATTTTCCCTAAGTCGGTACTGTGACTTAAGGGGATATTTCTCCTCCTCTCATTAGATTATTCTCAAAAAGAGCCACTATACGATCGTGCGAAATAGCCCGAATTGAAAAGCCCCGTTTCAAAAGGAAATTCACAACAGGTACCAAAGTACTTTCTTCAAGCGTCCCTCTTTCGTAACCTAGGTCTGCAGTAATGAAATGCACATCTGCGAGCCTTTCCCCTAAACCTTCAAGAATTTCAGGCTCCCCACCTTCCGCTTCTAACTTCAATAGTTTGACCGGCCCTTCTATGGTGTCCTCTAATCGGATTGTAGGAATTTTGATAACACGCTCGTAGTGTTTTGGTTTTATCAACGATGAGTCAGCTTTCTGCGAACTGACAAAAAACTCAAACGACCCTTCTTTGTTCCAAAGCCCAACGCTCTTTGCAACACCCGTTCTAATATTGTCCTGAAGACAGCCAAACTCCTCTGGAGAGGGTTCAAACGCAATATAACTGATATTAATTCCACGAATATCAAACCACAGTTTCAAATCTCCCAAGTTTGCTCCACAATCAACAATGACATCGCCGTCATTGAACTGCAAACCTTCCAAAAAATATGTCTTCCCAATAGAATTGGCACGCTCACTCAACCCCTGTCTATAGTTGACCACTCCTTGCCTTTCATGCTTGAAAAAAACTTTCCTACCAGGTAAAGACTTAGCTATGGCATAATATCTCAGTTCATGTTTCGAATACACAAACCGGACATCTTTGCGTGAAATTTTCATCCATAAATTGAATATCCAACAAAATACTCGTCGGTTTGTCCTTAGAAGTAATGACATGACAATTTGTTCAAAGCCATTAGCATGAAATCTGATGTACTTCCTCAGCATCTCAATTACTCCCTGAATGTTCTATTCTCAGAGTTTGGAAGATTTTCCACTTGACCGCCAAAAGCCAGGCCCTGGTCCATAGAGAAATGGATTCGCCGCGAGTGAGAGGGGGCACATCCCCCGGAGAATGAGAGGTTCGCAAGTCCCCCATGAATTGGAAGAGGTCCCTTCCCATTACGCTGCGAACAGAGATGTTCGCTGCTGCACATTCGACGTACTTCGTAGGGTTGCATCTGTAGAGGAGCTGCTCGGAACGTGGGAATGCAGCCAGTTTACCTTTGGATGTGGAACCGATTGGGGTGGGGTGGTGAATTAGGCACTCAGGCCGCCATGCAATGACTCCCCCCCAATCGAGAATCCTCCAAGCGATATCAGTATCCTCTCTGTGGAGGTAGTACCGTTCATCATACCCGCCAATTTCTTCGATGACCGATCTTCGTATTGCTATGTTGGCACCGACGAATCGATTCCAACGACTTCGTTTGGGGGGTTCGAATGGGATAATATTTCCAGTAGTATCGGTCGTGGTGACGCCCCCTTCGATAGCGGCGAGGTTAGGATCCACCATCGCTCGCTCAATGCTCTCGATCCAGTTCGGAGAAGCGATGCAGTCATCGTCAAGAAATGCGATGATTCCTCCAGAACCTCGACGGATGCCAATGTTCCTAGTCGCAGAGAGACCGAGATCCGATTCAGAATCATCAACCACTTCAATTGACTTAGGAGCCAGCGTTTGCCTCTCAAGGGAGGCGAGGCATTCGGCCAGTGCTTCCGGTCTCCTGAAGGTAGGAATCACAACATCGACATCAGATTCCATAGTCTCTCGAAGGCTAGCATCGTAATTAGTCTCGCGTACAGTTCAAGAATCGGCGGTGACACCCAAGCAGCGTGATTGACCTCGCGTCGTTGGTGCTAATGGGTTTCCAAGACGACCTTGTCCTGACATTCGGCGACACGGTCGGCTGGCTAATCGGTCACCTGGTCCTCCTAGGGGCCCTCACTGTGGTAGTCGTGGCAATACGTGAGCGCGATCACATCTTCAATCAGTCCGGGTTCGACCGCAGCACCATTTGGGATGCCTTGTTGGTTGTCGGACTGACCTTGATGCAGTTACAGGTATTCACTTCGACGTTCGGATTCGACCCCTTGGCTTCGATAGCACTGGCTGTACTCTCGAGCTTCATGATTCGCTGGCTCGTTAACGTCTTGGGATAGGCACTAATCTCTCCTTCTCAGAACGATTACCAACGCCACGATTAGAACAACTAGAATTACGGATCCACCAATCACGTAAGGCCCCTCGTCCTCGGAGATGCCGAGGTCCCCGAGAAGGGTGCCATTCTGACCAAACCCGATGTCAGTCACGCCCGACTCCTTGGCATTCACCGTCAAAGTCATTGAATCCTCCTGCTGGCACGATTGTGCAGTAACTGTCCTTTCATCGACGACTACGAGGCACCCATTCCACGCATCATCGAGGTTCGCAGGGGTCGTTACTAGGAACTGGCAATTGCTCATGCCGTTACCGTTGGAGATTTGAACCTCGCAATTCTGCTCGCTCACGTCATTGAATCCAGAGGGCCACATCTCCTCTTGGCTCGATCCATCGCTAACTATGTGCAACTCCACCTTGAGGCTCTGGTCCCTGTTGCTCTCACAGGAGTATGAGGCACTGAAGGAGACGTCCTCCCCGGTCTCGACCGTCAACAAGCTTTGACCGTACGAAACCCCACAATCGATGAACTCAGGTACGATGGCGTCGAGAGAGTAGGTTTCGTTGTTGGTGATGAATCCAACTGGTATGCCCCCCACAGCACTTGTGACCTGCGCAGAGACGGTCAACTCGTAAGTGCCGACTCCGACGCTTTTGTCGACGAGCAAAGCAACAGTAAAACTCTTCTTCGTACCCGATTCCACAGTGATTGAACTCGGTCCGTTAGCATCTATCGAAGCAGTTTCGTACCCAATCGTGACGTCTTCGGAATACGCGGTCGGATTCTCCACCGAGCAGTGAACCAGAGCACTATCCGTAGTGGAAGAGAATTCGAACTCAATCTGCGACTCGACGCAATCGAGGTTGATGGAGGGGAAGACCTGATCCTGGGCCGAAGCGACAGGGGCAGCCAGACTCGCCGCAAGCAGAACTGCGACCCAGAGGGCTCTGGACAACCATCCCTCCATGTCCGATTCGCCACTCCGCCCTGCCATAGATATTCGCACCTCCGGCTCAGTAACAAAGCGAATTCGCTGCTCAAAGCATTCATGTCGCCCCCTCCCCGCGAATAGACCATGAGTGAGGGCGCAGACCGACCCAAGGTTGTCATCGTCCCAGAGCACACCAAAGTCACAAGTGGCACCGAGGTTCAGGAGAAGCTAATCATCGCCGCACGCGTATTCTCCGATCTGCTCAAGCCGACCTTCGGGCCAAGGGGCCTCGACAAGATGCTCTACAAGACCGACGGCGCAACCGCGGTGACGAACGACGGTGCTAAGATCGTCGCCGAGCTTCTCGTCAGGCATCCAGCGGCGAAGATGATGGTCTCGATGGCTAACTCCCAAGAGGAGGATTGCGGCGATGGCGTTACCACCACGATGTTAATCTGCGGCTCACTGCTGATTGAGGCCAACACCCTGCTGCGCAAAGGACTCCACCCGCTTACCCTCGTTGACGGCTACGCCCTCGCCCTCGAGGCGGCCCGTGAGCAGATGAGTGCTGATGCACGAGAGTCAGACAAGCCCGGTTTGTTAGCCGTGGCCGAGACAGCCCTTCGCGGCAAGGTCGCCGAGTCTGCGCTGGACTTTTTCGCCCCGATGATTGTCGAGGCGCTCTCCACTGTCGCGAAGAACCGCGAGGGTGCGGCCGCGGAGCACGTCACAATGCACAAGACAGGCACCGGTGGACTGCGTGACTCTCGCTTTGTCAACGGTATCGTCGTCAACAGGCGAGTGATAATGGATGGTCTTCCCAACGACCTGAGTGACGCCAAAGTCGCCTGCCTCGACGGGGACCTCAAGATGAGGGAGCTGACTAGGGACGTCGAAATCAAAATCACCAATGCAGGAGAACTGGATTCTTTCATCGAAGCCGAGCACGAGCTCAGGGATGCAATCGCCGCGAGCGTCATCGGCAGTGGAGCGGGTGCCGTGCTATGCTCCGGCGAGATCGATAGGGACATCCTACACCGCCTTGCAGATTCCGGCATCCTCGCCGTAGGCGAGTTGGACTCAAGTGAGATACGCAACGCATCCGAGGCTTTGGGTGCGAGATTGGTCGACTCACCCTTGGATATTGAGGCCTCGGACCTAGGTCACTGTGGCCGCATCTCGTGGGAGAGGCGAGAGGAATCAGATAGCGTAGAGGACGTGATTCGCATCGAGAACTGCCCAAGCCCAGCCATTGTTACCATAGAAGTGGGAGGGGCCGGTGAGACTGGAACTGAGGAGGTCATTCGCGGTCTGCACGACTCCCTACGAGCAACCTCGCTGGCATTCGATGAGGAACTGCTGCCCGGAGCCGGTTCCATCCACGCTAGGATGGCCCACGCGGTTAGAAGGGCATTGGAGGCTCAGGGAGGCCGGGAGAGGCTCGCTATGGAGGCGTTTGCCAGAGCACTTGAGACGATACCCGCAACCCTAGCGGAAAACGGAGGCGACGACCCCCTAGATCGCGTGCTGGAGCTCCGAGCCGCTGCGAGGGAAGGAACCGCCCCGGTGGGTATTTCCCCGGAAGGCAAGACTTGGGAGGTCAATGGCGTCTGGCACCCTCGTTCGGTCATAGAGAACTCTCTTGTGTCCGCCACTGGGACCGCGATGAGCATGCTCAGAATCGATCAGGTCATCTCGGCACGAGGCGACTAGGGCGGTGGACGCAAACCATTCAAGGCCACCGCACCCACGCAAAATTATGGCCTCGCCGCGCGCACTGCTGAGCGTTTGGGATAAGTCAGGAATCGAGGACCTCGGAACAGCTCTTGTAGGCATGGGCTGGGAATTACTGTCTACAGGTGGAACTGCACGCGCGCTCAGTGAATCGGGATTGGAAGTCAAAGAAGTGAGCGAAGACACTGGCCATCCGGAGGCCTTCGATGGGCGTGTCAAGACGCTTCATCCCGCTGTCCACGGAGGAATCCTCGCACGTCGTTACCGCAAGGACGACATGGACACCCTCTCAGATTTAGGATACGGAACAATCGACCTCGTGTGCGTCAACCTGTATCCCTTTGAAGCGGCCGCTGCACTAGATCCCCCTGCGCCTATTGACGAACTCATCGAGATGATTGACATCGGCGGGCCCACCATGGTTCGTTCAGCCGCCAAGAACCACCGCGACGTGCTGGTACTCACTCATCCCGACCAGTACCACAGAGTGCTGGACGCTCTCGCCACTGCTGACGGCAGCCCATCGGGAGTCGACTCCGAGGCTCGAGAGGAGTTGGCGCTCGCCGCATTCCAGAGGACGACGGCCTACGATGCTGCAATTTCCAACGAATTAGAGGGCAGGTTCGCAGACTTGACGGTGCCCTCGCGTATCCTCCTCGCATCCGGTTTGGGAATCGGGCTGCGCTACGGCGAGAACCCTCACCAGCCCGCTGCGTTCTACCCCGAATCCTCAGTATCAGGACCCTCGGGCCTCGCAGCAGCCGTCCAGCATGGCGGGAAGGAACTATCGTACAACAACTACCTCGACCTCGACGGCGCCCTGCGCCTCGCGCGTTCCCTCTATGTCACCTGCTCTGATGAGCTCCACTCCTGCGTCCTCATCAAGCACACCAATCCTTGTGGTGCAGCAGTAGACACCACTCAAGTCGACGCGTGGCGAAACGCACTAGAAAGCGATACCGAGAGTGCGTTCGGCTGCGTCATCGCATTCACGAAACCAGTAGAGAAGGGAACTGCAGAGGCGATAGGAGGCCATTTTTTTGAGTGCATAATCGCACCGGGTTACGAGCCCGGGGCGCTGGACATCCTATCCTCTAAGAAGAACCGCAGGATTCTCACTTTAGACCAGTTCGAGCCGAGGGTAGATGAGGTCAGGCTGCGGCAGATTGATGGAGGCTGGCTGTCCCAGATGCAGGGTCCACCGAAGATTGACTGGGACAAGGTGAGTTGCGTCACCGAGCGACAGGTCAGCATCCCCGAGGTCGCTCTGGCCCGATTCGGTTCAGCGGTGCTAGCAGAGGTCAAGTCGAATGCGATAATTCTGGTCGCTAAGACAGAGACAGGCTGCGCGACGGTAGGCGTTGGTCCGGGTCAGACCAGCCGGATCGAGGCGGTGAGGATTGCTGCCCATAGGGCGAGCGAACGAGCTCAGGGATCCATGATGGTCTCAGATGCCTTTTTTCCGTTCAGGGATGGAATCGATGCGGCACACGTGGCCGGCGTGGCCGTAGTGGTACAGCCAGGCGGCTCGGTGCGTGACCAGGAATCGATAGACGCAGCCAACGAGCACGGTATGGCCATGATTCTCACCGGAACCAGACTGTTCCTCCACTGAGTCAGCCCTACCCCCACATCTCGTCATTCACCACAAACGGCGGCATCATCATACCCCAGACTCAGATGGCGATGCATGGACCCCGGCTCCTCCGGTCCACCGAACGTATACGACGATGTCGTATCCGCAATCGGAAACACCCCCCTAATCAGACTCAACCGTCTTACTGCGGAGTTGCAGACCTCATCTGTCTGGGTCAAGTTGGAACGCTGCAATCCAGGTGGTTCTATCAAGGACAGGATTGGCTTGCAGATGGTCCTAGACGCCGAGGCCAAGGGGTTGCTGAAACCAGGTGGAGTAATCGTCGAAGCAACCTCTGGTAATACTGGAATTGGGTTGGCAATCGTGGCAGCACAGCGAGGGTACCGCTGCATCTTCACCATCCCCGACAAGATGAGCGATGAGAAGATCTCATTGCTGCGGGCTATAGGCGCCGAGGTGCACGTTTGCCCCACCGCGGTCGAGAAGGAGAACCCCCTCTCCTACTACGAGGTCGCGGCTCGCTTGGCTAGGGAGATTCCTGGTGCCTGGTATCCTGACCAGTATTCGCATCAGGCCAACCCGCTGGCCCACCTGCTTTCCACCGGTCCTGAGATCTGGGAGCAGACTGAGGGCAGATTGACCCACTTCGTGGCGACGATGGGAACGGGTGGCACGATTACGGGAACCGCACGCGCATTGAGGAATCTGGCTGAGTCCAACAGTCGAAATCCACCGATGATAGTCGGTGTCGACGCAGTCGGCTCCATTCTGAAACAATGGTTTGAGGAAGGCACTGTGGGCGTGGCCCACACCTACCAGGTCGAAGGCTTCGGTGAGGATTTCATCCCCACGACCACTGATTTCTCACTAATTGACGAGATACACCAGGTCGACGACGGCACGTGCTTTCGCTGGGCTAGGGCGTTGGCTAAGCGCGAGGGAATGTTCTGCGGGGGCTCGTGTGGCGGGGCAATCAAGGTGGCCCTCGACATCGCTGAGCGGTCCGATGCGGCCGGCGAGGCAGCGATGATTGTGGCCATCCTCCCAGATGCGGGCAATCCATACCTCTCCAAATTCTATGACGACGAGTGGCTGTTGGAGAACGGATGGGACCCGAAGGACTGGGAATGAATCGCTTCAGGCATTCTTGAAGGCCTGTTCCAGATCAGCGATTATGTCATTCGGGTCTTCGACTCCGACAGACAGGCGCACCAGTCCGTCGGAGAAGCCTCGAGCCAGCCTCTCTTCTTGAGGAACCTCCGCATGGGTCATGGTGGCCGGGTGGGTGATCATCGTCTCTACCGAACCCAGACTCTCAGCCAGTAGACACAACTCCACTGAATTCATCAGCGCCTTTCCTGATTCCAAACCACCCTTCAGCTCGAAGGAAATCATTCCGCTGTACCCACTCATCTGCTCGGCTGCAATCTGATGGCCGGGGTGGGAGACCAGACCGGGATACGTCACCTTCGCCACCTTGGCGTGCCCCTCTAGATATGCAGCCACCTTCTCAGCATTCTCCCAGTGGCGCTGCATCCTCAGATGCAGCGTCTTGAGACCAAGAATTGTGAGCCAGCAGTCGAACGGGCCAGGAACGGCCCCCACGGTCTTTTGGATGAACTTCAGTCTCTCGAAGAGGTCATCGCGGTTGGTAATGACCGCACCGCCAATTAGTTGGTTGTGCCCACTGAGATACTTTGTGGTGCTGTGTAGGACTATGTCAACACCATACTCGAGAGGCTTGAGAAATACCGGGGTGGCGAAGGTCGAATCAACCACATACAGTAGCTCGTGCTCCTTGGCGATTTTGCCGACAGCATCCAGATCGGTGATTCTGAGCAACGGGTTGGTAGGCGTCTCAATCCAGATCATCTTCGTCTCGGGCCTGATGGCCGCTTCCACGTTCGCCGCGTCCTGAGAGTCCACATACGAGAAATGCATGTCATAATTCACCAACAGTCGATTGAAATGCCGCGAAGTGCCGCCATAGACATCATCCGAGCAAATGACGTGATCGCCGGATCCAAGCAGTTTCAGACAACTGTCCACACTTGCCATCCCACTGGAGAAGGCCACTCCGTATCTGCCCCCTTCAATGGCGGCAAGATGCTCCTCCAACATCTGTCGGGTCGGGTTGGAAGATCTGGTGTAATCGAAGCCCTTGTCTTTCCCCACTTCTTCTAACACATAGGTTGCAGTCTGATACAGAGGAGGAATAATCGCTCCCGTGGTGGGGTCGGGCTCACTGCGCCCTCTCACTATAGTCGTGTCGAATTTCATGCCATCCCTCATCCGATGCGTCAAGTAATCTAGCAAAAGTGTTTCAGTGCACCGATCCCTTCTCCATAGGGTCGAATCACTTGCGGGTCGGGACCTTGAAGCCGACGTACCACATTCCAATAATCCCGACTAGGATAATCGTCCCAGCACCGAATCCAGGATCTGCCCCATTCCACGTCGCAGGTTCGGTCAGCACCCCCTCCCCTCGTGTTGATACGTACCATACGAAGTAAGCCGAGAGAGACGCCATCAAAGCGATGAATCCGACGGTGACGTACTTGGCGTGCTGGGAAACGGTCTTGCCAGAGGCGTAGTACTCGAACATCGCGGCCCCGAAGTAGGGATTGGTCAGCGTCTTGCGAAACATCCTCTCGCTGGAGAGTGAGAATAGAAAGGCAGCCGGGACCGCCCAAGAGACGGTAGGCCACCCGGGAATCCAGATGCCGATAACTGCGAACGCAAGAAAGAGCGTTCCGAGGCCGACGTACAGCCTGCTTTTGCCAGGCGTGCTCGCCACGCAGTAGTGTTCGACAATCTCATCGACGGTCTGCAGCCTATCCACAGCTGGCCCTCCAATGCGCTGCCGGTGCATCACGTGTATAAGGCCAGATGCACCTACCTCCTGACCCTCTCTGCGAACATGTTCGTGCCGAACCCTCAAGCGCACCCTGCACCTCAACGTGCCATGCGCTTGGGTTACGCACTGCCACGATCTGCCACTCCTGAGGACCCCATCCGCCTCGCAGTCTTGATTTCTGGAGGTGGTTCTGGCCTTGAGGCCCTGCTGAACTACCAGCACGACCAGCCGCGCTGCCACCGAACCATTCTCGTGCTCGCTGACAGTCCGCACGCGGGCGGTTTGGAGCACGGTAGCAGACACAGTGTGAAATCTGTCAGTGTCCCTTTGCCCATGAAGATTAACAAGTCCGAGCGACGCGTCGCCCACGAGCATTTGATACACGACGAACTGGTCGCTGCGGACGTCGAACTCGTAGTCCTGAGTGGCTACATGCGCATCCTTACCCCTTGGTTCGTGTCACGCTGGAAGGGGCGTCTGGTCAACATCCACCCCTCTTTGCTGCCGGACTTCCCAGGTGCCCATGCGCACAGGGATGCCCTAGCTGCTGGGGCCAGCGTCACCGGGTGCACGGTGCATCTAGTTGACGAACACGTCGATTCGGGACTGATTCTCGCGCAGAGGCAGGTGGAGGTGCTGCCCGGTGAGGACGAGGAGGCCCTGCAGGAACGTATCAAGAGAATCGAACACGTACTCTATCCGAAGACTCTCGACAGGCTATGCTCAGGGCAGGTCTCGCTCTAGGTCCTCTGGACGGTTGACGTTCCGTAGCACTTGAGGATCCTCCACAAGCACTGAGTGCTGTCCCTCTGAGAACTGGACGTGAAGTGGCCTCCGGTCACTGCTACCAATCATATTGAGGATTCGCTGCGGACGAATCAGTGCCAATAGGGGGTGCGGCCTCTCTCCGTCATGAGGCATAATCAATGCGTCCAGTTCACCGAGCCCTTCCTCCAGCGACCAGAACAGCCCAGCGGAGATCCAAGGCACGTCTACGGGGGCTAGTTGTATGGTTTTCAGATCCTTGCATTGTGGGTCCTCCAGAACTTCGACCAAAGCATCGATTGGGCCTGCGTGGATATTTCCATCCAAGACCCACTCTACTTGTATCTCCTCATCGATTACAGTTCCATACCTATCAATATCCTCTGGCCTTGCAACAGCGATTCTGATAGGCTCCCTGCCAGCCTCCGCGAGCGCCCTCGTCACCCTCGCAATCATGGCTTCACCATCGACTTTGACGAGTGCTTTGTCCTCACCCATTCTTGAGGATCGCCCTCCAGCGAGTAACAGGGAACGCATCTTCTCACCTCAGGTCGTCCAATCGCCTGAGTGCGTGCTGAATCTCTTCCATGAGATCGAGTGCCCTATGAATCAAAATCTGCCGGTCCTTGCGAGCCGAAGTCTCCGCGAGCCATCCCATCAGTTGTGAGATATCCTGAGCATCTCGCTTGATCGTCCACTCGAGAACCTCCTCGGAAACAGGGTCATCAGATGGTAGCAGGCGTTCGACCATAACTGCGAGAGCGGTCGGTGACGCATCAGTCCTGCGCCTCTCTAGTCACAACTTTGTCCTTTATCCTGCCTAGAAGCGAGTCGCCGTCTGGAACTTGGACCCCTGACAACAGCATAATCACATCATCGCTAGCCATTGTCCCTCTGATGGTCCCGACATAAACTGTGATGAGCGCCAAGTGGGCCTCGACGAGCCTACCCCCACACCAAGATGCCAGCACTCCTTCACTAGGCATTGGTTTTCCCGCTCTGAGGAGCTCCTCGATGCTGAGCAGCAGCGCCTCTGCTGGCTCTTTCGAGCCCACCGATGCGGCGAGGGTACTCCAGGGATCGATTCTTAGAAGGGCTTGATCGATGTTAGCTAGCAGCAGCGCTGCCAGCGCCACGTCCTCTCTCCCATGCCTCCTCCAGAGCCCGCCAATCAACTTGAGCAGGACATCCTGCTGCTCGCCTGCCTCGGTTATGAGCCATGAGGCAATGCGCCTCAGCAGTTCGTCTGGGGTCCCTAGGTGGAATGCGTATCCTGCTGAGGCCCCCAGTCTGTCAGTGCTGGACTTCATAATCATCGCGGGCACCCCGATGGGATATGCCTCGCGAACCACATTCGCAAGCTTCCTGCAGGAGCGATGCACACCACCAGACTGCCGTTCGAGGAATTCATCAAGAGGTGCTGTGCGACTCATCATCCCTGTTCTTTCCTCGCAAGGATATTGATGTTGTCGAATATATCCCCCATCCTGTCAACGGAGTCCTTCAGCCTCATACGAAACTCTTCGATGAACGTGCGATGAACAATGTCCTCCAGTTGACGGTCTAGGCTCCGTGCTATCGCTCTGTGTTCGGACTCGTCAATGCCGAACATGCTCCTGAGGAACGCAATTTGGGCCAAAACATCGTCCGATCTGTCGGTGTGGATCAACATGGCCTCGAGCACCTGCCCGTACACTAGTCTCATCTCCAGCTTGTCCAGAGTCTCACCACCCCCGGGTTCCTTGCCCTCCATTACGGCGTCGTAGATCATCTCCGGTTCGTCGTCCTCTAGTTTCAAGGCGTGAGCCAGCTTGACCAGTACCCTCTTCTCACCACTGGACAACTGACCGTCCCGGAGTGCAAGCCTTGTGGCGTTCCAGAAGACCTTCCTTCGATTAGGCTCGACTCCGTCCACACCGTCCGATGAAAGCGGCATGACTTAACGACTGGGTCGATGGGGACCTTGCAAATCCGGATAAAATTGCGATAGGAGGCTTCATGAAGCCCCCTTGCCTCCGCAGAACTGCTTTTCAGCTCTACTCGCGGGCGCCCTGCGCCCATCCGACCCCCCCGCCAAACTGGCGAAAAACGGGGGCAAGGCCCCGGTTTGGGGCTGGGCGGCAAGGAGAAAAGAAAACATGGCAAATGAAGGAAAATACATCATACACGCAACCATTCGAGCAGAAGGCACCGTAGCCAGAAAAGACGTCGTCGGCGCGATTTTTGGACAGACCGAGGGACTCCTTGGAGAGAGCCTACAACTCAGGGACCTCCAGCGAAAGGCACGCATCGGGCACGTCGATGTCAGCCTGAATAACAACAAAGGAAGATCGCAGGGCAAAATCGCCCTCCCCTCGTCCATGGACCAGGTGACCACCGCCGTCATCGGCGCCGCGCTGGAGACAATAGACAGGGTCGGCAACAGCAAGGCGACAATCAAAGTCACGCAGATTGAGAACATTCAATCTGCCAAGAGAGACCACATTATCGACCGTGCCAAGGAACTGCTCCTCGCTATCGTGAACTCGGGCACTGACGACTCGAGAAACATCCTCGACGAGGTCAAGGCCGTGCTCACCCTAGACACCGAGGTCGATTTCGCCGAGATGACCGCAGGTCCTAACGTCCAAGAGTCCGACTCGTTAATCATTGTCGAGGGACGCAACGATGTCCGGAACCTACTGAAGTTCGGGATCAAGACCGCAATTGCGACCATGGGCTCAGGAATCAAGCCCGAACTGATCGAGCTAGCCGCTAGCAAGAAGGTGGTAACCGCGTTCATGGATGGTGACAGGGGCGGCAGACTCCTCCTCTTGGAGATTGAGGGCAAGCTCGGCAAGTCTCTGACCCACGTCGCGCTTGCACCACGGAGCCGCGAGGTCGAGCACCTCGAAGGCAAGGTAATCACGAAGTGTCTGAACCAAAAAGAGACTGCCTCCAAAGCGGTCTCTAGAATCAAAACCGAGGAAGCAAGGTCCGACGATGCCTCGGTAGGCAAGGGAAAGGCCTCCTTGGAAGCGCCAGACGAGGTGAAGAACTGGTCCCCATTCTTCAATGGACTCAAGCGAAACCAAGCCGTCATCGTCCTCGATGATGGCTCGAGCTCAGATCCTATTAGCCCAAAGAACCTCGAAGAGGCACTCAACAACTCCGATGGCGCTCAAGGTATTGTGTTCTCAGGCAAGGTCTCGAATAGGATATTTGAGTTAGCCGCTGGCGCCGGTATCGCGAATGTTGTCGGCAAAACCGTTGGTCCCGAATCTCTGAAACTTGGAGTTCAGGCATACTCTGCAAGCGACCTTAATTGAGTAACATAACCCCATGTTTGCTGGCAGGGCTATGCCCTGCCAATAATCGACCTCTTCCAATGGGTGTTAGCAGAAGCCATCAAAAGTCTCTCATGCCCGCTGGAGCCGATGCAAGGCACAACGATGGCTATTCTCACACTGTATGGGGTGTTGGGTGTGGCCTTGTTCGCCCTCTGGCTAAAACACAAGTCGGTACTGAGGCAGAGGGAGAGGATGAGAGACAAGCTAGGATCAGTGGAAGGAAACTTGAACGAGACCTCACAGAGGCTGGATCTCCTCTCTAGAGGAGTTGATACGATTCTCTCTGGTACCCCCCAAGTCCATGGGTTGCTTGGAGTCCACCGTTCTCTGGAATCTGCTGAGAACCTCCTCTTCAATCAGGGCATTCCTATCAGTAACAGCGAGTCTTGCGCAATCGCCAGCCATGCTGCCAAGGCCGTGCTCAAACATCACCCAGAAAGGAGTCCCGATGACGACGCGTCCACAATTCCCGGCCTTCATCCCCTCTCAGAAAGGCTTGCCGCCATGCTAAGCGAGGCTGAGATGCATGCAGAGGACATTGAACTCACCGCTGGTGAGCACAGGAGACTTGGCGAGTTGTTTCACGCAGTTGACAGGATTGACTGGGCCGCAGAATGTTTTCACAGAGCCAACGAACTCGACCCCGAGGATGAGTCTGCCCTGCGGGCCCTCTCGGAAATCCAACGTCAGAATGGAGATTTGGAAGCACTCGACAGAAGCCTCGAGAGACTTCTTTCTATCACCCCTGACGATGTGGGGGCTCTCAAGGAGCAGATGCTCCTGCTGGAAGGCTCGGACTCATCGAGGGTGATTAGGAACCGTAAACGACTCGAGGCCTTGGGAAGCGACTCCCTATTTTCCGAAGAGGCATTGGAGCTCACCGACATCGCAAAACGCGCCCGAGGCGCCCACCAAGGTGTCAAACCCGGTCTTTTGCAATCAGAGAACGCTGCCGATCTTGTGGAACGCGCAGCCAAACAGTTTCTCCTAGGCGAGGTCCGCGTCGCCCTCGAATCCATTGAGTTAGCCTTGGAAATCGATGTTAAGAAAGGCCCAGCATGGCTCCTGAAGGCACGCCTGCTAGCAGCGGGTGAGGGCAATACCAAAGCCGCTCTGAAAAGCATTCGTCGGGCAAGTGCGCTCGGCGAGTATACGGTGATGCTGGAGTCAGAGATTCTAGAGAACGATGGTAGGACCGACGCCGCTATCCAAGTCTTGGAGGAACATTTAGAGAAAGCGCCATCTGACCCTGAGGTTCGAGGCAAGCTCAGTCTACTGTGGTTGAGGAACGGCTCTACGGACTCCTCTCGCAGAGCCCTCGACGAGGCTCCCGACGAGTCGTGGGACAGCGCACCTCTCCACATTATGAGGGGTAGACTGCATTTAGTCGATGCCGATGAACACAGGGACAACACTGGAAAGCACGAGCAGATGCTTCTGGTCGACGCTCTTGTCGCCTTTGACAAAGCGATAGAGTACGATCGCGAATCGGGGTTCGCCTGGCTCGGGCGTGCTCGGGCCCTCAGATACCAAGGTACCTACAATGAGGCGGAGGTCGCACTAGTGCGCGCCCGCAGGCTTATCCCAGAACATCCTTCGATTCCTCTTGAAGAGGCCCAGCTCTCTCTCGATGTCAATAATCTGGAACAGGCCAACGCCCTAGCTATCGAAGCGACAACGCATCTCAAGAACAACCCTACAGTGCCTTTCATCCGCGGTATCATCGCTGCTCGACTAGGTCGTCTCGAGGAGGCACTGAATTTCTTCTCGAGCACCTTGGAAATCGACCCAGACCACGTTCGCGCTAGGCTGAACCGCTGTTCAGCCGCACTACTTTGCGAAAATCTCTCTCAGGCGCTCGATGACGCGGACCACTTGGTGAAAGCCCGCCCTGAACACGAGCTGGCACGATTGAGACGTTCCGAGATTCTGATGAACCATGGTGACTGGTCAGAGGCGGAAACCGAACTCAGAAGTCTTCTCAAGCGAAACCCGGAGCATGCCATGGCCCTTGTGCACCTAGGAACGTGCATGATTGCCGCAGGAAAGTCCGAGCAGGCAGAACGCCCGCTGAACAAAGCGATTGGTATTGATTCTAATCTCTCAGAAGCTTGGTACCAGCGCGGCCTCCTATACCTTGACTTCGGACGCGTTGATGAGGCAATGTCAGACTTCGAGGGGGCGGTGAGAACCGATCCCCATCACATCGATGCCAGACTGAGGATTGCAGCGATACTGCATGAGGTCGAGGATTTTGACAAGGCGGTCGCTGCGTGGAGGCAGGTCCTAGACATCGAGCCCCAGCATCGATTGGCTCGGCGACGGCTGGCAGAGTGCCGTGACCGGGGGGCAGCAAGGAACACATCACTCCCTCCAAAGGATTGAACAGCACTCACACCACCCCAATAGCATGGCTATGCGACCAGACATTGAACCAGGCGATTACGCACCAGACTTCGAGCTCCCGAACGCCAATTCCAAGGTCGGTGGCGGGAGCATGGCCCTATCGGATGTAATGGGTGAGAACGGCGCCGTCGTCGTCTTCACCTGCAACCACTGTCCCTATGTCGTCGGCTCCGAACCTCGAATCGAGGCCATTGCAGAGCGGGCGCGACAGAGTGGGCTAGGATTCGCCGGAATCAATGCTAACGATCCAGTGAATTACGAATCTGACTCATGGGGACACATGATTAAACGCTCTGATACGGGTATGACATATTCCTACCTACATGACGCCTCGCAAGAAGTGGCTGCCGCATACGGTGCCGAGAGAACCCCCGAGTTCTACCTCATGGACTCGACCGGCCTTGTATCATATCGCGGTAGGATGGACGATTCTCCCAGAGACCCCTCCCATGCAACGACTTCGGAGCTCGCTGACGCGATTGACGAGATGCTGTCCGGAGTCGGGGTCACAGTCCCTAGGACAGATAGCATCGGATGCTCGGTCAAGTGGAAGATGTAGTGTCCGCCATCAGTACTGCTCAAGGACTAGTTCGGTCTGCGTCGAACTGATGTCGCCTGGAGCCGCCAGCCACATCTTGTCAAGCATGTCCCGAAGTGCTACTGTGTCATCAACATGTACGACAGCCACTAGGTCCGCATCACCACTAATCTCGAAAACGCATTCGACGCCAGACCAGCCGGCGAACTCTCCAGCGAGGGTCCCAATCTCTGTGCCCGGCCCCACCTTCAAACGAATGAGCGCAGTAAGCCCAATCCCAGCTTCTCGCACAGTGTAGCCGCGGATGACGCCATCCTCCTCCATACGGCGCATTCGAGTTCTAACGGTCCTTTCCGTGACACCGACATTCTTGGCGATTTCAACATAGGCCGCCCTTGCAGAGTCCCTCAGCACCGATAGAATCGCCCTATCTAACGTATCTACGCTCATCATGATTTTCGCCGAAAAACGGTTAATTTATCTATGTTTCCTGTGATATTAATGAATAGCTTTGGCCGAACCTTTCCACTTTTCAACCAAGACTTTTCTTCGCTTTCACTGGTTGTATTCAAATGGGACGGCCTTAATTGGCCGGGCATGAGTCAAGAGGAAGCGATTTCCCACCTCAGGATTCAAGAGTACTTGGATGACGTTTCCGGACTCGACATCCCACACTCGTACTCACAGTGGTACAACGTCGATGTCGCCTCCCTACTGAACGGATCTAGAATCATGGGCCAT
>Ga0257107_1000101_pt1 | contig 30228 bp, 39 predicted proteins | sample LP_taG_2_FD_190178 | JGI IMG/M metagenome (GOLD analysis project Ga0257107, IMG submission 190178) | Marine microbial communities from Northeast Subartic Pacific Ocean, Canada - LP_J_2011_P26_500m | ecosystem: Environmental > Aquatic > Marine > Oceanic | place: Canada: Northeast Subartic Pacific...
TTACTTTCTGTTTTTGATTTACTTTCTGTTTTTGATTTACTTTCTGTTTTTGATTTACTTTCTGCTTTTGATTTATGTTCTAATTTTTTAATACGCCAATTGTCTTCTGTGTTTAACGAGGTTATAATAGTATTAGAAGAATGTATGTAAAGATCAATTTTGCCACCCTTCAATTTTTCCCTTTGAACACCTTCAACAGCAATGCTACATTTTTCTAATGAAATTTTAGTAACTTTTCCATCTATACCCTTGTATTCACCACGTATTATTTTGACTGTATCACCATTTACAATTCTAATACTTCTACGATGATATTTTTGCCGTAGTTGTTTTGATAATGTAGCACCTATCTGTTTATTTCTTACAGCATTCACTGCTCGATAAATTTGCTTATTTCGTACTTTAGTTGGTTTCAAATTATATCACCGTTGATGCAAGGTTTGCTATCCTTGGCCATTTTTCAGCTGCTTCTGCAGCCACTGGTCCCTTAACGTCAGTTCCTTTCACTTCTCCCTCAGGAGTGATTAATACAGCAGCGTTATCTTCAAATGATACTCTTACACCATTTAGTCTTCTAACTGCATATTTTTGTCTGATAATAACAGCACCGTGTATCTGTTTTCGTAATTCAGCCTTACCTTTTTTTACAACAACATTACAAAAATCACCAACAGCCCCAGCTGGTAATCTTGATACTCTTGTATGATACTTATGAACATTAATTACTTCTAAAATTTTTGCTCCAGTATTGTCGGCACACACAATTCGAGCACCAACTGGAATAACTCTAGTTACATATGGTCGAAATTCTACTACACCCTTTGAAGCTTTACCACGACTTCTACCTTGTGACATTAATTTTTAACCTCCACTACAACAAATGAAACTGATTTTGAAATTGGTCTGCATTCAGCTGCAACAACATGATCACCCTCTTCTACGTCTAAATTAGAGGGAACGTGAGCATGAATTTGACTTGTACTTCTACCATATCTTCGAAATTTGGTAAAATAAATCGGAGATTCTTTTTGTATTGTTACAGTTCCTTTCGCTTTGGCTTTGATAACTACCCCTTCAAATATTTTACCTCTTACAGATAATGAACCATTGAATGGATTATTATCATCATTTTCAGTAGGATTTTTCACCGACTCTTTAATAGGAATACCGATATTTCTTGTCATTTTCTATTCAACTCGTTTAACCTAGTTAAAATCCTTGCAATATTCTTTCGTTCTTTTTTTAGCTTACCGCTTTCTTTTCGTAAAGTACCCTTTTTTGATTCTAAACGAAGCTTAGAAAGATCAGTACGCATTTGTTCTAACCTATCTTGTAGATCTTTTTGATTAAATTCTCTGATTGTTTTATTCTTTAATATGGCCATTATTTTAGATTCTCCTCTTCCTCTTCTTTTGAATCAATCATTTTAATTTTAGCCTCATCTAATTTTATTTGTTCTGACTCTGAACTTGCCTTTTGTTCCTGTTCTGACTCTGAACTTGCCTTTTGTTCATGTTCTGACTCTGAACTTGCCTTTTGTTCCTGTTCTGACTCTGAACTTGCCTTTTGTTCCTGTTCTGACTCTGAACTTGCCTTTTGTTCATGTTCTGCATTTATTTTCTTTTTTGAACTCAAATCTTCAGATTCAGTTTTATCATCTTTATTTAACTTAAATTCAGGAGAGAATTTTTCTTTAATTGCAATTCTAATTCTTATACCAATTAAACCCATTGCAGTTTTGACATGAGCTATGTCTTCACTAACTATTATCTTCGCATGATGACCAGATCTTGGAAGAATTCCTGCAGTATGTTTTTCAAAAGCAGATCTATCACCACGTAATTTCCCAGATATGGTTATTTGCACTCCCATAGCGTTACTGTCCATTATTTGTTGAATTGTCCACATTGTTGCTCTTCTGAATGCAATGCCACGTTCAAGATGTACTGCCATTCTATTACACATTACACTTGGTGATAAGTCTGGATTTGCAACTTCTTCGACTGCAATCTGTGGATTTTTTAATCCAAAATCTGATTCAAGTTTATCTGTCAGTAACTTGATGTTTGTACCTTTTCTACCTATAACGATTCCAGGTCTAGTTACAAATAACGTTATTTTTGTCCCAGTTGGAGTTTTTGATATTTCAGCATTTGAAAAACCTGCTTCTTTTATTTCTTCTTTAAGATAATCATGTAGTAGCATCATGTTGTAATTGTCTTTTAATACATTACTTACTTGTGTCATTTTTTATACCTCTTTCGCTACTAATTCTACATGTGTGTAGACATTATTTTTTGCTGTTGCACGACCCTGTGCACGTGGAGTAAACCGTTTAAGGATTCGTCCTTTATGGACAGTCGCATTAATTATCTTTAGTCTATCTAAATCCATTCCCTTATACTCTGCATTTGATTCTAAATTATCTAATAATTTCAAAACTTCTTTTGCTGCCTTTTGTGGGTATCTACCGGACATTGTTCCAGGATCAGATTTATGACCAACTTGGTTTTTATATCTTCTAAATGGAATGCTTCGTTTTAGTTGTATTACATGAATTAAGTAATCTCTAGCTTTTTCTACGTTCAGATTTTTTATTGCAACAGCTATTTCTCTAGCATGTTTATGTGAAATTGTTTTTTCTCTTATTGCAGCACGTACATGTCTTGTTGGATCAAAATTTTGAAATGCGTAATTATATTCTGTCATATCTTTTCACTTTAGTGGCACATACAGACTTGATCTAGATGAGCCAACTCCAGGTGCACCATGGCTGACTCGTTTATTTGTAATTACATATTCACCTAGATAATGACCAACCATTTCTGATGTTATGGTTATAGGAACAAATTCTTTACCTGAAAAAACACTGATATTCACACCTATCATATATGGTAAAATAATAAGATCACGATAATGTGTTCTGATTTTAATATTTTTACCAGCTTTTAAGGCCTTTATATCACCAATCAATTTTCTTTTATTTTCACTTATTCCTCTAGTTAAAGATCTTCTTATTCTTGCAGGAAAAAGTTTTAATAAATTTTCTGATGATAAACCATTTAATTCCTCGTTTGTTAACCCACGATACACAAATTTCTTAACCAATATTTTTCACCATCATTTTATCTAAAAAGAATCTTTGAACCATATTATAGCATTCCTATCTTAGTTGCCAGATTTCTTGCCTTATCTACAGATTCAAATTCTACAAACGCTTTTTTACCAACAATAGTTCTTGCAGTATTAACATTGATAGGATTTTCTTCATAAAGTGTTTTTATTGCTTCCTTTATTGCTGTCTTTGAGGCTGTTTTTTCTACTATGAAACAAATCCGTTTTTGGGTTTCAACCAGTTCAAATGTTTTTTCTGTAATATGTGGATTTATAATTATTTTAGTAGCTTGTGATACTTTCATTTTAAAGTCACCATTAATTCTAAATGAGGAGATTTTATCTTAGCAATTTCTTTTAACGCACTTTTTGAATACACAGTTAATCTAATTGGGGTACCTCCAGGTGCTAAATCCAAGACACTTAGATCCTTAGCCAGTTTAACATCAATTCCTGAAATTCCATTACAAGATTTTGATAGTTTTTCTGATTTTGCTACTACAAATAGTACACTTTTACCAATCTTAGTTCCTCTTCCTCTAAGCGCAGATTTACCAGTACGTGGTTTTCGTGAATCCAAACGTCGTACATCTTGTGATAAGTTTAACGAATCTAAGATTTTTATCATATCTTTAGTTTTTTCCACAGATTCTATTTCATCAGATACAACAATAGGAAATGTGTTAATTTTATTAATTTTATGTCCTCTAGATTCTATTATTTCTCTTGATTGTGTTGCAGCTATTGCTGAACATAGTGCAAGTTTATTTTCTTTTTTATTTAATTTTTTATAAATTACTTTTTGTACTTTTGGCGGATGTGCTTGTCTTCCACCTCTTACTGAGGCAACACCACCGGCTTCACCCTGTCGTCCACCACCACCACCACGCATCTTTGCAATTCTTGATGTTCCTTGGCCAGTTGGTGGGTCGTTAGATCTTGCAACAACGTCCATACCTGCAGTTGGATGTCTACCTTGTGGTTGAAATTTATGAGAGTTTAGGTTTGTGAATGCTTTATGTATCAAATCTTTTCTAAAATCTGTTAAAAACACTGTAGATAATTCTACTTTACCTTCCTCTGTTCCATTTATTGATAATAATGGGACCTGCATTAAACAATCACCTGTGATACATTAGGGTTGTTTACTTTTGCTGGCACTTTTCTAATCTGTGATCTCAATTTTATTAATCTATTATAAGTTCCAGGTACAGAACCATGTACAATCACAAAATCTCCATTCACATTTCCAAAATGTTTGAATCCACCATCTGGATTTATCTTAAATTTACTGTTTTCAGTGTTATCCATTAACATTATTCGTTTGTTATATTCAATTCTTTGATGAAATCCACGTTGACCTGCTCTAGGAACAGTATACATAACATATTGTGGTGATATTGGACCAAGAGAACCAACCTCTCTCACACTTTTTCTTGATTTGTGTTGTTTTTTCTTTACACCCCATCTTGTGATGGGACCTTCCCATCCTTTACCTTTAGTAATTGCAGCTGCATCCACAGTTGCACCAACATCAAATACTTGATCAATTTTTACTTCTTTACCTAAAAGTCCTTGCAGAAATGTAAATTGTTTTTTAATATCTCCACCTTTGACAGATGCCTCAAAAATATAGGGTTTTTTCTGTGATAAACCCGCATTTCTTGGTGTAACAGCAATTATAGCATAAATTTCCTTAATTCCTTTCAGGGATTTTTCAGAATCGTTTAATGAATTTTCTTTCTCTTTGATGAATCGTGAAATATATTTTGGTAAATTATCTGCATGAAGATCAAATTCAGCATGTCTTCCACGTGGATCTATTGAATATCCTCTAATTCCAATTATAAGAATTGGTGGTGTAGCAATTACAGTTCCAAGGCTAACAAGCTGTTTTCCATGATTGGGTGTTTTTTCACGATCGTCAATATTGACTATCTGAACACAACCAGCCTTGAATCCTGCATGTGCCAATAATTTAGGTTCATCAGAATTTATTTTTGGCCATGCTCTAATTCTAGCTTCCATACTTTTAGCTCTGGATCTAGGAAGATATGCTAGACTACCTCTATGTGGTGAGCTATGTCTTCTATGACCCATAATAAACGAAAAAAGTCGTTAACCCCATTATATACCTACTAAATTTTCAAAAAATTTTTCAAGCTAATAATGTTACGAATGAAGTAGATCACTAATTGATAAAAACATTGTAAAAATCCCCAAGGCAATTCCTCCAAACCCAACTATTATTGCAAGTAATAAAAAATTTCTTTTTATTTTCATTAATTTTTTTAATTTTTTTTTAATATTAAGTGTATTATTTGCTAAGAATATTGAGTATTGATAATACTCCTAAAATTGCTTCCTCAAGTCGAACAGTTTCAGTAGCTTGGTTTGGAAAAAAATTAAAAGTGTTAGAATTTTGAACTTTGTTAATATTTTCATTTAAAATTTCATGAATACCTCTTTCAGGTGATCCAAATACTACCAGTGCAGGTCTACTTAGTTTATTATATTTTTCAGCGATCGAACAAGTAAATTTTTTTCCTTTTTTTGATGTTAAAATAATATCACTATTCCAATATGATAAAAGTGTGAATAAACCAGTTCTTTCTTTGACTTTATACCCCCAGTAATTTTGTATTTGATCTCTTGATATTTCTTTAATAGAGAGATTTGGTTTTATTGATTTTATTTGTAAGGTAATTCTTGTTCCTGGTTTTTCTTGTCCAAAATATGGTATAAGTTTGTTAATTCCAATATCAACAAATTTTTTTCCTTTATAGTTCAATGTTAATCCATCTCGTATATCATTAATTTTTAGCATTTTTGGATTAGAGGTTGTTAAATGATTAGGTATTTTTAACGGATGTAATATACCAGCATATTTGAGCAGTTCTGTTTTTGGAAAAAGTTGTTTGCGAAAATATTGTGGTGTTTCTAAATATCTTAATATTGTTGTAAGTAATATCATATCATTTTTGTTTCTATTTCTATCTTGATAGATAAAAATTTCTTTAACCTGAAAAACTGCACATGCTCTTGCAATATTAGATATCTTTCTAGTTTTATCTATTTTAGATGATTCATCCATTAATGATGAATCAGGTATAGCGATTGATAAATTCAATAATTAACTTTATTTGTATAATTATAAAACCATACTGATTATTTATTCTCAGCAGGATATTTTTCTACTGAAGATCGTGCTAATTTAGTAAGATGATCATCAGTAATCGTTTCAAATAGTTTTGTGTTGCTTTTAATCTGAGACATCTTAATATGATCAGTTCCTTTTTTAATTTCACTTGATAGATAAATTGCTGCTATAGCTAATTCGCTTCCTTCATCAATAGTCATTTCAGGTTTGTACTCTTTTTTAAGAAATTCTGTTACTATGTCTGAATTAGCACCTATTGCAACTGCATTATATGCAACATATGTACCGCTAGGATCAGCTAAGAACAATGAATTACCATTATTATCCACCCCGCCAATAATTAATGCCACGCCCATTGGTCGTACTCCTGCATATTGGGTATAGTGTTGAAATTGATCAGCTGTTTGTTTTGCAACTGTTTCAACATCAACTGGTTCATCGTAAACCAGTTTATTGCTCTGTGAAAAAAACCTCATATCATCTACTTGCCCACGAGCATCTGGAATATAACCAGCAGCTGCGATTCCAATATGATGATCAACTTGAAATAATTTTTGTGGTTTTTCAGCGATTTGCAATCGTCTTGGTTTCTCTTCTACCGCAATAACAATTCCATCTTTTGTTTTGATGCCTAAAGCTATAGTTCCTCTTTTTACTGTTTCAATAGCATATTCAACTTGATAAAGTCTACCATCTGGAGAGAAAACAGTAATTGCTCTATCATATCCTTGTTGTGATGGCATCAATTTAATTCATTTCCATTTCAAGTTTAATTTAAGTTTAGCACTTTACTGAAAGCGTCAATTTAACAAGTAGTTTATGAATAAACTGTTATTATCTGATCTTAAAATGTTAGAATATAATTTATACATAAAACAAATAATGCTTAGATTTATTATAATTTGATATGCGTATAATTCAAAAACTGGTTGTATTATCAATTGCGATCTTTATTTCTGCATTTTTTATACCAACAGTTTATAATATAATATGTAATGGTAACATTCCACTTAATTGTTGATTTGCTTGTGTTTTTTTCTTTACGTTGTTAATTCTAATTTATCATATTTTTATAAACTAATGTAAAATATTTATTATCATGAAAGAATTTGAAATCACTCTGAATCTTTCTGAGGCACCTACTAGTATTGATATTAAAAAATTAAAAAATTATTTTGATGAAATGCCACTTGTAGAAATATTACATGGTCTTAAATTTGCAAAAAATCGTTGGGCTGCTAAGGACGCTGGTATATTAAAAGTTGGTAGAAAAAGTATATTGCAGAAAGAAATCCATTCAGTCACTGCAGAACAAGCTAGATGGAGACTGAAAAACTGGAAGATGATGATTGCAAATTATAGAAGGAGGGGATATAGTTATCCAACTATTTCTAGGATTAAAAAACTTCTTGTTAACATAACAAAAAAATCTAAATAATAAACTCACTTTCTTTTGCAATATTTTGCATTGGTGTAGATGGAGGTTCTGGTATACTAGATTTTGTTTTTCCTTCAATAACATCATGGACTTCATTCAATATTGCTGTGGTATCTTCACTGTTTTGATCAGATGTAAAGACAGGTTCCGCTGAAAGTGAAGAATCTGAAATCATATTACCAAGCATGTTTGATAAATCTTGCATTGATGTATTGAGATTTGGCATCATGGTTGAAATTGCTGGAGTTAATCCTTTGATTAATGACATGCATGGACTAAGAGTTACAACAATATCACCTAATTCGGAAACAGTATTTAGTCTGAGCTGAATTTGCTCCATTGCTAATTTTGCTCCACTGATTGTATTTTTTACTTTTCTAAGTTCATGTAATTCTATTGCGTATGACCTTGCTTTTGATTCATCTCGTAACATTTTTGCATCAACAATCTTCTTAAAAATTCGTTCATGGTTTAACTGCAGTTTTTTTTGCGTTTCAGCAAGTCTACTAATTTGTAATTGTAACTGTTTTTGTGAGCTCTCTATTCTATTTTTTAAGGATATACCAGGTTTTACTTTATCTAACAATTTCTCTGAAAAACTTAGACCATTTTTAATCCCATTCCAATTTTTAGTTATGTATCCCAATTGTAAAATTAATCAAAAAATCTGCATTTTGTTATCAAACTAAAAAAAAACGATCTAAATGGATCAACTTTTTTACACATTGGAAATCTACGCATGATTTGTATTATATAATAGGTGCATTGCTTTTTATTTTAGAAATTTTGAGTTGAATTATGAATAAACGTTTTATCGTTGTTGGAGTTACTATGGTAATTATTATTTCAGTAGCATTTTTTGTTGGTTGCCCAAATACAGAAATTGGTTGCTTGCAATTTGATCTTGGTAGATAATCATATTATCTGAAATTTCTTTTTCGCTTTTTCAAATATAATTAATGCATTTGTTATGTGTTTTTTTGTAAGTCTAGCTGTAATTGAAATTCTTATTCTTGCCTGATTATGAGGTACTGTTGGATATCTAATCGCTTGTGCATAAATTCCATTTATGAAGAGATATTTGCTGAATTCTAGTGCCAATCTTTCCTTTCCAATTATTATTGGAATTATATGTGATGGAGATTTAATGTCAAATCCTATTTTTTTCATTTCTGTTGAAAAATATTTAACATTTTTCCACAACATTTTTCTTTTTATTTCTCTATTTGAATCGAATCTTTTAATTCCATCATTTATTATTGTTGTTGGTAACGCAGATGTATAGATAAATGGTTTTGATTTATTAATACATAAATCAATTACATTTTTTTTTGATGAAACATAGCCACCAAATGATCCTAATCCTTTACTTAAACTACTAATATAAACATCAATTTTTTTTGAAACCCCAAAATAATTTGCTGTACCTTTCCCATCATTACCAATAACAAAGTCACCATGCGCATCGTCTAATATTATTATCAGATTATTTTTTTCAGAAATTTCAGAAATTTCGTTTAGTTTAGAAAAATCCCCATCCATACTAAATATTCCTTCTGTAATTATGAATTTTCGTTTAGCCTTTAATTTTATTTTACGTGTTAAATCATCCATGTCATTATGTTTAAAAATTGATAATTTTGCATTTGATAATTTACAGGCATCAATAAGACTAGCATGGTTTAATTTATCACTTAACACTAGATCATTTTTTTCAATAAGTGAAGATATAACACCAAGGTTTGCCATATAGCCAGTTGGGAATATTAATGTGCTATCTTGTGATTTATGTTTTGACAATTTTTCTTCAAGAGTTTTAAATGAATTATCATTTCCTGCAATCAAACGAGAGCTTGATTGATTTTGACTATTTGAAATTTTTGACTGTGTTAATCCTAAGTAGTCGTTTGAACACAAATTGATGAGTGTCTTAGAATTAAATATTATATGTGTGCCAGTGATTTTACTGTCACGCATTTGTCTATATAGATTGTATTTTTTGAAATTTTTTAATTGAGAATCAACATAATTTAGTTTAGATTTCAAGATTTATCTCTTTAATCATTTCATTGTCTTTTTTCATCGTATTTCCACCCATAGTTAAATATCCTGCACTAATGATTCCATTTGCCCCGCTAAGTAATAGTTTTTGTCCACTATCTTTCAGAATAACTTCTCTTCCCCCTGAAATTTTGATTATTGATTTAGGCAAAAGAAATCTAAGTGTACAAAACACTCTCAAGATTTCTGTATCATCTAATGGCGTTTGTAGTTCTAGGGGTGTGCCTGGCATTGGAACCAACATGTTAATTGTAACTTCCTCAGGATCAAATTCTGCAATTTCAAAAGTAAGTTCTTCACGTTGTTTTCTAGTCTCACCCAGACCAATTATTCCACCAGTACAAAGTTCTAAACCAGCATTTCTAGCAATTTTCAGTGTATCTATTCTATCCTGATAAGTATGTGTTGAGCAGATTTCTGAGAATTTACTACGTGAGGTTTCCAAATTATGATTATAGCGTTTTATCCCAAGTTTTTTTAATATTTTAGCTTGCTTAACTGTTAAGAAACCTAAACTACATTCAACTGAAATTCCAACTTTTTTATTAATAGCCTCAATTATCTTGCAAACCTTCTCAAAATCAAGTGAATTAGGTTCTCTCCATGCAGCAACAAGACAGAACGAATTTGCACCTTCATTTTTTGCCTTTAAAGCTTGTTGGACTATTTCATCTGATGGTGGAAGATCATAACTACTAATTTTTGTATTAAAAAATGCTGATTGAGAACAAAATGTACAATCTTCACTACAAAAATTTTTTTTAATATTGGTTAATTCTTCAATATCCACTCTTGAACCATGAAAATGTCTTGTGATGAAATTTGCCGCATCAGCTAAATTACTAAGAAACTTGTTATCTAAATTAAATAATTCAGACATGTTAGATTTTGTTATTTTTTCACCATTTATCACATGATTGCGACATTTCAAAATCAATTCATGTTTTTCTGGCATTATTTTTTTAATCCTGAACTATAATTAAGCGTTAACCAAAATATTTTTTGAGGTTAACTATTATTTAGTATGATAGTATGTTTACCCAGTGATGAAAAATCAAAATTATCTATGGCATCCAAACACACAGATGCATGAATGGTCAAAATTCCCAAAAATTATTCGTGGTGATGGAATGTGGTTAATTGATGATGATGGTAACAGATTACTTGATGGTGTAGCTAGTATGTGGTGTAATGTTTGGGGACATTCTAAAAAGGAATTAATTAATGCAATAATAAAACAAACAAAAAAACTACAACATTCACCATTATTCAATCTTACAAATGAACCAGCCGAATTACTATCTAAGAAATTAATACAATTAACTTCGAATATGTCCAAAGTTTTTTTTTCTGACAATGGTTCTACCGCAATGGAGATTGCAATAAAAATTGCTTTACAGTATTGGAACAATATAGGATTTAAAAATAAAACTAAGATTGCTACGCTTGAAAATGGGTATCATGGAGATACATTTGGTGCAATGTCTGTTGGATATGTACCAGAATTTTTTTCCAAGTTTAGATCAAAACTATTTTCGACAGTTAAATTTCCAGTAGCAAAAAGTTATCATCTACCTAGAAATTTATCAGCTAGTGAATATGAGCAACAATGTTTATCCAAAATTGAAACAAAACTTACAAAAGATAATTCAATCGCCGCATTTGTGATGGAAAGTGGTGCACAAATGGCAGGTGGAGTAATTATTTATCCAAAAAACTTTCAAAAAACAATTGCAAAATTATGTAAAAAAAATGATGTGTTATTTGTATTAGATGAAATTGCCACAGGATTTGGAAGGCTTGGATCGATGATTGAATATAGATCCCAAAAATCAGATCCAGATATAGTATCATTTGGTAAAATGCTTACTGGTGGATATCTTACATTAGCAGCAACGTTGACAACAAAAAAAATATCTGATTCATTTCTTGGTAAATTTTCTGAAATGAAACATCTTTTTCATGGTCATACATACACTGGTAATGCTATTGCTTCAACATTATCTCTTAAAAATTTAGAATTGTATGAAAAATATAATTTGATTGATAAGATACAAAAAACATCTAAAATTTTTCAAAATAGAATTAATGAAATACATAATCTTGATTTAGTAGGTGATATTCGACACAAGGGAATGGTAATGGGAATAGAATTAGTAAAAAATAAAAAAACAAAAAAACCATTTACAACGGATTTTTCAATAAATAAATTAGTCTTTGAAGAAGGTAGGAAAAATAATATCTATTTTCGTACTCTTGGAAATATTGTAATGTTGGTGCCACCTCTTGATATATCTCAAAAAGATTTGAATTTCTTAATTGATGGAACAATTAAGACTATTACTGCATTATCTAGGAAAGTGTGATGAGATCCATTTTTGTAACTGGCACTGATACGCATGTTGGAAAAACATGTGTAACTGCTAGTATTGTTAAAAGTCTTAGAGATGTTGATATTGATGTTGGTGTAATGAAACCATTTGCATCTGGATATAAAAATTCTAATTCCATATCTCAGGATATTAAAATTTTGATGAAATATTCAAATTCTAATGATCCTATTGATTTAGTTAACCCATATTATTTTGAAATTCCAACTTCACCATATGATGCATCTAAACTTCTCCATAAAGAAATTAACATCCAAAACATAATCGATGCATATGAAAAACTTCTGTCATATCATGATTTAGTAATTGTTGAGGGAATAGGAGGATTGATGACGCCTTTAACTCAAGATTATTTTATATCAAATCTTATCTCTGAACTTAATATTGATACAATAGTTGTTAGTGGTTCAAAAATTGGCACTGTTAATCATACACTACTAACAAATGAACATTGTAAGCAATTGGGCTTGAAATTAAAAGGGTTTGTGATCAATCAAACAGAGCCTGGTGGATATGAACTATCCAATCTGAAACAACAAATTCAAGAATTAACTAATCAGACTGTGTATTGCACAATACCTTATTATGAACATTTTGATTTGGATCTGTACATAAACAATTTTACAAATTTTGTTAATATATCAAATTTTGGTTTTAAAGATGTTTAATTTGTTCATATTTTTTGATTCAGTAAAATTTTGAGTGTCTTGCAAAAATCTACTAAATGCTTCTTTTTCAATTTTATAGATTCTTTGTGAAATACTAATTTCATCCTTTGAAATTACCCAAATATTTTCATTTGATTTTTGAATTTTTTTTGCTTGTTCAATTTTATGTTTAAATATGTCATGATTTGATGATTTTACAAAAAATATCAAAATTGAGGTCTCTGGATTTTTCTTCAATTCCATTAAATTTGGGATAACAATGTCAAATTCTATATTTTCATAAATGATTTTTCTTTGACTAGGAATCAGCATTTCTGTGAATATATAATGGATTAAACTTTCCATTAATGTTCCTGCTATTTCATTTTCATCAAATTTTTCTTTAATCGATTCTAATACATTTTCATATAAAATCTCAAATAATTCTGAATATTTTTTCTCTAAAAGTAAATTATGAATAGATTCTTCTCCAATAGCGCTAATTTTTGAATATAATGCGTCTTTGATTGGTGAATTTTCACTCATTTGTTTTATTCAACAAATTCATAATAACGTTCGCCCCTATTTTCAAGTGATGTTTTAACTTGAGTTAGAATAAATTCTTTGTTGGCAGTTCGAATATTTTTTTCTGGACTACGCTTATTTTCATGTAAATCTTCATATTCTTCTAATGTTAGTTTAGTTCTAGGCCCAATCTCTGTTTCAAGATTCATTTCCTTCACAATTTGTTCATATTCAGGCTGAATTACGCCACTAAATATCATAGCACTAGCACCACTACCATATGAGCAAAATCCTACACGTTTGTCAGCTAAGTTTACACCCTTTTGGTATTCGAACTCCAAACTACTTCTAAATCCAAGATATAATGACGCAGTGTATAGATTACCAACCATTTTAGAAGCAATCAGTGAACTAGCTAATTTTGACTCATAAAGTTCAACATATTCCTCAGTTTTTGTAAATAGTTTTGTAAATTGGTGATCTTTTGCCATAAATTCTGAATCTGCAAGAATTGATTCTATAGTTCCACGTGGATCTTTTGGAACTGGTTCATCCATACCGATCTGTTCAATTATATTTTTCCATCTTGGTAATGATCTCCACTCATGTCTGACAAGATAAGCAAGAGCTTTTTTACCCATGTTGCTATATGGAAGATGCATGTTTAGATAGTCAACATGATCAAGAATAGTTTCATCTTCCTTTAACATAATCAGTCCTGTATTTTTCACTTTCTTTTTATAATCTCTTAATGCATTTTTTACTTGGATCAGATAAAGAAGATTAGAATATTGTCCGTGCACAATTGGTGTTTCTTTTCCAAATGGTCTGTAAAAATCATATTCATTTTTTATTGATGTTGATGTTACTTTCTTATCAAATGCTAATAATCTTGGCTTATCATTCAATAACATTGCAATAGCACCTGCTCCTTGAGTTAATTCACCATTAGAACCCATATCATATTTTGCAATATCTGAAACAACTACTAATGCATACTTATCATCCGCCTCACCAGCTCTAATCCAATTAGTGTTATCATATAATGCATATGAACCACTAACGCATGCAAACTTACATTCAATTCCACCACAATGTCCAAAGGTTTCTTGACCATATACTTGCTCCAGCATTCCTATAACATACGAATTCATAGCTTTTGATTCATCAAATGAGGATTCAGTTGCAACATAGAGTCTTCCAATTTGGTCTGGCGTAAGTTTATTTTTTTGCATAACCTTAAGGCATGCATTTGAAGCTAAACATGCAGGATCTTGATTTGTGTCAACAATTGCCATTTGTTCAACACCCAAACCACGGGATAATTTTTCTGGATTTAATCCTCTGGCTTTTGCAAAATCAGATGCGTCAAGATACAGCTGAGGAATGTATATTGCAATATCGTCTATACCTGCTACCATGAGCTAGCCTTTCAGACTTAGGATATATACATTTCCAGTTAATTTATTCAGATCATATTAACAAATTATTATAATATCAACATCGATCTAATAATTATTCCTCTTCTAACGCTGTATCAAAAATTTGTTTAAAAACATCATAATGTTGAGCCCCAACGATTTTTTTTACATCATTATTTTGATCGATTATAAAAAATGTTGGTGTGCCAGTCACACCTAATTTTTGTCCATCCACAGTACTTGAATTAACTAATTCATTATATTTTAAATTAGACATACATGCTGAAAACATATCCATATTCAAACCTAATTTATTTGCAAATTCATTAAGATGTACAATATCTGCCCAGCCAGTATCCTCGCCAGCCCAATTATTGTATAATATTGAATGATATTCCCAGAACAAATTTTGCTCGTTTGCACAATGAGTAGCATTTGCTGCATTTACAGAATCTTGCCCAAGTATTACGAAGTCCTTAAACAATATCTTAACTTTTCCTGTTTTAATATAATTTGTTAAAATCACACTTTCTGTTTCATGGAAAAATTTACTACAGAATGTACATTGATAATCTCCAAATTCAACTATGGTCACTGGTGCATTTGGATTTCCCAAAATAGGCGATGCGTTATCAGTGAGTAAAGAAAGTGATTGTTTTTTTACTATTTCTGTTTGTTTTTGTTGTGTTTCATCTAAAACTGATATAGTTTCACTGTTGAACATATTAGCCATTAATACACCACAAAATATGCATACAACTGCAATACCAGCACCAATTACAAGTGATGGCCAATGAATACCATTAGTTAATCTAGGTGTCTTGGTTGTATGTGTTACTGATGAAGTTTTCATTATGTCAGTTTTATTTTGAAAATCCAAATTTTCGTGATCAGTTTTACCATCAGCCAAAAAAAAACTTGGTCTTTTACCATCATCTGAGAATGGTTCTGAACTATTATTCATCATAACGATGAAAAATCTTATGAATTTAGGTCTTTGTAGACATTTCATATATTTAAAAATTAAACAGTGATAATCATCATAGATCGTTGAGTATACAGTATGTAAATAAATGACAATCTTTGTAAATAATTATGAAAAAAGTTTTTGTGAACGGTTATGGATCAATAGGTGGTCGTATTGCAAAATTTATCAAAGATGATTCTGATATAGATGTAATAGGTGTAGGAAAATATTCTCCTAATGAAAAAGTACAGCATGCTATTAACAGTGGATTTTCTGTTTATGTACCTGAAGATAAAATTAGTAATTTTAATGGTTATAGTATTTCAGGTTCAATTGAATCTGCTTTAAATGATTGTGATTTAGTAATTGATGCATCTCCAGGAGGGCAAGGATTTTTAAATAAAAAAAATATCTATGAACCAAAAAATGTTAAGGCTATTTTTCAGGGTGGTGAAACAATTTTTGGTAATAATTCTATATCAGACACTCTTTTTAATTCTAGGGTAAATTATGCTGATGCATTTGGAAAAAAATATGTGATGCAAGGCAGTTGTAACGTAACAGGGATGGGTAGAATTTTAAATCCACTTCGAGAAAAATATGCTGATAGATTAGCTAGATTTGATGTGGTGTTGATAAGAAGATGGGCTGATCTTGAACAAACAGATAAACAAATTGATGATACAATTGAGATGACAGAGACTCCACATCATGGAACTGATGTAAAAGCATATTTTGGAAATGATTCTCCACTTTACGTTAGAGCAATTAAAGTTCCTACTAGACAAATGCATTTACATATAATGGATATTAGATTCAAAGATAATGCACCAACAGTAGATGAAATTCATGATTTGTTTAAGAATGAATACGGCATTGCAATTCTATGGACTGCAAAGGGCACAAAAAATATACGTGAATTTGCCAAATCGACTAAATTTAATTTTCAGGATACGAATATGGTACATATTCATGCTAATATGACTGTGGTAACTGATAATACAGTTCAATTGATGTATTCTGATGATCAAACAGGAATTGTAATTCCAGAAAATCATATGTTATTACAAGCTATGTTGTTCCAACGTGAATATGCTGAAGCTATAAGGCACACCGAAGAATTGTTTCATATGGTTGAAAAGAAAAAGTTACTTGAAGAACATTTTGCCAAAAAAGATTAAGTTCTAATTTTTTCAATTCTAATTTTCTCTGGTTTGTTTCCTAGAACTTTTTCCACAATTATACGAAGTGAATCTATAATAATTTTATCACCTTCCTTTGGAATGTCGGCAAGCTTTTCATGTAATAAACCGTTAAGTGAAGCATAATCATCACCTTGTGGTATATCTGTTCTGAAAATTTCATTAATCTCAGCAATTTGTATATCACCATTTGTAATGATCGTATCGTTTCCATCTCTTAGAAAATTAGATTTGTCAACATCAGTTTCATCATGTATTTCTCCAACAATTTCTTCTACTAAATCTTCAAGTGTTACACAACCTTCTACACCGCCAAATTCATCTAAAACTATAGCCATGTGTGCTTTTCTTCCTTGCATTTCTCTTAACAAATCACTAACTTTTTTTTCTTGCGACACAAAAATTGGTTTTCGTGCCAATTCTTTCAAATTAATAATTTTTTGTTCTTTTTCCAAACATTTTAGAACATCTCTCACATTGATAATACCAATAATTTCATCATGGTTCTTTCCAAATATTGGTATTCTAGAAAATCCATTATTGTTGATTAATGGTAGAGCTTCAAAAAGTAACATTTTTGCATTTAAAGTAAACATTTTAGTTCTAGGGGTCATTACTGAACGGATTACAATATCATCAAAATTTAATGCTCCATGAACTAACTTACTTTCTTGTTTTTCTATTGCATTATCTTGCAGTCCTTGTTCGATTACACCTTTAATTTCTTCTTCAGTTAATCTTGGTGGATTTTCACTACTGCCAGTTAGTTTGATGATTCCTTTAGTTATTCGCTCAAAAATCCAAACTAATGGATAAAATGCATAACTAAATCCAAGTAAAATTCTGCTGTACCTAAGTGCAATCTTTGTAGCGTTTGCATTACAATAGGTTTTTGGAGTTATTTCACCAAAAACTAGGATTAAAAATGTCATTATGCCAATTGCTATTGCCAATCCACCATCTTCAAATATTTTTAATGCTAATGAGGTTGCAAGTGCAGTTGCAGCAACATTGACTAAGTTATTTCCTAGATTAACGCTTGCCATCATCCTGCTGGGGTTAGATTTTAATTTATGGAGTGAAGTTGAACCCGGTAATTTTTTATTGAGCATTTGTTGAACGTTTGAACGTCTAACTCCAACTAAGGCAACTTCTAATCCACTAAAAAATCCAGATAGACCGATTAAAATAATTAATATTAATATTTCGTATTCTAACTGCATAACACCATCAAAAAAAAGTTAAGAGTACCAAAACGGTCGTACATTAATTTAAAATCCACCACATTTCCTATTGTTAAAATATGAACAAGGTAACTTTTAAGCCTTCACATATCTAGTTTAAAGTTAAAGAAGTTTTGTATTATTTTGGGGGTCGTGCAAATAGATTTGATGGTTCATTATGATAATTTATTGGTAAAAGAGGTTCTTTTTGTCTACCAGTTAAAATTCCAATTATTTTATCATCTTTTTTTATTATATCATTACCCATTAATTTTTTTATACCAGATGGAACTGAACCAGAAGCCATTTCACAATCAAATCCATTTAATCCAACTATAGTCATCCCATCTAGCATTTCATTATCTGTTACAGTAGTAACTACTCCATTTGTGAATTCTAATGCTCGTAAGGCTTTGATAATATTAGCTGGTTTGCCTATCTGTATCGCTGTGGCTTTAGTTTTTGGTCTTATACCATCTTTTTGCATTTTGGCATAATATCTTTCAATCAATTCCACATCTAGTTCTCCTTTATCCCATCTTAATTCAGTATTCTCAAATTTTCCATTGTATAAAATATCTAGTGTATTAGCACCCTCAGCGTTTATTACTGCTATTCGTGGAATTTTTTTAATCCATCCCCATTCATACAATTCCATTATTGCTTTTCCACAACTAGATGTATTACCAAGTGCACCGCCCGGATAAATTATCCAATCAGGAACTTCCCAATTCATGAATTCTAATGCACGATATAGTATAGTTTTCTGCCCTTCAATTCTAAAAGGATTGATTGAATTAACTGTATAACCATTTGATTGATTCGCGGCCTCTAATGATTTTGAAAATGCATCGTCAAAATTCCCTTTAACATGTATTAACTGTGTACCAAATTGATATGCTTGACTGAGCTTACCCGGTGCAATTTCTCCTTCTGGTATGTACACATCACAAGACATATTCTCGTTTGCTGCAAACATACCAGCTGAAGCAGATGTATTTCCAGTAGATGCACAAATAATTTTTTTAGCCTGAACCATTTTTGCATGTGTAACAGCAGTAGACATTCCATTATCTTTGAATGAACCACTTGGATTGTATCCTTCTGGTTGCAACATTAGTTTTTCATTATTAATACCAATGAACTTTGCAACCTTTGACATATGATATGGTTTTGATTGTCTGCCTTCTGCTCCATCAAGGGAAACTAAGTGTTTTGAACATTGATCCAGATCATCAGTTTCAATTGCACAAAAATTCAAAAGTTCACGAAATCGCCAAACTCCACTTTCATTAAATATACTACCCTGTGGATTTCTTCGTTGATAAAAAATATCTTTAAGATTTATTGATGGGTTACTTTTATACTTGACATCTAGCAGGTTTCCGCACACACATATGAATTCGGTAGAAATGATAGGATATTCTTTACCACATTTGAGATTGATACATTTTAAATATGATTTATTTTGCAACGTGACAATATACTGGTTGACTAATTTAAAGTTAAGAAAACTGGCGAATTTTTTTACTATTTTAACTTAATATTACTAAACTTTTTGAATATCTAGGGTATTAGAAATTATTTTGAAAGATTTTAACGAATATTTAAAAGGAATTTTACAACAAATATTGGAATCTCATAAAATATTACTTGAATTAAATGATAAACCTAGTGACCTCAATATTATAAAACAGGAAACATCTAAAATAATTGGATTATTTCTTGTGATAAAAAATAAACTAGAAGGAAAAAATAATCAATCTGACAGTCTCGTAACTATTTACAAATTATTTTCATATTACATTGAAACTTATGACTTTTCGAGAGAAATTGATGTGCTAGCACAGGTTTACTACAAGGATTCTGATAGGCTAAAAAATCTGAGATTATTAATTATCAATTCATTAAATGATAACTATTTGATTGAAAAACTCAAAAAAATATCAAATAATTTATAATTTTTTATGATGAGATTTTATTTTTTTTGTGTTTTAGGCCCAGATCTCAAATGAAAATTACTACAACATTTACACTCATTTTTAACACACTCGTTTTCATCAAAATGTCCACAAATACCACATTCACAATGTGCAGCCATTAGAAATATTACATGGTGTAGAATATAACTAAAGCGTAAAATCTAATTGAAATAAGCAATCTAGTACATATTTTTAATTATAAAAAATGAAGATTTTATTTTTTACGTCTAGGTTTTTTACTAGCTTTTTTCTCAATTTTTTCATTTGAAACTTTGTTTATTTCTGCAGTTTTATCATCGACCGATTTAATTATTTCTTGAATTAAACCGTCTAAATGTGTGTCATCAGCCTTTGGTTCAACTGCCGTAGAGATTTCTTGTATTGCACTTGCAATTTCTGTACTAACCTGTTCAAAACTTTCAGGATCTTCATATGTTGTGTTATAAAGGGATTTTAAATTTTTGACTTGGTTGATAATTGGATCAGTGAGAGTAAGGCGAAATGTAATTCCATCTACCAGAATTTCTTTTGTAATCATACTTCAGATTTTTTGTTAGTCTTCTTATACTTTACTTGTAAATGTAATATAAAAAAAATATAATATTGTATATTAAAATATGATATAATCTAGTGCCATAGCATCACTAATTAGCGATGTATGTCTTGTATTAATTATATATCCATTTTTAATACTATCTGTTGGAACCCATCTATTTGTAGATGTATAGTGTCTTTTTTCTATTAATTCACTTTCAATCTCTTCAATGTCAAATTCAGATTCTTCAATTTGTTGATTTTCTAAATGTTTTATAGTGATTAAAATTTTATTAATTTTTACACGATTACCAAATTTTGTTATCAATGTAGGGTTTTCATCAGAGATCTCAATTATCTTAATCTTCATTTCTTTATCTCCAAATGCATTATGGCTGACCAATATACGCTCATCAATGAATTCGTCGAATCTAGTTTTTGTGTCATGTTCATGCGTTGGTTTAAAACTCAATTCATTAGATGATTTTGTTTGTTTTGCTGGGGGTGTTACGTTCTCAATATATTTTGATTCTGGAAATAGTTGTCTTTTTATTTTAAGATAATCAGATGCAGTTAAACCAACAGCCTCATATATTGTGAAATTTGGATAGTTACGATTAAACCAATCTTTGTATTTTGACTCCTTAAGATATCTTTTGATATATTCATCAGGATTTTTATCTGGATCAACAAAACTTAGATTTTTTTTTATCTCAGTCTTTTTTTCGTTAGAAACATCCTGTTTCGCATCAGTTTTTTGTTGGAATTTATTTAGATATCGTTTAAAATTCATCATATATCTTATGGATTTATTATTAAAAAATGATTGGAAAATCCTTTTATTTCATAAAAAATTGGTGTTTTGGTTTGAATGGCATTAAAAAATCTTTTAGGTACAATTCTTTATGCTTTCCATTATCTAATGCATACATTTTTCCATCATATCTACATACACAGTCTATAGGTTTCTTTTTTTTATTCCAAACTTTGTAAAATTCATGTAATTTTCTATTTTCATATACACCAGAACCAATTCTCTTTTTTGAGAGAAATTTGAAGGCTAAAATCACCTCACGCTTTTTGTAAACCTGAAAATTATTTGTCCATAAAAGACATCTCTCAATTTGATCAAATGGAACTTGTAATGTAGTGCCAGTTCCAGATTTTGCCTCAATTGTAAAAATTGTGCTAATAATGTTATTTACAACAAGGATATCTGGCAAAGCGACACTTGGAGATCCAAGTCTAAACGCCTTCCAATTTTCTAATGAATTAAATCTTTTAACAAGTGTATTTTCCCAATTATAACCACGTTGCCGTCTGGTTTGTGCGATTTTTTGATTTTTTGATTTTTTGCTATATTTCACAGCCAATTTTTTTTCTAAAATAATCTGACTAACTGACACCATTAATCATTATTAATTATTAAGAATAAAGACAAGTTGGTTATTATGATATGACTTATGATGTGTTTAATTATGTTTAATCTTGTACGAAGAAAAACCCGGGTTTATCATTGAAGGTAGATTTTACAAATTTTATTAATTGACCAGGTTTTGGCATAACATTTTTTGAATCTAATTTTCCTATTACACGTATAGAGTTTTCAAATTCTGCGATGCATAAAATATCGTTATCTTTTTTTGACCATTCAATTAATTTGCCATTTGGAGAAACTTTTCTCCAAATAACCTTTCCAAAGCAATTATCACAATAATCACTTGGTGGCCATATGATTTTGTTACAGTGGATGCATTCACTGGTAATAAAATTTCCTGCTTTTAACTCAGTTTCAAATTTATTCATGATTCCAAAATTAATACAGTACTAGATGTAGATGCTGCTGACATATTATGAACTAAACCTTTTTTGACATTCGGGATTTGTCTCTTTTTTGCCATATTTTGTAATTGTTGTGTTACTTCAACAATCTGAGAAATACCTGTTGCACCTAAAGGATGCCCAGCTCCAATTAATCCCCCTCTAGGATTTATTTTTCTATTTTCTGTATTAAATAAATTTCTAATATATGATGCACCAGTATTTTTTTCTGTTAAACTAAGATCTTCTACAGCCATTAACTCACAAACGGAAAAAGCGTCATGTATTTCAGCAGTATCAATTTCTTGCGGGTTTATTTTAGCCATTTTATACGCATTATTTGCAGCTGTTACAGTGCTAGATGATGTTGTTAACTCATTTTTTGTAAAACTTGCAGAATTGGTTTTTTGCCCTATACCAGTTATCCAAATTGGTTCATCGGTAAATTTTTTTGCGTTTTCTTCAGATGTTAAAAGAATTGATGAACTACCTGAACACAAATAGGAACAGTCTAAAATTCGTAAATCATCAGTAATATTCTCTGAATTCATAATCTCAGAAATTGTGTATGGTTTGTGTGAATATGCATTTGGATTATCTATTGCTTGTTTGTGATTTTTAGCAGATACTATTGCTAGTTCTTCATCGGTTGTATCAAATTGTCTTTTATGTGCTTTTGTGAACATAGATGCCCAATAAATTGGATGGTTGTATTCACCTCTAGATTTATCCCACTCTAAAATTTGTCCTGGATTACCAATCTTATCGGCACCAGTAACTAAAACAGTATTAGCTAATCCAGATGCTATGTATGAAAAACCAGAAATCACTGCACTTGAACCAGAACTACATAGATGTTCAACAGTATGAGATATTTTTGGCTTGATGCCTGATAATTCAGATAAAATGGCGCCAAGATATTTAGAATTATCATTGGTTGAAACTATAACACCATCAATTAGATCTTGTGACAAATTTTTTGTGGTATCAAATACTTGCTTTGTGGATTCTAGTAATAGTGATTCAATTGATAATTCATTTTTTGAAAATTTTGTGTTTCCATATCCAACTACTGCAACCTTTTTCAATTAGATTCCTCCGAAAATGTTGATGTTACCAAATCAAATGAATCTTCCACATTATCTGTTGGGTTAAACTGTATTATTGGTAAATCTATTCCAGTTTCACGAAATTGTTTTAATTGGATTTTACATTCATTCGATGTTCCAGCAATACATAGTTCATGGACCATTGATTCAGGTACTAATTCATGATTATTTTGTAAACCATTTTTTTCATATTCTTCATAGATATTTTTTGTTGTATTTTCAAATCCATTTGATGCTAAAAATTCACGGTAAATTTTTCCGACAGAGATGTAAAATGCCAGTGTCTTTTTGGCACGGATCATTGCTTTTTCAGAGTCTTCATTCACACATGTGATAATTTGGAGTGACGCATCAATCTTTTTTTGATTTTGCATCCTTGCAAGTGTTGATTTAATTTCATTTTTTGGTCTGAGATAGAAAATAACACCGTCAGCTAATTCCCATGTAAGTTCTACCATTTTTTGATTAACTGCTGCAAGATAAATTGGGATTGTGTATCTAGGCGGTTTGATAAGCAATGAAAAATTTTTCAATGAAAAAATTTCACCTGAATAATTTATTGTCTTACCGCTAAGAATCAATCGTATAATTTCTACATATTCTTTCATTCGTTTAAGTGGCCTTTCAAATTTACCTCCATGAAAATCTTCAATAAGTGGTTGACTACTTGTTCCTAATCCTAAAACCAAACGTTTGTTTGAAACTGTATCAACAGTTGCAGCTCCCATTGCGATCAAGCTAGGACTTCGCGAATAGATGTTGATTATAGACGAACCAATTTTTGAAAAATTATTTTCTTTACTAGCTAAACTAAGCATTGAAAAATTCTCCATTCCCCACGTTTCGGGAATCCACACTGTGTCAGGCTTGAATTTGTTTAATTTTTTTGAACATGTTAGAACCTGTTCAACCGTTAATAATGAACCTAAACTATATGACAAACGCATTTTGATTCATCTTTTTAAAATAAATTTCATATATTTTTTTTGAATCATTTCCTTTGCACATGTTTCAACATCCTTATGAGAATCTATAGAACGCCATAAAACATTCTTAAATTTTACTGTGTTTAATGAATTTCTTTTGGCAAGTTTTGGGAAAACTATGCCTTCTATACTGCCCTTTGTTGGTAAAATTTCACTAATATCTGTACTAAGATGATAAATCCCACCATTCATCCATGTATTTTTAACATCAGTTTTTTCATTAAACTGTATAATTTTATTATTTTTGATTTTCATTGTTCCATAATTTGTTCTTAATTCAATTGCGGCAATACTATTTGGTTTAACCAACATATTTTTTAAATTAATATTTGTGATTATGTCACCATTTAACACAATAAATGAATCATCGATAATGTTTTTAATAGCTTTTTTAATTGCACCGCCAGTACCAAGTGGAATTGTTTCAACTGAGTATTCTATATTACATCCAAAGTTATTTTTTTCATTAAGATAATTCTCAATCTTTTTTCCCTTATATCCACTGCAGATAATTATATCGTTAATCCCAAATTTTTTTAGATAATTGATAGTCCATTCAACCAGTGGTTTATTATTGATTTTGATCAATGGTTTTGGAATAGTATCTGTAAGTGGACGTAATCTTTTCCCGCGTCCACCAGATAATATCATAGCTTTCATAGTTTTCTATATTTTTCGTCTTAATTACTAATTTCGTATATTTTTTGTCTTGCATCTCGCATTGAGATTTTCCTTCTTATGTGACCATTCTCCATCAAATGTTTTAGAGCTAATCTTACTGTTCTACTAGGTAACAATGTTTTAGATGTTAATTCTTTTTGTGTCATCGAACCTTCATATTCCAATATTTTTAACAATAGTTTTGAACTTGGTGGCATAGCAAGTAATTCTTCTGCAAGTTTTACTTTTTTTGTAAGTGCAGAAACAACTGTGGAATCAGCATTCATACGTACTATTCTTGCAGGAGGCGTAAATCTTGTCACTTCAATTTTATCAATAATTTTGAATCTGTCTATTCCATCCAAAACTACATCACAATGCAAATGTGATGAAATTTCATCAATTTCTATAATACTGTTATCAGAAACAATAAGTGGTCTTCTAGTAATATCTAATGAATTAACTGATATGATTCCAAATACATTTGCGCCTTGAAAAATAACTGGTCCACCTGCAGACATAGAATATGCTGAAGAGCCAATTGGTGTAGAAATAATAACACCATCACTATTATCATGCCATATTTCTTCACCATTAACACGTAAGACATACTCCATTAATGTAGCGCTTTTTGATGAAAAAACAGCAACATCGTTAAGAACTGGATAAGCTTTTTTACCATCTATCTTTACACCGATCCTTGGAGTATTTTCAATCACATAATCCTGTTTTTTTATGCGATTAAGATAAGACGATAAATCTCTTAACTCAATTTGAGATAAAAAACCACTAGATTCTGATTCACTTACTCCTAAAACAGGAGTGTCTACATCAAATGAACGATGAAAATAATTACGAACACCACGGTCACCACCAGGTACAATAATTAAATCTGCCATCGTTAATTGTGAGTTATTTTTTAAATAAAATGAATCAATACCTGCATCAGAAAATGTTTCTTTGATTGATTTTGCAGTTAGTTCAGTAGTTTGCATCATTGCTATACCAACACGCATAATCTTTTAGGAATATAGTATAATAAAAATTAAATCTGCCTAAACTTGATTGTATTATAAAAATAATAAGCATTACTTTCTACCGCTCCTTTAGATGGGATTTTTTCTAAGCCAATTTGCTGGCTTTCTAATGCAGCTTGTGCTGCACCTCCAGCAAAACTAAGTGCCCAAAGAATATCATTCTCTTTTATCATTGTACAACAAAAGGTAGCAGAAAATATATCACCAATACCAGTAGTATCAAAAAGTTCAAGATTTGGTAGTTTTATTGTATAAATTTTATTTTTTGATAATAATGATATGATTTGTTTGTTAGTTAAGATGACATTTTCAATTCCTTTTTTTTGTAGTTGTTCCATACCAGCATCTTCATATTTATTTGTCAAGCATTCTAGCTCATCAGGACTGACTTTTATTGCAGATATACCTGATAGGTTCAAGTCTGTTTTTTCTAAATAGATTTTATTTTGCAAGTCTTTTCGTCTCAAAAATCCCTGAGGATCCAAAAAAACAAAATTAGCGTCTTTTTTAATTTTTTCAAAAGTATTATTAGGTATTTCATCAAATATTGGACTGATTAAAACACTATCAGAATTTAAGCTAGTGTAATTAATTGCATCACATTTATTTTTCAAAAATAAAGTTCTGTCTGATGATAAAATTTTTAGAGTAAACTGTGTCGTGAGTTTTTCTGATGTTGCATTTTCAATTAAAATTTTTTTCTTTAATAAATAATCAATAAGGGGAAAATCTGTGCCAAATTTTGTATGTAGTGTAACATCAAATTTTAAAGTTTTAGCCATAATACCGCAATAACATGCTGGACCTCCAGGAACTATGTGATTTGTATCATTTATACAAATAGTGTCAATTGCACAATGTGAGAAAATGTCTAATTTCATCCAGTTAATGTTTTAACATACTCAAGATTATAAATGGGGTGAATATTCAAAATATATGCCATTAAAACGTGCAAGTAGAGGTAGAAAAAAAGGGGGAAAAGGTTCTTCTGGTGTAGTTCAATGCACAAATTGTGGACAAACTGTACCTAAAGACAAGGCGAAGAAAGTTACATCACGTTTGAACTTAGTTGAACATCAATTAGCAAAGGAACTTAGAGCACAGGGAACTTACATTTCATCTCCAACTGTTTTAAAATGGTATTGTATATCATGTGCAATCCACTTTAAGATTCTAAAAATTCGTTCAGCTTCAAAAAGAAGAGAACGTACTAAACTTAGATAACTAACTGTTAAATTTTATGTTTATTTAATAATACATATTTTTAATATAACATACACTGAATAATATTATGACTGATAAGGAAAAAATCAGAGAAACCTTACGAATGCTTGATGATTTAGAAAGATATGCTGATTCACTAAATGTTGGTACAAAAATGCTTAAAAAATCACTGCAAAAAATCAGAGATATGTTAAATTCTTAAAAATGTTTTGGCTTGTGATCAGCTTCATGTAATCACTCATTCTCCTAATTTTTTTGCAGTGACAACAATCCTTTGAATTAATGTGATACTTGCAATTATTATCACAATAATTATTGCATATTCCATATATCCAATGATTCCAATAATAGCAATTACAAGAAGTCTTTCAGCACGTTCACCAATTCCAACACCCTGTAACTTCACTCCTAAGGATTCTGCTCTTGATCGTGTATAGCTTACAAGTAATGAAAGTGTAATAGCTAAAAATACCAAATATGGTTCAGCAAAACCACCAATCAATATTCCAAGAAATACGGCAACCTCTGCTATTTTATCAAATATTGAATCAAGAAAACCGCCAGATTTAGTAACTTTTTGAGATACTCTAGCAACCTGTCCATCTACGATATCAAAAAAACCTGCTACCAACAAAACTATCCCCCCAAAAATTAATGAAAATTCAACGTTCCATCCATAGATGAATGCAGATACAAACGCAAAAACTAAACCAATACATGACCAACCGTTTGGTGAAATACCAGTTGATGCAAAACCTCTGCCTAATTTTTCAAGATATGGCTGTAACGAATCACGTAAATTATTTAACATTAGTTTGACCTGCTTAGGTTCATTGCAATAATTGTTGAAATCATTTTTGCTGCCATGGATGCAGTTGTACCATTATCATAAGTTGGGTTAAATTCCACTATATCTGCAGCTACTATTTTTTTGTTTTGCAGTGTTGTAACTAAATCGTATAATTCCCTCGATGAAATTCCTACAGCTTCGGGATTACCTACACCTGGCGCAAATGCTGGATCTAATACATCCAAATCTATGCTCAGATAAAGACTATCAAAAGTTGATGTGATGTCTTTGAGTAATTTTGGTCCATTGCCATTGCGAATTTCTTTGTCTGAGACTGTTGAAATCTTATGTTCATTTAGAAATGCAAGTTCCTCTTTTACAAACGCCCTTGCACCTACATGTACAATGTTTTCAGAACCACGTTTTTCAACTATTCTTCTTAGATAAGCAGCATGACTAAGTTTAATGTCTGCGTACTGATCCCTTAGATCATAATGTGCGTCAAATACTACATATCCAGTATCTTTTGGAAAGCATGAAAAACTTCCTAAAGTAATCAGGTGCTCACCACCTAAAATTATCAGTTGTGTGTTTTGTTTTTTTAATTCGGTAGTGATGTTTTCAACCATTTGTAACATTTCTGTTGCAACAACTGTGTGTTTTGTATTACCAAGATCGTTGATATTTACTATTTCCAAGTCGATGCCAAACTCTGGCTGAAAAATTTCAATATTATTAAATGCGTCACGTATTACATCTGGTCCAAACCTACATCCCGGTTTGTAAGAATGTGTTGAATCAAACGGTATGCCAAAAATAACAGCTGCTGGTTTAGAATTATCATTAGGATTAATAATTAACGGTGATTTTGTCATGTGAAGATCCAGAAAACTCATTTTATTACACCATTATTTGCGGTCTTCGTGATAGCAATACTATTGAGTTTAATTTTGAAGTTGGTTTACCGCTTATTGCATCTTGAATCTCCTTTACAAAGTCCTCAGTAGAAAGTTGACGCACATCGCCAGTTGTTCTATCACGAACACTTAAGCTAGGGGAATTCATTTCTTTTTCACCAATAACCAGTACATAACTAATCCATTCTTTTTCAGCATCTCTAATTCTTTTACCGATTGTATCATTTCTATCATCAATATCAACTCGTATATTTTGTTCAGATAATTTGCTAGCAAGATTACTAGCAAATTCTAGAAAATCATCTTTGAGAGGGATTAGTCTTACTTGTGTAGGTGCCAGCCAAAGTGGGAATTGTGGTATTTTTCCATCTTTTATTTGCTTAGCAGACTTTTCTAATAATGCGTAAATCACACGTTCTACAGCACCGGATGGAGAGTTATGTAAAATGATTGGATATTGTTGCTCATTTTTTTCATCGGTAAATGTAATCCCGTAACGTTTACCATTTTCAACATCTATTTGATCAGTTGACAATGCGCTAGCCTTACCTAAATTATCAATAAAGTTAAATTCCCATTTTAGTACGAAATAAAAGAATTTCTCTTTCCACATTTCAACTAAAACTGGTTTCCCTACTTTTGAAACCATCTGTTTGACTAGATCTTTATTTTCATTGTAAAAACCCTCAGTAAATCTGATACCCACTTCATAGTCATTTTCTTCAATTCCTAATCCTGATAAAACTTCACGAGAAAGATCAAATCTTTTTATAAATTCATCTATGGCTTGTGACATATCTTTACAAAATGCATGACAGTCTGGCATAGTGAATGCTCTTAATCTTCTTAAACCAACAAGTTCACCTGACTGTTCCCTTCTAAAACTATAACGAGTAAGTTCATAGAGTTTGTATGGAAGATTTTTGTATGACAATTGAAAGTCACTTGCCATTAAAAATTGCCCAAAACATGCTGCAAATCTTAAGAAAAGATGCTTGCCTTCTGAATCTATATTGTATT
>Ga0257107_1000103_pt1 | contig 29853 bp, 26 predicted proteins | sample LP_taG_2_FD_190178 | JGI IMG/M metagenome (GOLD analysis project Ga0257107, IMG submission 190178) | Marine microbial communities from Northeast Subartic Pacific Ocean, Canada - LP_J_2011_P26_500m | ecosystem: Environmental > Aquatic > Marine > Oceanic | place: Canada: Northeast Subartic Pacific...
TTTTATTCATCAGTATCTTGGGAAAAATATGTCTAACAAAGCACTCGTCAGACTTAGTCGCTTCACCATTGTTATTTTAGGTTTATTTTCATTTGGGATCGCTATCCTCTCGGAACTTCAGGAAAAGAATATATTTGGCGTTGTGAGTTATGCCTGGAGTGGTCTGGGGTCTGCTTTTGGACCAGCACTTTTATTAAGCCTCTGGTGGCCTGGCACAACTCGCAGAGGTATTATAGCAGGTCTATTAACAGGATTTTTAACAACCATAATTTGGGCAAATACTGAACTAAAGCTGATCGTTACGGAACGTCTAGTCAGCTTTGTTTTTGCTTTTTTAATGGTAGTTATTGTTAGTTATATGGATAAGGATAAAACCTGATGCGTACCACAGGTGACATTTTACGCGCGATCCAGGCAGGATACGTTGAACCAGTGTATTTTCTTTTGGGAGAAGAATATTACTTGCAGCAACTAATTATTGAACATATTGGCAAAGCTATATTTGGTAAGTCGAAGCAAAATAAAACATTATTATTACCTGATGAATTAAGTAATAAAGAAATTATTGATCAGCTTACTCAAACCGATCTTTTTTCCAGTAAAAAACTTTTCATCTTAAGAAATCCAGCAGCATTGCGAAATAAATATCGAGAAGAATTACTGGACTACTGCCGTAATCCACTACAAAACCACAATTTGATAATTATCGAAGATGATTACGGTGATAGAAAAGCAATGACAAAAAATTTGAAAAAAAACATAGATACTGTTTCAGTTCAAATTCCTTTTACCAATGAGATGAAAAAATGGACCAGGTTCTTTTTAAAAGAAAAAAACCTGTTGGCAGCTGAAAATGTAATAAATGCATTAATTGAAATTGCAGGTGATTCTGTATATCACATTACGAATGAAGTCGAAAAAATTGCCCTTAATGTTACAGATGATGAAACCGTAACATTGGATATGATCTATCAGTTCAGTGGTTGGCGGCGGGACTATCAACGGTGGGAATTTTTACAGGCCATTGGTTTAAGAAAAATAGAAAAGGCGTTACCTTTAGGACAATCATTATTCAGACAGGGACAAACGATGTTGGGATTGATATTTCCGTTAACAACCCTCTTCCAAGAATTATTATATGAAAAAATAAACCCAGGAACTTTAGCAATAAAAAGTGGTTATATACCACTACCGCCTTCTGTGGTTAAGACAATACCTCAGATTGCAAAACGATTTAGCAAGGATGAAATAGAATACGCACTATCAAAATTGGGCGATGTTGATCAGCGTTTAAAAACCACTAATGAACCGGATGAATCATTACTCAGCCAATTCCTCTTCACGGTTCTCACAGCACATGGATAAGGAATTTATCTATTCTGATGAGGAACTTATTGCCAGATTCCAAAATGGTGATGAACAAGCCTATGTTGAATTAGTTAATCGTTACCGTGACCGCCTAATGACATTTATTTATCGTTTTGTTAATGATGGAGTCATTGCTGAAGACATTGTCCAGGATACTTTGGTTAAACTCTATACCCATAAGGATTATTATCGTAACATTGCGAAATTTTCTACGTGGATATATACAATTGCAGGGAATCTGGCTAAGACAGAATTACGAAAGAAGAAGCGTCGAAAAGTCACCAACCTTAGTGAAATGGGTAAAGAGGGTTGGGAATATCAAATACCAGCTGTTGAGCGAGATACTGGAGACATAGTTCAGGGCCAATTTGCGGAACAACAAATTCAAAGAGCAATACAATCATTACCTCTTCATTTTCGGACTGTGGTAATTTTGCGAGATATCCAGGAACTTTCCTATGAGGAAATTAGTAAGATAGTTGAAGTTCCTCTTGGAACAGTAAAATCACGGATTAACCGTGCTCGTTTACAATTGCAAGAAATGTTAAAAGAATTAAGATAGGAGATAAAAATATCGATGAACCGTTATCAATTTGAGGATTTAATATCCGATTATATAGAAAATAAACTTCCAATTGCCAAGCGCAAGGATCTTGAGGCTTTTATGGAAGCGAACCCAGAAGCGAAGGATCAGTTGGAATCGATCCGTTCATTAATGAAGTCCATGAAAAAACTACCTGAAGTGAAAACTTCAGATCAGTTTACGGAAAAGTTAATGAAACGGGTAGAATTCGAGAAAAATAGACCCTCAGCTAAGAAATATGTTACAACCACAGTAGGTAGTAAGACATATTTTGGTTTTACGCCGGTCTATGCCACTGTAATGACTGCATTAGTAGTTGCTTTTGTCGTTGTAGGAATGCAATTAGTCCCAAAGATTAATAATAATTCCACAGTTTTACCAACAAGTATCACTGCAGAAACAAGTACAATTCCAAAATCAACCAGTCCAAAGCCATATCAAGATGAAGATATAATGTTAGCTGAAGATCATGATTCCACTGATGTAGATGGCCCAGCGAGAGTAAAAAGTGGCCAATTCGATGATAAAATTAAACTTGTCGGGAATAAATAATAGTATTTGACTAATCATAATTAGGGTCGCAAACACTCTTCAATAATACACCTAGTTTCCGTAAGTTTTATACATTGGGATCTATCGGTTGTGGCTAATCTAAAACAAGTAACTATTGTTACAATTGTCATCTTATCGTTTATATTGTTTATTTTTCCTGCACCTGATGGTACCATCTATACCGTATTTAGAATATTTGCTTTTATAAGCATTACATTTTTCTTTTTCCAATCAAGTATTGAGGTCCAAAAAAGTGAAGTACCAACAACAAAATCATTCGCTTTAATAAATAATAAACCTGATAATGAAGAATTGACCGATGAATTACGCGAGAATTATGATCGTTTGTTGACAGTTGTTTTTCAAATGATAATTGCCATCAATCCCGAATACAAATGTGCAACATATATGTTTGACCCCGCTTCAGGCGGATTAGTATTGCAAAAATCAACATTTAAAGAATTCCCAGAAAATATAAGCCAGGATGATTCACTCTGTAGTTCAATTCTTAACCAGGATGAACCTGTTTTAGTGCAACAAGCTGAAGCTAAAGAAAATTGGATAAATTTATTTGGTGAAAAAACATGGCGAGGGAGTGAATGCATGATGGGTGTTCGGTTGATGTACCATGAGCGCCCGGCTGGTTTGATGTACCATGAGCGCCCGGCTGGTTGCCTGATTTTATTGGCCGACCATTTTAAAACGGTTAATGAACGGGACAAGGGAATTTTAACCTATTTGGGTAAATATATATCTACAGGAATAAACAGACTGCAACGCATAGAAAGATTAGTGACGGAAAAGGATTATCACCTAAGAATTGCAAATTTGTTTAATGCGTTTGGTGTTAAATCAGATCAAAATGAATTATTTGAAAATATAAGGGATCTATGTAGATCCTTTTTCCGTTATGATAAATTAACAATTACCCTATCAACTGGTAATGGATCTCAGGCTGTAGTGAAAATTGTTGATGGATTTAAAGAAGATTCAGACGTTGATGATATTATTGAAATAGAAAATACGTTGCATGGATTACCTTACACTTCTGGCCAGATTATAAATTCTGCGGATTGGGCTAATAAATATTCTGTAAAGGGAAGATTCATACCGGGCGATAGTGAACAATTCAAATTTAATACTATACTGGCTGCACCGATAGTAAAAGATAATGATGTGCAGGGTTCCATTGCAGTTGAAAGAACTGAAATGAATCCATTTTCTGATAGGGACTTTGCATTACTAGAAGTATTGGCTGCGACAGCAAGTTCAATTTTGTCATGGCAATCAGAATATGACATAATGTATAAAAGTGCCATCCATGATGGTTTGACAGATTTGTTAAACCATAAGGCATATCAGGAAAGATTTGTTGAGGAATTAAGTCGCGCGAAACGATTTAAACAAAATCTAGTTCTTCTAATTCTTGATTTAGACAAATTCAAGCGTATTAATGATACCTATGGACATTTATATGGGGATTATGTATTAAAGGATGTGGCAAAAATATTGAAAGAAAGTGTTCGTAACATTGATACCTGCGCTCGCTACGGAGGCGAGGAATTTGCAATTGTGTTGGTGAATACCGATATTGAAAATGCCCGCCCGGTAGCCGAAAGGATAATTGAAAAAGTTGCGGAATATCATTTTAATAAAGATGGGATTGAGGAACATGTGACAATTAGTGCTGGAATGTCAGAATACCCAAAAAATTCAACGGATGGTAAAGCTTTGATTGCCCATGCAGATTTAGCTATGTACGAAGTAAAAAAGAATGGTGGCAATGGAGTAATCGCACATGGCGATTATTAATTATTAAATATGATTTTGTTCTTCTAATTGTGTAAAATATTCAACATTATGATAATCAGACACAATTTTAAATTACTGATACTTTGTGCAATTTTTCTTCTAACTGGTTGCGCTGATAAACCACCTGTCATTCCCGAGGATTTAGAGCCAGTTAAACGTGAAGTTTTAGCACCAGAACCAAAAGAGAATCCGCAAGCTATAGCTCATTTTATGGATGGTCAGCTTTTCATGGTCCAGGGTAATTATTCCATGGCTATTTTAGAATTTCAGGATGCAATGGAGCTTGATCCAAAGGCTTCTGCAATTACGGTGTCAATGGCAGAATGTTACTGGAAACTGGGTAAAGTGGATAAATCAGAAGAACTGTTATTGAAGGCTATTAAGCTTGAACCAGATGATATTGAAGCCAGGGAAATGCTAGCTAACCAATATATCTACCGCAATCAGCAGAATAAGGCGATTGAACAATTTTCAATATTGGTGGATCTTGCACCTGAAGGTGATGCTAAATATATAATAGCATTAGCAAAACTTACCTTAGCGCAGAATAAAATTAATGAAGCGATCGCTTATTTTATAAAAGCCTATGAAATAGATCAAAACCGGATTGATATACTAGAAGAAGCTGCAAATTTATCTTTACGTTCACGGCAGTTAGATCAAGCCCGCGATTTATACAAAAGACTGATAAATATCGATAAAAATAACGCTTATTATTTATCCACTTATATTGATCTAATGGTAATGCGCGGTGATTATGATAATGGAGTAATTGCGTTGGAATCACTGGTTGATCTTGAAGGAGAAACGACTGAACGATTATCACAACTTGGTATTTTATATTATAAATTAGGCAATTCATTAAAAGCGAAACCATTGTTTGAGAAACTTGTGGAAATGGGTGATACTGACGCGACAGTACTTCACTTTCTTTCTAGTATATACCTTGAGCAAAATAAACTGGATTCAGCTTTCGTAATCGCTTACCAAATAATGGATCATTTTCCATCTGATCCACGAGGTTATCTTGATGCAGCTTTGGTGGAATTGAATAGAGAAAATCCAAGTGGTGCAATCGATATTTTAGACCCAGTAAGTGAAAAGTTTCCGAAAGAATTTTCTGTTCAATATCTGTTGGGCAGTAGTTACCAGCAGTTGGAAAAATATGATAAAGCCACCAAAATATTAAGAAGATCACTTACAATTTATCCTGATTCAAGGGGCGCCCGCCACACTTTGGCAATCTCAAGCGATGCAATGCAATATTGGAGTGAATCGGATTCTCTATATGAAGGATTGATTGCTTCTGATACAAATGATGTTCAAGCTCTTAATAATTATTCATACAGTTTAGTAGAGCGCAATATCCGATTAGAAAAATCGCTGGAAATGTCCAAAAAAGCAATTGATTTGGAACCCGATAATGCGGCCTATCTAGATACGATTGGCTGGATCTACTTTAAACTGAATAATGCACAAAAAGCATTATACTACATTCGCCGGTCAATTGAATTGGATGATGAAAATGCGGTGGTATTGGAACATTTGGGTGATGTGTTGATTGCTGCTGAACAATCGGATGAGGCCAGAACAATTTATCTTAGAGCCTTGGATCTGGATAAGAATAATGATTTATTAAAACAAAAAGCAGGAGTAATTCCTGATTAAATATTGGTTTCTTTCATTCATTATTATTTCCAGCTGCAGCAAAATAAAAAATGATTTGCCAGATATATTAGCACCCACAAAACCAAGTATGACTATGGAAAATTTGGTGTCTATTTATGGTCAAGTACGGGGTGCAGGTCGGTTGACAGTTACAGGGAAACGATCTGGAAAATTTAATTTTACATTCACCTCCGATAGTCATGATACCTTTTTACAATTTCGGGATATGTTAGGGCGTAAAACCTTGTTTATGGAAATAAATAATTCCTCTTTGAGTGCCTGGGATATGATTCAAAATGAAAAATATTCAGAAATAGCGCTGGTAGTATTTTTCCCATTCCTTGAATTTCTTGAGCCAGACGGTTTGACAAAGGTACTTTGGGGCATTGTCCCTGATATTGATACGGATAAAAACACAAAATTAGAATTTGAAAGCAGTAATACTAATATCCATTTTGAATCCGAGCGGGATCGTGTGGGATCTTTAACTCGAAAAATTACTTTTTCACATGGCATCAACTCCGATAATTATGAAGTGATTATAACACAGCGAGAATTGGGTACAAGTTATCCTCATTTGGTACGAGTTATCCCAGAATCTGTACCATTAGTTAATCCATGATAGTTAAATGAGCAATACTATTTCAATTATCATACCTGTTTACAATGAAAAGGAATCATTGGAAGAACTTTACGGTGAAATCCGAGCTGCTACTGGATCGTTTTCTAAGCGAGAAGTTTTATTTATCGATGATGGCAGTACAGATGGAACAACAGAATTACTTCAAACGATGGCGGAAGAATACCCTGATGTAACTCTAATCCAATTTTATCGCAATTATGGTAAAGCGGCTGCTTTAGCTGAAGGCTTTAACCATGCTACCGGAGATTACATTGTAACCATGGATGCTGATCTGCAAGATGATCCATCGGAAATAAATAATTTAGTTGAAAAACTGGATGAAGGATACGACTTAATATCGGGTTGGAAAAGAGTAAGACTTGATCCATGGACCAAGCGTTGGCCCTCCAAATTCTTTAATTTGGTCACCCGTCTAATGACTGGAGTGAAAATACATGATTTTAATTGCGGATTAAAAATTTACAGACGAGCGGTTGTAAAGGCTGTTGAAATCTACGGTGGTCGTCATCGTTATATACCCGCATTGGCGGGACAAAAAAATTTCAAAGTAGATGAAATTGAGGTGAATCATCGCCCAAGAAAATTTGGTATCACAAAATATGGTGGATCACGTCTATTACATGGTTTTTTTGATCTCGTATCCATACTCTTTATTGATCGTTTTGACCAAAGGCCTTTACACCTTTTTGGATTTTTTGGATTGTTGAGTTTCCTAATTGGTATTATCATTGAAATTTATGTTATTTACCTTAAATATGGGTCAGGTGAACCGTTTCAAAAGCACATGGCCCTTTTGGTTTTTGGTGTAATGATCATCGTAATTGGTATACAATTTTTCTCTATTGGTCTTCTTGGAGAGATGCATACCCGCACCAACCAAAAAAATGATAATAGAGTACAACAACTAATCAAATAATTATTACAATTTCCGAGAAAAATAATTAGTAATGGATGTACGCTACGATTGTAGATATTTCAAAGGTACCATGCCGTGTATACCACATAAAGAACATGGTGTTGAGTGCAATTCTAATTGTGAATATTTAGATTCGATTGATCAAAATATTCTGATCATTAAATTGGGTGCTATGGGTGATGTTATACGTACGACACCTATTATTACCCGATTGAAAAATGAATATCCTAATGGGAAAATATTTTGGTTAACGTATTTCCCAGAAGTGTTACCAGAAAGTGTTGATCAACCTATGGGTTTTCGAAATGAAGATCTGGTCTGGTTACGTTCCTTAGAATTCATAATGGCAATTAATCTTGATAAGGAACCAGAGGCATGTGCACTGATGAATCAATTAAATATTCAAAATAAATATGGTTTTGGGTTGACCAAAGGTATGCCTGCCCCATTAAATGAGAATGCTAATCATAAATATTTAACCGGTATATCTGATAGTTATAGTAAGTCAAACACTAAACATTATTTAGAAGAAATATTTGAATTATGCTGTTGGGAATATCAGGATGAAGAGTATTTGTTACCCAAATATGAACCAAATGAATTCAACATTGAATTAAAAAATATTGATGGGAAAGTAATTGGTTTGAACACAGGATGTGGTAGTCGGTGGACATCACGTAAATGGCCAAATAATTCATGGCTTACACTAATCAACCTACTTCAAAAAGAGGGCTATACTGTATTGCTTCTGGGCGGCGAGGATGAAGATGAACAGAATAAAAAACTATCCGGTGAATCGGGCGCAGAATACATGGGTTTTTTCTCATTTAAACAATTCATTTCTTTGGTGGAAAAATGCAATGCTGTAGTATCAACAGTAACAATGGCAATGCATGTGGCAATTGGTTTACGTAAACCAATTGTTCTATTGAATAACATTTTTAATCCTAATGAATTTCATTTTTTTGCTCCTTCTAAAATTGTTGGGCCAGATAAGAACTGTGATTGTTATTACTTACCTGAATGCATCAATGGAAGATCTTGTATAGAAGAAATATCTGTTGAAAAAATATTAGCAGAGATCAAAATGATCCTACCACTGTGAAAATTGTAATAGTTGGTGTATTCCCACCGTTTCGTGGTGGTATAGCTAATTTTTACGAAACGCTCGCAGAAAGGTTATCAAATAATCATGAAGTAATTGCAATTAATTTCACAACACAATATCCTAATATATTATTTCCCGGTAAATCACAATACATTGAATCAGAATCTTCAACAGAATTTGAAGCAGCCAGAATTCTAAGCTCGGTTAATCCACTAACATGGCAGGGAACAGCGAATAGAATCATTGAAATAAACCCTGACCTTATTATTTTTAAATACTGGATGCCTTTTTTTGCGCCATCCTTCGGCACTATCATTAAAAAGGTAAAGAGAAATCTCAATACAAAAGCATTGGTCATATGTGATAATATTATTCCGCACGAAGGCCGTCCACTTGATAAACTGCTTACAAAATACTTTTTTAATAATATCGATTATTTTATCGTTATGTCCAGATCCGTTGAAGCAGATCTACTTTCTCTTTATCCAGGTGCCGACTATTTGTACACACCTCATCCTTTATACGATATATTTGGTGCAAGTATTCAGAAGGATACAGCCAAAATATCCCTGGGGATCACGGAACAGAAAGCGTTGCTCTATTTTGGGCTTATACGACCCTATAAAGGATTGGATCTATTAATTAATGCAGCGAAACTACTTAATCAAAAATTGGATAATTATAAAATATTAGTTGTCGGGGATTGCTATGAAAATCCAGAACCATATTCTGACCTTGTCAAGAAAAATGGTGTTAGCGATGTATTTGATTTACGGATGGAATTTGTCCCTAATGATAAGGTGAATCTTTATTTTTCTGCAGCCGACGTTGTAGTTCTACCATATAAATCGGCAACCCAAAGTGGTGTTGTTCCAATAGCCTATCATTTCAATAAACCTGTCGTTGTCACCGATGTGGGGGGATTAAGTGAAATCGTAAACGATGGTAAAACTGGTTATGTCGTGCAACCTGATGCCGGAAGTATTGCTAATGGGATTCTGCAATTTTATAATGATTATGAAAGAGTAGACTTTGCTGACCAGATTGAGTCCTACAAACAGCGTTTTACCTGGAACGAATTCATTCATCAACTTGAAGATATCATCAGTTAATGGAAAAACCATCTGTAACTGTTATTGTACTTAATTGGAATGGTAAGGATCTAACGAATGAATGTCTAGAATCACTAAAGCAGGTGAATTATTCAAATTTTAACATTTTGGTAGTTGATAATGGTTCAACCGATGGATCAGTAGAACAGTTAAAGGAAAAATTTCCAGAAGTTTCCATTTTAGTTCTAGAAAATAACTTGGGATATGCCGGTGGAAATAACCGCGGATTCGATTCGCTTAAACCTGATCATCCCGAATTTGTAATTTTTCTGAACAATGATACAATTGTTGATGAAAACTTTATTGAACCTTTGGTGAAACAGTTATTGACCCACAAGAAGGCTAGTCAGGCTGTGCCAAAAATATATTACGAAAATGATCCGAAATTGATATGGTACGCCGGAGGTATTGTTAATTTATGGACAGGATCAATATATCACTTGGGGATTCGTCAATATGATGGTCCCGCCTACAGTAAAACACGTAAAACAAAATATGCGACTGGCTGTTGTTTTTGCATGCGTTATGAGGAATTTAAAGAGTTTGGCGGGTTTGATGAAACCTTTCCCATGTACTCGGAGGATGTGGACCTTTCCTTATGGATAAGAGCAGCAGGTAAACAGGTTTGGTTTGTGCCTGATTCAAAAATATGGCATAAAGTATCTGCATCCCTCGGCGGCGCATTTTCGTTCGGTAAGATAGTTCGTAAAGCAAGAGGCATATTTCTTCTTATTAAAAAACATGCTAATCTAGTTCAATGGCTAACCTTGATAGTATTATTGCCTATTCAGTTGATTATAGTATTGCTAAAGTTGATATTTAAGGTTGGACGATAACTCAACCTATTTTCATTAATATTAAATGAAACAGAAACTTAAGACAATTCTATTTAAACTTGGTTTAGATAATGTAATTCGGTATATATATCGTTTATTCTTTTGGCGAAAACGGTTGTTTATAAAGTATCCACCATACGGAAAAAAGAAGCATAATTATGTTATTTCAAGATTAGATCCAATTCGCTATGAGGCCATTGCGTTAGCTTTGCATAGGATTGAAAAGGAGAAAATATTTGGATCTATCGCAGAGTTAGGAGTTTACCGTGGTGAAACAAGTAAATTCCTAAAAAGATTGTGCTCTAATAAAAAAATTATCCTTTTCGATACATTTGAAGGATTTCCAGAAAAGGATTTAGAAATGGATAAAGATTATCGTTTCAATAATACAAGTCTTGAATATGTGAAAAATAATATTAGTGATATCAGAAATATTGAATTCCGCGTTGGTTATTTTCCTGAATCAGCCAAAGGTTTGGAACATGAAAAGTTCTGTTTTGTTTTGATTGATATGGATCTATACAAACCAACATTAGAGGGATTAAACTTTTTTTATCCTAAGATATCAAGAGGCGGATACTTATTTGTCCATGATTATAATAGTCCGGAATCGAATTATGCAGTTTCAAAGGCAGTTAACAAGTTTATGCAGGATAAACCTGAATTAATTGTCGAAATACCGGACGTTTGGGGAACAGTTTTGTTTAGGAAAATATAGTGATTATATATCCCATATTCATTGAGTACAACAGCTGTTTGTTCATAATGTTTTTGTGAATCATAGTATTTGTACCATATTTCAGTTTTACCAGCGCGAGAGAGACACTGTTTGATGTGAGTGGTTCATGGATATAATAAACGTGGATAACCTACCGTAAAATATTACCCACTCAGGTTGTACCTGATCGATGAGAACCGGTAATATGGGTTGGAGTATATAGCATTATTAATTAAAAATACGATTTGACATTCTTCTCAAACGAGTCCCGATAAAGAAACGACCGATGATCTTATTTCTATAATTAAATCTCTTTAGTTTTGAGTTAAAATTCTTGATTTGATTAATTTTATTATCGAGCAAATTATTAGCATAATTATATAATTTCATATCAAAATGATAATATTTTTTGATTGTACTTAATTCATCAATCTCAATAGAAAGATCCATTCTATTTGATTTATTTGCAATTGAATAATAGGGGGATTTCCAATTTAATTCATTAGCCAAAACAAGAATTGATTCATTAAAGCGTTCGGTAATACCAGTAACTGCAAAATGATTGTCAAGATTATTTATTGCCATTTCATAGTGCTCTTCATTAATGCTGCCGAATGGAACATTAAATATATATTCTCCTCCTGCCAAAAGTCGAGTCATGCCATTGTCTAACATTAAATTATTTCCAGATTCAAGATATTCATTTAATGACCTTGATTGAATAAAATTGTAATCTTCATGGATAATATTATTTTTTATGTATTTAAAGGTAGATAATGTGCGTTTGATAGGATGACGTAAAAAAGTAATATATTTGTAAGGACCATCTATCCATTTATGAATTCCAAAATTTAGGTGTCCCTTAATAAGGTGTATTGATGATCTTCGTTCTTTTGTAATGCTCTTGATGTTTTTTTCAGTATTAATAAAATTATTTATTTCAATAACATTTCTAGAATGATAATACCTTTCTAAAATGTCACGAAATGTTGTACCTCCCGTACGGGGTATATGAAGAAATATTATTGTATTCCGCATATTCAACTTGATAAGTTATACCGTATATAATATTCAATTAATCCTTTTTCTAAATAGTATACAATTTTTGTTATTTTTGCTAAAATAATTTAATCTCAGATTTTAGTTTATTAGGAACTGTAAAAATATTCCCAGAGTGATAATCCTTTTTGAATCTATTCATTCAATCCAATTAAATTTATAAAATCCCTATAGTATTATAATTCAATAGATGGCTTCTATATGGTTACTTGTATTTCGTAGATTATATCTTTAATAATCGGCACTATTATTTTTGAATAAAAGCGAACAAAACATCTCGTTTATGATTTACTGTAGTACTCTGCGAAAAATCCTAAAAGTATTTGAAAACTTTGACTTTCATAAAATATATTTACTCTTATCCAAAGAAGGATCAGGAAACATGCTATTTATTACCACGTACCCGAACATAAATATTTCCCAACAGGACCAAATATTGGAAGCGTTTTATGCAGCCATCTAAAAAAGTGTGCGTTGTTGGTGCCGGTCGTTGGGGGGGGAACCATATTCGCACCCTTTATGAACTTGGATCATTAGGGGGTATAGTGGATAGTAATAAACGAACTCTAAGTGATTTCAAAACCAAGTTTCCCTCAATTTCATTATTTCAGACGGTTTCCGATGCGATAAAATTGGGAAAATATTCTGGTTACGTAGTAGCCACCCCAGCAGAGACCCATTATAAAATTGCGTTGGAGATTATGAATTCTGGCAGTCATGTATTGGTTGAAAAGCCGGTAACTTTGAACAGCAAAGAAGTTTCTCATATGAAACAAACTGCTGAAATAGTTAAGGTGAATTTCATGGCAGGCCATGTATTACTTTTTCATCCAGCCATACAAAAGATAAAGGAAATGATCGTTACAAATGTTATTGGGGATCTGCAATATATTTACAGCAATAGACTAAACCTTGGGACTGTACGAATGGAAGAGAATGTGTTCTGGAGCCTAGCGCCTCACGATATTTCCGTATTTCAGTATTTTACAAAATCAAAACCAATAAAAATCACCTCTACAGGCGGAGCATTTTTACAGGAAAATATACATGATACGACCTTAACAATTTTGGAATATGAACAAAATATAAAGGGTCATATTTTTGTGAGCTGGTTACATCCATTTAAGGAGCATAGACTAATAGTTATGGGATCAAAGGGAATGATCAGTTTTGAAGATTCTATTGAAAACAAACCTCTGAAGCTCTATTCAAAAGGATACACCTTGAAGGATGCGATTCCTACAAAGAAAGATGGTCCTGTTGATTTAATTGACTATGAAAATTCTATGCCCCTTACAGAAGAACTAAAATATTTTATTCAGCACATGGATGGAAGTCCCCTTGAAATCGCTAATGCTGATAATGCCGTTGAGGTAGTGGACATTCTGATTAAGGCATCAGAAAGTTTAATGAAAGGAGTGCCTGTTGAATAAAGACTATTTTGTACATGAATCATCTTTTGTTGATGAGGGTGTGCAGATTGGGAAAGGAACCAGGATATGGCATTTTTCCCATATCCAGTCAGGTGCAAGGATTGGCGCAGAGTGCATCCTTGGTCAAAACGTAAATGTGGGTAATAATGTAAAAGTTGGGCATTACTGCAAGATTCAGAATAATGTATCCATTTATGAAGGTGTCGAACTGCAGGATTATGTTTTCTGTGGACCTTCAATGATTTTTACAAATATCCGTTTGCCACGTTCTGAGTTTCCCCAGCAAGGCAGTAAGTATTATGAAAAGACACTAGTAAAAAAATCCGCTTCAATTGGAGCAAATGCTACCATTGTTTGCGGCATCACCATTGGGGAATATGCTCTTATCGGTTCTGGATCGGTAGTGACCAAAGATGTACCAGCATTTGCATTAGTAATTGGAAATCCCGGAAAGATTACAGGTTGGGTTAGTAAAATTGGTGAACGCCTTGTTTTTAATGATAGAGACATAGCAATATGTAACAAGAATGGTGAAAAATATCAATTAATAAATAATCATGTGAAACTTGTCAGATAAAAAAAATACTGCTTTCTAATATACAATTAATACTTAGAGCTAACCTCTGACGTGTTATATCGTTATAATTATGACTAAAACAATATGAATATTATATGGTTTTCAGAGATAAGATGGGATTATTTGAAAACAAGAAAGCAACATTTACTTAGTCACTTTTCAAATAAGGATAATATCCTTTTTATCCAGCCATATAATTTTTCAAAAAAGAAATATTTAAAATCAGTACCAAAAAACATTGTATGTAAAACAGTCCCAATCTTTAGAGGTGGGAATCGTTTGTCAATCGTTTTATCAAACAGATCATTTATTAGGTTGGTTACTTATACTCTTTTAATAATGTATACTAAATTATTAGTAAAAAAATACCTTAGGGGTACTACTGATGTGATTTGTATTTCAAATATTTTCTACATCCCTATTATAAAAAAACTTAACGATCCCATTGTATGGGATTATAATGATGATCCGGAACAGTTCGGCCCTATTCCAGAATGGATATCAAAATTGTATAATAATATATTATCAAACAAAAAAACAAAAATTATATCATGCTCAAAAGGATTGAATCAGTATATATATACTAAATTTTCAAATAAACCTATAACCATACCAAATGGTGTTGAGCTGAAAAAATTTCAAAACTATCAGGATAATTATAAAAGCAATAAAAAGCTTATTATTGGTTATGTCGGAATAGTTTCCAAATGGTTCTTTGATTTTGATTTAATCAAAATAATAAGTGAAAAATACCCTATTTGTGAAATTAGGATCTATGGACCCAAAGATAAAAATGCTTTAAGAGATATTGAAGAAATTAGTTCATTGCAAAATGTGACCATATATCCAGAACAAAACTATGATGTATTACCTTCAATAATTAGTGGATTTTCTATTGGTTTGATTCCTTTGAAATCATTTGATAAAGTTTGGAGAGCTGCTTCAGGAAAATTATTACAGTATTTAGCTGTGGGGATCCCAGTTGTTTCAGTTTATATGGAGCAATACGCAGGATTAAATAACCTAATATTATGCAAAACACATGAAGAATTCGTAAACGGGATTGATTATTATTTGAAAAATGAAAATGTAATGCTAAAAAAGAACAATTTGTCTGAATATGATTGGATTGTATTAGCAGATAAGTACAGAAAAATTTTGACAAAAAATATAGACAAGAACGAAGATTTAAACTTATGATTAAAACAACATTTTAACGGTTACAATATTAAAAATAATGGAACCAAATTACGTTTAAGGGTTTTTAATTATTTTTAAACCTCATTTTCTAGGAAACAAAATGATTTCCATTATGGAAATAATGGAAACCTTGTTGGGGTTGATATCCTAATAGATAGTTTAATTTATAACACTATACTTAATTTAATTGAAAGTATTTAATGAAACGGTTTTGAAGCTACCGCAAAAAATTGCCAAAGAAGCGACTATTTCCTTCATGAGCATGGGTTTTGGCTCGGGGATTGGGTACCTGTTTGTTCTTATTCTGGCAAGATGGGTGGGACCAGTATATTTAGGGGTTTTTTCGTTAGCCAGCGCTTTAATGAGATTTGCAGAAGTAATAGGAAAAGCAGGCCTGGATATTGGCGTTATGAAATATGTGACTGAAAACCTTGGTAACAATATGGTTGAAGAGGGTAAGGCTGTTATTCGGTCGTCTATTAAAATGGGATTTATTTTTTCGCTGATTTCAGCCGCAATATTGATTATTCTTTCAAAATGGCTGGCTATTGATGTTTTTACTGGTGGTCAATTGCTGCGGCAAGTATTGATATGTAATGCTATTGGATTGCCTTTTTCAGTGACCATGCTCATAATTGCCGGTGCAACCCAGGCATTTAAACTTTTAAAGTATAAAGCGCTGGTGATCAATATTATTGTTCCAATCATGAATCTTATCGCCATGCTAATTGGTTTACAGATTTCAAATCAAGTTGCTATCATTATCCCAATTCTATTTTCTTCAATCATTGGGTTTGGATTTATCTTTTATTTCTTACAGCGTTTTGTAACAATCAATTTAAACGATGTAAAAACATCCGTATTTAGAGTAGATCTGTTGAACTTTTCCTATCCCCTGATGTTTGTCACCATCATTGGTACCGCAATGCATTGGATGGATATTTATATGCTAGGTTACTTCTTTGATAGTACGATAGTTGGTCTATATCATCCTTCTGCCAGAACAGCCGGTCTCTTGCGCATGATCCTTGTGGCATTTATGGGGATTTTTACACCCATAATAGCAGATTTATTTGCCAAAAAGGATCAAAGCGGTATGGTACATTTATATCAATTAGTTGTACGCTGGATAATGACGATTACCATCCCCTTATTCTTATTGATTATTGTATTTCCAACAAAAGTAATGTTATTGTTTGGACCCCAATATCAGGAAAGCCATATGATATTGGCTATTTTAACAACAGCTGTTTTTATTCAGTCGTTTATTGGACCTAGCGGACCTACACTCACTATGACTGGGTTTCCAAAAATAAATTTTATGAACTCGATAGCTGTCCTTATTATAAATCTGGTCTTTAATATTATTCTCATACCGGCTTATGCGGGCTTTGGCGCTGCCATTGCGACGCTCATTTCAATGAGTTTTTTAGGTTTCTTGAGAACAATTGAAGTTTGGTACATTTTAAAATTACAGCCTGTGAGTGTAAGGTTATTTAAGCCAGTGATGGCAGGAATAGTTACTTGGATTTTACTGACACAGATAAAATTTATAATTATGCCTTTTCATACAGTAATTACACTAGTGGCAGCAACGATTGTTGTAGTTTTTTCTTTTTTTATTTTACTTTTGTTAATGGGTTTTGATGATGATGATAAACAGGCAGTTTCCGCTTTAAAAGAAATATGGGCTAGTAATTTTCGAAATAGTTAATAAATGCGTAAACGAATAACAGATAAAAAAAACTGGGCCATTATAGGTGGAATAACAATAATTGTATTGGTATTGTTTTACCCGATAGTTTTTGAAGAAAAAACGTTTGGATCTCCTGACTCACTAAACCCTCGTAGCTCTAGTATTATATTGGAGCAAAGCAGGAAAACTGATGGTCAATTTCCATTATGGCAACCCTGGATATTTAGTGGTATGCCAACCGCGGATGCTTTCACATACATTAGTTCTCTATATTTCCCCAATTATGTTCTCAATTTGATTTTTAAATCAAGTAATCTGACTCAATTATTGCATCTAATTTTTTCCGGCTTGGGCGGATTTGTTTTTTTAAGGTTCCTAGGATTATCAAAAATAGTTGCATTCATGGGTGGCACCGCATTTATGATTACACCATTCATGATTACCATGATTGTCTTTGGGCACGGCAGTCAAATGATGACAGCGGCTTATTTACCGTGGATTATGTGGATGACCATAAAGGTCATGACCAAGCCATCTTTCTGCGTTGTAGGATTGCTAGCAGTTCTCATGGGGTTTCAGCTACAGCGAGCCCACGCCCAGATCGCTTACTATACGTGGATGCTGGCCGGTGCGTACGTTTTGTTCTATCTGCTATGGAATATCAAAAATACTAAAGAAACGAAAATAAAGTGGCTTGGTCTAGGTGGATTTTTAGTAGCGTCGCTGCTGGGCATTGGAATTGCATTATTGATCTATCTGCCCTCCATCGAATATACACCATTTTCTGTACGTGGCGGAGGTGTTGGGGGCGGTGCCGATTATAATTATGCTACCAGTTGGTCATTTTCACCAAAGGAATTATTAACCTTCATTATTCCATCTGCTTTTGGTTTTGGGGGTCAAACTTATTGGGGTAATATGCCATTTACCGATTACCCAAATTATATGGGTATTGTAATACTGGTGTTGGCCGCGATTGGTTTTGTACATCGTAGAGACCCATTAATGTGGTTTCTACTGGGCACGTCCATATTGGCTATTTTTATATCCTTTGGGAAAAATCTGAGCATCATTTATGATATATTTTATAGTTTTTTCCCATACTTTAACAAGTTTCGTGTTCCTGCGATGATTTTAATTCTAGTGCAGTTCAATACCTCCATGATGGCCGCCCTAGGACTAAATTACTTATTAACACTTAATAAGCAGGTTATGCCAAGATGGTTTTGGACCTGTACAGGATTACTAGCATTCTTTTTATTGATTTTGACCTTTGGGCAATCATTCCTTCAGCAATTGGTTTCGTCTGGCTTCACCCCACCCCGAACGCAAGATCCCCGCACTATCCAAGCGATCAACTCATTACGATGGGATATCTGGCTCAAGGATGCATGGACAATAGTGTTAATCCTTGCTGCATTTTTTGGATTGACCTGGGCATTCATTAATCAGAAGATTGCTAAAAATGGTTTCACTATTGCTGTTACACTGTTGGCCTTAACGGATATTGGTATAGTAGATAGAAAAATTATCCAACCCGATAAACAGTCTGGGCGGGCTTCTCAATTAATGAGCAGTTCGATCATTGATAGATATTTCCAACATGACCAAATCACAAAGATATTGACGAATGATAGTGAAAAACCTTTCCGTGTTTACCCAGCGGGCGCCCTCTTTAGTGAATCACGTATTCTTGCCTTTGGGATTGAATCAGTTGGCGGTTATCATCCTGCTAAGCTTAAGATCTACAATGATTTTCTACAGAGAACAAACAATGCCGGGACCTTACCGTTGATGCGTATGTTGAACGTCAAATACTTGCTAAGTCCGCAACCGATTAATTTTCCAGGACTGATCCAAATTAGACAGGGGAAAATGAAAACAGGTCGAGGGAATTTGCCTGTTACTTTGTACGAGTTGGATGATTTCCAGCCCAGGGCATGGTTTGTAGAGAATGTGGAAGTTTATACGGGGAGAGACCTGCCTTGGGGTACTTTCACTGCCCAATCGTTCGATCCTAGGCGAACTGCTTTCGTAAGCCAAACTGATATTGGATCAAACAGATCTTTTACTTTAGGAAGCGTAACTGATATACAGCATTCATTGCATGAGTTGACAGTCAAAACCAAATCCACAGCGGAAGGTTATTTAGTAATCAGCGAAGTATATTATCCACTACGCTGGAAGGCAAAGATTGATGGCAAAGAAGTAAAATATTTCGAGACAAATGGAGTAATCAGAGGTTTAATTGTACCCCCAGGAAACCACGAGGTTAAATTTATTTATGACAGGTCCTCTTTCAGAAAAGGAATCACCATATCTACAGTGGCATTTCTTTTATGCATTGGGATCATTGCTTTCGGTTGGGTTAAATCACCGGCATTATAATGGATCCTTTTAAACATACCGGCAATATAAAAGCAGGACTGTTTATTATTGGTTTTGCGCTTATAGTCGGGTTGCTGGGATATACCCAACACATAGTGAATGAGTTACGAGAAGACAATCGTGAGATAGTAAAACTTTATGCCGAGATCATTGCAAAAACCGTATCTGACGAAAGTGACGCTAACTTGAATTTTGTGTTTGACGAAATTATTAAGAAAGTACAATTCCCAATTATTTATTCAAGTGTTGACAATAAACCGATTTATTCAAAAAATATAGTTGGGAAACCTGCAATTCAAGAGCTAATTAAAATACAACAAACCATGGATCAGCAGAATGAACCCATAGCGCTTCGTTTTTCTAATCCAAACACAAGTGAATCAATAATTATTGGACATTTGCATTATGGTGATTCGAAACAAATCCGAAGATTAATGTGGTTGCCCTATCTGGAGATTGGGGCAGTAGCGTTATTTATATTATTGGGATTTACTGGTTTTACAATTATTCGGAACAGTGAAAAACGAAATATCTGGGTAGGAATGGCGCGTGAGACAGCCCATCAATTGGGTACACCAATTTCGGCGTTAATGGGTTGGATAGAGTGGCTTAAAACAAAACCAGAAGATGGGGACAAAATCCTAAGTGATATGGATCTCGATTTAAATAGACTACAACAGGTTAGTGACAGATTTAGCAAAATGGGATCCGAAACGAAACTGGAAGAAATAAATTTATCTGAAATAGTAGAAAATGTTGTTTCCTATTTGGACCGAAGACTGCCATCACTGGGGAAAACTGTAGAATTGAGTAATGAGGTTGACTCCGAAATCAATATAAATGCTAATGGTGTGTTAATATCATGGGCCATTGAAAACGTAATTAAAAACGGGATAGATGCAGTTGACAACAATGGAAAAATTTGTGTTAAAATGAGGAAGAACTTCAATAATGTGGTTATACAGATAGTGGATTCGGGTAAAGGAATTTCCAGGAAAGACTGGCGAAATATTTTTAGACCTGGTTTCAGCAGTAAGAAACAAGGATGGGGACTAGGTCTGTCACTTACATCGCGGATAATTAAAGAGTTACATGGTGGTTCAATTAGGGTAGCCAAATCCAAAATTGGTGACGGCACAACGATAGAGATTACTTTACCACAACCAAATTAATTTTCTTTAAAGCAAAACTTGTGATTACTTACAACCGTCGGTAATTTTTTTCCAATAATTAGGAGATATTTGTGGAAATTCTTTACGCTTTTGCTGCCAATCCAGATGCGCCTCAGGGCAGTGGAGGAATTGCTGCTTTCCTTCCTTTCTTTCTGATCATGGTTATAATTTATTTCTTAATGATCCGGCCTCAAACAAAGCGACAGAAAAAGAAGCAGAACATGTTAGGTGCTTTAAAGAAAGGCGATAAAGTGATTACTATTGGTGGTATTCATGGTACAATAGCTGGTATAAAAAATCAGGGCAAAATTATTGTGTTAAAAATAGACAAGAATTTGAGCATCAACATCAACCGGTCAGGGATTGCTGGATTAGCAGATAGTGTAACTGAGCAGGATACACAAATAGAGGCTCAAAATTAATGGCTGTTTTGGATGTTGTGCAATACGGTGCTCCGATTTTGCGTAAAAAATGCAAACCGGTCACCGATTATTCTGTTTTACCAAAGATAATTGAGGATATGTTTGACACAATGTATGAAGAAGAAGGGATAGGTTTAGCTGCGAACCAGGTTGGAATTGATATGAATTTGATGATAATTGATGTGTCTCACACTGATGAAGCAGATGAAGCACATATCTTCGTTAATGGGAAAATATTGGACAGTTTCGGAGAATCAGAAGTGGAAGAGGGGTGCCTATCAATTCCAGAAATAAGATTGCCTATTAAGCGTCCAGAAAGTATACGATTTAAATATCAACTACCAGACGGATCTGATCAGACCGAAGAGTTTGGTGGATTACTAGCTCGTGCCATTCAACATGAAGTTGATCACCTGAAGGGTGTTTTTATCATCGATCGTGTTTCTCCTTTAATGGCTATACAATATAAGAAAAAGTTAAAAGAGATTAAAATGAACTCTAATAAATCGAGAAAAATCCGTAGCACGAAGGAAAGTTTCGTTCTTTAATCAATATTATTTAACTAAGACCTTTAACCTATCACCAGCGATGGAAACATCAACTGTTTCTGTGCGAAAATCAATAAATATGGAACGGAGTAAGTCATGAACCTCGTATTCATGGGTAACCCAGCTTTCGCCGTACCTGCGCTAGAAAAATTAGCAGCATCGGATTACCAAATTGCAGCTGTTGTCTCTAATCCGCCTCAGAAAATGGGCCGGGGGAAAAAGATGCGCGAAACTGCAATAGCAATTAAAGCTAAAAATATGGGTCTACATGTTATTCAGGAACAAGATTTAAAGAGTGACCATTTTGTGAGAAAGTTGAAGGATTTAGACGCCGATCTTTTTGTAGTTGTAGCATTTCGAATTTTACCAAACTTACTGATTACTATACCGAAACTTGGATCCATTAATTTGCACGGTTCGCTATTGCCTGCATACCGCGGCGCAGCACCAATTCAATGGGCCTTGATTAATGGAGATGAGGAAACTGGATTAAGTACATTCTTCATCGCGCCTAAAGTAGATACAGGTGCGGTAATTTGTCAGGATAAGTTACCAATACACCCGAGTGATAATTATGGTACGCTAAGCGAAAGAATGGGTATTCTTGGGTCTGTTCTATTAGTAGAAACAATTAACCTAATTGAAAGTGGTTCCGCCAGCGCTATTAAACAAAATGATAATCAGGCAACTTTGGCTCCAAAAATTACAAAAGATATGACAATAATAGATTGGAGTAGACCTGCTAGAGAATTACATAATCTTGTACGTGGACTTACACCGATACCCAGCGCAACCACTATAATTAAAGGTAAACGAATAAAAATTCAAGAAACTCGGGTTGATAACGATGAAAATGGATCCAACTACTTACCTGGTGAAATTACAGCCATTAAAAAGAGTGTTGTGTCCGTTCAGACGGGTAAAGGACATTTATTGATTCACCGTGTACAATTGGAAGGGAAAAAAACAATGGATATCGGTTCATTTATGAACGGCTTTGCTCTTAATATTTGTGATAGATTCGGAAATTAATTGTGGACGCACGTTTATTATCATTTGAAATACTATTAGAATTTGAAAAGTCAAAGCGTTGGCTCAGAAATGTCCGCAATGATCATTTTGGTATAAAACCCACCCCCAGATTGGTTCGCGAACGTACCACGGTTTTGACCAATGAAGTGGTTAAATGGCAAAGACTTCTAGATACGATAATTAATACTAACTTACATAAGCCTTCGGTCAAACTGAAATTTCCTGTACGTAATTTATTGCGACTTGGAGTATATGAGCTTTTAATGGATGAGTTTTCCCCTGATTATGCAGTTGTCGATAGCTATGTGAAATTAAGTAGGAGAAATATTGGCCCTCATATTACAGGGCTTATCAATGCTGTTCTACGAAAAATATCAGGTTCCGGAAAATATGTTTTCAATGGGAAGTTTCCTGAGAATATTGCTGTGGGTTTATCCTATCCCAATTGGTTGGTAGAAAAATGGGGTGCATATTATGGAATGGATGATACGATTAGACTTTGTGAATATTTCAATGGTCCAAGTAAAATGATGGTTCGTAGAAATTGGTTAAAAATTGAGCACAACGTTCTGGTTCAGAAACTATTGGATGATAAAATTTATGTTAAACGATTTCCTCTAACCGAGTATTATTATATTGTAGAAAAGGGGGCAGGTCTTTTATTAAAACACCAATTATTTCAGGAAGGATTAATTTCTGTACAAGATCGAGCCGCTGGGGCAGTAGTTGAATTACTAAATCCTAAACCTGGAGAAACTGTTTTAGATGTTTGTGCTGCCCCAGGAACAAAAACTTTTTATATTGCTGAAATGATGCAGGGCACAGGATCATTGATTGCCACTGATAATAGTGAGCGACGCATGAAGTTATGTGAACAAGACAGTATGCGTCATAATCAAACTTGGATCAAGTGGAAGATAAATGATGCGGCAAAGGATGTCTTTCCGAAGGCTGACCGAGTTTTAATTGATGCTCCTTGCTCTGGAACTGGCACGATTGGACAAAAATCGGAAATCCGATGGCGTAGAAAATTGAATCAACTGCAAGAATTCAAAATGCACCAATTAAAAATTTTGATTAACATTTCAAATTACGTAAAGGATGGCGGCATACTATGCTATGCAACATGCTCATTGGAAAAGGAAGAAAATTGGGATGTAATCAAGGCTTTCCTTAAATTGAATAATCGATATAAAATAGATACTTCAGATCATTACTTACCTAAAAAGTGGTTTAAAAAACCGGGCGTTATGGAGACTTTTCCACCGCGCGATAACGTAATTGGTATGTTTGCTGTACGCCTAAGACATATTGGAAAATGAATTTCATTAGGACTTTAGTTTCGATTGGCGGCATGATTGTCGTTTTTTCTTTGATTGCAGAATTTTTAGTCATGCCCGTATATACACGACATAATCAGAATAGAATTATGATGGATGTACAATATAAAATGCTGGATGAGGTCGTACGTATCCTCAAATCTGAGAATTACAGGTATGAAGTATCTGATACTCTTTATACAAACAAATTTCAGGTTGGTACTATAGTTGATCAATACCCAAAACCTTACACTAGGGTGAAAATGGGAAGGACTGTAAGGTTGAAAATTGCTCAACCTGAAAGATCTGTGACGGTTCCAAACCTAATTGGGCAGTCCCGTCGTAGCGCAGAACTTGAGTTAACCCAGACTGGTTTATTAATTGATACGGTATACATGGAGTTTAACCCAGAATACCCGAATGGTACGATTGCATGGCAATATCCAAAGGCTGGTGATAGGAGAAAAAAAGGTATGGGCGTTCAGATCACAGTGAGCAAAGGTATGCCGCCTAATTTTTTCCAAATACCGAACCTGATCGGCCTTTCAATCAATCAGGCAAAAGAGCTCCTGTTTAAATCACGGTTAAAAGTCGGGAAGATTTCCTATCATCAAGATCAAGATTTGGTGCCCTATACCGTATTGGATCAGTCTATTAAAGATGGTACAGTTCTTGATAAATCTACGACAATCAACTTGGTAGTCAGTGTGCTTGATATACAAGACATATTTAATAGTTTAAATAACGAGCCTTAATTGATTCAACGAACCGAATATTATCGTAAGATAATCCATATTTTTCATTTAGTGATTCCATTTTCTTATTTATTTTTCTTTGGATCACGTTTCCAGGCACTCCGTATTTTGGTACCCTTAACAGTATTTGCAATTGTAATCGAGTATTTAAGAGTTCATTCAGTTATAATAAAAAAAATATTTGATAATATTCTCATTTCAATGCTTCGTTTACATGAAATGGACGGAAAATACACAGGTGCAACCTGGCTATTTATTGGTTCGACATTAACTATCGCAATTTTCCCCAAAGAAATCGCCGTAATTAGTTTAATATTCATGAGTATAGGTGATACCGTAGCTGGTCTTGTAGGAAGAAAATATGGTAAAATGAAGTTCTATGATAAAACTATTGAAGGATCACTAGCAGGACTGTTTGTTTGTCTATTATCTGGTTATCTGGTTCAGTTATCCTTACCATTAGTAGTAGTTTTTTCTGGAGCATTTGCAGCAATGTTTATTGAATTATTACCAATATCAATCGATGATAATCTTTCTGTGCCATTATTTGCTGGAACTATCATGGTAATTGCAAGTACTGTCGTATTATGACGTTTTTATCACCATCAATTCTCTGGGGGTTGTTAGCAATTACAATACCTATAATTATTCATTTAATAAGTCTACGCCATACTCGGGATACTGAATTCAGCACTCTGCGGTTTATCAAGTCGTTAAAGCATGAGACGATACGGCATTTGAAAATTAAGCAGTGGTTATTGGTGCTCCTGCGCACGATTGCAATTTTATGTTTAATATTGATGTTTTCTAGACCATTGATGACTGGGACTTTAACCGGTAAACTGGCAGGATATGTTGAATCCAGAGCAGTAATAGTTGTAGATAATTCTGCAAGTATGGCCGTTCATACTGATGATGGCACTCTACTTGATCGCGCAAAGTCTTCTTTGCCTGCAATCTTAAAGGGACTGGATGGGGAAACTACTGTAGAATTATACCAAACTAATCCACCAAGAAAATTATTCAGTGGATCCCACGAAGAAAGTGGATCAATTATGACTAGAGTTAAAGGTATTGTACAAACAAATATGACCGATAATCTCTGGACTGTGATTGATTCTGTGCTGCAAACGGTTGAAGCCTCAGAACCTAACCGGGAATGTTTTATCATTAGCGATTTCCAATCAGCACCAAGTTTTTCGATCGATAGTCTTAATCCTAATTCAGATTGGAAATATTACTGTATTTTACAGCCAAAGGTTGAAAATAATATTTCTATAAGAGAAGTAAGTGTGCTCAGTCAGATAAAATTGCCTAATCATTTGATAAAATTGAATACGAGAATTGGTAATGGTGGTGTGACTAATAAAAGAAATATTCCTGTAGAATTATATTTAAATGATGAGCGTGTGGGCCAAGTTGTAAGTCAATTTCAACCTAGTAAATTCAAGGATTTCATGTTTCAAGTATACCCTGGTGAAACGGGCATTATTAACGGGAAAATAGTTATCCCTGATGACGACTTCCCGCTAGATAATTTCCGAAATTTCGATTTAGTCATACCAAACCAAATTGCAGTAAAGGTTATTGGGCAATCCGTGGAAGAATTATTTTTACTTGAATTAGCTTTAAGTGCAATAATAGGCGAAACAGAATTACTGCTAATTGATAGGCATGTATCTGATGATTTAGAACGATTATTTTTAAGTGATATTGATATCCTGTTATTGCATAATCCAGCCAACCTCAGTAATTCCGCAATTGAGGATTTGCAACGATTCCTAATGCGTGGCGGTGGACTTATTTGGTTTGTTGGCAATGATCTGAATCAAACAGATCCAGTAGCATGGCCATCTTTATTAAAACTACCCGAATTAATTCAAACACGTCGTCTGGATGGTGATTCATTTTTTTCTACGTCGATTATGGAAGAGGATCATTCTTTATTCACCGATTTAGATATTAAAAATATCAATGAGGAATTACCGCAAGTATTTGGCTATAACGAAGTTCGCTTACAAATAAATCACACCCCGTTAATCAAACTAAATAATGGTCATCCATTATTAATTGAATCTAAGGCATTTGGGAGCGTGGGCTTTGTTTTCACATCTCCATTGAACCTGCGTTGGAATGATCTTCCCGTGAAAGGTTTGCTCGTACCACTTTTACATCGCATGCTAATATTACTGGCCACCAGGGAATTCAATACTCAGCCTCTTTTAGTTGGGCAAGATAAGATAATTGATATCAAGGGTGAGAATATCATTGCAGAATGGATATTGAAGACACCGGATGAAAATGAGATAAAACTAATTCCTGACTATACAAATGAAAAATTACTGATCACACAAACTAGTGAATTAGGATCATATAATGTATTTGCAGATGGAAACCTTTTTTCTTCATTCTCAACAGAGTTGTCGCCACATGAACTTCCTTCTATCAGAATTGAAGCCGAAACATTAGCCGAAGGTTTAGGCATCGAACAAGCTAGAATAATTGAACCCACACAACATTTAGGTTCAGAACTGAAGGATATTAGATATGGTCGCTCGATTTGGAGGCTTTTATTATTTATTGCACTGAGTTGTTTGGTAATTGAATCAATTCTTGGTAGACCGAACACGGAAAGATTAAAAACAAAGGAACAGTGATAATTGGATCGTACTGAGATAAGAAAAAGTGAAAAGGCATTTCTTGTTGGTGTTTTACATGGTAACCAAACTGCCGAAATAGTTAAAGAACATCTTAGTGAACTAAAACAGTTAGCAGAAACTGCTGGGGCTAAAGTTGTCGGACAAATCACCCAAAACCTGCGCAAAATTAATCCTCAATATTTTATCGGAAAGGGTAAAGCACGGCAAATTATTGAACAGGCAAAAACCCTGGATGTGGAATTAATTATTTTCGATGATGAATTAAACCCAGGTCAAGTTAAAAACTTCCTACGATTAGCAAAAAATATCAAAATAATTGACCGCAATGGTCTGATACTGGATATTTTCCGAAAACACGCGAAAACGAGAGAGGCGAAAACTCAAGTAGAATTGGCACAATTGGAATATTTATTGCCGCGGCTTACCAGGCAATGGTCTCACTTAGAACGGCAAATGGGAGGCATAGGTACACTTGCTGGGATGGGAGAAGCTCAAATTGAAGTAGATAGACGTTTAATCCGCCAGCGGATTTCCAAACTAAAAAAAGAACTCACCTACATTGAAAAAGAGCGCCAAACCCAAAGTAAACGAAGAAAGGATGAATATCGGGTTGCATTGGTGGGGTACACCAACGCTGGTAAATCAACGCTGATGCGAGCACTTTCTGGAGAGGATGTATTTATTCAGGATCAGTTATTTGCTACATTAGATACTACGATAAGGAAAGTTCAACTTGATAAGTATCATTCCATATTGTTGAGTGATACAGTGGGATTCATTCGAAAATTACCACATGATCTCGTAGCCAGTTTCCGAAGCACACTTTTAGAAGTGCTTGAAGCGAATTTAATTTTGGTTGTTTTAGATGCAGCATCTGATCAAGTAAGCGAGCATATGAATACTATAGAGGATGTATTAAAGGAATTGGGCGCCGAACGACACAAGTCTCTGACTGTATTGAATAAAATTGATTTAATATTAGAAAATGGAAGGATAAATTTTCTTAAACGAAAATATCCAGATGCGATTTTGGTTTCGGCCAAAGATCAACTGCGATTAGATCGTTTAATTGCAGAAATGATAAAAACGATTAATGCCGATTACGAAACTGTAGAAATTACATTTTCATATGAGCAGGGCAAGGAACTGGCAAATGCGCAGGAAGATGTAGAGGTCCTCGAGCGGCATTATCAGAATGATTCAATAAGGTTAAAAATAAAGGGCAAGCGTGATAGAGTTAATCAAATCATTAATCAGTATCAATAAAAAGACCCCAGAAAAACTGGGGTCTTTTAACTATCCTGCAATCAATGTTTTTTCAGGACCGCTCTAGACACGGTGGTGGCCTCCCACATATAGCAAACTTCCTTGATTCACGTTAAATGAAAAGGCCTGTTTTTTATACATGGAGTACAGCCTCCAAGGATAATTATTGAAGATCCTGAAATAAACGACTCGAAAGCAGGAATGTCAAAAAGCTACTTAGAATTTATTGCTGGTTATGACAGGAGGCAATGAATCTCAATGGGTTGTAAAAATTTATTGTCTTTGTTAGTATTTTCAACTTGGAGGAAATAATGATTTGGAGATATAAATGAAAGATTTAAATAATAAGGTTGCACTACTCACTGGTGCTTCATCTGGTATTGGTGCAGTTATAGCAAATTTATTAGCCCAAGAAAATGTTACTGTTGTTGGTGTCGCACGTTCTAAAAGTGGTCTTAACAATACCAAAAGTATTATTGAAAACCTTGGTGGTGAGTTTCATGGTATTCCATTTGATGTATCGCAAACATCAAAACTTTCTGAATTGAAGGTTCAGGTTGCAAATGCTATTGGAGAAGTCGATATATTGATTAATAATGCTGGAATAGAGGAATACAATTATTTCCAGGATTATGATCTGGAATACATTGAAAAAATTACTGCGGTGAATCTTATAGCAGGTATGGAACTGACCCGTCAATTCCTACCTCAAATGTTAGATCGTGGCGGTCATATTGTCAATATATGTTCTTTGTCTGCAAAAAAGGGAGAAAGTTTCAACGCAATATATTCCGCGACCAAAGGTGGATTGGCCTTATTTACAGATGCACTACGGCAAGAAGTTCATGGCACATCAGTTGGGGTATCTGCGATTTTTCCTGGTTTAGTAAAAGATGTGGGCATGTATTCCGATAGCAAAGTAAAAGCACCATTAATTCTGGGTACAATTTCTTCAAATAAAGTTGCTGGTGCAGTAATTAAGGCGATCAAAAAAAATAAACCGGATGTTA
>Ga0257107_1000104_pt1 | contig 29794 bp, 24 predicted proteins | sample LP_taG_2_FD_190178 | JGI IMG/M metagenome (GOLD analysis project Ga0257107, IMG submission 190178) | Marine microbial communities from Northeast Subartic Pacific Ocean, Canada - LP_J_2011_P26_500m | ecosystem: Environmental > Aquatic > Marine > Oceanic | place: Canada: Northeast Subartic Pacific...
ATGCTTCAGGTTGATAAGGAGTGTACGAGGTTAGGAATTCTCCTCTTTGAATCATTGCCTGTACAGTTGATGGAACATAATGATTATAGGCACCTGCACCAAGAAAACTTGTATTAGTATTTACTACATTATTTAATTTTGAAGTTTCTTTAAAATATTCGGTTAATTCTGGTTCAGAAAGCATTTCTTTCAATTTTATATTTGGCCAAATATAATTTTGTGGGAGATCATTTAATAAATCATGAAAGCTATTTACACCAATTTCTTTTAACATTTGAAATTGGTCTTCATTAGTTGTGGGTATGTAAGGTGACGCTTTTTGCTTCATTCTAAATTTTTTTTATATTCTTCTGCATTAAGTAAATTTTTCATTTCATCGAGGTTATTCACTTCTAATTTTATGATCCAACCTTTATTGTAGCAATCGTCATTTATATATTGAGGGTTATTATTTAGATCTTCATTTATCTCCATAATTTTTCCTCCCAATGGTAAATAAAGATCGGACACTGCCTTTACTGATTCAATTTCACCGAATTTGTCAAATTGATTTAAATTATCTCTTGAAGTAATAACATCAACATAAACTACATCTCCAAGAGAATCGGATGCATGATATGTAATGCCTATAGTAGCTATATTTCCTTCAATTTTGACCCATTCGTGATCTTTCGAATAGCTTAATTCATTTGGGATTTCCATCATTTTTCGCTCCTTCTATAAAAAGGTAATTTTATTATGTTTGCCTCTAAGTTTTTCTCACGTATTTTTATTTTAACTGTATTATTTACATTATCAAATTGTTTATTGATAATTCCTATTGCTATTGATTTATTAATTGTTGGTGAATGAGTTCCCGAAGTTACATAACCTATTTTCTCTGAATTTAATTCTATTTCACAATCCTCTCGTGGTATCCCTCGATCTTTCATAATTAATCCTACCATTATTTTTTTTGGCTCATTTCCCATAATTGTTCTAAGATAATCTTTGGCAATATAATTGTCGGTTGTTGTTTTAAAAACTCTTTTTAGACGAATTTCTATTGGATTTGATGATGGATTAATTTCATGACCATAAAGATGTAAACCCGCTTCGAGTCTCAATATATCTCTCGAACCCAGACCGCATGGAAATATATTATTTTTAAGCAATTTATTCCAAAGAGATTCTACATTGTCATTATTTGTAATTATTTCTACTCCGTCCTCACCTGTGTATCCCGTTCGTGTTACAAAAGCACTATAGCGATCTATAGAAATTTCTTTAAATTTATATCTTTTAAGATCATCAATAGCATTACCAGTTAGTTTTTTAATAATGTTTAATGCTTCTGGGCCTTGTACCGCTAACATTGAAGTTGAGTTAGTTAAGTCATTGATTTCTACTTTATATTTAAATGATTTTATCCATTTGATATCAATTTCTGAACGTGAAGCATTAATAATAATTAAAAATTTGTTTTCATTAAATTTATAAATTATGGCATCGTCTAGAACTTCACCCTTATCGGTTATTAATAGGGTATATTTTGCGCTATTGTTTTTTAATTCATTTACATTGATAGGAAAGAGTGTTTCAATGAAGATTTTTGCATTTTCACCTATAACTTCTAGTCTCCCCATATGTGAAACATCGAATACTCCTGCTTGATTTCTTACCAACAATGTTTCCTTTATGATTCCAGTTGGGTAACTTATTGGCATTTCCCAATTTGCAAAATCTACCATTTTAGCATTGAGTAATTTATGTTGGTTGTTAAGAGTAGTTTTATTCATTTTTACCTAAATTATCTTTAAATATGATTTCTTTTTGATAAATTCCTGGTAAATTAAATCTTTCAGGAAATTTATTCAATAATGGGATTGTCGAATTGTCTTTTATTTTTATTCTACCTAAATCTACATCGCAATTAAAATTTGAATGTAAAGAAACAAAATAATTACCTAAACCATTTGGACTAATTAATTGATTTATTGAATATTTGTTTTTTATGATTTTGTCATAGTCTAAGTTTTCTCTAGATATGTTTTTAAGGATATCTAATATTCCTAATTCAATAAGAAATTCTCTTTGAGACATTAGGAATATTTTATTAAAATTTATTTGATTTAGATCACTATCTAAATCTTCTATGTCTACTTGGAATGAAATATCTGAATTCCCTGGATCCCTCAAATAATTGTTATCTGAAGAGTGGTTATTTATTACAGACAGTAGACCATTTTTATTGCTTATATTAAAGTATTGTTTTTCACTCATTCCATAATCAATTGTAAGTATAAATCCTTTTTTAATGTGAGAATTGATTCGCTTGAAAATCTCATTTTCTTTACATCTTATTTCACCAGTAAAATTATTAGGTAAATTATTAAGCTTGAGTAACTTATTTTCTATGCATTTATCTGAAGGTTCGTCAAATATTTCTATAAAATTTTCTCCTTCAAGTTCTATATATTTTTCAAATACTTTATTTTCAGAAATTTTAAACAGATGGTTTGGGATAGCATCAAATAACTCATTAGAAATTATAATACCATCTACATTATCATCTAATTGATTAGCTAAAATTGTTTTTATTAGTGAATTGTCTGATTTTGCTCTATCGACCGCATTATATTTGAATTTTGTACTTGTAAGATTATCTAAATGTTCTATTATGTCGAATCCTAATGTTCCATTTCCTGCACCAAATTCAGTTATCTGAATGATTTTATTTGTGTTTAGTTTATTTATTAAATATCTAAAAAAAATAGATATTAAAAACCCGAAAACCGGATGGGTGAGTGGAGATGTTTTATAATCTCTAAAGTGTATCTTTTCATCTAATCTTTTGGATGTATAATATCCATCTTCTCCATACAAACAAATATTAATAAACTCTTTTGATGTAATTCTCCCAGCTTTTTTTATTTTTTTCTTTAGATAGTTTGAAGTAGAAATTTTTTATTAATCCCTTTTATCAATAGAAACGTATAATTTCTCACGACTGCCTGTATAGTGAAGTAAAGGTCTAATCAATATATTATGTCGCATCTGCTCAAGTATTTGGATAGTCCATCCTGGGATTCTACCAACTGCGAATATAGGGACAAAAAGATCTTTTGGAATTCCTATTAAGTAATACACTGCCCCTGCAAAAAAATCTACGTTGGCATGGATTCCTCTCCTAGCATAAGGTCTCATTGCTTCTTGAACAGCGAGTAAAATATCATACCATTCTGTTTGCCCTTTTTCTTTGCTAAGTTTCTTTACACCTTCTTTAAGATGTTTGGCTCTTGGATCCGCAGATTTATAAACTCTATGCCCAAATCCCATTACTCTTTCTCTATTTGACAAAAGTTTTTTGACATGGTTGGCAGCATTGTCAGCCTTTCCAACATCTCTAGCTAGTTCCATAACACCTTCAGCTGCTCCTCCATGAGAAGGGCCAGAAAGAGCTGCTATGCCTGCTGTTATAGCACCATAAAAGTCAGCATTTGTACCTGTAACAACTCTCGTTGTAAATGCAGAGGCATTGCATCCATGGTCGGCGTGTACTACAAAATCTATATCCATTAGCCTAGCGGTATCTTTAGTAGGTTCTTCTCCTTCAAGCATATACAAGAAATTTGATGCATGTGCCAATGTTTTTGATGGTTCTATTGGATCAAGTCCCTTTCTCATTCTATAATGTGCCATCACTATCATTGGAACCTGAGAGGTCAGTTTAATCCCTTTCCGAATTATTGCTTCTTCAGAAAAATCCTCTCTATCCTCATCAAATGAGGATAAAGTTGAAATGGCTGTCCTAAGTACATCCATAGGGTGTGAATCTTTCACTATTTCAATTACATCATAGATTTTTTCTGGAAGTTTCCTTGCATTTTTAAGGGATTTGTCAAAAACTTCTAGTTGTTTTTTATTTGGTAATTTGCCGTACATTAGAAGATAAGAAGTTTCTTCAAAATTGGAATTTTCTGCTAAATCATGAATGTTATATCCACTATATTCAAGCACTCCATTTTTCCCATCAATAAAAGTAGTTTGAGTTCTATCTAAATATACTCCCTGTAAACCTCTATTTAGTGAAATTTCTTTCTCTGTCATACTTACCTCTAGTCCCCAATTCATAAGAAAATTTGGTATATGGGTAGATTTTATAATTATTTCAATATTTATAATAGCAAAAAAAAGGGAAAATCGTTAGAAAATCAAATTGATAAGATTTTTTTTATAATTTCCTTTTCCGAAAGTGAACCGATGTCTCCGAGTTTTCTAATTCTTACTGATCCAGATTTTGATTCCACTTCTTTATCACCTATTATGATCATTACAGGAACCTTTTGTAATTCACTATTTCTAATTTTTTGTCCAAGCCTTTCATTGCTTTCATCAATTTTTACTCTTATATCTTCATTTAATAATAACTTAGATAATTTCCTTGAATAATCAATGTGCTTATCAGAAATAGGTATGATATTTACCTGTATAGGAGCAAGCCAAATTGGTAAATCACCGCTGGTATGTTCTAGAAGAATTCCAATGAATCTTTCAATTGAACCAAGCATAGCTCTATGTATAACTACTGGTTTTTCTTTGTTCCCTTCAGTGTTTATAAATTCTAAATTAAATCTTTCTGGTAATGAAAAATCCATTTGGGCTGTTCCTAACTGCCACTCTCGTCCCATCGCATCAGGGACAAATATATCTATTTTAGGTCCATAAAATGCACCTTCTCCTTCAATTTCTTGAAAATCATTATCATAATTTTTTAAAACACTTCGAAGTTGCTCTTCTGCCAAATCCCAAAGCTCATCTTTTCCTGCACGTTTTTCAGGCCGTAATGATAGAGTGAGGCGAATATCTTTAAAACCAAATGCTTTGTAAGTTTCGGTTAACATATCTAAAAAGTTTTTTACTTCTTCTCCAGCATCTTTTTGGTCACAAAAAATATGAGCATCATCTTGAGAAAAAGATCTAACTCTTGTTAATCCACTTGTAACTCCGGACCTTTCATAACGATGCAATCTCCCAAAATCAGCTAATCTCATTGGCAGATCTCTATATGATCTTAAAGTAGATTGATAAATTATTGCATGAGCTGGGCAATTCATGGGCTTGAAACCCACCTCTCTATCATCAATTTCCATCATATACATATTATCAAGATAAAATTCATAATGACCTGATGTCTTCCATAAGTCAGTTGAAAATATTTGTGGAGTTATAACTTCTTGGTATTCATATTTTTTATATAAAGATCTTACATAGTCAATTAAGGCATTGTAAATAAAAGCTCCATTAGGTAAAAAGAATGGATTTGCAGGACTAATTGGATCTAAGAAAAATAGATTTAAATTCTTCCCTAACTTTCTGTGATCACTATCCAAGGCCTTATTTCTTTTTTCTAAGTAGTCATCAAGTAAATCTTTACTCTCCCACGCTGTTCCATAAATTCTTTGGAGCATTTTGTTTTTTTCATCACCACGCCAATAAGCTCCAGCTGCAGATAATAATTTTACTGCTTTAATTTCTCCAGTTTTTTCCACATGACCACCTCTGCACAGATCTTTAAATCCTCCATCAGAATGACTATATTCGGTTATGGTTTCTGTTTCTGGCATAGATTTTATTATTTCTATTTTATATTGATTATTTTTATATAATTTCAAAGCTTCTTGTTTAGATAATTCTTTTCCAAGAAATTTTGTGTTTCTTTTAATAGATCTTTTTATTTCTTTTTCAATTGAAAATAAATCTTCAGGAGAAAATGTTTGATCTATATCAAAATCATAATAAAAACCGTCTTGAATTGGAGGTCCTATTGTTAATTTTGCATTTGGGTATATTTTCAGTACAGCTTCAGCAAGTAAATGAGCAGCTGAATGGCGTAAATTATTTCTGTATTCTTCAATTTTTACTTGCTTATTCATTTTCTTATTGAGGGATTCCAATAGGTCTTTTTATTGAATCATCTTTTGTGGGCTCGCACCAAAAGATTATTAAAATTATCAAACCAATTATAGGTAAAATTAATAATAATTGCATCCAACCACTCCTACCAATATCATGTAATCTTCTAGATCCTATGGCTAATCTTGGACATAACATAAACAAGAACCAAAACAATCCTAAAATACCAAGTGATGATCCAAATATAATGAAGTTGGCAATGCTTACAAAAATGTCTCCAATAATTGTAAATAATATAAACCACCAAAATTGAGCTATAGAAGCTTTACCACTAAATTTAATATATTTATTTAGAGCATCTTGTATGGATGGTTTAAATTCCAAAATAATTTCCTTTCATAATTATTTTTTGTTCATGAATATTTTATCAAAAAGGATTTTTTTTTATCAATTTAATAATCATTCAACTTTAGTTCAATTTGTTTATGATCTGAAAATGAATTCATTGCACAATCTATGTAATAAGTATTCCAAATATGATAGTTTTAATAAATCAATATGAATGAATAATTATGAAAATAGAAAATATTGACTCTATACTTGCTGGCAATAGTCACATTGTTCGAATAACTACTGATCAAGGAATAGATGGCATTGGGCAATCGGGATGTTGGGGTTATATGGAAGCGACCGATGCGGTAGTTAAAAAGTTCAAAGATTATTTGATTGGAAAAGACCCTCTAGATATAGAGCACCATTGGCAATATTTGTATCGAGTGGGTCCATTTAGAGGTTCAGTCATTAACGGAGCTTTAAGTGCTGTTGATATAGCATTGTGGGATATTAAAGCGAAAAATTTTTCAACATCTGTTTGGCAACTTCTCGGAGGAAAAGTTAGAAATAAAATTCGTCTTCATCTTCTAATGGGAAATGATAGACCAGATGCAGCTGATCAAGGAACTACTCCTGAGGGAATAAGATTAAACGCTGTAGATGCAGTAAAAGAAGGTTTTACTGCATTGAAAATTGACCCATTACCTGATGGATATCAATCAATGACTTTATCAAGATTGATAAGTGATACTCGAGATAATGTAGCTGCTCTGAGGGAAGGTGCCGGTCTAGATGTGGATATTATTTTAGAGATACATCGTAAACTTACACCTATGAATGCGATAGCTTTGGCAGAGCAACTTATTGAGTTCTCCCCTTTATTTTTTGAAGATCCTATTCAGATTGACTCAATTAAATCCCAAGCTGAAATAGCTCAAAGAACTACTTTGCCCTTGGCTAATGGTGAAAGAATGCATAATATTTGGGAATTTAGAGAAATGTTTGAGATGGGAGGAAGTCAATATGCTAGGCCAGATTTGGGGCTTGGAGGGGGTATCACACATGTTAAAAAAATAGCTGCTATAGCAGAATCGTATCATTCAGCTCTCGTAACACATAATTTTTTAGGGCCAGTTTTGACTGCAGCAGCTTGTAATATAGATACATCAATTCCCAATTTTGTAACACAGGAATATTCAACAATAGATGAGTCTAAAATTAATTTAATATTTAAATCTGAATGGAAGAGAGAAGGAGGATTTATAAATGTTCCTAATCAAATTGGGTTAGGTATAAATGTAGATTATGAATTACTCAAGAAACAGGATTTTGAATCTAGACTACAGTATAATATACCTATGAGAGAAGATGGTTCAGTTGGATATTCAGTTTGAAAAAATTCTTTCATCTTTTATGTATAAGTCAATCCTCCATCCACAATAAGATTTTCGCCTGTAATGAATGATGAATCATCATAACTTGCTAGAAACAAAACTGCTTTTGCGACTTCCTCTGGTTTACCTTGCCTTTTAAGTAGTGAACTTTGTCTAAATTCATCCAGAGTTTTTTCTACATCAGTTCCCATATGTTCTATATGTTTGTATGTAGCAGAAGTATGAATTGAACCAGGGCATACAGCATTAACTCTTATACCAAATTCTGCAAAATCTACAGCAAGAGATCTTGTAAGCATTAAAACTGCACCTTTTGTAGTGTTATATGGAACGAATTTCGGACCAGCAATAATAGAACTAACAGACGCTAAATTCACTACTGCAGAACGATTAGAGTTTTTTAAAAATGGAAGACATTCTTTTGCACAGTTAGCATAACCAATTACATTTACCCTTAAAACTTCTTCCCATTCTTCTTGTGTAACATCTTCTACAGATCCAAAAGTAAATTTTGCTGCATTATTTATCAAAATATCAATTGAATTAAATTCACTTGTAGCAATTTTTACCATTTCTTTAACTTGAGATGGTTTAGATATATCAGAATTTACAAAGATCGCTTCACCATTATTTTGGTTTATTTTATTTAAGGTTTTTGTACCCGAATCTTTATTAATGTCTACACATACAATTTTTGCGCCATTATTAGATAATTCAAGTGCGATTGCTTCCCCTATACCTTCTCCGGCACCTGTTACTATGGCAACTAAACCATTAAGCTTTTTCATCGAGACCTCCAATCATAAAATTTTACTAATATTCTAATCATTATACGATTATAAAAACTCTTTATTTATAATACCAACGTTAGCTAATTTCGTTCCGCATAATCAATATAATGAGTATTTTCAACTGAAGATGTTACAAGCTTCTGTTTATAAGAATATCCTTCATTAATATATTCACTCTTAAATTCTTCAATATATACTTTTATATTTTCATGATTAACACCGTTTAATAATGCTTCACGGATCGGCCTGCCATCAAATGGAATGTCCGTCTCTAATCCCAAAAGATGGATTATTGTAGGAGTCAAGTCTACATTGCCTGTTGGAGTAGAGCTCACTAGTCCTTTTTTAAAATCTGGGCCAAATGCACCAAATACATTATTCATTTCATGTTTGCTAATTGAACCGTGTGTGCCAAGATTTTTATCTCCTCCAGAACTATAAATCATCCCTTTATAACCCGCAATATTTTTTTCTGAATTCCATTGAAAGGACATTGTCACATCAGGGCATCTAGGACCTTCAATACCAATCAATTCAGCGGGTAGTAAACCTTCTATCTTGCCTGTATTTGAAGAATAGAACATCGGGCCACACCATTCAAATTGCATTAAAGTTCTGGCTAATTTTGTGGCAAGCTTATTTTCTGAATTTTCAACATAAAAGAGGACACTACCTCCATTTGGAGCTATAAGGATTTTATTATCCTGTTCATTTTCTAATAAACCAACTTTTATTAATTCTTCCTTTATATCAATAACACCTTTAATAGTTGAATATCCATGATCCGAAATTATTATTACGTTGGCATCTTTTGAATTTTCAATTTTACGTATTTTACTAATTAAATCTCCGAAACATTTGTCTGCATATTTAATAGCTTGAGTTCCAAGTTCATTCCCTACACCATCCGCATGATGTGATTTATCAGGTTCTGAAAACCAAATAAGACCCACAGTTGGATTTATTTTAGGGATAAAATATTTGGTCATTATATCGACGCAATGCTTTAATCTTTTCTCATTTGGTATACTCTCTGATGGCCAATCTCCAACTATTGATTTTAATTTTTTTTCCAAAGAATAAGGAAGTGTGAATTCTGGATTAACAACGGCTCCTCCATTCTTATGAGCATTTGGATTTTGTAGGAATGAATTCCCTGTAGTTCCCGCGCCAACAGCTACGAATTTTTCTCCAAAATTATTTAGGATATCTCCAAGATTTTCAACATACAATACATCCCCAAGTTTTTCACGTATATTTTCAAGCATAGGTTGCATTACTGAAAAAACTAAACCTGGTTGAAAGTCTCTCATCACAACACTGTTTGCTGCAATACCATGTGAACCTGGATATCTTCCTGTAAACATCGATGTTGAATTAATTCTTGTCACAGACGGATATACTGCATGATGATTAGTAAAGGTAACACCATCATTTAAATACCCATATAAATTTGGCATTAAATCTTCATTTATTTGACTTGGTTGTAATCCGTCGAATGATACTACTAATATTTTCATAATAATAAAATAACATATTTTACTTATGGGAAAGAAGAAGAACTCGAAACTCTTGCATTATTTTAGGTCTAATCAATAAAGTAGTATAATTATTTAGATATTTTATTCTAAGAAATTATAAATAATGAAAACTAATGAACACTTCACAAAAAATCTACATTTTATTACTTCTGTTCCTGATAAATTTGATAAAAATCAAAAATACGGCGTTATAATTTTAATGCATGGTTATGGTGCAAGTATGTATGATCTTGTGGATATAGCACCTATTATTAATGATACAGATTACATATACATTTTTCCGAATGCTCCTATTGAAATTGATGTAGGTTTTGAAAAAAAAGGATACGCATGGTTTCCGATAGAAACAGATGATATTTCAGCTTCAGATAAACTTCTAAATTTAACAATCAAGGAAGCATTGGCAATGTTTGAATACAATAAAGAAAAGTTATTTATTGGAGGATTTTCTCAAGGAGGAATGATGACTATCCACAGTGGGATATCATCAAATATTGCATACTCTGGAGCAATAATTTTAAGCTCTAAAATTCTTATAAATACTTCTCTTGATATAGATATTAATAAACCAGATAATACACGAATATTTATGACCCATGGAAAACTAGATACAGTAATTTCTATAGAAGAGGGGAGAATGACCAGAAAAAAACTAATCAATTTAGGATTTAATGTAGATTATCATGAATATAACATTGGTCATGAAATCAATTTAGACATTTTATCTGAACTGTCGAAATGGTTATTAAAATAGTATTATAGTTCCTTGCTCATTTTTATATGAGAAATCCCCACTTCTAAAAAGACTCCTCCTTGTTCGGAATAACCGTGATTTGAATAAAATTTTTTTACATATTCTTGAGCCTCAAGAGTAATATGTGTTATATTTTTTTCTAGTGCTTTTTTTTCTAAGAAATTAAGTATTAGACCTCCTATGCCCATATTCCTGTATTCAGTTATAACTGCCATTCTTCCAATTTTTCCATTCTTACCATCTAGTGGAATTAATCTTCCAGTAGCAACGGCAATATGATTCATAAGTACTAGTGAATGAATACATATCTTGTCCAAATCATCTAGTTCTTTATCTATTGAAATTGATTGTTCCTCAACAAAAACCTTTGTTCTTATCTTTAAGCATTTTGATATTTCTTTCTCTGTTTTTGCTTCGATTATTTTGATCATCTATGTACTTTGAAAACTTTTCCATCCAAATAATCCCATATAAAATAAGACAATTAATCCTCCGGTATTTAAATAATCTTTTTCATAATCATATCTTTAACTATAAATTCTGCGTCTTCAGCAACACCAATAAATTGTGCTGACTTTGCTGAATGCATCCATTGAAGACCCATGAAATATAATCCTTTGTATTTGGTAACTCCTCTTTTTTGAATTGGAATACCCTTTTCATCTGTTATATCTAACTTAATCCAATTGAAATCATATCGAAATCCAGTTGACCATATTAAGCATTTAAGTGACTTTGACAATGAAATTTCTTTTAAAGATTTTATTTTTGTTCTGTTTATTCTATTGTCTTGATTTATTCTTTTAAAAGGCATTTTTAAATTTGTTTTTAATATGTAATCATCAACATTTTTAGACCAATTAATTGCGTAATTATCAGAAAATTTAAGATTTTCATATAGATCATTATTAAATACTATTTTTTGAAATGAACAATTTTTAACCGAACTACATAAATGCAAACCTTTTTCCGCAAGATCCATAAGATTTATATCATGACCACCTTTACTGCCAGATGTATGAGCACTACCTTTCCAGCGCTCCTTAAAAGGAATTTCTTCAACAGTTTTATCAAATATGCCCATCTTGTAATTCCACCAAGAGGAATCTTTCCCTCTATAATTTCTTGGTCTTCTACCACATTTACTTACTGCTAGCCAAACTTTTCTTCCTGAGTCCATTAAATCTTCAACTATTTGAGCACCGGATTGTCCTGATCCAACAACTAAAACTCCTCCTTCTGGTAAGTTTTCACTATTTTTATATTCTGAGGAATGGATTTGATAAATTTCTTTGTTTAGATTTTCGTTAATACTAGGTATGTATGGTTCTCCAAATGCGCCTGATGCAACTATAACTGTATCTGTTTCGATAGTTCTTTTAGATGTAATTACTTTATATATATCTTTTTCTTTAACTATCAAATCTACATTTTCATTAATATATATTTTTGACTCTATATAAGACGCAAATGATTTAATATATTCTATAGTTTGCCTTTTATTTAAAAATCCATCTGGATTTTTTGATGGAAAATATTTGGTTCCAAAATCAAATTCAGGGATCTTGATTGCCCAATTAGGATTTACCAAATGAAAATTCTGCCACCTTTCATTTATCCAGGTATTAGCTATTTCCCCTCTTTCCAAAATAATATGAGGAACATTTTTTTTTGATAAATAAAAACTGATACATAATCCTGCTATTCCAGCTCCAATAATTACCACTTGTGAATTCATATTATTTTTATTTTTCATTCTCAATGCATAATTTTGCAATTTTATTAAGAGCATTCCACTGACTAATATTCATAGATATATTTGGAGCAGAAAGTAAAGGAAATGCTGATTTGTTAAACTCAAGCTCAATACTATAACCCGAAAAATTGTCGTGTAGGCTTTGAATCTTTATATTACCTAATTCCATTGAAAGTGCATTGGTTTCTGAATCTTTAGTGAACTTATCTGCTAAATTTTCTCCATTATTATTTGATTTCCAATCAATGGACTTAACCTTACCAATTATAGGGAATGATTTTTTTCTTATTGATTTTACCTCAACAGAAGTTTCTTTAGACGAAGAAGTTGATGAGGGAACTGCAAAGTAATTCCACCATCTTGGGGGAGTATCTTTACCCCTATCTCTTTTGATTATGTTTATATATTTAATAGGAGAGTCTGAATTGATTTTTATAATACCCAAACTTCTTCTATGCCAAGGATTGAATAGCTTTTCTTCAACAGTACCTCTTTCAGCCATCTCACATTCTAAACCTATATCTGAGAGTTTTTTATATAATTTATCCCTAGTTTTATCTCTAAAAACTTCTTTTAAATTCATAATTATCTCCTATAAATTTTCAAATCCCTGACTTTAAACTATAAATTTTCAAATTATTTATAAATTATATAGAAATCTTTTTATGAAGGTTGTTAAAGATAAGATAGTTTCAAGTCGATACTGGAACCCCGTATAGGACTCGAAACTATGACCTTATCCTTAAAAATGGTTATCTGTAAAATCTTTAGATTCTAAAATTTAAGTGGATAAAAAAGTGGATATCTATACTTTTAGCTAAATAAGACTAATTATTCAAATATATGTTGTCAGAATTAGGAGTTTAATAGGAAGTCATTCATTTCTTTTTTTGATTTTAAACTAATAAATTTTATTTGAGAATTTTGAGGTTTATTGAATAACTTTAAAAATCTTTTACGATTCTTATAAAAATTTTTTATAGTAAAAAGTATCATTGAATCCTTTGAGAATAAAACTTGCAATATACTTTCTTTATTACCAGCCCATAGTTCTTGTCTTTTGAAACCTCTAACTAAACTTCTTTTTATAATTCTGTAAAGTACAAGGTAAAATGGTAAATCTAAAAATATAACCATTTGAACTTGTTTCCATTTGAGATGCTCAGTTTTAGAGTAATTACCATCTAATACCCATTCTTCTGATGATAAAGCATTTTTCAGCTTATTAAACAATTCTTCATCAGTAGATTCCTTCCAGTTAGCTTTCCAATGTAATGCATCCATTTCAACATAAGGTAAATCCATTTTTTTAGCCAATAATTTACTGAAAGTTGATTTGCCACTTCCACTTGTTCCAACTACATTAATTCTCATATAAGAATTATGAATCAATCAGAGTGATTTTTCAAATATTTCATAGATTATTTCACAACTTTAGGGAAAAAAATCGGTAGCATTCCATGAAGCAAATTCATTTCCGATCATTTCGCCCATCCCATTATGAATAAAGTCTACTACACACTTGTTTGGCTTCTCACAAGAATAAGATTCTATATCATAACTATTGCCTTTTTTTGATTTTTTTTATAAAAGTTTATATTTATAATAGTCATTAGGTTGTTTAAAAAACTTAAGGAGTTATAAATGGAAGCTTTATGGGCACTCATAATTGTCTTCGGATCAACTGGTATTTGGCTAATAATTTTGCAGTTGATAAATAATTATTTAGCAAAAAAAGAAAAATAATTATTTAAAAATTTACTATATTTTATGCTTGAATTTAACAATATTTCTTACTCAATTTCGCAAAGGAAACTATTTGAAAACACCTCTCTACTTGTTCCTAATGGTTACCATTTAGGATTAATTGGATCTAATGGGATTGGGAAATCAACTCTATTTAATTTGATAACAAAAGAACTTTCTTTAGACGAAGGAGAAATAAAATTCCAATCTAATAAAACAATTGGAATTTTGCAGCAAGAAATCCCAGACAATGAATTAAGTTTATTAGAATTTGTTTTATCAAGTAACCATGAACAAACGGAATTATTAAAAGAAGTAGAAACTTCTACAAATTCTGGAAGAATTTCAGAGATATACATGAGATTAGAGGATATTAATGCTTATGATGCTCCATGGAAAGCATCATTGATACTTTCTGGATTAGGTTTTGATAAACCTCAACAAGAAAAAAAACTGAAGGAATTTTCCGGAGGTTGGAGAATGAGAGTAGGCCTAGCTTCAGCTCTATTTAATGAACCTGATTTACTGCTTTTAGATGAACCTACAAATCATTTAGATTTTGAATCTAATACTTGGTTAGAAAATTTTTTAGTAAATTATCCAAGAACTTTTATTTTAATTAGCCACGATAGAGAGACGTTGAATAAAACTGTGGATCATATAATCCATGTTGATCAATTGAAATTAAATATTTATACAGGAAATTATGATCAATATGAAAAAATATACGCTCAAAAAAAAATAGGTCAACAATCACTGTTTGATAAACAGCAAGCTTATAAAAAAAATGTAATGCGATTCGTTGACAGATTTGGATCTAAGGCTAGTAAGGCTAAACAAGCTCAAAGTAGATTAAAATCTCTTGAGAAAATGGATTTAGTTGATGCAGTAATTTCTGATAGAGCCATAAAGTTTTCTTTTCCAAAACCAGAAAATTTAGGATCTTCGATTATTACTTTAGACCATGTTGATGTTGGCTATGAAAAAGATAATCCAGTCCTTAAAGATATAAATTTAAGCATTTCAAATGATAGCAGAATTGCTCTACTGGGTGCTAATGGTAATGGCAAATCAACTCTAATTAAATTAATTTCAGAAAAAATAGAACCAATGAATGGAGAAATAATAAAAAATAAAAAATTGAAAATCGGTTATTTTGCTCAACATCAATCTGAAGAATTAGATTTAGATCAAACTGCTTTTCAAGTACTATCCAAAAAAGATATTGATCAACCAGAATTAAAAACAAGAAGTATTTTAGGAAAATTTGGTTTTGATAAAGCAAAATCTGATACCAAAATAGAAAAACTTTCAGGAGGAGAAAAAACTAGGCTATTATTTTGCCTTATGAGTTTTGAATCTCCAAATATTTTATTGCTAGATGAACCTACTAATCATTTAGATATAGATTCAAGATCTGCTTTAATTAATGCGTTGAATGAATATGAAGGATGCGTAATACTTGTGAGTCACGATACTCAACTAGTGGAAAAAATTTGTGATCAATTACTGCTAGTAAAAGATGGTAAAGTAAATAATTTTAATGAAGATTTACAAAGTTATAAAGCATTGGTAATCGATGATAGAAAATTTAATAATTCAAAAAAGAAAAAAGAAAAAACTAAAAAGAAAACTCAAAGAAAACTCAAAAAATTAGAAATTAACCTTAAAAGATTAACAAAAGAAAAAACTAATATAGAAGCTAGATTGATTTCTGATGAAAATATTAATAATTACGACTTATTATCTGACTTGTCATTTAAGTATATTGAAATAAAAAAAGAATTAGAAAAAAACGAAGAATTTTGGTTAAATGAGCAAGAATAAATTAGATGTGCTGACATACATCTTACTTTTCTGTGGAGCAGGTAACTTCTTTAACTATTTTAGCCTCAGGATAGAAACCCTCAGGATACTCAGGGCATACTGCAGAGAAAGTTCCATCATCTCTTTCTAAAATTAGACCATCATATTTATGTGAGCACATGTAATTCATTGCATCGTCAACAGAATTAAATGATACTGCACACTTTGATATGTTCCATTGGTTCATAATCAAACTCTTAATTGAATTGTTTATAATTTAAATTATGAATCAATAAGACTAATTATTCAAATACAAGATGTCAGAGTTAACAGTCTAATGTTAGCTAATCCAAATTATTCCTTTATATGTATGTATCATTTGATTTTGAGCTAAGTAATTCTGTGCAATCACATTCTATGCATCTGCATGGGTCACATTTACAGTAGACATTTTTACATTTGTCATTTTCCACAAGAAACTCCTAAAATAAATAGGTATAATTCTGCAAATCTGTAATTAATACCAATCGTTATAATTTGATAAAAAAAATCCCCTCTTTCAAAATTGAGGGGACCTCTTATGGTGTAGCTATCAATCACAAGTTCCGTATGTAAATAATAACTACTCTTTAATTAAATCAGATTTTTTATTTTATGCAACAATTCAATATACGATTATTCTAGGAAATTCAAATATTTTCATAGAACTTTTCATTGAACTAGCTAAAATCCACCATCCTAGAAAACAAAATAGAACTCTATTTATACTGGTGGGCGATACAGGACTTGAACATCCGACCTCTACTTTATCGATATAATGATAGTTAGGTTACGTTGTTCTAATTCTTCCGGTAATAATCTAATCATCCTGCCATTAATCAATTAAAGAGAAACTCGAAAGCCAATCGAAGTTTTCATCATCAGCGTGATCTAAAAGAAATGTCTCGAACAATGGGTAGAAATCGTGAACAGGATATCCCACATTCCTTTCAAACGACTTCTCCCATCCATATTTCTCTAAATCATCCCAGTAATCCTTCAAGATCGCATCGTTGCTAGAAATAGACGCGGCAAATGCGGTCGCCCAAAAACCCATTTCGTAAGTCACAACGTGCTCATATTTTTTATCGATCTCCTTTTTTTGCTGTGTCGTCTCATTCATTGAAATCGACAATTCAGGGTAATCCCGAAGAGCCTCCTGAATCAATTCCATTCGCCATAGCAATGCATGATTCCAATCAATCCAACCAGCCTTTGCTGCAACGATATTCGCTGCAAATTCTGCTGAGCCTTCATACAACCAAACTGCGCTGAGTTGTTCGTCAGGAGCGCGAAGAAGGTGAGCTTGTTGGTAAGAGTGAAAATATTCATGGCTTAGTACTTTCCGAAAATCACCTCTATGGGAGTCTAAATCGTCATCTGCATAACGCGACCAATATTGGTGGGACGCTAAGATAGTAAACCCCGAATGACTATTAATGTTAGCATCCCCAGCTACCGCTTTTGATTTCGTAATGAGGATATTATTCTTGATGGTCGCCCTGCAATCAGCGTCCCTGACATCCCCAAGATCGAAACGAAACAAACACATGTCCCGTGCTACCAGTTCAACATCAGAGGTTTCATGATTCCACAGAACTATACCAAGGTAATCTTGGATACCTATTTGGGTGGTCAATTCATTTTGGGAGACAGGGAAGAGACGGGTCGCCCAATCTAAACCTTCATGAACCTTTTCCAGAGACTCGGCATCTACATCAAATGCAAGGATTTCGACACAAAATGCGTTTTCACTAGATACAGCAAGGCATTCATCGGCACCCGAATAGGTTCGAGCAACTGTCATCTTCCCCGGTTTGGAGATAGACGGTTGGGGAGAAGCTGTGGGCGGAAGGGTAGCCGTGGGTGTAGGTGTCGGAGTTACAGTAGCAGTCGGAGTAGACGTGGGTGTAGATGTAGGAACAGGAGTTGCTGTTGGTTCTAAGTTTTCTAATGCAATCATTATTCCGGCTTGAATTGTTGCTTGCAAATCAATATCAGAATAAGCTTGCTCTTCATTAGATGTGCAATTATGTAAAACGAGTATTACAAGTAAAAAAATTATCTTTTTTCTCATACTCAAATTATGAATCAATCAGACTAATTATTCAAATATATGATGTCAGAGCTAGCAGTCTAGCCAAAAAGTACTATTTTATACTGGTGGGCGATACAGGACTTGAACCTGTGACCTCGTCGATGTCAACGACGCGCTCTAGCCAGCTGAGCTAACCGCCCAAACTAGTAATTCTACTCTTCTTCTACAGGTTCTTCTTTAGAGTCTTCTTCAGCAACTGAACTATCATCTGGTAGTTCGTTTATGATTTCATCAATATTCTGAAGATCTAAATTTTCTAAATCATGTTTTGGTTTTTCTAAATTACGTTTTGGTTTTTCTAAATCACGTTTTGGTTTTTCTAAATTGTCAGAATCATCTGCTATAGCTGCCAAGGCCTCTTCAAAAGTTGCAGGAGCTTCAGTCATACCAGTCATAGACCCCTGAAGAGATTTTTCTTTATCCATTCCTAATAGTGCAAGACCCTCTGGTGATTGATCCATTCTAGCAGGAATCAATCTGCCAATGATCACATTTTCTTTAAGTCCTTGAAGTTGATCTACTGAACCATTTACGGCAGCTTCGGTTAAAACTCTTGCAGTCTCTTGGAAACTGGCAGCTGCTAAGAATGAATCAGTTACAAGAGAAGCTCTTGTAACTCCCAACAATACTGGCGAAGCAATAGCTGGTTCTTTATTTTGTTCAATCATTGATAAATTGATATCTTGGAAATCATTTTTATCAATTAACTCACCAGGTAATAAACCTGTACCACCTGCAGATTCTAAACGGACTTTTTTGAGCATTTGTTTTAATATGACTTCTATATGTTTGTCATGAATATGAACACCTTGAGATCGATAAACTGCTTGTACTTCTGCCACTAAGTATGCTTGTACAGCTTGCATTCCTAATATTCTTAAAATTTCATGAGGATTTTTTGGTCCTGAAGTTATAGGATCTCCAGCTACAATTTTTTGACTATCAGATACAAGTAATTCTGATGCAGCTGGTATAGCATACTCTCTTTCATTTTCATCTTCCCAAGTTATTGTCAAATCTTTCTTAGTAACATCTACTATACCTTCATAGGGAGCAACAATTCCTTTGGCGATTTCTTCAAAATTCTCTTCTTTTTTTAATTTTGAAATCATAGCCTTTTTTACTGATATTATAGTATCGCCAACTCCTATTCGTGCACCTGTTTTTACTGAGGCTCGATGCGTAACAGGGATAGGAATAGTAACAGAATTTTTTTCAACATTTGTTACTCTAACTACTCTTAATTCTCCAACACTACCAAGTTTCACTTTTCCTGAAATTTCTGAAAGTATAGATACTCCTTTAGGAATTCTAGCTTCAAATAACTCAATCACCCTTGGTAGACCTGAAGTGATATCCAGTCCTGCAATTCCACCCGTGTGAAAAGTTCTCATTGTTAATTGAGTGCCAGGCTCACCAATAGATTGTGCAGCTATAATTCCAACCGCCTCTCCCATCATGGCTACGTTACCAGTTGCTAGAGAAGATCCATAACATTTCTGTGAAATTCCTCTTTTTGCTGTAGATGAAAGAGGAGAAAAACACCAAACTTCTTCAACTCCTGAATCTTGTACTTTTTTTGCTAATGCTGGAGAAATTATTGTGTCAGTATCTACTATTACTTCTCCGCTTTCAGGATGGGTTACTGGGATAGACGCGAATCTGCTTACAATTCTATCAGCTAAACTCGACTGCATTGTAGGATCTTCAGGTGGGGTTATTTTTATTCCTACAGCAAGTTCATCTTCCGCTGTATTAATTACTAAATCCTGAGCAACGTCTGCAAGTCTACGTGTTAGATATCCTGAGTCTGCAGTTCTTAGAGCTGTGTCAGCCAAACCTTTTCTTGCACCATGTGTTGAAATGAAATATTCCATAACACTTAGTCCTTCTGCAAAAGATGACCTAATAGGCAATTCAATAATTCTACCTTTGGGATCAGACATTAACCCTCTCATGCCGGCCATTTGTTTAATTTGTGCCAAATTACCTTTGGCTCCTGAGTCTGCCATTGCATAAATTCCCCCGTAATTAGGTAGCGAATCAGAAACAGCCTTTTCCATTTTCTTTGAAACATCCTCCCAGATATGAATCGAACTTTGATATTTTTCTGTTTCAGTAATCATTCCTTCCATATATTGATCATTTAATTTTCTAATTTTTTGATCTGCAGATGATAATAAAGATTGTTTTTGAGGTGGTGTAACGATATCTTTTATCGCTATAGTAGTTCCTGATACTGTCGCAAATTTAAATCCGATATCCTTGATATCATCAAGCACCACAGTTGTTCTGTCTTTACCTAGTTTATCAAAACATTCGGCTACCAGATCTTCAATTTCTGATCTAGTAAATCTGTGATTTCTAAATCCTAATTCATCTGGTATAACATTATTCCATAATATTATACCTACTGATGTTTCTATAAATTCACCGTCCATTTTTACTTTTATTCTTTCTCGTAATTTAATTGTTTCTGTGTCGTAGTCAAACACAGCGCTTTCAAGATTAGAGTACATTCTAAGCTTTTTGTCATCTTTTATCACTTCGTTTCCAGTAAGAAAATATATCCCTAATACCATGTCTAAATTTGGTGCAACAATGGGTTCTCCAGATCTAGGAGCTAGCATATTATTAGTTGACATCATTATTTTTTTAGCTTCTAGTACCGATTCTTTAGATAAAGGCACATGAACGGCCATTTGATCTCCATCAAAATCTGCATTGAATGCAGTACATACTAACGGATGAAGTTGCAATGCAGATCCTTCGACAAGGACAGGTTGGAAAGCTTGTATACCTAATCTGTGGAGCGTTGGTGCTCTATTTAAAAGTACTGGATGGTCTTTTACTACTTCTTCCAAAATATCCCATATTTCAGGACGTGACTTTTCTGCCATCCTTTTGGCAGTTTTTATATTGTGAGCATATCCTTTTACAACTAATAGATTCATTACAAATGGTTTAAATAATTCCAAAGCCATTTTTTTTGGTAATCCACATTCATAAAGTTTTAATTGTGGCCCAGATATGATTACTGAACGTCCTGAATAATCTACTCTTTTTCCTAAAAGGTTTTGTCGAAATCTTCCCTGTTTACCTCTAAGTAAATCCGTCAATGATTTTAATTTATGATTGTGAGTTCCAAGAATGGGCCTTCCTCTTCTGCCATTATCAACCAATGCATCAACTGCTTCTTGAAGCATTCTTTTTTCGTTTCTTATGATAATCTCTGGAGCCTGTAATTCTAAAAGATGTTTTAAACGATTATTTCTATTAATAACTCGTCTATATAAATCGTTAAGATCTGAAGTAGCAAATCTACCTCCGTCAAGTTGTACCATAGGGTGAAGTTCAGGAGGTAAAATAGGTAAAACTGTTAAAATCATCCATTCTGGTTTATTTCCGCTTTTCTTGAAACTTTCCATTACTCGTAGTCTCTTTATAGCTTTTTTTCTTCTTTGACCAGAAGTTTGATGAATTTCCTGCTTAAGGATATTAATAGAAGTATCTAAATCAAATTCTTGTAAAATTTTCAAGATAGCTTCTGCTCCCATTTCTGCTTTAAAAACATCTCCCCATTTATCTCTATATTCCCTGTATTTACCTTCTGTTAAGAGTTGCATAAGTTCTATAGATTCCAAGTCTTCAATTCTTGTTTCTGCTTCATTCTTGAATGCTTCTATTTTTTCTGAATATTTTTCTTTCAAAATTTCTTCAAGTTTATTTTGATCGCTTTTTTTGACTTTAACTTCTAATTTATCTAGAGCTTCTTTTATTTCGCCAGAGGAGATAATGTTTTTTAATTCATCTTGAATTTCTGTTGTTTTTTCTTCCAAAAGATGATTCCAAGAATTAATTGCGTCAAGTTTAGCATTTTGATCTATAGAAGTGACAATGTATTGTGCAAAATATAAAACCCTTTCAAGATTTTTTGGAGATACGTCCAATAATAATCCTAATCTAGAAGGTGTACTTTTTGAAAACCAAATGTGAGCAACGGGTGCTGCAAGTTTGATGTGCCCCATTCTTTCTCTTCTTACTTTTGCTCTAGTAACTTCTACTCCACATCTATCACAGATGACTCCTTTATATCTAATTTTTTTATATTTTCCACAATAACATTCCCAATCTTTAGTAGGACCAAATATTTTTTCACAAAACAGTCCATCTTTCTCGGGCCTAAGTGTCCTATAATTGATTGTTTCAGGTTTCGTTACTTCTCCATAAGACCATGCCTTTATCTGTTCAGGTGATGCTAGAGAGATTCTTATAGAATTAAAGTCTGTGGATGATTTTGTAGTCATTTAGTTCTCCTGTTTCATAAGTTTTATTATTTATCATCTGAATCATCTGAATCATCTGAATCATCTGAATCATCTGAATCATCTGAATCATCTGAATCCTCCAAATTATCTGGAACATCTAAATCGGACATATCCAGCATATCGTTCCAATCGATTTCTCCCGAGGAGGCGCTTGAAGTTTCTGGAAGTTCTTCTGTTTGATTTTTGCTCAATAATTCAATTGATAGTCCTAGGCCTTGTAATTCTTTTAATAAAACATGAAATGATTCAGGAATCCCAGGTTGGATTACTTGTTGTCCTTTGACAATTGCTTCGTAAGTTTTAACTCTTCCAATAACATCATCGGATTTTATAGTAAGCATTTCTTGTAGAGTATAGGCAGCAGAATATGCTTCTAGAGCCCACACTTCCATTTCTCCAAATCTCTGTCCACCAAATTGAGCTTTTCCACCCAATGGCTGTTGAGTGATTAGGGAATAAGGACCTGTAGATCTGGCATGTATCTTATCTTCAACTAAATGGATAAGTTTCATCATGTAAACCTTCCCAACAGTCACATCTCCTGCAAATTCTAATCCAGTTTTGCCATCAAATATTTTCTGTTTTCCAAAAATTGGAGCAGAAATATTTTTTTCTTTAGCTAACTTTTGAGCTAAGTTCATTAGGTCTGTTGGTTTTAAACTTTTTACTTTTTCTTTAGCGAATTCTTTCAGCCAAATCACTAAGCAAGCATCTCTTGCAACTCCTTGGTTTGTAGGTGCGTCACTCCAAAGTTTTTCTCGCTGAAAGCCACGTTTCTTTAGCCAGACATCAACTTTTTCCCAATCAATTTCTTTGTCTTCAAGATCGATTTCATTCATTCCACCTGAAGCTTTTACAAACCATGACCTAGCTAAATGATCTTCTATATTCACCACGTTTGCACCATCAAATACTGGAGTTCTTGCTTTGAAACCCAGTATATGTGCAGCCCAACCAAGATGAGTTTCCATAATTTGGCCCAAGTTCATTCTACTTGGTACACCTATGGGATTTAAAATAATATCTATGGGAGTACCATCTTCCAAGTAAGGCATGTCTTCTCTTGCCAAAACTCTTGAAACCACACCTTTATTTCCATGCCTACCAGCCATTTTGTCACCTTGAGAGACTTTTCGGGAATGTGCAATCCATATTCTGACTATCTTTTGTACACCAGGTAAAAGTTGATCTCCATTTTCTTTTGTTAGAATTTTTATATCTATTACTTTCCCGTGCTGACCGTGAGGAACCCTTAGAGAACTATCTTTAACATCTCTTGCTTTTTCTCCAAAAATTGCACGAAGTAACTTTTCTTCAGCAGTTAATTCTGTTTCACCCTTGGGAGTAATTTTTCCTACAAGAATATCTCCTTGATTGACCCGAGCACCTATTCGTACAATTCCGGTTTCATCAAGGTCTACTAATGCTTCTTCTCCCACATTTGGAATATCTCGAGTGATTTCTTCAGGTCCTAATTTAGTATCTCTAGCTTCTATTTCATGCTTTTCTATGTGTATGGATGTAAATTTGTCTTTTACAACAAGATCTTGATTAAGAACAATTGAATCCTCATAATTAAATCCTTCCCAACTCATAAATGCAACAGTTAAATTTTGTCCTAATGCTAACTCAGCTCCATCAGTAGAAGTCGAATCAGCTAAAGGTTGTTTATGTGAAACCTTTTCCCCTTTTTTTACTACTGGGAACTGATTAAAACACGTTCCCTGATTAGATCTCCTATATTTGTAAAGTTCATGGGTAAAGGATTTTCCTTCATCATTAGTTACTACTATTCGATTGGCAGTAACGCTTGTTACAATACCTTCAGATAAAGATTCAATTACCTGGCCTGAGTCTATTGCTACTCTTTTTTCCATTCCTGTACCTACTAATGGTGCCTGGGGATTAATACATGGCACGGCTTGTCTTTGCATATTTGATCCCATTAAAGCCCTGTTTGCATCATCATGTTCCAAAAAAGGAATTAGTGCTGTTGAGACAGAAACAATTTGCATTGGAGACACATCCATGAATTGAATATTTTCTGGAACTTCATGAGCAAACCCTTCTCCCTCTCTGACCTCAACTTGCCTTGAAATAATTTGTCCTTTTGCATCAACTGGAGTTGTGGCTTGCCCAATTTTATGTTCTTCTTCAGTATCAGCTGTCATATATACAACATCTTTTATTTCGTTGGAAGGGAAGGGAATTACTTTGATTTTTGTTTTCTTAATTTTTGATAACTTTTCGTCAAAAATTTGTTTGCTAATGAGCTTACCTGATTCTGATACTATTTTTTCTTTATCGAATATATCTTCAACAGGGATTCTTCCTATTATGTCAGGATCATCGCTACTGCATTCATTCAAAACTTTTCTATAAGGTGTTTCAATGAATCCAAAATTATTAATTCTTCCAAATGTAGAAAGAGACCCTAAAAGTCCAATATTGGGCCCCTCTGGAGTTTCAATAGGGCAAATTCTACCATAGTGAGAATGATGAACGTCCCTTACATCAAAACCGGCACGATCTCTAGATAATCCACCTGGTCCGAGAGCTGATAACCTTCTTTTATGAGTTAATTCAGCTAAAGGATTTGTTTGATCCATAAATTGAGATAATTGAGAAGCACCAAAAAATTCTCTCAGAGAAGATACAATTGGTCTGATATTTATTAGAGCTGCTGGTGTTGTTGTGGAAGGATCTAGCTGTGTAGACATTCTCTCCTTAACCACTCTTTCCATTCTTACCAATCCCACTCTTATTTGATTTTGAATTAGCTCTCCAACCCCTCTAACTCTTCTGTTTCCGAGATGGTCTATATCATCTTTTTTTGATAGTCCATTGTTTATTAGTATTAATCTTTTAACTATTCCAACGATATCTTCCTTCGTAAGAGTGCGGTTTTCATCTGTGTTGCTATTTAAACTATTTTTGGTTTTGCCTAGAGTTTTACTTAACTTATACCTTCCAACTTTACCTAAGTCATATCTTTTTGGATCAAAAAACATACCATCAATTAGGTTTCTAGCATTTTCGGGATTTGGTGGTTCTCCAGGTCGTAACCTTTTGTAAAATTCAATTAGAGCCTCATCTTGAGTGACATTTTCACCCTCTCTAGCGAGAGTTGCTTTTATATATTGATGTACTACATCAGAATCAACATTTTTGAACAAAGACAAAATAGATGCATTTGTTTCCCAACCAAGTGCCCTAAGGAAAGTTGTAATATTTGCTTTTCGTTTTCTGTCAACTTTTATTGAGATTATGTCTTTACTGTTTGTTTCTAATTCTATCCAAGCTCCTCTATATGGTATGAGCTTGGCCATACATAATTCTCTTCCAGTTGTAGGATCAGTATCAGTGGTAAAATAGGCACCTGGAGAACGAACCAATTGAGAAACTATAACTCTTTCTGCACCGTTAATAATAAAAGTTCCTGTTTTGGTCATTACAGGTAAATGTCCAAAAAATAAAACCTGCTCCTTTATTTCTTGTGTTTCTTTAATTATCAGCTGTACTGTGACATAAATTGGAGCTTGAAAGGATATTTCTCTTATTCTGCATTGTTCTTCAGTTAACTCTGGTTCTCTAATTTCATGATCAATTAGCCTAACTTCAAATCTACCACCTGAAAAGTCTTCAATGGGAGAAATTTCATCAATAAGGTCTTTTATCCCAGGACCTCTCAGCCACTCATAAGAAGCCGTTTGTATTTGTATTAAGTTTGGAACATCAACAACATTATTTATTTTGTTGAACCATTTTTTATCATCATTGGAAGAATCTACTTTTTTATCAGCTAAAACCATGAAAAATCTCCTGTACGAAAATCTATAATTACTTTAAAAGAAAAAACCCTCTTCATGATTTAGGTCAGCACACAAAGCGGGTATTTTATTGTCTGTAGTATTATAATATGCTTTAAAGGTGATTTAATCAATATTAAAAATTACAACTTTTATAGGAAAAGATTTGGGAAAAAAAACAAAAGCAATTATGTACTCTCACCCCACTTGTGGATATTGTGATCTAATGAGGGAGGAATTAATAGAAAAAAACTTGGAATTTGAAGAAATAGATGTTTCAAAAACTCCGGAAAAATGGAAGGAAATTGAGAAATTATCTGGAGGAGATAGAATAACTCCTGTATTAGTAAATCCTGATGGGAGTGTTGAAATAGGTTTCAGAGGGATAGGTTGTAATTATAATTCCTAAATATTAGCTACTTATGTTTTCAGGACATTCTAGATCAATTAATTTCTTTTCCTTTAATTCTTTCCATAAATCATTATTTATAGTTATATTCACCATTTTAAGATTTTCCTTCATTTCATTAGGGTTACTGGGACCAGGTATGGTTGAAACAACAGACGGGTGATTTAATCCAAATTGAAGAGATGCAGCTTTTAAGGGGACTTCATATTTGTCACAAACATTTTTTATTAAACGGGCTTTTTCTGTAACTTTTGTAGAACTTGGTTCATAAAAATAGGTTGATTCACTTTTAAAATCAGAAGCTAGAATTCCACTATTATAAGGGCCTCCCAAAATTATGCTTATATTTTTTTCTAAACATTTTGGCATAAAACTGTACATTGCTGAATGATCGAGTAGTGTATATCTTCCTGCTAATAAAAAACAATCAAAATCAGCATTATTAGCAAAATCTAAAAGCATTTGCCACTGATTCATTCCGCAACCAATAGCTTTTATTATTCCTTGAGATTTAAGATCAGCCAATGTTGGGTAGGATTCATCTAATGCTTGGCGATAATGATCATCTGGATCATGAATTAGTGCTATATCTATATGGTCCAAATTAAGTCTTTCTAGACTTTCTTCTAAAGATCTCAGTATTCCCTCTCTTGTATAATCGAATCTTATTTCTTGATTCTCAATAATTCGACCAACTTTACTTGAAATCACGAAACTATTTCTTTCTACTGAAGATAGAAACTTACCAAAATATATTTCACTAATACCTGCACCATAGTACGGAGCCGTATCAAAATAACGTATCCCTTCATTATAAGCAGCATGCAAGGTTTCTATTGCATTAGATTCTTTAGTACTTACTAATGGAGCTCCTCCCATACCTATATTGGTTACTTTAAGGTTTGAAAATCCTATTTGATTCATTTTCAAATTATTCATTACTTTGAACCTAATTTTTTACCATTTAATAATATTCCTATAATGGTGGATCTTACGAAATATTTATAAGTTACTAAACAAATTGCGGATGTCGAAATAATCGCTATCACAAATTTTAATTCTGCAAAAATAGTAATCTTTAACATAAAAAAAGTTATAAATGCTACTAAAGGTAAATGTATTAAATATACCCAGTAGGAAGAGTCAGAAATAAATCTAACAATTGGGTTCAAATTACTAAATTTCTGTTCTGCTAAACCAATAAATGAAAATGAAAGCAATACGGCCGAACTTATTTTTAAAATAACCCATGGGATCCAACGAACATCTTCTTTTGCAAAATTTGATACCTGAGTGTTCAAAATAAAAAAGATAATTGTAACTGTAAGACCCCCAATTAAATAATATTTCCAATTAGATTTAATAAAATCAAATAACAAATTATTTTTGTAAAGTCTGTAACCAAATAAAAAATATAATCCACTGGCTAATGGATTGGTGATTAATTCAGCTCCGCTAAATAGATTGAAAATAAAAAAAACGAAAATCATTAAAACTGGAAATCTCGAATCAAATATATACCTACCCAAAAAGGATTTAACTGTGTTAAATATATTAACAACAACGATTAGATTAATTTGTTTGAAAAATTTGTAAATTATTAATCCAAAAAATCTAATAAAAATAGAAAATAACACAAAAATAAATAAATGATATAAAAACCATAGATGGTGTGGTTGGCCTTCATTTGAGAAAAAGAAATTAATATTCCCAGTATAACCATACATAAATATCCAAGGTATAGTTAGACTCATTATCGGAAAAAAAATCATTGCAGGTAAAACTAAGCGTAAAAATCGGTTTTTCCACCAAATAATCAGTGATTTTCTAGTTATAACAAGATTTGCAAAGAAACCTGAAATAATAAAAAATATTGGCATTCTCCATATATGTATAAATTGAAAAATTATTGCAATTATATTTGAAGTAGTTTTGTCTGATGGCCAGAGTCCTTTAGGTAGCCCCTCAATATATGGTAGAGCAGCGTGTATTACGATACCTAAAAGCATGGCAATTCCTCTTACCGCATCTAGGCCATGGAATCTTTCAGTTTTACTAATCATAATTTACTTTATAAATTTAAACCTAATGCTAAAACATCCAGTTTAATTACACTGTAAGGATTTGATAGAAATAATATTCATCATTTATTTCTTTTCCACATTTAGGACAAAACATAATACTTCAATTATAGTGGATTTCTTTTAACGCGTGAGAAAATTTATTCTTGAAACACTCTACATTCCTCAGGGAACTTTCGAGCTCCATATTCTTGGAATGCGTATGATTCATTAAATGCACCAGTTTTCATAGAAAGCGATATCCCTTTATCCTCTAAATCATCCTTTAATTCAGAAGTAGAATAATTTTTGATTACTTTATCTGCTGCACACTTACAAGCTGTAGTGTTCCCAGCATCATTTGGATTGCCCTGAATATTCAAACACTTTTCAATGAAAATAGCTCTATAATCTTCTGTCCAAGCTTTATCTTCAGTACTTTCTCTAATGAAATAAAAGTAAGTTCCTATACCTATAATTGAAAGAGGAATAATCCAAAAAAGAGAAAAGCCTACCTTACCTTCATCTGTATTTGTATCATCAGAATCAAAGGTTTCTATTTCTTTTCCACATTCTGGACAGAGCTTAGAGTTGTCTGCAATAGTTTTTCCACATTCAAAGCAAAACATAATATTTCAATTATGAATCAATCAGACTAATTATTCAAATAGCTTCGAATTAGTACTGGTACCCCGTACAGGATTCGAACCTGTGACCTTATCCTTAAAAGTGGATATTTATTTTTTGTGTTTTCTGAAATCTATGGCTTGGCTGTTGCAGTTGGCGGAATTGGTGTTGGTTCAATAGTTAAAATATTCCATCTTGCTGTTGCAGTTGGCGGAATTGGTGTTGGTTCAATAGTTAAAATATTCCATCTTGCTGTTGCAGTTGGCGGAATTGGTGTTGGTTCAATAGTTAAAATATTCCATCTTGCTGTTGCAGTTGGCGGAATTGGTGTTGGTTCAATAGTTATTTTTTTGAATCTTGCTGTTGCAGTTGGCGGAATTGGTGTTGGTTCAATAGTTATTTTTTTGA
>Ga0257107_1000108_pt1 | contig 29453 bp, 27 predicted proteins | sample LP_taG_2_FD_190178 | JGI IMG/M metagenome (GOLD analysis project Ga0257107, IMG submission 190178) | Marine microbial communities from Northeast Subartic Pacific Ocean, Canada - LP_J_2011_P26_500m | ecosystem: Environmental > Aquatic > Marine > Oceanic | place: Canada: Northeast Subartic Pacific...
TCAGTTAAATTGGTGGGATCCAGCAAAACAAATGTTTGATTTCCAATTTACACACATGGCTGGAAATGGAATTCATGAGGATATTCAAGGATTTGAATTATCATTAAAGAAAAACTTCAATAATCACTTTGGATTCAATATTGCCTATAATATACAATGGGCAGTAAAAGGAGAAGCTGGAGTGGGAAGTCAATTTTGGATACCTGATTCAGCATTTGTTGCAGACGGAAGATTCTGGACAATGTATAGTACAAATGATGATGGATCTGAAACACCAAGACCACTGGCTCCGGTTTTCCTTGCTAGCCAATATGCCAGCAAAGCAAATACGTTTCTTGATTCTTTACGATCTCTAGGTATGGAAATAATTGATGCTGGAAATAGCGGTTTACATTATGTGCAATTTTGGGGTGGCACTGAAGAAGAGCCAAAACCGGACGCTGATATCAGAAATTATGGTAAGGCTCAATTGTTTATTTCAACTCCTGATAAATTTGGCCCTATGGGTTTACTTGGTAATATAACAGCAAACATTATATATCGCATGTCCACTGGAACTCCTTTTGAATACTCTCCAATTGGTGGCGCTTCCGAATGGCGAAATGGACCGCTTACTACTAGAACAGATATGTCTTTTGAAAAAGTAGTATTTCAGAAAAAGAATTCCAGAGCAACATTGTATATACAAATATCTAATTTATTTAACCAACATGATATTAGAGGAGATGGAAGTTTTAGTTCTATCTATGGACCTGGAGAGTTTATACGCTGGGGAATGGAAACGCCTCGACCAGATAATAAGCAGTATCAAGACTATGGTGATTTCTATGCAAATTCACGGTATCATGGGTCTCCAAGAGAAATTCAAGTGGGCATTAGAACATCATTTTAATTCTAGTTAGATCATTGAAAATCCTAAGAATAGATGCTCAGTTTTATAGTTACTTATTACTGATAATCTTATTGATACCATACAATAATCTTTTCTCTCAAGCTGATCCAGTTAGTGGGTTTACTCCAAGACTTTTAACTAGAGCAAAGCTATGGGAAACATTTAGAAATAATGGATTACAAGGTGGTGGAAATACTCCACGATATCAAAGCCACGACCAAACTGCATTAGAATATCCTGGAAATGCTGGTCGTGCTCAAGACTTTATGGCATATTGGCTAGATATTGAAGCAGTCCTATCTGAAGCTCCTAATATACTTGATGTTTCTAGAGTATGTAATCCTCAGAATGCCAGAGGTGTTGGTTTGTGGTTTCTTGGTATTGCAGATGGAGAAGACACATTAGTCTCTTATTCTGGCCCTCGAGATGTAACAAATGATGTAAGCGCAAAAAGATATCCTATTGCAAATGAAATTGAAGCTTCACTTGGTGATTCAACGGGGGATAATATTGAACGTTCAAATTATTCTCCTTATCATACAGATATTACTGGCAATGAGCCAATTGAAATTCATAATTACCGGTATGGAGATTATACCGCTGATGATAATTTCCCTGAAGAAATAATACTAGCACAGTGGGAAAATAAACTTGGACTTTTAGTAACAAGAAAAGCATATGCTTATAGCTATCAGAATTTTGATGATTTTATTATTCAAGAAATAATATTTGAAAATACAGGATCAAAAATATTAACAGATACATTTATATCATTTTTGAATAGTTTTAGTGTTTCAAGTGGAGGCCATCAATGGGCAAGGGGAAATGGAATGAGCTGGAGTGATTGGAGAGTAAATCGCGAATCAGCACAAGATGATTGGTTCTATTATACCCAAGCACCAAACTATATTGCAGATAACCCTGAAAGTACTGATGAGTACAATGATTTAGTTTTCTGTTATCAAAGAGATGATGATTGGATTGGAACTTCCTATGATGATACTGGACAACCATTTGCATCTAATTTTGCTCAATTATCAAACTACAATGAGTTTCAAGGACAAATAGAAGGTCAATTAATGGGATATCAATATATAGGCTTTGGACCTTTAGATGTAAATCCACCATATGTTAATGATCCTAACGAAAATTATGTTAGCCCAGGAACTTTAGATCAACCATATAATTTTAAATGGTGGAAAAACGGGGATTCTAATCAAGAAGATTATGAGGAACCAACTTATAGACGTCAAACAGATGCAGAAATGTACCGTATGATTATAGGAAGTTCTGATAATGATAATACGGAAAATCCAGATTCATCTATGCTAGTTACTCATTCACTAGCTTTTGGTCCATACTCTTTAAACCCTGGAGAAAAAGGAAAAATTGTAATTGCATTCGTCGCTGGATCTGGTGCAGACTGGAATAATGAAGATGAATTGACATGGTCTATGAAACCAGAATCAAAAGATCAGCTTAAAGATGGAGAACATTCAATTATAAAAAATTTCAAACAAGCACAATTTGCTTATGATATGGGTTTTGATTTACCAGACCCCCCCCCAGATGTTAAAATTAATTTCAAAAATAATTCTTTAGGACAAATGGTTATTTCATGGGATGATCAAGCAGATGATGCTTCGGACCCAGATTATGAAGGTTCTGAGGCCAATGATGTCGAAGGATATCGGGTGTATAGAGCTTGGCCGCCATCTTTTGATTGGCATTATGGCCCTTGGGCGCAAGTTGGTGATATAGTATTAAAAGATGAAAATTATTATGATTCAACTACTGGTAAATATACTTTTATAGATACAGAGTCTTATGCAGGATATAATTATTATTATAATGTAAGAACTTATGATTCAGGTCACGATAGTTGGGTTGATATGTTTGGTGTTGATCATGGGTCTATCCCATCATTAGAAAGCGGATATGTTTCCCCTGAACAAAAAAATATGATTGCAGTTACTCCATTTCAACCTTCTGCGCAGATTTATGATCAAATGAAAGGAACGATTCGGGTTGTACCTAATCCTTATCGTCTTGATTTCCGGGATCCACTTCACATGTATCCAGATGTCGCAGATCCATATAAAATTAGATTTATTAATTTACCAAAGCATTGTATGATACGTATATACTCCACTTCAGGAGACTTAGTATATGAGTCAGAGCATCAAAAAGAATCATCGGCAGAATCTGCATGGAGACAAAGTACAATAACATTTTCTGGAAGAATTGTCAGTGGTATTTATTTTTGGGTTGTTGAATCTCTTGATCCTCAAAGTTCTGGAACTATACAAAAAGGAACCTTAGCAGTGGTTAAATAATATTATGGGAAAACTTTCTAAAATAATATTCATTGTCTGTTTTTTAAGCGGAATTATTATTGGGCAGGATGAATTTAAAAGAGTGGGCAAATCAGGTTTTGGTTTTTTAAAAATTAGTCCTTCAGCTCGTGCTGCTGGTATGGGAGATGCTTTCACAGCAATTGCAAATGATGTCACAACTATTTTTTATAATCCAGCAGGATTAACAAACTTAAATCAATTTGTATTTAATTTTAATCACACAGATTGGATAGTTAATTCAAGTATAATTTCAGGAGCCATTGCTAAACCTTTGGGTCGTAATGGAACTCTTGGTTTTAGTATTGTAAAATTTGATACAGAAGACTTTGAAGAAACAACAGTGTTAGACCCAGAGGGAACTGGCAGAATGATTGATGCTGGGGATTTAGCTCTAGCCATTGCCTATGCTATTAAATTAACTGATAATTTATCATTTGGTTTCAAAGGTCAATACTTAGAAGAAAAGATTGATATTGATAAAGCCACAGCTATTACTGCTGATTTTTCTACATATTATAGAACTGGTTTTCGAGATTTAACATTAGCTATGATCATGAAGAATTTTGGTCCCGAAGCAAAATTTTTATCCGATAAATTTAAACTTCCTCTCTATTTTAATATTAATACAGCAATGAGCATTGTAGGATCAAAAGGGAGTCCATTCCAATGTATTGTTTCGGTGGAAAGCGCATTCGCAACTGATTATCGTGATAGATACCATCTAGGAACAGAAATATGGATAGCCGATATGATTGCTTTAAGGGGAGGATACAAATTTTACTATGATACAGAAGATTGGACAATAGGTGCCGGGTTAAAACTAGGATTAGGTAGTAGAGAAGTCATTATTGATGTATCTTATTCAAACTTTGTCGAATACTTTGATCCGCCATTCCGCTTCTCAATTGGTGGATCTTTCTAAACATACCCATTATATTAATGACTCTTATCCATAGGCGTAATTCAACAAAGTTTTATTTTTTTATATGTTCTATACTTCTATGTATTTCATGTAATAAAGATATTACTTATCTGGATGCTCAAGGACATAGAGGCGCAAGAGGTTTGTTCCCTGAAAATACAATCGAAGGTTTTAGGCGTACAATTGATTTAGGTATTTCAACGCTTGAATTAGATATACTAATTACAAAAGACCATGTCCCTATCGTTTACCATGATTTTTATATAAATCCCCATTTATGCTTAGATGCGAATGGTGATTCTGTTGATAGTAAAAATAGTTCTTTAATATATGATCATACTCTAAAAGAAATTAAAAAGTATGATTGTGGATCATTGAACCCAAATATTAATCGCTTTCCTGAGCCACCAAGAATAAATATCCCTGGTGAAAAGATACCTACATTATATGAAGTTTTCGATTTAATTACTGAGTATCCGAATAGAAATATATGGCTAAATATTGAAATAAAATTCAATCCTGAAAAAGAATTAACTGCACCAATTAATATATTTGTTAATGAAGTAATCAAAGTTGTTAAAACTTATAATTCTACAAATGTTGTAAACATACAATCTTTTGATTGGAAGATATTAGAAATAGTTAAATCAATTGATTCAACTATTTTGACTGCTGGGCTTCTAGATTACTCTACCGTCAAATCATTAAATGACTCTATCCCTTCCCCATGGTTAAATGGAATACATTTTGAGAATACTGGTGGAACAAGTCTTTCAATTTTAAATGAGGCTAAAAGATATATTGATATTTTCTCTCCTAATTGGAAATTAATTATGCCAAACAATGCAATATACTTAGGTAATAGCGTGACGGAACTTCAAAATAACGGTTATACTATTATTCCTTGGACAATTAATAGAACAGATATTATGCTACAATTAATTGAGGAAACAGTCGATGGAATTATTACTGATTATCCTGATAGTCTATTATTGCTAATGAATAAAATGAATATTCATTTAAAGAATAATTGATGAAGTATGTATTGAGAATAACGTCTATTATAATAACTTTTATTCTATCTTTCTTATTATTAACAATCACATTTGTTGATGATACATTGCTAGAAGAAAGTTCCTATTTTAAAACTGCGGAAGAAATAATTGACAGTCTTAACGCAAATATTCAAATAAATAATGCAAAATATTTTAAAGTTGGTTGGGCAAAAACAAATATTACTCCTTTATACGCATTGCCACTTGCAGGTTACGGCGCACGGAATGGTGTATATGTATCTGAAGTGCTAGATTCAGTCTGGGTGAGGGGTTTTGTTTTTGATGATGGATATAAAAAATATGCAGTTATTACTTTAGACGCATTAATTGTTCCACCTGCAGTAACGAAAAAACTTCAATTATTGCTTCCTGAAATAGGATATGAATTATCGCGAATATATATGAGTGCAACTCATACTCATTGCTCTATTGGAGGTTGGGGTGATAGCTGGATTGGAAATCAATTTGCTGGAGAATTCAATGAGCAAATAGTTAATGACCTCGCAAATGCAATAATTCTAACTATCAAAAATTCAGAGAAAGAATTATCTCATGCTAAAATTGGATTTGGTAGCTATCATGCAGGTAAATTTGTTCGAAATAGGCTAGTAGGAAATAAAGGTACTACTGATCCATGGTTTAGGTTAATTAAAATACAAAAAGAGGATGGTTCTATCGGGCTAATAACATCATTTGCAGCACATGCTACAGTGTTTTCTCATAGACAAATGAAATACTCTAGAGATTACCCCGGAGCACTTGTTGATTCATTAGAGAAAATAAATAATATTAAGATTGCTGCTTTTTGCGCTGGAGCAGTAGGTAGTCATTCTCCAAATATTAACGGATCTGATAACTATGAAAAAATATCTAACCTATCCTCGGAATTATTCTCTTTAGCAAATGAAAATATTAATAGTATTCAAATAAGAAGTGTAAAAAGTATGGGTTCATTATTATTTGATATTCCATTGCGAGAAGCTCATTTACGAATTTCAACAAAATTACGTATACGCCCATGGGTCTTTAATAAATTAACTGAACAATCAAAAGTCTATTTATCTTTATTAAAAATTGGGGATATAATTCTAGTAGGCGCACCGTGTGATTTTTCTGGAGAGCTAGTTAACAATATTGAGTTCAATGCAAAACAAAATAACCATGATATCATGGTTACAAGCTTTAATGGAGGATATATAGGATATATCACAAATGATAAGTGGTATAATTTAAAAGAATACGAAACATTTACTATGAACTGGTTTGGTCCTTATAATGGAAGTTATTTTATTTATTTAATAAATAATCTGATGGAAATATTTATATAATGATAAAACGCCTATTTTTTTTAATAATTGTATTAAATAATATTTTTGCACAAGCGGATATGACAGAAGGATATAGACCACGTAATCTTACAAGAGGAAAAATGTGGTCAAGCTATAGGAATAATGGATTAGATGGGGGCGGTAATCGCTCTAAGTCAGATAGCCATTCTCAAGAAAGTTTAACCTACCCTGGAAATATGTCTCGTGTCGCTCTTGACTTCATTGAATATTTTATTGATGTAAGCGCTTATCTTGCGGGAGAACCAAATGTAATAGAAATTCCTCGTGTAACAATACCTCAAAGTTCAAAAGGACAAGGAGTATGGATTCTAGCGATAGATGAACAAGGAGATACTTTGGTGTCTCACTCTGGACCAAGAGATGTTTCATATGATATACAGCCTGCACCATACAATATAAATAATTCAGCAGAATCAGTATTAGGGGACTCTACTTATCATAATCTTGAGAGAAGTAATTATTCCATCTATCATAATACAATAAAGGGAAATGAGCCAGTAGAAATACATAATTACCGATATCATAATTATACGGAACATAATAATTCACCAGAAGAAATAATTATTAGTCAATGGGAAACTAAAACAGGTATTCGTGTAACTAGGAAAGCGTACGCATGGAGTTATCCTGATTTTGATGATTTTATTATTCAAGAATTAACCTTTGAAAACATAGGATCAAAAACATTAGACCCAGCATATCTTTCATTAATAAATACATTTAGTTTGAATGCAATGGCGCACGGATGGGCAGATAAATATGGGATGAATTGGAGTGACTGGCGTCATAATAATAAACAAACACAAGACGATATTTTTTTCTACACTAAAGCAGACACCTTTATGGCAGATGAACCTATTAATACTGATTTATATACAGATGATATCATGTTTTATCAGCGCGATGATGATTGGATTGGTACTAATTGGAATGATATTGGACAACCATACAAGTATGAGGCAGCAAGTACACATGCAGATGAAATGCAGGGGCAAGCTGAAAATCAGTTGTTAGCATATCAGTATATAGGAATGGGAATCATAGATTTTATGCCAGAAGGATCTGATTTCATACAACCTACAAGTACGGACCAACCAATATATTCTAAATGGTGGCGAGGCGGAAATAATAGACAATTTGATTATGAAGATCCAAATAGTGGGATGCATACAGATGAAGAGATGTTTAAAATGATAATTGGTAATAATGAAGATGAAATCAAAAAATCTCCTCAAGAACCTTCTTTAGGAACACACGCACTTGTATTTGGGCCATATCGTTTTGAACCTGGTCAAAAAACAAAATTAGTTATCGCATTTGTTGGTGGTTCAGCTGCGGATTGGTTAGATGAAGATGAGATTTCATGGTCATTAAAAGAAAATGCACCAGAAGAACTTAAGTTAGGTGAAAAATCGTTATTTAGAAATTTTGATCGAGCCAAGTTCGCCTATAGAAATAATTATAATATTCCTGATCCCCCTCCAGATGTAAAGATTTCATTCTCCAATACCCACTTAGGGCAGATTAAAATAAGTTGGAGCAATGAAGTTGAAAATGCTATGGATCCTGACTATGAAAATGCAGAAGCACTTGATGTTCGTGGATATAGAATTTATAGATCATGGCCACCATCTCATTATTGGCACTATGGGCCCTGGGAATTCCTTTATGATATCCCAATCGGATCCCCAAAATATTATAATGCTGATACTAAAGAATATTCTTTTATAGACTCAACTTCTTACTCAGGTTATAATTATTATTATAGTGTGCATACATATGATTCTGGGCATGATCATTGGTTTGATATTAATGGAAATGATATTGGACCTATTCCTTCTCTTGAAAGTGGAATGACTTCTGTAGAACAAAAGAACCCCATTGCGGTTACTCCATTTCAAGCTTCATCTTCATCTTTTGATAATATGAGTATTCCAATACGAGTTGTTCCAAATCCGTATCGGTTAGATTTCAATGATGTATTACATATGTACCCTGATGCTGCAGACCCACATAAATTACGTTTCATAAATCTTCCTAAAACATGCATTATTCGAATATATAGTATTAATGGAGATCTTGTTTTCGAAAGAAAACATATAAATGAAAATTCTGCAGAAGAATCTTGGCGTCAAGAAACTATTTCATTATCTGGCAGAGTAGTTAGTGGGATTTATTTTTGGGTTGTTGAATCTCTTGATGCTTCAAGTGTTGGAGAGATTCAAAAAGGAACATTGGCAATAATTAAATAATTAATGATCGTTTAAGTTTTACAATTTATTTTTAGTCTCTTAATCAATTATTTTTTTGCTAATCAATAAATACCAAGAAACATTTAAATAAACGACAATTTTCTGTGTGGTTGCTACAATTGGAGACCACATTCCCAAAAAACCTTGCCCAATATGTATACATACTGCAAAGAGTAAAACAAATGATAAATAAAACATACAATCATAAGAATGATTAATTATTTTTGATATAATTATTAGAATTAATACTGTAGATAGGGATAATATCCATATCCAAACTGCTATCATATGTTCATCAGATAAAATATCATCAGGGGTAAAACCAACACCAATAATACCTATTCCAGAAATAATTCCAAAAATTGTAATAAAAAAAATAAATTTATCAGTAAGCAATAATCTTTTTCCCATGCTTAGATATATTATAATTATGCTTATACCAAAAAAAATCAGTGAAGTATTAAATATTGTGCTTGAAAAAGTATTTGAAATACCAGAATAGGATACTGTTCTTCCTAGATCACTCATAACATTATGCCAAAACGTGTAACCTTCTGCTGACTTATTCCACGACGTTCCTCCACTGTAATTAAACATTGCAATCGTTGAAAATATTAGAAATTGTGAGCAACCAACTCCTCCAATTATTCCACCGATCTTTTTCCAGTTTTTCATAAGATTATTAATCTTCCAGAATTTTACTTAAAGACATATGGATTATGGGACCTGCTTCAGGACCAAGAGAATTAATTTCACCATATGGAGATTTATGATGATTATATAAATAGGGAGGTACTTCATCCCACTCACTCTTTGGAATGATATAACCTATTTCATCATTTGCTAATCCAAAAACAAATTTATAATCACCCTTCATCATTGATCTCAACGGTGGAATCTCAACAGGATCTATATTATAATCTTGACCTAAAGGTGATACGACGCCTCCGTTAATAATTTCTGGGTAAATTTCTCCAGGTATTGTTATGATTGATATTGGACCAATTTGTATAGATGCTATTTCTGTTTTCACATTCAACCATCCAACTGTACCATGGTCAATTACACCTAAAATAAAACCAAGTAAAAAATTTTTATTATCAAGCGGTATTGTGATTGTTTTTGCGCGTAAAGTAATTTTGGAATTTGATATTTCTACTGCATCTTTTGAACGAATTGCCTTAAGCGCTAATAAACCAAGCTGTTGCCCTTGTGCCTGCGTTTTTTCAAATGTTGCGCCATCAAGCATTGTTCCATTAAATGGATCAGCAATAGGGTGACTTGGATTAGTCGTCATTAACCCGCCAACTGCTCCATTAACAAATACGGAGATACCTCCAATTCCTTTTGCCAAAGTTGTATCCTTATTAAAAACTCCATTTTCAATAGAAGCCCTAAAATAATGTGGAAAATCTGATGATATTAATAGATTTTTACTCCATAGGGTCTCAGGATGATTACTCCAACTTATTAATGAACCCAAAGTTTCTTCTGAATTTCTATCGATTGCTTGTATAATTCTAATACCTGGATCTAATGCTTGAGGGTCTCGGGAATCAACAACAAACGGTATTGCACCTTTTAAATCTTGACCTATTCTAAGTTTTGCTGGAGTAAGGCTCTTTACTGCAGTAGCAATGGCTGCAATTGTTTGCTTTTTAACATACTGCATATATTTTTTATCTACGCCACTTTTAAAGTAACTAGGGCCCCAAATTCCAATTAGGTCCGGCGCTTGATGTACATGAGTACTAGAAATTATAGTATAATCACATCCGATATTCTTTTTTACTTCTTTTCTTATATCTACAGCATCATCATATATAAAACCAACTGCATCAATACTTACAATAGCAATCTTGGTTTCTCCATCATCTATTACCATCACTCTAGACCAAAGATCATCATTAACCCCTTGTGCAGGGCGACTATTATGAAATCCTCCTATCCAAATAGGATCAAACTTATTATTCCCATTAACGTCATTATAAAAGTCGCCTTTATCAGGTTCATATCTTGCATTGCCATTTAAATCATTCCATGTATCAGTAATTTCAGGAGTTATAGGCATCTTTGCAAAACCAACAGATATTGAACCAATCTGTCCAGTATTTTTTAAATAAATATCAATGTCAAAATCGGGATGGCGATCTCTAAGATTATATTTAACACGAACTGCAAGTATTACTATTAAGAAAATAAACACTAAGAATAAATATTTTATAATCTTCATACTATATTCTATCTTTATGCCGTTTCATCATTTCTTTCCAATTGGTAAATAGAATACCTTTAATTTTTAAAAAATTAATAACATCTGGATCAGAAAACATTTTTGCTTCCCAGACTCTTTGTTGCCAAGAATTGGTAATTTTCTTTAGGCCATTGCTTTCAATAGATGGATGAAAATATATCTCCGTAATACCCGATTCAAGATTTCTAATCAAATTATAAAAGCTCTCCTTTTTCTCATTATAGCTATTAGCGTTCGGTACTGGGACCATGTTATCAATCTTTGGCAACATATACTTTGAAGCACTTGCTACTAATTGATCTGTAATAGGATAACCTTGTTTCTTGAATTTTTTAACTAACTCAGGTGTGAATTCAATAACATTAGCTGGAATACCATACTCCATTGCTATATTAAAGAATAATTCTGCATACTCTACTTTACTATACAGTGTTCCCATATGCGTATCGATATGTCCCGGCTCAATGCCTAATTGTCTTGCACGATTTATTTGAGCTCTTATCTCTTTTTCAATATCATTTACAGATACACGAGATACAACATCCTCTACTCTTCTCCATAAATATCCCTCTGAATCCGTTACGTTAGAATTCATTAATTCATTTGAAATAGGTCCCCATCGATACAATTTCCATTCACTTGTCAATGTTAAATGTAGTCCAATATCTTGATCGGGATTATTTTTATACCAATCCGCAATATCATTAAACCACGGACATGGAACCATTGCTGAAGCAGATTGTATTTGATTATTTAATAAATATGGAATTACAGCTTCATTTGCTTCAGAACACATACCAATGTCATCTGCATGGAGTATAATAACCTTACTCTTTTCAGGATAACCTAATTTTTCGGCCCAATTATTCCCTTTTAATTTAATTGGCTGTGATAGCTTAGTATGATTGTTGTTATTTGTTTCGCATGCCAAATAAACAAAAGAAATAGTTAGTAATATCAAAAAGATTTTCATTGTATTCTAATCCCTTAAATATTGATTAAAGAACTTATCCATATAATGTTGAGTATAATTGTTTACAAGCCGAACAGCATCCATCGTATGTGGCCATCCTTTCAAAATATGATAGTCATGGTATACATTAACCTTTTTCAATGATTGATCTAACTTGTTTGTTTGATTTAATGGTACAAGTTCATCTAGTGTTCCAATAAAGGTCATCGTTGGAGGATCATCTTTAGTGACATAATATATTGGAGATGCAATAAGATATTTGTCAGGTTGACTTTTATAATCGGCACCTATAAAAAAACGCGGTTCTTTTCTATTTATAGCATAATCTGTCGTTAAATCTGTTGGTCCATAAAAATTTACTACTGCATCTACTTTATGAGATGCAGGCCCACTATCACAATCTTCTATTCCAAAAGAGTTACCCATCGTATAAGCTGCCATTAACGCAAGATGTGCACCGGAAGATCCTCCAACAATTGCAACATTATTTGAGTCAATTCCATATTCAACTGCATTATTTTTTAACCATTTAATTCCACAAATTATATCTTCCACCGCTGCAGGAAATTTTGCTTCTTGAGAAAATCGGTATGATAATGATGCAGTGACAAATCCTTTTTCTGCATATGATAATAAATAAATAAGGTAATCTTTTTTATTTCCTTTTGTCCAACTACCACCATGTACAAAAATAATTAAGGGTGTTGGATTATCAATATCCTTCTCACGATATATATCAAGGAAAAGAGATCTCTGTTCAGTTTTTTTAAACTCCAAATCATTGAATACTTCAATGTTCTGAGGTGTTTCTGGTTTAGTATCAACCATATCAATCCAACCAAGCATTGCGGACCATTTTAAAAATGTATTATTTAAGTATCCACGTGGTGGCTTCATGTCATTCTGTTCTGCTTTCATTATAGAAAGAGAAATAATAAAAATAATTAATATGTATTTCACTTTAGTTTAATGGAATTGTGATACGAATTGTAAGAGGGCTATCTATACTTACATATTTATTGTTTATCCTATCTCTATAGGTCAATGCAAACCCTCTTCCTACTGCCGTACCTAACCCGGCACCAAATATAACATCACTCAAATAGTGTTTATTATCATGAATTCTACTTGCTGCAACTAAGGCGGCTAAGCAATAAGCGGCAATACCAACTTCTTTTCCATAAAGTTCATTAGCAATTGTAGCGACTGTAAAACTATGAGAGGCATGACCAGAAGGAAATGATTTACAACAACCACCATTTGGCCTAACTCGTCCAAATGATCTTTTCATCAATTCAGTAATTACTCCATTTGTAATCATAGCCAATGTGGAAAATTCAAGTTTTTCTGAAAGATAATTATATCGGATAGAAGATATGGAAGTACCTAGAATTGATGACCATAGTATCCAATGCGCCCAATAACCACCATACATATCACCAAAGTGAGATACTTTTTCAGGTAATAGACCATTATCCTGTGCATATACTTTTATTTTTTGATCTATTTTTGTTGAAGCAAATGCTGCTAAAGCAGCAGATCCTAAAATAAATTGGTTTGAATTATTTGATAATATTCTTCCACTCGATTCAGAAAAATAATCTTTTAACTCATTATTGCTCTGAGCATCTAATATAGATGATATAATCAGTATATAAATATATATGTACTTATTTTTTATCTTCAAAATATTAAATATATAATAACGATCAACACCATTGCGGAAATCGCAAATGGTCTTAGGTTAATATCTTTCCCAGAATTTTTATCATTTAGAATAACTTCGGATTTGGGCAATTTATATACCCAATAAGTGATTGATAAAAAATAAATAATAAATAAGGATTTAGCTATATGCAAATCGATACTTAGTAAAATTTCTCTCATAAGTTGACCAGGTATACGAAAAAGATTAGATATGGTATCTGCAATGGATACGGATACAGATAAAATAATTGTTAATATATCAATCATATCTATATACCATCCCTCTTAATTTTTCCTCTGGTTCTTGTTTCGTATATAAACTCACGATTACTGTAAGCATCATGGAAAGGATGAATGACCACAGAGCCACATATAAAAAAGGTTCAGAAACTTGGAATAAAGGTATTGTAGCATTACTATGAACCCACATCAAAAGGGCAGAAAAAGAAACACCTCCGATTAACCCTACTAAGGCGCCTGTTCCAGTAGCTCGTTTCCATAAAACTCCTAAAATTATTATAGCAAGACTTGGGCCCTGGAAAAATGATAATAATGTTTGCGCTAGATCATACAGGCTTTCAAAACCAGTTGCAAATTGCGCAACATAAATAGCTACTAATATAAAAATAATTGTAAAAACTCTTCCTACAACTAAGTAATGGGCATCATCTCCTTTAGGGCGAAAATATTTTTTATAAATATCTGTTGTCCAGACTGTTGCTGCAGAATTTAAAAATGAGTCAACACTAGACATCAATCCAGCAAGAAATGCGGCAAAGAAAATACCTATTAATCCCGTAGGCATAATTTCTTTGATTAATGTTGCCATTGCTTTATCTGCATCTGCTATATTAGGATTGTAAGCTAATGCAATGATTCCAGGAACAACCATAGCAAATGGAATTAAAATTTTTAATAATGCTCCAAAAATATAAGAAGCTTTTGCATCAGCCATTGATCTTGCGCCTAATGCACGCTGAACTATTGATTGATTTCCAATCCAATATGCATTTGCTAGAACGAAACCTAAACCAAAAAGGATACCGGACCATGGGTGAGGTGTTTTTGTATCAACAGGTAATACAAGAGAAAAATGATCTTTTGTCCGTTCTCCCATAGAGGTTATGATATTTACAAACTCACTTACACCACCGAGCTTAATAATCCCAAAAAACAGTACAAAAAGTGAACCTCCTAACATCACAACGCATTGAATTACATCTGTATACACAACGGCTCGAAGTCCACCTAAAAAAGTATAAACTCCTATCACAATTCCCATAATTAGAATTGAATAAAATATATCCCAGTCCGGTTCCCGTGCGCGGTTCATATTCATTTCTCCCCAAGAAGAACTAATTTCATTTTCTGTAAAGGAGACAAATGGAATACCGGAAAATAAATTTCTGTTATTTGATTCAGCTGATAAGTTTTTATCAATAAAAACGATAATTGGATTTCGATCTTTAGATAATTGAATGCCTTTGTCTATAGAACTAGCATAAATAAAATCATATTTTTTTGTATCTGTAGAATGAGCAACTTTTTCAACAACTGCTTTATCATCACTTAAAATTAATACTTTTGGGTTAAGATCTAATAAAACGTTTAGCATTACTGCAGAAGCATATAATATGATTCCTAAATTAATTGGCATATAGATTCCCCATATCAACGCAGAAGTAGTTTGTACAGATGAATTATATCTTGCACCTAGCCATTCAGGAATTGTAGAAACTTTCTTTTTCCAAAACATAGGTATAAATAAAAAGGCAGCTATAATCATAACAGGAACACTACCTAACCAATCATAATTCCCAAGTACTATACCATATAAGTAAGCTGATCCTGCAATTCCTACCATATCAATAGCACCAATATCAGAAACAACTAATGACATGCCTATTGCCCACCAAGGTAAAGATCGTCCTGCTAGGAAATAATCTTTTCCAGACTTTATCTTTCTACCTATATAAGCACCAAAAACTACTGTGCCAACTAAGTAAATAATAATTATCGTATAATCTATTGGACCAAGTACCATTATGATAGCATTCTATTACTAGGAATAATAATTTAATTATCTATAACCAGAATAAAACTATAAAAAAGGGTGTAATGATGAAAGCATTGCTATGTAAAGATTTTGGTCCTGTTGAGAATCTTGTTTGGGAAGATATACCAGATCCAACTCCAAAGGATGGAGAGGTTGTTGTTGATATCAAAGTAGCAGCACTTAATTTCCCAGATAATTTGATTGTACAGGGTCTATATCAATTTAAACCAAACTTTCCATTCTCTCCAGGATCTGAAGGAGCTGGAGTCATTAGTGCTATTGGAAAAAATGTACATAATTTTCAAATTGGGGAAAAAGTGTCATTTATGTGCGGATGGGGAGCTTTTGCTGAAAAACTAGCAATTAATCATAAGCAACTAATAAAAATGACTGAAGGCATGACTTTTGAATTAGCATCTGCCACGCAAATTGCATATGGAACCAGTTATCATGCTTTAATCCAAAGAGGCCGATTAAATCAAGATCATGAAATTCTAATATTAGGATGTTCTGGAGGGGTTGGGTTGGCAGCTTTAGATATTGCGAAAGCACATAATGTCCGAGTCGTTGCTGGTGTATCTACAGAAGAAAAGGCTGATTTGTGTAAACAGTATGGTGCAGATGAAGTTGTAGTATATGGATCAGATAAATTAGATAAAGAGAGTCAAAAAGATTTATCAAATAAATTAAAAGAAAAAAGTAAAAAAGGCGCTTTCGATATTATCTATGATACAGTTGGAGACTGCTATACTGAACCTGCATTGCGTTCAATAAACTGGAAAGGTAGATATTTAGTTATTGGCTTTGCTGCAGGAGAAATACCAAAAATTCCTTTAAATCTAGCTTTACTTAAAGGATGTGAAATCGTTGGTGTTTTCTGGGGGGCATTTACTGGACATGAACCAAAACAAAATATGAACAACATAATTGAAATTGGTAAAATGATATCATCCAAAAAACTAAATCCATTTATCTCAAAAAAGCTTCCGATGAAATCTGCAACAGATGCTATTAAGATGATTGGGGAAAGAAAGGTGCTAGGAAAAGTTATTCTAATTAATGAATAGAACTATCTATATATACAAACCCATATATATTGAATCATCATCTTGTTCTAATTTATCCATGCCATATTTTCTATAAAAATTAAATGCACGTTCGTTTGTAATACTGAGCTCTAAATGAACACCTTTAATATTGTTTTTTTTCAAATGAGAAATATAACGATCCATCATCAACTTTCCCTGACCCTGTCCTTGGGCTCTCGGTAATAAATCAATATGTAAATGAGCAGGATAATCTTTAAATAATTTTTTACTCATTGGCTGAAATAAAATATTGACCGTTTTTTCTGTTCTATTCCATTTTGATGGCTCACCGCTTGGCTGATTATAATTATTGCGTACAGTTGGAAACCAATCTTTATACATCCAATCATAAAATGCATTTGAATTCATCGTACCCATTATATAACCACATAGGCCATTTTCATCATTAAGAATAAATACAGATTGCGGCTCATATTCCATATATGGGCCAGCATATATGTGACCAAGTACTAAAGAGTCAGTAAATAGATGGGTCGCATCTTTACCAGATTCTCCTGTCTGAAGACAGATATTATATACATGATCCTTATCTGCAGAATTATAAGACCGAATATTAAAATCAGACATGCTCCATAATTTTCTATTCGATTTCTAGTAATTCAATTTCAAAAAGTAATGTACTATTTGGTGGAATGCTTGCGCCATTACCTCTAGCTCCATAACCTAATTTTGAAGGAACGGTTAATTCCCATTTTGCTCCAACTTGCATTAACAATAATGCTTCCGTCCAAGCTTTGATTACGCCCGTTACTTGAAAAGATATAGGTTGACCACGATCAAATGAACTATCAAAGACTGAACCATCAGTCAATGTGCCTTTATAGTGAACTTTTACTTTATCAGTTTGTAAAGGACTTGGCCCATCGCCAGGTCTAATCACTTTATATTGTAATCCACTAGGTGAGGTAACCATGCCTTCTTTTTTGGAGCTTTCAGTTAAATACAATTCTTCAGCAGCTGCGGCTTCCTGGGCTTTCCGCTGAGCAATCTCACGTTGTTTTTGCTGAAATTCCTGACGAAACTTTACAAGGGTTAATTGCACTTCTTCTTCAGTTAATTTTATTTCTTTTTCATTAAACGCATCATCTAATCCTTTTGCTAAAACACTAGGATCAATATCCATTTCCTGATAACGAAAAGATTTACCAATATCTAGGCCTACACTATAACTAACTGTATCCATATAATCATTTAATTCGACTTGCGCCATCTGTTGTTCATTATTTGAACAAGATATAGAAATTATCAATATTGAAATAATTATTGCACTTAAATGTTTCATTTATTCATCCTTTTTTGATTCATTTTTTTCATCGGGTTTAATACGATATTTTAATACTGTCCAGACAACCAAAAAGTTGAGAACAGAAGTTAATAAAAAGGCTAATATTGCACGGATATCTAAATATCCACCACCAGTTTCAGCAAACAAAAAATATGCACCAATATTTGCAACACCAAACATCAACCATGATAAAACACTTACTCCACCCGGATTATGTGTTTTCCATAATTGAACTAATTGTATTAATGCGGCACCTGGTAGTACAAGGGCAGGCATCCATGTTAATAATTCAATCATTAATCTTCTCCATAATTAACTATAGCACTAAATGTAAGATAAATCTTGAGAAATACTTATTTAATTTCTAGAAAGCTTTACTGCAGTTCCATATGCTAATAATTCCGCAGAACCCTGTAAAACCATCGATGTTTGGAAACGGACACTCACTACTGCATCCGCATTTAAATCTTTTGCGCCATCTAACATTCTTTGTAAGGCTTGCTCCCTTGCTTGTGCCATCATTCTAGTATATTCTGGAATTTCACCTCCTACAATACTTCGTAAAACAGCAGTAATCTCTTTACCCAAATGCCTTGCTCGAATGGTGTTTCCCCTCACCATACCTAATGATTCACTAATACTATAGCCAGAAACAGTTTCAGTTGTTACAAATTTCATTCTTCAATATCTTTAAAATCATCTTTTTCCCGTTCTTCTTGAATAATGCTGTATAGTAATACAAATACTCCAAGCACTACGGACATAAGCGCTAATCCAAGTAATGGGTTATTAAAAATGAGTGCAATAATTTTTCCTATAAATACTAAAATAAATACTACTGCACCTCCAAGAATTAAATAAATACCGGTTTGTTTCATACCAACACCTCTATAAATAATAATATTTCACTAAAATAGTGCATTTCAACTATTCAGAAGATAAACTATTGCTTAATTAAATCATTTGAAAATATTTAATCATGATAGAAACTGATTTTTCAATACGAACATTTCGTGGGGGATATGATAATAATTTTTCGTATTTAGTTTCCTGTATGCAAACTGGAATACAATTTTTGATTGATGCAGCTATCTCACTTGATGAAATTAAACCATATATTAATCAGCACCTTGGGGCACTCCTTATAACACACACTCACGGTGATCATATAGCGTATTTAGATGAGATTCTAGATGAATATCCAAATGCAAAATATATTGGATACAAAAATTTAGTTCATAAAAGTACAAAATATGCATTTTCTCCTGTAAACGATCAAGATAGGGTCCTCTTAGGAAAAATAAATATTGATATAATATATACACCTGGGCATTTCCCTGATTCTCTATGTTATTTGATGGAAAATATCATTTTTACTGGAGATACATTATTTGTGGGTAGAACAGGTAGAACAATAAGTGCTAATGCAAGTACCAAAGAGTTATACTATAGTATATACGATAAGATTTTATCATTACCTGGTAATACACTAATTTACCCAGGTCATGATTATGGGGAAAACCCTACAATAAGCTTAAAAGATAACATAAAAATAAGTCCTTTACTTCAAGCAAAAAGTGAAAGGGATTTTATTGAGCGAATGGCAAATTATGAAGCTATTCGTTAACAAAATAAAAGGAGAAACTAATATGAAAAAATATCTTAGTGGATTCATAACAGGTACTATTGCAACTGTATGCATTTTTATATTTATGGGCGCAAGTCAAATAGATGATGATTCTTTAAAAGTAATGCTTGGTCGTATTGATGCCTACTTAAGTGGCGATACAAGCATTGGTCCAAGTGGAAGATATCAATTACAGAGTTTTAGTATTGATCGTACGCATTGGCATTATCTTCTAGATACAACTACTGGAGAATTATATCGTATGGAACCAAGTCGTACACCTGCAAATGCTCGCTGGGTGCTAAGTGCAAAACCAAACTTTAAAAAATAATGATGGGCATATATAAAAGAATCCTAAATGGAATTGTCTCTATACTATTTCTTGCTCTGATCACTTGTCAGGATAATTCAGAATGTTCCGATTGCGGTGGAAATCTTCTTGATGGATATTTATTCAAGAAAGTAACTCAAGAAGATTTGTCAGATATTGGGAATATTGATGGAGTCAATATTGGTATTTGTATACGTTATCAATTAAGTGGTTTAACAGAGGGAGATTTTGACCTTGAAACGATAGAAATAGTTGATGACTGTTGTTGCGATTAATTGGATATGATTCTTAATTATTATCAAGAATCAGATAACATAAATACTGCAATTATTGGACTTCACGGATGGACAGGTAATGAACATTCTATGGTCCCGGTTGCTAAATCAATGAAGGTCCCAAATGCAAAATGGTATATCCCAAGGGCCCCATACAATGCAAGTAGTGGTAAAGGATATACATGGTTTAGTGGAACACCAGAAAATGGCTGGAAAACAAAAAAAACATTCAATTTAATGGATAAGCTATTTGATAAAATTATTGATGACGGATTCTTGCCAAATAAAATCATTTTACTTGGATTTTCAATGGGAGCAAGTGTTTCATTGTTCTATGGATTAAGATTAGATTTTTCACTTAAAGGAATAATCCCTATAGCTGCAATGATACGAGATACAGAAGAACTATTAAATACTTCTTCAATTGAAAGCAAACAAACACCAATTTTAATGATTCATGGCAAAAAAGATTCCGTTGTTGACTATCATAAAAGTATCAACCTTAACAATATATTAAAAAATAATGGATTTACATCTCACCTGCAAATTGTTGAAAGCGGTCATATAATTAATATTCCTGCTTCCAAACTAGTGAACGAATTTATAAAGTCTGGAAGCATAGCGAATGTGCAATTTGAATTATAAAGGATTGGAAAATGAAAGATATAGAAATACATCCCTTTCTAGATAAGGAAAAACAAGCAAGAGCAAAAACATATGAAAATGAAAAAAGGAAAATCGGTATTGTTGGTTCATTATCATCACTCATATTTATTTTAATATTTTATTTCAGCGGACTTAGTAATTACTTAGCAAATATTGATCTGACATTTATATATGTATTTCTCATTTATGTAAGCATATTTCTTGTACTATCAACTATAATTGGGCTGCCTCTAGGGTATTATTCAAGTTATGTTCATGAACATAAATGGGGCTTTTCAAATTATACTAACAAGACATGGCTCCTTGATCAATTAAAATCATTTACAGTTAGTTTAATGTTATTACCTATCTTACTGGGACTTTTTTTCTGGGTATTATGGAAATTTCCTGACACCTGGTGGCTTGTTGCAGCTACGGTTACTACACTTGTTTCTATTGTATTTGTAACATTATTCCCTGTAGTTATTCTTCCAATATTTAATAAATATGATCCGATAGAAGATGAAAAGCTAACTAATCAATTATCCGATATACTACATAAAGCTGGTTTAAAACCCAGTGGTTTTTTCCGACAAGATATGAGTCGACAAACAAAAAAAGAAAATGCTTTCCTTGCGGGAATGGGTAAAACCAGAAGAGTTGTTATCGCTGATAACTTATTAGAAAATATGAGTTTATCAGAAATTAAATCTGTTATTGCGCACGAAGTTGGTCATTATCATTTCTCACATTTACCAAAAAACATCCTAATAGGAACAATTCAGCAACTAATAATATTTTATCTACTAAATATAATAATGAAAATACTGTATCCGGAGTTCCTTACATCGAATACAAATAATCTGTCTCTATTCCCAATGTTTAGTCTAATTATGAGTCTATTGTCCAGTCTACTTTTTGGTCCATTGAATAATATGATATCTCGTTACTTTGAAAGACAAGCAGATAGAACATCGTTAGAGTTATATCCTGATAAAGATTCATTTCAAAAAGCAATGGCTGGTTTAGCAAATAGAAACCTTTCAAATGCGTATCCAGAATGGTGGGTAAAATTATTATACTACTCACATCCTCCAATTGGAGAACGTCTTTCTTTTGCAGAAAACTATAAGTTGTAAGAACTAAATAGGCCGAATATTGATTGCCTTATCTCCTTTGTGATCATAATCGATATCAAAGGCAACGTGCTGGCCTTCACGCAATCCAAATTTTTGCAGCTTTGGGCCTATTCCAGAAATGTGAACAAAATAATCATCTCCATCTTCCCCGATAATAAATCCAAATCCGCGGTCTCGATTGTATTCTTTTACTTTTCCTTGCATTTATAATACTAAGTGAAAGATTTTTTTAACAAGTCTATGCTTTTGGGGACGCCTGTATTTGCATCTTCTTTTCCTTCAAATTCCAATGATATATAGCCCTTATACTCTACTTTATTTAATATTTCTGCTATTCGCGCATAATCAAGATCTAAGGTATACCATTCACCACCGCCATAATATGTTTTTGCCTGAACAAATACTGTCTGAGGAGCAATCTCTTCAAGTTTTTCATAAGGGTCTTCCAGAAAGTTCCCAGTATCCATTAACACACCTATCCAGGGTGAATCTATAGAATTTACAATCCGTAATAAACCTTCCGGTGTTCGAGTCAATCCCCAGTGATTTTCTAATGCTAGTACAACGCCAGCTTTTTCTGCGTGAGGTAAACATTCATTAATAGAATCAATACACCATTTAAAACCATCGTCTTCAGTAAAACCAGGGAGAACGGGTTCAACTCCTTTATTTACCATAAGGTCATCAAACGAATCAATTGTATTCCACCTTCCAGAGTTGAGTCGGATATAAGAAATCCCTAAATCATGAGCTATATCAATACATTTTTTTGTATGATCAATATTTTTATTTCGTTTCTCCTTATCCGGATCGACAAAATCCTGATGTATTGATAAACAAATCAGTTCAATATTTTTATCTTGAGCTCTATCTCGTAAAGATTGAATATATTCAGGACTTTCATTATCCATTTGTACATGAAGAACATCCACGCCATCTACTCCAAGATTAGAAGCATGATCAATTACTTGCTGTACTGTTACTTTTGGCTCACGAAAATGCCAATAGGAATAAGTTGCTATTGCAAATTTATAGTTAGAATTCATATTTATTTTCCCACATGTTTGTAAAAAAGAACCAGCAAATGGTGCAAGAAAAGCTGTTGAAATAAATTTTCTACGATCCATGATTATTTTTTATCGGAAAAACGATAATCATTTTCACCAAATATCTCCTGACAATTAATTTCTTCACTATCTTCACGTTTATAGCACTTTTCAGAAATTAATTCACCATTATTAAACTTAACTTCACTCATTATATTTCCTTCTTCACCTGGATCTCCTCTGTTCATATAATACCAAAACCAAGAACCATCTTTTTTATCATCCTTGTAAATACCTTGAAAAGCAATCTCGTCTTTACGGTAATAATCTACCCATTCTCCCACACGTTTCCCATTTGCAAATTCACGCACTCCGCTAATTTCACCATCTGGAAAATAGCGGAACCATTTTCCATGTTTTTTTCTATTTTTATAACTTGGTTCTTCCTTTAATTGTCCATTTTCATAGTATTCATATTCAAATGTATCATATAATTCACCCATTCTCCACTCTTCAAATCTTTGGTATCCTCTTTCATCCCAAAATGCCCATAGCAAATGTTTTATACCATATTCATAATAACCTTCAATCATTGGATTCTCATTAATATACCATTCTTTATAATCACCATGTTTTAAATTGTTCTCATAATTAGTCTCTGTAGATACTTCAAACGTAGAATCAAAATGTACATACCAAGTACCGGTCTTCTTACCGCCATCATATACTGATATTGTTGAGTCTTTCCCCTCTTCAAAATACGTATACCACTTCTGATCACGTTTCCCATTTTCTAAAAATACAGCATCTGCTTTAGATTTGTCGTTTTCATAATATTCATAAACAAAACCATCAATAATTGAATCAGCATCGTATACTTCATATTTTATTACAGAATCATTTCTCGCATAAGTCCATAATGCAGACATTAGATCATATTCATAATAACCTCTTTGAACTAATTCTTTTTTAATCGTCCATTCTTCATATAAACCATATTTTTTTCCCATTGAATATGTAGTTAGGTACTGTAAGCGCTCATTATCAAATAACTGCCTCCATTCCCCATCACGAAAATATTCTGTAAAAGATGGCTCTTCCATGGGATTGCCATTATCATAGTATTTAAAAAAATATTTTAATTTTGCTACACCCATATCGTAATACTCATATGATTCCTGTCTTTTTAAATCTGGGTCAAATGTTATCCAGACGCCATGTTTGAGATCATTCGAGTATTCTCCCTCTTTAATAATTCTTCCTTCTTCATCCCAAAGTGAGTACATACCATTTGCTTTCCCACTATAATAACTTAATCGTTCTTTCTTTTTACCGGAAGGATACCATGTTAACCAATCGCCAGTCTTTAACCCCATATCATATTCTCCCTTAGTTTCTTTTCTGCCTAGGCTATCGTAGGACATAAAGCCACCATTTAACTTTCCTGCAGTATAAGAGGTTTTCACTTTTACTTTGCCATTTAAATACCATTCCTTTGAAGCCCCATCAAGTAAATCATTTGCATATGACTGCTTCAGTAATATTTGTCCTGCCTCCGTATAATCAGCATATTTCCCTTCTAACTTATCATCTTTATATGTCCTTATATAATTCGTTTGACCGCTTTCATAATAACCAGTGAATTTTCCATTTTTCCGTCCTTCTTTATATGAAATTTTTTCTATCAATTGTCCATTTGGATAGTGTAAATCTGCATATTCTGAAACAAGAGAATCTTGATCCCAGTATTGATAATATGTATCTCCATTCTCTTCATAGGTTATCCATTCCTCATTCTTTTTTCCCATTTCATATCGTTCTATCTTTTTTGTTGTACCGTCTTCTTTAATAAATTTCCACACTCCCATAGGCTTATCTTCTTCATAACGTTTTACATATTCCACTTTACCTGAAGGATAATAACCAGTGAATTTCCCATCCTTTAAACCCTCTTTGTACGATATTTTTTCTATCAATTGTCCATTAGAATAATGTAAGTCTGCATACTCTGAAATAAGAGAATCTTGATCCCAATATTGATAATATGTATCCCCCTTTTCATCTATACGGAACCATTCTTCAACCTTCTTTCCCTCCGTATAGATTTGTACTTCATTCTTATCCCCTCCTGCAGTATAAAACTGCCACTTTCCATCTGGTTTATCATCTGTATATTTTTTCTTATACTTCGTTGCGCCACTTTCATAATAACCAGTGAATTTCCCATCCTTTAAGCCCTCTTTGTACGATATTTTTTCTATCAATTGTCCATTTGGATAATGCAAATCCGCATATTCTGAAATTAATGAGTCCATATCCCAAAACTGATAATATACATCTTCATTTTGTTCGACTCGGTACCACTCATCGTTGCGTTTACCTTCAACATAAATCTCTTCTGCATTCGTTTTCCCAGCCATTGTGTAATATTGCCATTTTCCAGCTGGGATATCATCCTCATAACGTTTTACGTATTTCTTCGCACCATTTTGATAATAACCTGTAAATTTTCCTTCCTTCAAACCTTCTTTATACGAAATTTTTTCTTTCAACTGTCCATTAGGATAATACAAGTCTGCATACTCTGAAATTAATGAGTCCATATCCCAAAACTGATAATGTACATCGTTCCCATCAGTCTTTTTATACCACTCCCCATTCCGTTTATCATTTTCATATAATTCTAAAGTCTGTATATCACCTAATTCTGTATAGTATTGCCACTTTCCCTGTTTTTTTCCATCTTCAAATCTTTTAACATGTTTCGTCTCCCCATCTTTGAAATAACCTGTCCATTTCCCATGTGGAAGACTATCCTTAAACGCATATTTTTCCATCAATTGAAAATTAGGATAGTAGTGTTCCGTATATCGAACTATAAATTTATCTTCCCTGTATTCTTCATAATGAATATCTCTTGTTTCCAAATCTTTTGTATACCATAACCCATCCTTTAAATCATCATTATATATCTCAACTCGCACGAGAACTACATCATCATTATAAAAATTCCATTCACCATCTTTTAATCCATCTTTATACATTTTATCTGAATCTTTTTTTCCGGTAGAATCATAATCAATGCTTACTCCATGAAGATTATCATTTTTGTATGTATACTCGAGTTTTAATGTTTTATCTAGATACCATTCTTTCCATATACCGTGTAATAAATCTTTTTTATACATTTTTTCAATAATCTTCTGAGCACTCGCAGAATCAAAAATAGCATAAGATCCATCTAATACATCTTTTTTATAATGGTATATCTCCCTTGGTGATTCATCAACAAACCACTCTATCCACTCTCCTTCTTTTAAGCCTTTTTCATAATAATGGCTAAATTTCTTATTCGCATCTGAAGGAATTACAACTTTCTTGAAACCAAACAGTCCATCATAAAATATGCTATCAATCTGACTCCCTTGTACTACATATAATTCTTCTTTTGGTCCTTCATCGGCAAACTTATATACTTCAGCAAAATTCTTAAAAATATCTATTTCTTGTCTAGTTAGTCGGCCAGCAATCTTATTAATGGCCATTTTTGTTGTATCGATTTGAAATGGGTGAAATGCTAAATATGCGACTGAAAGTGTATCTCCATTATTTTCAATACCTTCCGATATTTGACGATTAAATCTGTCTTTACCTATAAAAGGTTTTTTCTTACCAAATAATCCTTCGGGATTAATGATAAATGCCAATAATATAAATATTACCATCCTATACATAGAATAGCCCTGTTGAGTAATATTTAAATATTTTGAATTCATTTATGAATCATTCAATTTATCATATGACATTGAAATTACAATCTTATATGAAAAAAAATCATGTTCTTAATTTTTTATCAATAATGATTAAATAGTTCTGCACTTTCAATAATCTTATGTACAACCAAAGGTCCTAGCGTTGATCCATAAAAACTGACACTCGTCTCATACCCCCCCTTTTCATATTCTTCCTCTGATAGCATATAACTAATCCATTCATTGGCTAGACCACCAATAGTTATAAATTCTATTTCTATTTTTTCATGAACCTTATCCTTGATATCAATACCTAATTCAGCTGTCATTTCTCCAGGAACTCCAACAATCAATAAATCTCCAATAGTAAAAAAAGTACTTGATGTGCTATCTGGAAATAATAGATTGATTATATAATCAGCTTGATCACTATTAATTCCATATTCCTTACCACCTGTCATCATGAACGTAGGGTGCCAACTACGTTGAGGTAACGCTATATCAAACTGATAATAATCAAAATTGAATACGGGTTTTGTTTGAATATTTTGGACTAAATCCCATGACAAATAACCTAAATCTACACCATACGTTTTGGCTTGCTCCCAATTTTTTGCAACTTCTAAGCGTGGAGTAGGGCTTTGGTCCCCTTCAGCTCCATTATAATAAAATACCATTGTATTTGATTCAGATAGTTCTTCTATAGTTCGCTGTAGGTGTCCAGGCCATCCACCAGAAAATTCCATATCTTCTGGGCCCATAAATGTTGGATGAGCAGTCCAATTAATCAATATTGCTAATGGTGATTGATCCATTCGATTGATTCTTGTTATTGTAAGATCATTATCAACTATACTGTTTCCTTTTCTCCGATTTCTATTCCAACCATTGAGTTTTTGTCTGCCAGTCCCAATGGTGACTGGCTGCAAATTTTGCTGTGCTTCTAAAATTATATTTTTAATGTTCTCAATCGTTAACATAAGTACATCATTATTAAAAATACCAATCTGTGGAATGTTTAAGTTATTCTTCATATGCAAAGACATCATTTCTATACTAGTATGTGAATGGCTTGGTAATAGCAACATATTATTATCACTCCAACCATATTCTTGTAATGACTCCACAAGTTGTGATTTGAAATAAGGTGGAAACGATTGCATATCTGCAGTTACAATTGCAAAACTTTTATCCTGATCCTTAAATACAATTGCCTTGGCATAAATATAATCATGGACTCCTATAGCTGGTTGACTCATTCGATCACCATATCCTCCAAGGATCGGATTTAAATCTAGAGGTGGAGTGATATTAATTACGGCAACTCCAGCATGGATAAGTTGTTTTTTTTCATCACACCCAAAAAAAGATAGAATAAAAAAAGCTAGAAATGCCCTTATTATATAATTTTTTATAATTTCTACAATCTTACCAGGGAGTAAAGCCCATTTGTTTTTTACCTAGATCAGATAAATCATCCATCGTTGCTCTATTAAGAAAATTTACTTCATAGTCTTCTTTGGAAAAATCAGGAGCACTCTCTCCTTTCAGAAAGCGCTCTCCTTGAAGAGTTAAATAATCACTATTTTTTTTGCATAATGGAGAAGATCCAATGTACATGACATTACTATAATTTTTACCTACATGAGTATCTTCTACTGCATGGGTAATGTCAGGGTGCCACCAGACCGTATCACCAGGGGATAATAATGGAATAGAAATAAGTGCTTTTAATGATAAAGCATGCCATTCAGGTGAAGTATCAAGAGCTCTTCCTGGTAACGCACCGCAGAGTGAATCTTCGGGGACATCATCTAATAGAGCGCGATATAAAATATAAACAATGTTGTTCACTATTGGTATTAACTGCAATGTCCCATCATTCGGTCCTTGTTCAGTTAGAGCAGTCCATCCTTGAAAGGTGCGAAAAACATGACTTACAGCTGGAGAAGGGATTTCACTTATTTCTGTGCGATATGTAGCATCAAATGGATCATATTCGCGCCATTTCCCCTCAAAAATACTACGATATACTTTTTGATATCCTTTATCAATCCACCGCTCTATAGAACCCGCATCAGTATGTGGCGATAAACCAAATGTATTATCTCCTGGTTCGCGTCTACGGATTCTATCCGCATAAGAACATTCTTTAGTTGGGTCAAAGACTGTATTGCTATTCTGTTTATATACCCACAAATTATTTAACCAAGCCTTGGCCTTGGCCATAGACTTGTCCTGGCGCGCCTTGACTTGTGGTTGTGACCAATAAATGCCAAATACCTGCGGTTTTGACGATTGCAAAGAATTAAAATATTGATCTAAATGATCTTTTTCCTGGCATTGCTCATAATAACCATTTGCTGTAATATATTCCTCAAGCTGTTCATTCCATTCATCAATCTGAGATTTTGAGAATACATTTCT
>Ga0257107_1000110_pt1 | contig 29134 bp, 42 predicted proteins | sample LP_taG_2_FD_190178 | JGI IMG/M metagenome (GOLD analysis project Ga0257107, IMG submission 190178) | Marine microbial communities from Northeast Subartic Pacific Ocean, Canada - LP_J_2011_P26_500m | ecosystem: Environmental > Aquatic > Marine > Oceanic | place: Canada: Northeast Subartic Pacific...
CAATTACTAGTTGTTCCATTTCTTCAGGAAGAAGTCGATAAAGATCAGTCATGATACAGTATCAAACTGTGAAATGATATTATAATTAAATGAACAGACAATGTTTTCCTAGTATAAACAGACCAAATTATTGCATATTTCACAAAAATAACTCTGATTTTCAAAAGTAGTTTTAATTGTTTATTACAAACATTACGGCGTAGTGTCTTTTTTTAGTAATATTCTTTCTTCATGACAATTGTTGAACTCTACCAATTTTTCCATTATCCAATTCAACTTTAATTCCATGAGGGTGAACTTGACTTGAAGTAAGGATTCTCTTTACTTTACCTTCAGTTAAATTCCCTGTACGTTGATCTTGTTTTTGGACTATCTGGACTATGATGCCAATAGATATTTTATCTCTTGAGGGCATATCGTTCAATAATATTCTGAATTTCATTGATATTCTAAATCTTTGCGTAGATGTCTAGGAAATTATTCTGATTTTAAAACATGTTCAACTAACTTTACTAATTTTGTATAGTTACACGCCTAGAAACTCGAATTTCTATATTTTAAAATAACTTACACATCAAAGTAGAGATAAAATTCATGAGGATGTGGTCTAATAGCAATCTCACGCTGATCTCTTCTTTCTAAATCAATAATCTTGTCTAAAACAGGTGTACTAATTATTGGTGATAGGAATTTTCTATCACTTTCTAATTCATCTAATGCTCTTCCAAGATTTGCAGGTAATGTATCAATTCCACGTTTCTTTCTTTCAGCTTTAGTCATTTTGTAAATATCTTCTTGAACTGGATCACCAGGATCCATTTTTTTCTTTATTCCATCTAATCCTGCAGCTAAAACAGCAGAAAAGACAAGATATGCATTTGATGCAGGATCAGGAACACGATATTCCAATCTTTTCATAAACGCATACTTTTCACCTATAAAGTGAGCGGGAATTCTTATTGTAGCAGATCTATTACTTGAGCTCCATGCAATGTAAACTGGTGCTTCATAACCTGGAACCAATCTATGATAGGAATTTGTTGTTGGGTTTGTAATTGCAGTTAGTGCTTTTGAATGATTCATTATTCCACCACAAAAATAACGACCATCTTGACTTAATTCTAAAGGTTCATCTTTATCATAAAATGCATTTTTATCATTTTTCCAAAGACTAACATTTGTATGCATACCAGAACCAGAATCCATCGATATTGGTTTTGGCATCATTGTTGCAACCTTTCCAAATTTTTGTGCAACATTTCTTACAACATATTTGTATGACTGTGCACCATCTGCAGAATTTGTCATATAATCATATTTGATATCAATTTCACACTGACCAGCTGTTGCTACTTCATGATGATGATTATCACATAAAATTCCAAAACTATTATTTAAAATATCTACACATTCGTTTCTAAATGGAGTTAACGTGTCTGATGGTGTACTAGGATAATATCCCTCTTGCAATCCCATAGGATAACCAGTTCCTTCTTGACTCCATGGTGCTTCTATTGATTCAATTGAATATGACTGACCTTTGTATGGTGTTAAGACATCCCAATGAACTTTATCAAAGACAAAAAATTCTACTTCTGGTCCCCAACTACTATAATCAAAGCCCTGCGTTGTTACGTATTTTTCTGCCTTTTGGCAAATTCCTCTAGGATCACTTTCAAGTCTACCTCTACCACCACCCCAATAAACATCACAAAGAAGTCTTGCAGTTTTTTTATCTTCAATCCAAGGAATAACAGCAAATGTACTAGGATCTGGCTTTAAAATTAAATCTGAATCGTCTATACTTGTAAATCCTACAATAGATGAACCATCAAGTTTTGGAAGACCATCTTCCATCTGATCAGGTGTAAATGTGTCTGCTGAAATAGTTGTATGATGAAATCTACCAGGCAAACTGGTAAACTGTAGATCTATGAATTTGATCTCTTCATGTTTAATTCTAGCAAATACTTCATCAGATGAATATTTCACATGTGTTGCTTTTCCACCAATTACTTTGTACGGCATTTAGTTTCGACAAACTAAAAGAATTAAACGTGCCATTTAAGATTAACTAACATAAATGACTGATGATCAAGTTTCTGATATTACCATGTTGTATAGAACTGCCATAAATGAATTTCAAAATGACGAAATTCAACAAATAAATCTAGAATTTTATAGAATATTATCAAAATTTATTGGAAAAATAAAAACTGAAGAATATAGTGGACTTGAAGCAAAGATCAAAAATGAGATTTTTGAAAAGACAACCATGTTAGTAGAATTAATCATGAAGATTCGTTTAGAGAAAGCTATCACTAATGAAAAATTAAATAAAAAAAATCTTTTAGATGAAGAGAAATTTATCATTGATTCTAGTAATGAAATGATAGAAAGAAATGAAATGATACTATCTGGAATTTTTGGTGGAAAAACTAAGGTTCTTGAGTCCATTTCACAAAATTATAAAACAAAACCTATTTCTGTTAGATTTTTAAAAGATGTCAAACAAATTATTGGGGCTGATTCAGAAGCATATGGACCATTTAAGCTAGAAGATATTGCAACAATACCTAATGAAAATGCTCAGGAATTAATTATAAAAAATCTAGCAGTAAAAATTCATATCGATAAATAAGAAATAAAATGTCTCATCCTGGTTCAGTCGATATAATTGATTTTATTTTATTAACAGTTTATCCTGTAATTGGATTGTTTGTAATAGAAATAATTAGCAGACTTGTAAAAATTATACCTTCATGGATAAAACTTTCTATACAAGGAATAACTATGATTGCATTTGCAATTGTGTATATTGGTTTTATGCCACTAATTGCAACAAGTTCTGATGAACATATTTACGCTGAACCACATTGGTTGTCATCTTTTGTTTTAATTGCATTATCTGTTACATTATTTTATCAGGCACGGCGTTCTAGAATTGATCCAAAAAAATCAGATTACTAATTTTTATCTAAATTTTCTAAAGAATTTTTTTAAACTAGAATCATTTGGACCACCATCACGAATTACACCACGTTGACCAAATTTTTTCGCTCTAATTTGTGTTAGTTTAACACAACGATGATCTTCTGGAAGCCTATGTTCAGCACAAAATGGATCCTTACAGTAATTGCATTCAAATGGAAGATCTACCAGATCTCCACAATATGCACATTTTTCTGTTATCATAATCAATATAGGATTAATTATTTAATAAACCTGAACAAGTTTTTACGAAAATTATGAAAACACATTTAGATATAAAAATTTGGTAGAGATTAGTTTTGATAAAAGACAAAGTTGTAATTATTACCGGAGCAAGTAGTGGAATTGGATATGCTACTGCAAAACTTTTAGCACAAAAGGGTGCAAAAGTAGCAGTAGGAGCTAGAAGGTTAGATAGATTAGAAAAACTACAAAATGAAATAGAAGAGCAAAATGGAGAAATTCTAATTTCAAAGCTAGATGTTACTAAAAAATTAGAATGTGATTCTTTTGTTAGCAAAGTTTTAGAAAAATGGGGTCAAGTTGATGTTATAGTAAATAATGCAGGCCTAATGCCACTAAGTTTTATTAAAAATCTCAAAATTGATGAATGGGATAGAATGATTGATGTGAATATTAAAGGTGTTTTGTATTGTACAGCAGCAGTATTACCTACAATGCTTGAAAAAAAATCTGGTCATATAATTAACATCTCATCTGTAGCTGGGAGAATTGTTTTTCCTGCAGGTAGTGTTTATTGTGCTACAAAACATGCTGTAACTGCATTTACTGAGGGTCTACGACAAGAACTTAGTCCAAGAAAGAACATACGTGTTACAAGCATAGAACCAGGAGTGGTTCAAACAGAACTAACAAATACAATTACTGATGAATCTCTTGAAAAATTTGTTGAGACATCAAAACAAATGGAAGCACTAAAGGCTGAAGATATTGCAAACGCAATTGTATTTGCAATAGACGCACCAAATCATATGAGTGTGAATGAAATTCTTGTAAGACCAACAACTCAAGATAGATAGTTTTTAATCAGATTTCTTTTCTTTCTCTTTTGTTAAATGTTCTAAAACAGCTTTAATTTCAACACTTAGATTATTTGGATCCTTTTCCATGTCTAATTTTTCTGTTAAATTTTCTTTTATACCACCAGCTTCTAATTCAATTCGTCTTTTCTCTAAACAGTCTAAATGATCATTTTCAGTTCCTGAAATTTTTTTACAAATTGAACAAATTTTCATATTACTATTTTGTAATGCTACGATTTAATTATTTCATAACGTGTTTCATGGTTAGGGGTCGTCGTCTAGTATGGCTATGATGCCAGCCTGGGGTGCTGGAGGTCGGAGGTTCAAATCCTCCCGATCCCATTTTATAATTTTAGTTCTTGTAATAATTCATTGAAACTTTCTTCAGTTTTCATTTTTTTGTAATGACGAACTAATCTGATAATTTTATCTTTTCTTGGAATTTTTATTTTTTTACGGATAATTTTTGCTAGACCTGTACCAATGAATATTGCTTGTGTTGCAGCTGAAACATTTGATGATTTTCGCTTAGTACTAGAACTCTCAAAATCGATAATTGTATTTCTATTCTTTCCAACTATTACATGTTTATCAATAGTACTTAATTCACCATGATCTAATCCTGCATTGTCTAAAAGATAACATTCTCTCAAAACATTATTGATAACAGAACGTAGATCTTTAGATTTTATTTTAGATTTTTTTACCCAATCAATAATTTTCTCACCATCAATGTACTCCATTATCAAAAAATTTTTTGAATTTTTGATAAACTTTGGACCTATGCCAATTTTATTGGCAATTCTTAATAATCTGGCTTCATCTGTCATATTTTTTCTAGGCGAATCTGTACGTCGAATTTTTAGTGCAAAAATCTCTTTTTCTTTTTTTACAAGAACCACCATTCCGACATAGCCTTTTCCAAGTATATTGCATTTCTCAATTCGTAATGGTCCTGTAAATGAAACGTGAGAAATTCCTAATTTTTTCAATTCTACTATTCGTTTTTTAATTTCTGAATCTTTTACTTTTGGAAAAGAAAGAATTTTCTTATAAGGATCTTTTTTGAAAACACTAATTGGTTGAAAATGCTGTATCATCAGTAGTTATCAATTTTGAAATGCTCTTTTTAACAGATATGTTTTGTTTTGAATTAAATCCAAGAGTGATTTTAAATCCATTCTTAAAATCTAGTCTTAGACCTTTTGGAATTCCAGATTCACCAATATGATTTTTAATTAATTTATCAAGAAATACTTTAGCATTTTCATATCTTCTAGTTTGTAGTGATTGTAACTTTCCACCTTTATCTGTCCACATCAATTTTGATTTTTTTGCATTAATGTTGATAAATTTATTTGAAAAATCAATAGAAAATACATCTGGTCCAGTTCTGATCTCATTTTTAGAAATTTTTAATGATTCTAATAAAAATAATAAACTGGCTTTATTTTCATCATATGTAACTACATCATTTCTAAGAACATTAAATCCCTCTTTAATCATTTGAGATTCAATTGAATTTGAGGCTCGTTTTATTTGTCCATATATTATATCGTCACTTCTTTTTTTGTATTTGAAATTTACAACTAGTATATTTTTTGCTAACTCTAATGAAATTTTCATTTTTGATTTTTGTTTAAAATATGAAATTGAATTCTTCTTTAAGAAATTTCTCGCAATTAAAATGAAATTTGTGACATTTTGAATTGATATTGCTGCACCAAGATTTCTATTCCTATCTACTGGATCAATAATAATTATTGGCGACTCGAATTTTCTTGGTGATTCACCAATCATTTCATTGTTCTGTAATTCACCAATTTTCTTTAACACATTTTCAAAACTTCCTAAATAATAAACTAAAACTTCACAAACATAACCACTGAATCCTTGTTTTGCAATTTCTGCACCATACATTCCATTTGTTTTTAAAAAACACTTGAGAATTCTTATATCATCTTTCATTAGACCAGTTAATTTTTCACTCATAAATTCAGTATGAAATGTTGATCGATCTGCTGCACTTTTCCATTCTCCTTTTTTGATGTCATAACATGGAACTACATTTACTCCTACACCATCAATATTTGCTTCTACAAATGGATGTTCAGAATATCTTACATATGGTTTGAATTTTTTTAGTGAGTCAAATCCTATTTTCTTACCAATCTTTTCAAAATTTTTTTCAGTTGTTGTTTTTTTAAATTTTACAAAAATGTCAATATCAATTTTATCTGGAGTCCAGGTTTCTTTAGCATAAGAACCTCCAAAATGTACTGATACAATTGATTTCTGTTTTTCAGCTTCTCTGTTTACTAAACTAAAAACTTGATTTGCAATTTTATCGACTTTTTTTCTTTGTATATTATTTGGAATTGCAATTTCTTTTGATTTTTGTTTAATATCATTTTTCATTTCCATTAACCTCCAGTAAATCTGAATATTCTGCCCCTTTTGGTGTTAATACACTTTTTTTCAATTTTATTTTTGACATAATTTGAGTCCCAAATTCAATTACCTCATATTCTTTCATCTGTAATGAAATATCATTAATTTTGTGCTTTACTCTGAAAATCGTCAAATGAGGCTTGAATTTTTTATCTTTTTCAAAACCCAAAGATGTTAGTTTCATTTGTATTTTTTTAGTCATTTCGACTAGTTTTTCGGCTCCTTTTTTATCAATTCCAATCCAAATTACTCGAGGATTTTTTAAATTTGGAAATCCACCTACTCCTTTTAGTGATAAATCAAACTGTGAAAATGTAATTGTTCTTAACAGATCTTTCACTTTTTCACATTTTTCTTTATCAATTTCACCTAAGAATTGTAAAGTAAAATGAATTTGATCAATTTTTGTAGGTTTTGCATCAATTTGTAAATTCTCTTGAAATCTTTGAATTTTCTTTAGAATATCCACATCAGAAATTTCAACTGCGATAAACACTCTCATAAAAAATAAAACATTTGTAATTATTTATCGCTACCTTCATAGACTAGTCATGCAAAAATAATTAGATGCCAAAGCTTGTTGTGTGTTTAACTGGAATGCCAGGAGCTGGAAAATCCACTATCGTTTCTAAATTAAAAGAAGAAGGTTATGAAACCTTTAGTCTTGGTGATGGTGTTAGAGCTGAAGCTAAAAGGCAAAATTTAGAACCCACTGGAGAAAATTTAGGTAAACTAATGTTAGAACTACGTCAAAAAAATGGACCAGGCGCCATAGCAGAATTAATCAAAGAATCAATACAAAAATCAAATCATGAAATTATAATTATTGATGGCATACGCTCTATACACGAAATTAACGTCCTAAAAGAAACTGGAAATTTAAAACTTCTAGCAGTAGAAGCATCTTCTGAAACTAGATTTAACTTTTTAACTCAGCGTAAAAGATCAGACGATCCACTAACAAGAGAAAAATTTGAAGAGCGAGATAATCGTGAAATTAGTGTGGGATTGCAGGAAATTATTGAACTTGCAGATGAAACTATCGAAAATAATAATGTAACAATTGATGAGTTAGTACACTCTGCAATTGAAATTTTCCAAAACTGGATAAAGCAATGACTTCAAAAATTAGCATTAGTTTTTTTTGTAAAGTTTATCCTTCTGAAGATATTGAAAAAATTAAAACTACAATTTTCAATTTATTTCCTGATGTAAAAACTAAAATTGAAAATGATCAACTATCTGGAAATTTTGAGGGTATAGAACAATTAACTACAGTTTTACAGTTAGTACAGCATAGAAATATCAAAAAAACATTTTTGCGTATTCTAAAGTCAAACATATCAGATAATACAACTTGGTTTTATCTTAACAAGCAGGCTGCTTTTGTTAATGTTGTAGCACTCTGTGATGAAGCAAATGAATCAGCATTAGGTCCAATTAAGATAATTATAGAGTCAAATGATATCGAAAAAACCATTCAAACAATTATTCCTAATTGATTCACGCCTAAATTAGTCAAAAAATATATCTAATTTGATAATTTTTTTTAAGTTTTAATATAAAATTCAAATTTTTGAAGAATTTTGTATGAAAATACAACTTGCAATTGTTGGTATTGTACTCATAGCAGGTGGAATAATGTTTTTCCCACAAACAATAGAACAATTACCTGAAGGAACTAATGTTTTTAGTGCATTAGTAGAGGACATTATGAGCTTAAAAGAATACAACGCTAATACAGAACAAATAGGTGAAACTCTTTATGATGTTGGGATTGAAGTAGGTGGTACACTTATTGAGGTTGCAGCAACTGTAGAAGATTCAATTGACGATATTGAGATTTCTCCAAACAAAATATTGAATATAGAAAATTAATTTTACTATGAAATATTAACTTCTAACAAATCTTTAGCTGTTATAGTATTATTATGAATTTCTTTTGCTTCTTTTAACAAAACAGATTCATCATTATATCTTGCAGAAAAATGTGTTAGAATTAATGTAGAAACATTAGCTTTTTCAGCCAATTCTGCTGCTTCTTTTGCAGTTGAATGGTTTGTTTCTACTGCTTTTTCCTTCAATTCATCAGCAAATGTCGAATCAAAACTTAGATAATCACAATTTTTGAAGAATTCAACCAGCTTGTCTGTTGGTCTTGTATCACCTGAAATGCCAATTTTTCTTCCAGATCGTTTTTCTCCTGTTACTTGTGATGGTGCAATTTTCTTACCATCTATTTCAATAGAATTTCCTATTTGTAATTCATGCCAAAGTTTTCCTTCAGGAATTTTTAGTGCTTTTGCTTTTTCAGGAAAAAATTCACCAGGTTTATCTTTTTCATCAAAGCGAAATGAAAAAGCTGGAATTCTATGTTTCGCATCACTAGCAAAAATAGAATAATTTTTTTCATCAACTAACATACCCTCATTAATTTTTGTAATAAGAACTGGAAAAGACAGACCAAAGTTCAAAATTTTGATGTTAGCTGTAATAAATTCATCAATTCCTTCAGGACCAAAAATTTCAAGAGGTTTTGCTCTATTCTGTAAATTCATGGATTGTAATAGACCCAAAATTCCAATGCAATGATCCCCATGAAGATGAGTTACAAAAATTTTCATTTTTTTATTCCATGGCAAGCCTGATTTTAGATATGAAATTTGTGCACCTTCTCCTGCATCAAACATCAAAACTTCATTATCTTTTACTAAACAAGTACATGATAATCCTCTCTGAATAGTAGGCATTGCACCAGATGTTCCCAAAAAAACTAATTTCATAATATTATACTCACAAAAGAGACTCTGCTAATATTTTAGATACATCAACTTTTGACGAATTACTTGGTATAGTATTAGTACTAATAATTCGTGTTACTCCAGCTTGTTTAATTTTCTTTTCAGCTCCATTTACAAATAAACCATGTGTACATGCAACATAGATACGTCTGCATTTCTGTTTTTTTAGAAATTGTGTTGCTTTGATTATACTTCCTCCAGTACTTATCATATCATCAACTAAAATTAAATCCCGATCTTTAACTGAAACCTTTGATGTAACAATGTTAATTTTACCAGTTTTCCTATCTCTATGTTTTTTTAATGCTAGAAAATCAATTTTTAAAAAATTTGCAAACTCGGCGGCTCTATCTTTTCCACCTTGATCAGGTGATACTACAAGAGGATCTTTTAATTTCAATTTTTTAATATATTTTGCTAAATCATATATGGCACTAACATTTTCTGAGGAAATTCCTAGTTGTTTTAGTGCTAGTTTACTATGTATATCAATAACAATGACTTTTTTTGCACCTACTGATTTTAGCATCTTACCAACTACTGAAACTGTAATTATTTCCCCATCCAAAAATTCTCTATCTTGTCTAGCGTATCCCATATATGGAATTACTGCATATATTTTTGAAGAAAATTTTCTTGCTTTTGATATTATCGAAAGAAGATGTAATAGATTAGAATCAACTGGAGGAAATGTTGATTGAACTACTAAAACAATTTTTTTCTTGGGAATATTTTTTACTATAATTTTGCTTTCTCCATCAGGAAAAACACTTGTTTCTGTACTTACATAAGATGCCTTCAGTTTTCTAGCAAGTTTTCTAGCTAATTCTTGAGATGAGTTACCACCAATTACTACATATTTTGACAATGAATCAACGAGTTAAAACGGATTCTTAAGTTTTCGTTTAGAATTAATTATTACTATTCATCGCCTGATTCACCACGTCCCAAATCGCCTAGACCATAATCATCCATTACTTCTTTGCGTTTGGTATCTAATCTGTTGATCTCCTCTTCTTCACGTTTCTCATCACCTTGATAGACAGTACGTATTGGCCATGGTATTCTAATATCATATTTTTTAAACTCCTCATACATGATTATTCGCATATCACTTTTTGTCTTGAACTGTGCACCATAATCTCTTACGTAAACCCACATTGAAAAATCCAAAGATGAATCATTGAATTTATCAAATCTTACTACAGGTTGTGTTACATCAACATGAATGTCTTTATCACAGCCACAACTAGGTTGGTTTGTTTCAAGATATGGACACTTATTCTGTCTTACCAAATGCCTACCTTTTGCATCCACGGCTTCAATCATCACACGTTTTCCAATTTTTACTAGAATTGATGCAACTTGACGTGGATTATTTAGATATGAGACACCAACATTTACTACAGCAGGAACAAGCTTAATCTCTTTTGTATAATTAACAATTTCTGCACTTACTAATTGTCTTGTAGGAATTATTGCGACTGATTCATTAAGACCGTGACGAATGTATGTCACTCTAGGTGTAATTTTATGTACATATCCATTGTAACCACTTTGTAATTGGATTCTATCACCTTCTTTGACTACTTTGTCTTTACGAATTAGAATATACGAAAAATAATTTTCCAATGTTTCTTTTAATGCCAATCCAACACCAAATGCAATTCCACCTGTTGCAGTAGCTAATACTATCAAGTCTACTCCCCACCATGATATCACTCCAATTATTACTCCAACAAAGATCAGAATTGGTAAAACTTGTTTTGCTGATTTTGGAACGCCTTCTTTTTTCTTACGAGAATATCCTGGTGGCTTATCTCCTGAAATTAGTGGCTCGTATCCAGAGTTTCTTTTTTGATCTCTCCAAATATCTATTGGATAGATTTCCTCTGGTATGATACCTGGGAATAATTTTCTTCCAGATGCATTATTTCCACTAATACAAGCTTTGAAATATAATTCATATTTTGTTCTTTCAGACTTTTTCCATTCTTGAAATGGATTTTTTATATTTTTCTCATAACTTCCAATTGAAATTCCTTTTGATGTTCTAAATGCCTCAAGATATCGAATACCCTCTTCTGTTTGAACATAGTTTTGAAATTCTTCATCTGTAAGATCATCAGGTTTTTGTTTAGGTGGAACCCATTTGTATAATTTATGAAAAAGATCTTCTTTGTCATCCACAAAACCTCTCATTTCTCTCCATGCTTCAAAATCTTCACGTTCTAGATTTGTACTGTCACGTTTTGTAAGTGCTATTGGAACTAATTGTGAAATTGTATATCCAATTACTAAAATATTTAGAGTGTTAAGCATTTTTGCAAAAACTTCGCTAGGTGCTAATTCACCTGCTACTGGAATACCGGATATTTCTTCGTCAAACAATTCAAAAACTTGAATGTATGTATTCACAGATGATATTAATGCAATTGCCAAAAATGGTAAAATAATTTTTCTGGTAAATCTTGCAACATGTGGTTTTGTATTGTTAAATTTCTGAGATTTTACCCATCTAGAAAATTTTCTATAAACAATACTAATTACAAATATACCAACTATCAGACCAATTACTGCTAATTGTAAAGATAATGATGATGCAATAAGCTGTGATACTGTATCAAACTGACCAACTGAAATTTCACTTATTTCATCCATTTTTTCTCACTTTTCTCAATAAATTGCACGTTCTACTGAAGTTATGTTAATTTGTCGCCTAGTTTACGAATAAAAGTCAATATTTTTCAGGGAATTTCCACCATTTTCTAGAATTTTGATGAGTGTTCAGATCCTAAGGTTTAACAAATGTGTAGTATCTATATTCACAATGACTCAAACATCTCAAAATCAAGAATCAGTTTGGTCAGTAGATGAATCACCCAGTATAAAATCATACACTTTAGCCAATCTTCGAAAATTACCACAAATTGAAAAATTTTCAGAAGAGCAAATTTTTGACATGGAAGTTGTTGGTAATGTTTTACCATTTAAGGCAAACAACTATGTTATTGAACAACTTATTGATTGGAATAATACACAAAATGATTCTATCTTTGCTCTAACATTCCCACAAAAAGGAATGCTTAAACCAGAACATTTTGATCAGATGGCTCCAGTTTTGAAGAGAGGGGATAGAAAAGAGATTCAAGAAACAGCAAATAATATTCGTCTAAAACTTAACCCACATCCAGCAGGGCAAATGGAGTTAAATGTTCCAACTCTAAAAGATGGTACTAAACTGTACGGAATGCAACACAAGTATAACGAGACTGTATTGTTCTTTCCAAGTCAGGGTCAAACTTGTCATGCATATTGTACATTTTGTTTTAGGTGGCCCCAATTTGTTGGAATGGATGAAATGAAATTTGCGATGAAGGAAGGTGAGGCTCTTGCACAGTATGTAGGGGAACACCCAGAAGTAAGTGACATACTCTTCACAGGAGGTGACCCCATGATAATGAAGGCTAGTCTGTTTGCTGCATATATTGATAAATTACTTGATGCAGATATTCCAAATCTAAAAACTATTAGAATTGGTACCAAGGCTTTGTCATATTGGCCATACAAAGTTTTGACAGATAAGGATGCAGAAGAAACATTAGATACATTCAGAAGAATTGTCTCAAAAGGAATTCATTTGTCCATTATGGCTCACTTTAATCATCTTGTAGAATTAAAGACAGGTTCAGTCAAACAAGCAATTAAAAAAATGAGAGAGACTGGAGCACAGATTAGAACCCAATCTCCACTATTAACTCACATTAATGACGATGCCAATATGTGGGCACAAATGTGGCAAAAACAGGTCGAATTAGGCTGTATACCATACTACATGTTTGTTGTAAGAGATACTGGAGCCCAAGATTACTTTGGAGTTCCTTTAGTTAGAGCACATCAAATTTTCAAAACTGCCATTGAGCAAGTAAGTGGACTAGCAAGAACAGTTCGAGGTCCAAGTATGTCAGCAACTCCAGGAAAAGTTCAGATTGATGGGGTGGGTCAGATAAATGACCAAAAAGTCATAGTTTTACGTATGCTTCAGGGCAGAGATCCAAAATGGGTGAATCAACCATTCTTTGCAAAATATGACGAAAATGCAATTTGGCTAGATGATCTTAAACCAGCATTTGAAGATAAGTTCTTTTTTGAAGATGGGTTGAAAGCAATAACTGAGAAAAAACACACTCAAATGACAGATTAAAATATAGATTTTTCGAGGGTAAAATATGCGAAAAGAATTTGTTGTAATGAGGATTGATGCAGCCCCTGATGGTTCTCCATACGTTCTAGTTTCTCTTGCCTTGGCAAAAGACATGAAAGAAGGCAATCAACCACCATCTCAGTCAGGCACTAACGTAATGGGATTTTCAAACATGGATGACATGATGAAAAATCTAAACAAGATGATTGCCAGTGGTGGAATGGGCGGTTTAGGCGGTATGCCAGGTCCAGGAAATACAAGCATTAAACTTGAAATGCATGAATACAAAGAACTCAATCTTTCAGTAGGTGATAAAGTATTTTTGGACGTTTCAAAAGCAGAGTCTTTAGGCGTCTAATCTATCTAGAAATATGAGCACGTAATTTTTCATATGCTCTTGGTGCATCTTCTTCTTTTAGGACTATTACAAGTCCATCTTGTGTGAATAATGCATCTGCCATATCAATTCCATTATAATGTAGGATTTCAGCCACAAATGACATTATATCTGATCTATTATGATTCGGTGGAACAGAGACCTTGATCTTTGCCAAACCTGCATTATACTCATTTTCTTTTGGTAAAGATTGAAACATTTGTCTAGCTCTATCACTATCTTCTGTAAGAATTCTAAATGAATCCCCAAGTCTGAAAAACTCAGAGTCCGAAAATTCTTTATGAAACTTGTTTAGCATTTTAGCCATTTCATCTCCAGCATCTGTCATATTCCATTGAATACCCATTATTCCATCAGTTAAGGAAAGTCTAGCATTTTTTAGAACAGGCTCTTCTGAGATCTTTTCACTATCATCAAATGAATCAGCATATCGCTTGATAGCAACTACGATAGTATTCAGATTTACAGAGTTTCCAAGAGTCTTTTCAACATCAGATTGAATCTTTACAGCCAAAGCAGTATAATTGATAACATCCATCTTCATGCACTCGTAAATTGAACGATTCCTTGTAATTATTTCACGCACAACTTCAGGTACATAAACTCCAGCAGTTCTCATAATATTATAATACCTATGACATCTATAATAGTATTATGTAATTAAACATGAATTATGTAAGTTTAATCATGAATAAAGAATAAAGTATATATAATGTCATATACATTACATTAAATAGGTAAATATGACAATGTTTAACGACGAATTCAATAGAATCTTCAAACAGATGTCTAGTTCCTTTGGGAATCTAGACGATGTCTTTGAGATGCTAAAAAGTTCAAACGGACTATCTGAACCAATCTATTTCGGTTATACCATGACCGTTGGACCAGATGGAAAACCCGTTATCCAAGAGTACGGAAATGTCAAGCCAGACACTTTACCTACAGCAGGTTCATGTGGATGTTCCAATCAATCACAAGAACCTATTGCAGAAAAAAGAGAACCTCTGATAGACACATTGGTTGACGAGAAAGAGCAAACTCTCAAGATTGTTGCTGAGATGCCAGGTGTTGAAAAGACCGATGTAAAAGTCATTGTGGATGAAGATATTATTCACATTGATGCTGAACATGATGAAAAGAGCTACCATGTTAACGTCCCAATTCAGCACAAGGTCGAATCAGATTCTCCAAAAGCCACTTACACAAATGGCATCCTTGAACTAACCTTCAGTCTGGATACCAAACCAAAGGGCAAATCTGTAGACGTACTCTAAATCCCTTTTTTTCTAATTTCCTGATTTCTTATTTTTTCTCAATCTACAAATGCAAATGCTCTGATAGGTGATCCAGTTGCATTTTTGAGTTTTAGTGGACTTGTGGTTAGATGAAATTTGTTAGATTTGATTTTATTCAAATTTGCCAAATTCTCCACAATCAGAATATTGTTTTTTGCCAAAATATGATGAACTGAAAATTTCGAATCTGTGCCTAAATCTATGCTTGGCGAATCAATCCCAACCATATTGATTTTCTTTGACGCCAGATACTTTGCAGCCGAAACTGACAATCCAGGATTTTTGGTAAAGTAAAATTCCTTATTGAGATTTTTCTGCCATTCAGTATAGAAAATCACAGTTGAACCATTCTCAATTTTTCCATTTTTTTGTTCAAATTTTTGAATGTCTGTTTTTGAAATAGACTGCTTTGCTTTTTTTCTAACTCTGATTAGAATTGCTTCATTTACCAGTCTTTCCGGTAAAATTTCATGAATCTTTTTACCATTTTTCACAAAATGAAATGGGGCATCAATATGGGTTCCAGTGTGGGAGCTAAGAAAAAGCAATTCTAAATTATAGCCATCCTTTGGTATAGTTTCCCATTCTATGAAATGTGGTTTTGGTGAATCAGGGAAAGTTGGAATTTTATCTGAAATTGTTAAGGTCAAATCTATGATTTTCATATCAAAAATTAATCACTCTGATTAATCAGTTTTCGTTTGTTAATAGTTAAATATTATCTTGAAAGATTTTTGGTGTGCCTACAGCCTTTGTTTTAATAAATTCCGAATTAAGTCATGATGAAGAAATTATAGGAAAAATAAAAGAAATACTAGACGTCGATAGTGATCTAAAATATCAAATTCAGGGAGTATACGGGATTTATGATATAGTTCTAAAAGTTTCTTCAGATGATGGTCCAAAACTACGAAAAATACTTACAAATGAAATTAGGAAAATTGACAAGGTAAAATCTACATTAACAATGATGATTATTGAAGAACAGGAATGATTACATTTTTTTCAATTCTTCAACTGTTTTCATAATTTGTAATTCTGAATTAAACAAATGAGGTGAGATTCTCAAGACTTTTTTTTGTAATATCTCTCTTTTTGCAATAATGATTTCTTTTTCTTCTAGTCTTTTTACTACATATTCCGGTTTGAGATCTTTTATTTCAAATGAAACTATACTAGTTCTACATGATTCATCATCTGGTCCAAATATTGTTACCCCAGGAATCTTGGAAATTTCATCGCGAAAAACATTTGATAATTTTATTATGTGATTTCGTATGTTAACTAATCCAATATCTAACAGATATCGTATTGAAGATTCCATTCCAACTAACCCTACATAATTCCTAAAACCTGCCTGAAATTTTTCAGGTGAATTCATGAACACCAGCTCATTATCATGTTGAATTGCAGATTCTCCTCCAATTCCAATTGGTTCTAAAAGATCACTCGAATTTCTTTTACAATAAAACACACCAGTACCCATTGGACCACACAACCATTTTGAGCCGTTAAACGCCATGAAATCACAATTGGTTTTTGGAAAATCAAAATCACCCATACATCCAACTGTTTGTGCAGTATCAAGAAAATATGGTATATTTTTACTTTTTAGAAATTCTCCAATTTCTTCAACTGGTAAAATTTGACCAGTATTATAGAGTCCATGACTTAGTGCAACTAATTTTGTTTTTTCGTTTACAAGTTTATGTAAATTTGTAATTGAAAATGAACCATTTTGATCTATCTGTAAATTTTGTAAATCAATTTTTTTTGCTAATCGTAACCATGGAAAATAATTTGCATGATGCTCATGATCTTTTCCTCTAATTACAACATTAGAATCAGTTTCAAATTTCAAGCCATTTGCAACAATGTTTATACCATCTGTTGTACTTTGTGTTAAAACAATTTCATCAGATTTACATTTGATTAATTCAGAAACAGTTTTCCTAGTTTTTATCCATAATTCTTTGATAAATTGTTCTGATTCTGTCGAATCAGGGCCAATTTTATCATATGTTAGCAAAAAATCTTTCATATTATTGATACTTGAAGTTGGCATTATCGAAACTGATGCGTTATTCAAATAGATCTTATCTGTTGGAAAATTTTCTTCTATGTTTTTAAAATTCATTATTATATCAGTTTCAAAAACTGTTTGTGTTGGATAAAAACCATGACAATCTTCATGATTACAGTTTAAAATCAATTCTAAATCTAGTAGAACAAAATATAGTAAATCTAGTACTTTATGGAAATTCATTCACAAAAATAAAATTTATAGATAAAATTATTAATTCATACACAATTCCAATATTTTACGTAGATTTTGATCTATTGTTTTCAGGATATTATGAAAGTGGATTAATTACAAAAAAATCAAACATCAATATTTTACGTCCAAATGAAGTAGATTTTATTAAAATTATTTCTGAACTTTTGCAAAAGACTGCAACTCAACAATCAATTGTAATTTTAGATTCTCTAAACGGCCTTCATAGTATTCTTAGTCACATGAAAGATTCAGGAAGATTTGTTGATAGTTTAATTATGTTTTTAACCTGCAATCTAAAATTTTCCAATTCAAAACTTTTCCTCATATCTTTATCAGAAAAAAAAGAAAATCAATGGGTTTTATCTCCTATCAAACGCCATATTCTTGAAATTGAGAATATGAATAAATTTCAGATCGAAGAAAGTGATTCAAAATTAAACATTCAAATTTTATAATTAATTTTACCGATCAATAAATTGCAAACAGTGTTATGAAAAATACTAACGCCGTTATAATTAGGATTTTTTAGGTAAGTTATATTAAGATCAAAATTTAACAATTTTCATAATGCCAGTAGCAATACTTCCAGACATCAGTGAACAAATGTGCATCGGATGCGCACTATGTGTTGAAATTTGTACAACATTGGGACCTGATGTTTTAAGAGTAAAACCAGTCGAAGGCTGGAAACGAGGTAAAGCATTTGTATTTTATCCTGAAAGATGTATCTCAGACGGTGCATGTATCGGAGTTTGCCCAACAAAGGCAATCTTTTGGATGAGACCAATGGACTTTACAGTAGGACAACCAGTCCCACTATACAAGAATTCTGTCTTCGTCAAAGGTTGGACTGAACTAATAGATTAAGTTCATCCACTAACTTCTTTTTATTATATTTTTGATTAGTTACACCTTATATTACAAAATTTATTTTGATAAATAATGACAAAAATTGGAGATGCTAAACGAAAACTTCATGGAATGATTACTGGCAAACCTGATAATTTCTCATGGATTATTGAAAAAAAGCTTGCAGGAAGTGCAATTCCAACATCAAAAGAAGAGGTTGATTGGCTAAAAGAAGAAGGGGTAAAATCAATTGTAACAATTAGAGAAGAACCATTAGATGATGACTGGATTGATGACATTGAGTATCTCCATATTCATTCTAACGATATGGGAGTTCCAGAGTTTGATGATTTAATTTCTTCAGTTGATTTCATCCATCGACAACTTGAAAATAACAAACCAGTAATGGTACATTGTCTTGCTGGACTTGGAAGAACCGGTACTATACTTGCTTGTTATCTAATAAAATATGAAAAAATATCAGCTGATGATGCTATAACAAAAATTAGAAAAGAAAGATCAGGCTCAATACAATCATACTCTCAAGAAGAGATAATTTTTAGATTTGAAAAATTCATTAAAGAATAATTATTCTTGAACTTCAGATACTAATTTTCCATCAACAATTTTTAGTTGAACTGTTTTATTTTCTTTGAAAACAAGTGTAATGCCACCATTTTCATCTGGATCTTTTACTTCCACCAGATCTTGCATTTTAATTGAATCAAATTTTCCCATCTACTATCACTCCGGAATCGAAACAGTTTCAATTTTTCCGTCAACTGCTTTAACAAACAAGAATCTATTATCTTTAAAAATAACTGTCAATCCACCCTCTTTATCTGGTTCTTCTATTTCTAGTACTGCTTGACCCAATAATCCATCATATTTTGCCATACAATCAATCTCTCACTATTACTAATTAATAGTTATTTCAATTTCTTCAGATTGTGATTTAGATTCACCTTTTTCAATAAATTCATGTGTTTGCCATGAAACAAAGGCTTCTGCACCAATTTTGTGTTTTCCTTTACCTAATTCTGATGCTTTAAAATGAAACTCTTCACTAAAATCAAATAATTCTTGTCTTACTTCTTCTTCAGTTAATCTGATAAAAGGTTCAAAATTCTTTGCAACCTGTACCCAGATTCTTTTTTCTTTCATTGGATTGACAAGTTTTGGATTTCTTGTCCAAAAAATTGAAGCCTTTCTATAGGTATCAATATTTTTACCAATATCCTGTTTCCTAAATCCTTCCTTTTGCAATTTTATACCATATTTTAACTTGAAAGTATTATCATTTTTTTCGTATGCTTCTGTCCAATTTTTTTCAGTAAATGATTCACGCAAATCACCCTTTATAGAAAATCTAACATTTATTGTAATGTTATCATCAGAGGAAAATGCTTCCTTTGTTTTTTCTAACTTTATCTCTGAAATACTAGTTTCTGTCATATACTTAACATTGATTTATATCCGCAATAAGTTCTTTTTTGATTAAATGAACGTACAATTAATTGAATCAAAATCAGATGAAGTTTCTTTATCCATCAAAGATGGTGATATAGCAACTCTCTATATTATTCAACATGAATTATTAAAAGACAAAAAAACTGTTTTTGCAGGAGTCATAAATAAGCATCCATTAACAAATGAAATTTGGATGCGAGTTAATTCAAAAAGTAATCCATTAGGACAAATTTTATCTGCAGTTGATTCTGCAATAAAAACATCTAATGATCTAAAAAAACTCATTACTTCTAATTTGAAGTGAAATAATAGATGAAATTCTGCCCTAATTGTGATATTAGGTTAAAAAAAACCACAGGCAGTAATGTATTATCCTGTACAAAATGTGATTATACTGAAGGTGGGAAATCCATATCTAAAAAACATCTTGATTTGGAAGAATCACAATCTGATTTTATGGTATTAGATGAGAATGAAGGTAAAGATGTTTTACCTACAATTGAAATTGCATGTGAAAAATGTGAAAACAAAGAAGCTATTTGGTGGATGTTACAAACTAGAAGTGCAGATGAACCAACAACGCAATTTTTTCGTTGTACTAAATGCAGTCATACCTGGCGCAATTACGCATAAGGTTTAACTTTGGTATTTGCAATATGTGATTAAATGGTTTTTTCAGCAAAGACAAGTGGTTCAGAAGAATGGAAGGCAATAATTTCTGCAGTCTCATCACTTGTTGAAGAGGCAACTTTTGAAGCAACTGTTGAAGGAATCTCATTTAGAGGAATGGATCCATCTCATGTTGCATTAATTGACATAAGTTGGCCAAATTCTGCTTTTGAAAAATATGAATGTGATAGTGACATAAAATTTGGTGTAAGAATTGGTGAATTTTCCAAACTCATAAAACGTGCTGATAAAAGCAGCACAATTGAAATAAATATTTCTGAAGATAATATGTTGTTAGTAACAATTGGAAAAAATAAAAAATATAAAATGCGTTTAATTGAAAGTTCTGCATCTGATACACCACTACCAAAAATTTCATATGACTGTAAAATTTCACTACCATCATCTACTTTTGATAAGATTCTTGGTGATGTTCAAGTAGTTTCTGATTATCTAATAATAACATCTTCTGAAACTATGGCAGAATTTTCTGGTAAAGGTGACTCTGGTGAGGTGAAGATTAACTTGGAAAAAGCAAAAGATGAATTAACAGAATTAGAAATAACTCAAAATGGACATGGGCAATATAGTCTTGAATACTTGAATCCAATTGTCAAAGCAGTTGGAGCAAGTGTGGAATCAGTTACGTGTGAATTTTCCACAGAGAAACCACTTCGTGTTGAATTTAAAGTTGCAAATATAGGAAGAATTCATTTTTACTTGGCACCTCGTGTTGAAAGTTAAAGAATTTTAAGATCAAAAAGAAAGGTGAAATTGATTTGAAATTAGTAATAAAATTTGGAGGAACATCATTATCTTCAGTAAAAGACATCCAGAATGTAGCAAAAACTGTTGGAGATCTTTCTAATGATAATAAAATAGTGGTTGTTTGTTCCGCAGTTGATGGCACAACAGATGAATTAATCCAAATCTCTGAGTACATAAAAAAAGAAAACAAAAAAGATGCAAATAGAATTCTTGCTAGAATTTCTCAAAAACACAAACAATTTACAACACATCTTGTTACTGATCCAAAAATTCAAAAAAGTTTATTGAATAAAATGAAATCCGATCTTACTGAATTAGAAGAATTAGTTCATGGGCTTTTATTATTAGGTGAGGTAACAGCACGCTCATTTGATTATTTGATTTCATTTGGGGAAAAACTTTCAATAAACTTGGTATCATTTAGTTTACAACAGATCACTAAAAAATCAATTCCTCTTTCTGGTAAACAGGCAGGAATTGTAACTGATTCAAATTTTGGTGAATCTAGACCGTTAATGGATACAACTAGAATTCGTTTATCAAAAACAATTCAAGATCTGTTTAAAAAGAAAACAATACCTGTTGTAGGTGGATTTGCAGGAGCTGATCAACATGGAAATACAACAACATTTGGTCGTGGTGGTTCAGATTATACTGCTACAATTATTGCATCTTGCATAGACGCAGATGAAATTTGGTTAATGAGTGATGTTGATGGTCTTATGACAGCTGATCCTAAATTAGTAAAAGATGCAAAACTCCTCAAAGAAGTTTCTTATGCAGAAGCAATAGAAATGGCTCAATTTGGTGCAAAACAAATTCATCCACGAACTTTTGAACCAATCGTTTCTAAAAAAATTCCTATGCGTATAAGAAATACTTTTGATTTGAAAAATCTAGGTACAGTAGTAACTGCATCACCTTCTACAAAAACTAAAAAAACTGTTAAATGTACATCTGCAATTCGAAATATTGGATTAATAGATCTTACTGGTGGAATATTATTTGCTGCACCCGGTACAGCAGCTAAAATTTTTACGTTATTGGCAGACATTAATGTTAATGTGATGATGGTCTCATCAAATCCATCTGAATCAAGTATATCAATAATTGTAAAAAAATCAGATCTTGATAGAGCAGTTAATGCACTTGAGATGAGTTTGCTAGGAAAAACTATCAAAAAAATTAACACTACACTTAACGTATCAATTATTGCAGTTATTGGTTCAGGCATGAGTGGCACTGTTGGTGTAGCTTCCAAAGTATTCTCTGCTGTACAAAAAAGAAATGTAAATGTGATAATGATTGCTCAAGGTTCTTCAGAACTTAATTTGGCATTTGTTGTTAAAGACAATGATTGTAAATCTGTCATACAAGCACTTCATGAAGAATTCAATCTAGCGAATATTAATTAATCAAGACAAGGGATAAATTATTCATTTTTTCTTGTATTATATTGTCTGGTAAATTATACATCGTAGGTGTGGGTCCTGGTCACCACGATCACATGACATTTCGTGCAAAACAAGTAATTGAAGAAAGTGATACAATAGTTGGCTATGAAACTTATGTTAATCTAGTTCAGGACTTTATTGATGGAAAAGATGTTTATCGTTATGCAATGACGCAGGAAGTTGAACGTGCTCATCAATGTATAGATTTAGCTAAAGAAGGAAAAATTGTATCACTTGTGTCAAGTGGTGATCCTGGAATTTACGGTATGGCTGGATTAATTTATGAAGTATTAGCTGAATCTGGATGGGATCCAAAAAGTGGTTTACATGTTGAATTGATTCCTGGTGTATCTGCATTAAATTCATGTGCAAGTATTATTGGTTCACCTTTAATGACTGATTTTGCAGTTTGTAGCATGAGTGATTTACTAGTTCCATGGGAAATTATAGTAAAACGAGTAGAGGCTGCAGCTCAAGGGGATTTTGTAATTGTCATTTACAATCCTTCTAGTAAAAAGAGAATTCATCAGTTACAAGACACACGAAAAATTTTATTAAAATATAGAAAACCATCTACTCCTGTTGCAATTATTAAAGGTGCATACAGAGAATCTGAAACAGTAGTAATGACAGACTTAGAACATATGGAAAATTATGCAGACAAACTTGGAATGATTAGTACTGTAATAATTGGAAACTCATCAACATATAATTTCAAAGATTTGATGATCAATCCACGTGGCTATAAATCAAAATATAATTTAGAAGAATCAGATGTTAAAAATTAATGACTGTTTTTAATCAACTCGTACAATTCATTACTTAATGTAATTTTGTCTCTAAGTGGGCCAAGTATGTTTACCATGTATTCTCCAACTGTGTTTTTTAAATCACCTGGATGTAATTTCTTTTGACCAAAATCAGATTCTAATTCTTCAAAGGAGTTGTATGTGACATTTCCCCCAAATTTTTCAGGTCTCTCAATAGATATTGAGTTATATTCATGAAAAACTATTTGTCTTGCAAGTTCTAGTATAGGATTATTTTCTATTAGACCTTCTTCACACCACCCTTTACTAATTTTCTTTTTAATATCATCATCTGAATTATGAATGAAAATTCCTGAATTAGGATCAGATTTGCTCATCTTTCCAGGTTCAGACACTACATCATTTTTTGGTTGTGTTAATCCAGGCAGCAAAGAATGATGAACTGCAAGTGGTACTTTCCATTTCATTTTTGGAAAAATCTCTCTAACTAGCATGTGGATCTTTCGTTGATCCATTCCTGCATGAACAATATCCAAATCTAGTGAATGAATATCAGCAGCCTGCATTGGTGGATAAAGTAATTTTGCAAGATCAATTTTTTCCTCACTTTCTGATCTTCCCATAATGGTTAATGTACGCATAGTTCTTGCAAGTGACATATGTTTTGTGAATTTTACTAATTCTGACCAATATTCTTTTTTTGAATCATACAATTCAGTGCCCATTACAATGTTTACACCTGGACATACTAATCGAAATGCATCTGCATAATATTTTGAAACTTTGGAAATTGTCTCCAAATCTCCTCCTAGTTTATCGTTAATCAAAGTGTGCCAATCTGCAAGAAATACAGTACAATCTATTCCGGCTTTAATGAAGTCATTAATCTTGAATCCTGTACTAATCAGACTTCCAAGATGTAAAAAACCAGAAATCTCTAATCCAATGTAATGTTTTGGTTTTGAATTTGTATTTAATAATTCAATTAATTCTGCTTCATCTTTTACTATCTCTTTTGTAGGAGGTCTTTTGATTAATTCTACTTTTTCAGTTACATCCAATTCGTTATGATTTTACTCTGTAAACCTATAAAGTTTCAGAATAAACAATTGTATGACCTATGATCTTTACATAATGGCAGTCTAGTATCTGGAATAACTGCATTTCTTATTGTTAGAAAGATTAAAGAAAATTAATTCTAGTCCATCTCATCTATTGACTTTCGTGGCCTTGTACTAAGATAAAATGCATGTGCGCTAATTATTGTTCCTGTCAACCATATTTTTGTTGCAAAAATCAAATTCCATGGTCTATCTGGGTCAGGGTAGTAAATTGCTAGTTTATCTATATCAGGAGTTGTTCCAGTGAGAACCATTTGTGATGTTACTTCTGCACCTAGAATAGTAAAATTCCAAAATAATTCGTAAATGCTGATTATTGCAAATCCTAAGAGCATTAATTGTAGTAATGACATTCTGTAGGATTGTAATCCGACAGTTCTTTTCCATCCAATTCTTGTAACACAATACCAACCAATTATACATGAAAAGAATAACCATGTAGAAAGATTTGCAAAATTCTCAAATGGAATTTTTGTTTGAACTAAAACTTCACCCATTATGTAAAAACCAGTTTCTTGCCATTCTGTAGTCATTGAATAAATGCTAAAGGCAGTTATTGATGCCATCATTATACCACAAACGTAGAAAATATACAGAAAAATTTTGTATTGTTTGTCTTTTTTTTGCAAATGTCTAATTTTCATTTCTAATTGTTTCCAAATTTTCTTATATTAATTATTATCTTACTTTTTTTCAATAGCCATTATTCTGTCGTTCTCGGTTGATCTGATTTTTTCTTTCATATTCTTTTAGAATATCATCTGGAGATAAATTTAGTTCCAAAGAAGCCTGTACCACAAAATGCCAGATATCAATTAATTCTTCTCTGGCTTCTGCTTCATTAAAAGCAGTTGGTGTTTTCCACCATTTCCAATTTGTTGTTCTTTGTAGTTCCACTGCTTCATGTATTATTGCAGTACATAATGCTGAAATTTTTCCTTCTACATCTTTTGGATATCTTTCAAGATTCATCATATTTTCTAATCCATTTTGCAAAGAGAAAATTGATTCTAATTTATCTTCCATAACTTTTTGTAAAATTTGTTATCTATAACTCTTCAAAATGTTACCATTTTTTCATATTGTTTACGTCTTTTTATTACGTCTGAACGTTTTAGTGTGGTTAATGCATCTATTCCATACTTTTCAACAGCAAAAGAGCCCATTACATTTCCATATATTACTGAATTTTTTATTTCAGAAAAATTTGTTTTCTTTTTTGATGCTAGATAACCTATCATAGCACCTGCAAATGAATCCCCGGCACCTGTAGGATCTAATATTGATTCTAAAGAAAATCCAACTGATGGAAAAATTATGTCTTCATGGAAGAGCAACGATCCATGTTCACCTTTTTTAATTACAATATATTTTGCACCCCAATCCATCATTTTTTTTGCACATTTGATGAGGTTTTCCTCTTTTGTTAGAAGTTTTGCTTCCTCATCATTGATTACTACTGCGTCAACTGATTTGATCATTTTGATAACAGCATTTCTTTTTGTTGCGATCCAAAATTCTATTGTATCACACATTGAAAATTTCACATTATCAAATTCTTTGATTATTTTTGCATTTTGTTCTGGATCATTATTTGCAAGATATACAAAGTCTGATTTTTTGTATTCATCTGGTACATTTGGTTTAAAATCAGCTAAAACATTAAGTTCAGTTTTTAGTGTTTTTCTGACACTCAGAGTTTTATCATAACTTCCGTCATATCTGAAAGTTTTACCATCTAAAACTGAGAGACCTTTAAGATCTAGATATTTTTTTAGTATATTATGATATTTTTTTGGAAAATCATTACCAACAACAGCAATTAATCCTGGTTTTACGAAAAAACTTGCAGAAATTGCAGCAAAGGTTGCAGCACCACCCAAGACATCTTTTAGAACTTTTTTCGGAGTTCTGATGGTATCTAATGCAGTTGAACCAAAGACAGTTAACATATTTTTTGAGCAAATTTTACGTATAAATCCCTTATCTAATTTTTGATCGATGTATAATTTGTGTAAAAGATTTGATGTATTTTTGAAGCTACTTAGAGCTAGCAAAATAAATCAACTAAACAAAAATAATTTCTATGGCAAAGATAAGAGTCAAACAAGGCAATAATGAGATTGAAATCGATTCTAGAGATTTTTATGTAGATAATAATACTGCTGAAGAAGTAATTGAGACACTAAAACAATTAATTAATGATAAACCAGGTAATAACGTCATAAATTCTCTTGAAGATGCTGAATTTCATGAGCCTGAATTTTCTCAGCCTGTAAATGTAAAAATTGCTGATATCAAAAATAAATTAAAAATTCTTGCAAAAAATTCATTTTTTGATCAACCAAGAACTGTTGGAGAAGCAGTTAGTCAACTATCAGAGTATGGATGGAGTACAAGTCCATTAGATGTTTCAGTTGCACTTACAAAACTGGCATTTAACAAAGAATTTTTAAAAAATACACAAGAAGATAGAAATTATTACTTTTCAAAAGAAGCATTACTAACTAACTAAATTATAATATAATTTTTGTTTGTGTGTACACAAGTTTTTAATAATGTATGTATAGTTTAGTGGAAACTATACTGTATGACTAAAAAGAAAGATGAAATTCCAAAAGAAATTGATGATCATTTTAAATTATTTGGTAAAGAGCCTTGGGAAGTAGAGTATGGTGAAAAGTGTCCTGTATGTAATATTCGAATTGATGAATATGGCTTTTGTTCTTGTGGTTCTGGTGCTGATTAAACTACTTTCTTCTGTTCTTGAGTGCAACTATCACAACTGCTGGTGCTACAAAGTACATTCCAATGTTTAGCATGATAATTCCAATTCCATAGCCAAGCATTTCTTGTTCTGTGTCAATGTCAACATAGTTGAGAATAGTTAGTGATGTTAGCAATGGTGTTAATCCAACCTTGACTGCCTCTTTGAATACTGGATTTTCTCTTTCATAGTCAGCTACTGCTGGGCTAAATGAATAGTAGAATTGATTAAATGCTGTCATGAATGATACGCCTGATTGTGTTTGGAGTACTGTATTGTCACGAATTTCTCTCAAGAACTGTACTTGTGGTGCCATTTCAGAACCATATGCAGCTGTTGCAATTAGACAGCCACCACCTTCAGATGTTGAAATATTGTTTGTATCTAAATTAGTGACTAAAACAGATCCTGCAATATTTGAGCGTAGAACTATTGTAATTGTTTCAACATTTTGAACAAGTTGTTTTTTTAGTCTATCTTCATCATCTGGTATTATTCCTGGTTCTGTGATATACACATTAAAATTAACATCACCAATCATTTCTCTTGGAATATCAATAAGGACAAGTTGTCTTTCTTTATTTGTATCAAATGATATTGTATTATCATTAATAACAAAATTAGAAATTTTATCATCTGATTGAATTGACACACCACCATCAAAAGAGGTTACTGATAATGTTTCATCTTCGTCAAAAAATTCCAAATCCATATTACAATATCCAGAACATGCAAATCCTTTATTCAAAGTAAGATCTATTGCAGTTCCATCAAAAAAAATCAAGTCAATACTTTCATCAAAATAAAAATTTGGATTATGTTTAGATGAAAATTCCCATTTCCAAAGTCCATTGTTTAGTTCTATGACATTTTCAAGATCATATTCTACGATTAAATTAGTTTGAAATGCAGGATATTGTGAAAATACCATATAATTTGACTCTTCAAAAATTTGTTCAGGATTATCAAATTCATATGGACATGAAAGTGTACAAACTATTTCAAAATTAGAACGTGTACCATCTAAAAATTCTAGTTTAGCAGAATTTTGTCCAAAATCAGCTATCTCATGTATTACATGCACATTAGCATCTTTTCCAATCTCAATTTTGATATTTTGTTTTACTTCCTGATCAAATGCAATATCTGCAAAAGCAAAAGGCATAGTAGTTATAATTACAATTATAGTTAAAATTCCAAATATAGATTTCATAATTATTACTCTGAAATTGTAACTTTAATCATCTTTGCTTCTTGCTGTGGGCAATCTGTCTGATCTCTTGGTAAATTTACAATTTTTTCTGCAACATCCATGCCTTGTGTTACTTCTCCAAATACAGTATATTCTCTATCAAGAAATGTACTATCTGCAGTAACTATGAAAAATTGTGAACCTGCACTATTAGGATCTGTACTCCTTGCCATAGATACAATTCCTCTTAAATGAGATCTAGAGCTAAATTCTGCCTTTACATTATGGCCTGGTCCTCCTTGTCCCCATTGAGCCCTTAATTCTGGTTTTTTGGTATTAGGATCGCCACCTTGAATCATAAATCCAGGAATTACTCTATGAAATAACGTTCCATTGTAAAACTCAGATTTAGTTAATGTTACAAAATTTCTTACCGTTTCAGGTGCTAATTCTGGAAGCAAAGAAAATTCAATACTACCAAAATTTGTTTCAATTATTGCACTCGTCAATATAGTTCAAAAAATTAATTATCATAAGAATCTTTTGTCAAACAAACTTATTCATAATATAAAAATTAAAACAATGATAATTTATTTGCAGTATAAATTTTT
>Ga0257107_1000111_pt1 | contig 29081 bp, 43 predicted proteins | sample LP_taG_2_FD_190178 | JGI IMG/M metagenome (GOLD analysis project Ga0257107, IMG submission 190178) | Marine microbial communities from Northeast Subartic Pacific Ocean, Canada - LP_J_2011_P26_500m | ecosystem: Environmental > Aquatic > Marine > Oceanic | place: Canada: Northeast Subartic Pacific...
TGAATCATATGCATCATTTTGTAATCCGTCAGCACTTCCCTGAACATCTTCTAGCCATTTTATTCTTTGTTGAACACCTGCATTATTCCACATTACTTCAAAGTCCCCATGAGTTATCGGATCGCTACCCCATGATTGATCTCCTCTACCTGAAAGTTTTTTAAAAAAATCGCCTACGCCCTCACCTGTATATTCTCCTTGTAATAATCCAATCTCCCAATTAAGGTCATCATAATCTGACATATCTGGATCATCTCCTAAATCTAAATTACCAATAGTTCCAAAATACTCTTCTTTAATTTTTAATAATTCTTCTAGTGATTTACCATGATACTTTGGATTAGTGTCTATGTCATCACCACCTACACCCAATGATTTTATTGTATCAATGGATTCTCCTCGTCTTCCCCATTGTCTTTTTTGATTACGAAGTTTTAGATTTTTAATATTCTGATTAGATTTACTATCTGCTTCTCCATAAGGCGATTCATAATCTTGGAATACTTTTTCATAATCATCTTTCACACCTGACTTTGCTGTTTGTACCATATCTTGTGCTTCAGAATCATCTACACCATGTCTTTCTAACAAGTGATTGTATAGATTTTTTCCTGTTCCACCAAATTCCTTTTCAAATTTGATAGACATGAAACAAATAGGACATTCATAACCCCTTATTGTCATACCTACTGGTAAATGTTTTTGCCAATCTTCTTTTCCTTTATTTTTCTTGTAGTATATTCCAATTCCTTTATCTTTACAATAATCACAACCATCATTACCACATCTATCACACCATGTATTTGGATTATCCGCCCATTCTTCGTATTCTCTTTCTGTCTGTGTTTGCCAATCTTTTCTTGGTTCAGGAAAACCACCTTTAACAGCATCTTGCATTTCCTTTTCTCTTTTCTCTTTTCTCGCCTTACTAAGATATTTTCCATCAGCATCAAATTCCATTTCGTTTGCACTTGCTAATCTTGCTTCCAATTCTGCCAATTCTTCCCTAAATTCTCCCATGTGCATTGGATTCTCCATACCTGCATAATGAATAAACATCTGTAATTTTTTAATTGCTTTTTTAATTTGTGATTTAGTAGGATTTTCAGGAAGATCCCAACCATGTTCTTCTGCTTTTGATTCTGTGCCATCAACAATTAATTCAAAACTATCGCAATCACAACCTAATGCCTGACCTTGACAACTTGGACAGGTTTCATTATCGCAACCCCAATGATGTTTAGCTCCATATTCTTTCACATAACAATCAGGACAACCATCCTCTGTACCCTCTCCATTTTCGCCAAATCCTAATCTTTCATATCTCTTACCATCAATTTCCAAATATCCTACACAACCTGTTCCATTCATTACTCTATGACAAGCACTACAAGTTGCATAATTTCCTGTGCCATCATCTGCTTCAACTGCTCCCTCTATTTCTTCTAGATCTGAATGTCCATGTGAATGTGGTTCGCCTGTATGGTGTTCGCCTGATCTATCAAGTTGTTCTAATCTCGTACCCAAAGGAACTTCTCCTGTTCCATCACACTCTGGACATTTACTCGGTTCGGAATGATATGCCCTTTCCTCAGGTGTCCTCGTTGTGCCTGTACCATTACAGTTTGCACATATTGCTTCAGTTGCTTTTGATTCAGGATTTCTAGGTGGATCTAATTGATCATGTCCTGCTGTCGTGAATTGATCTCCAAAAGATTCGTCAGTGTCAGGCATTTTTATTACCTAAAATGTTCCAATAGTTGATGGTCTTTGTTAGATTGACTAATATCATCTTCGGTTTTAGGTTTAAGGTCTATTGATAAATCTTCCTCACTTTCTTCTTTTATTTTATCGAGATGTTCTTTCTCTTTGTCGCCATATTTGACTTCTCCTTTCATGCCTTTAAGTCCATATCCATCACAATGACTACAATTAGTATCATCGTCTTGATTTGCCAAACCTGTGCCTTTACATTTTTCGCAATCGCCCTCATCTATTTCCATATCCTCATACATTTGATTGAGCAACTGTTTTCTATCAGGAGATGAAACAGTAAATGATTCTCCTGTTGATTCAATTTCTCCTGTTCCATTACAGGTATCACATTTGAAAGTACCACCATCTTGTTGTTCATTTCCAAACGCAGTGATAGATGTTCCATCTGCATTAACTTCTCCCATTCCATCACAGGTTGGACATACATCTCCACCATGTCTTGTTGCTTCTCCATCATGTTGTTGTGCATTTCTAATAATTTCTTCCTCTTTCTCTTTTTCACGTTCTTCCCAATCATCTTCTGTAAGAGAACTCGGTTCTATTTCTCCAAACTCATCATATTCAACTTCTCCTGTATGCCCTGTCATTTGTCTAACTGTTTGACCTTCTACTGATTGGTTTGTTGGATCGCCACCTGTGTTACATGATTGACATGATTCGTCAGGTTCCCCCCAACTATCTAATGCTACTGGTCCCTTACAATCACTACACGCTTTATATCCATAATCTCCTCTTCGGTCTGTTCCAACAATATTGGAATTGTGAGGAGAAAGATTTGATTCTACATCATGGAGTAGTGTTCCTCGTGATCCATCTGAACCACCTTTTGGATCTTCATATGTTTCACCGTCATCTCCTTTGACTGTTGCCTGTGGATCCAAATATCCATATTCTGAATTTTCTTCACCCATGTTAAATAATAAAACTTTTCCAAACCATTCGTCTGGTTTAAAATCTGTAACTCTACCAACTATTTCCCCCTCAAATACATAATCTCCATCTAATTCAGTTGCTTTCACTTTGGATTCATTGTTATACCATGCAAGAGGATCTTCAAGTGAATCGTGTTCTATATCTCCTCTATTGGCATCTTGTTCTGCCTTTCCTCTTGGTCTATCGTGATATTGAGTATAATTACTGCGAGATGTTTTTTCTTTCTGACCAAACTCATTCCAAGTGTTTCCCAATGGATCAGGTGTAGTTGTCCAATCAGGATCGCCCTCTTGTTTTAGATTTCCTAATCTTGATAAGTTATCTGGTGGTGCATTGAAAATTTGTGTTTGTCTTTTATCTTTTGGTCTGCCTTCCCATGATGGACTTGCTAATGTTCCTTGCACTTCTTGTTTTTTATCTGTTACATATTGTTTTATAGCTTTATGTGCCTTTTGGAATGCTGATAATCCCTCTGGACTATTCCTAACGGAATATGGTGTGCCGAATATTGCGACATTTTGCGACCAACCCCAAATCAAATTTTGCCAATAATTCCAACTTCCACTTTCTTCAAACATTCTAGGAATTTCTCGATCTATTGCTTCTTTCATGCCAGAATAATAATCTGCATATAATTGATCTTCTGTCATACCATAACCACCTGTCGCACTTGAATACGAATCGTCATTCGGATCACTAGACGCATCTGGATCCACCCATTCTCTATCTGATTGATTTCCATAAGCATAAGGATCAGTAGGTACAACATCTTCTATTTCAGTCCCTTCTGCAACCTGCCATTTCGGTTCACTACCTAAAATTGTATTTGCTTGATCTTCTTTTTTAACATAGCCTCCACCTGAACATTTTTTACAAGGAAATTCATAATCTGCTTTAAAATGTCCTGACCTAAATGATCCGTCATCTCCTGCACGAACTCTATGTTTATTATAAACTTTTTTTGTTCCAGATCCCATACAATCTTCACATACTGCTTCATATAATCTACCGCCACCTGCTGTTCTAGGTTCTTGATCTGATAATGGAGAATATTTTGGATTATTAGGATCTCTTGAAATTGGTGGTGGTGGATTTTCATATTCTCTTTCACTATCATAAACACCTGTGCCATGACAATTAGGACACTTAGCTCCTGTTGGGTACATGAATCCTCTACCTGCACAAACTAAACAAAAATTCTTAAACTCTTTAGCATCATATCCATTTACACTTGATCCATGAACTTCACCATAAACAGGAGTACCCATATGATTTTTGTCAGCGAATCCAGAGCTTTTATTGACAACACGCGATCCATCTTCATCATTATTTAGGACACTTTGACCTTCTGGTGTTAAATGTAAATCATATCTGTGTTCTCCACTTGTCGAAAAATTACCCTCGTTATTATCAACAATTAGACCAAGCATTAAAGCATTTTTTATATTCTTATTATCGCTAGGATCAATTTCGGATTCTCTCCTTCCAAATTTGGAACCATAGGAATCGCCATGTCGTTCAATCAGTTGTAGAAGTCGAAGTATATTCTGATCCACAGATTCAATAGCATTATGAGTTTTCCACTTATGACCACAATTATCACACCACCAATTAATATTATCATGTGTTCCTGATTGGAATTTAAAACTACATTGAGGACACACCGGAGAGGTTCCATTTGCAGTTGTTACAGTTAAATCTGATTCAAACTCATCATGTATAGTCTGTGCAGGTAATGGTGTATTAGATTCTTCCCAATCATAATCTTCGCCTGTGATCTCATGCTTCGCTTCTCCAAAGCCTCTCGACTTTCTATCTTTTTTTAATTCATCTTCGTCTATCCATTTTTGATGAAAGTCCGACCATACTGTTCCATCATGTTCTGCTTCACCTGTCATCTCTCTCATATCATTATTAAATCGGTAAGCTGTTAATATCTCGGATCTGTCAAACCCACTTTGATTATTAGGATTAACCATACCACTTTCATAAAATTGTGTTCTATCGGCTTCATTTTTCCACCATTGGTCTGCCTCTGCTTGTTCCATGTCAGATTGTGGAGCAAAGGTAACATCTTCATTCGCTTTTAATTTTGGATTATATTCTTTACCGTAATCATTACCTTCTGACCAGATAGTGGTCATACGAAGTCAATTCCCATTCTATCGTGTATTTCACTATAATTTTTCATCCATTCCATAACTACTGCCTTAACTTCTTTCTTATCAAATTGAGGAAATTCTTCCACTGCATATGGAACAGCTCCGAACATATTTGTTACTCCACTAGATTGTAATTCAAATAGATATTGGAAAATTTCGTCTTTCTCACTATCACCCATTGGATTTATCTCCGTATCTGATTCTTCATTAGAGAACTCACTAGGATCAAACAGTGAGCTTGTTCTGGATTCTCTAATACCTTTCCAAAATTCATCGTCTAAGTCATTATGTGTTTTTTTATCTGAAAGATCAACGGTAACATGGGAATCCTCTGGTCTATCATCAGTTGGTGGAATGTCCTTACCTTCGTCATCAGATAATCCGAATAGCCATTGAGCACCCTGCATATCTGGTGTGTTTTTTAATCTCTTTAGAAATTCTTGTTTATCTGGATCGCCATCTCCAAGTGATTCTCCAAGCCAACCTGCACTTTGTAACTGACCTTCCATTTCAGAACTTGAACTAGAAACATATTTGTCTATTAAAGTTTGATATTCTTCATATTGTTTTCCAGTAGGCATACCTTGTTCTTGCATTAATTTCTTAAATGCTTCAGGGTTTGAACCTAGATTTACTTCCAAACCATTAACGCCTATCTTTTCCCCAGCATCACAATATGAACAAGTAACGCTATCTGTTAAAATTTCAAAGGGACCATTTGCATAGTTTCCTGACATTTCTGCAATTTCACTTATTCGATTTAAGTCCTCACCATTTGCATCTGAAAAATATTCCCTATAAGCTTCATTCGCTTTTACTCTTATTTCTCCATGCTTTTGCCACTTATGTCCTTGTCCTTGTGGAACTTTAGACTTTTGTGTATCTTCCCAAAAATTTGACGTTGCTTTCTGATCTCGCATTAACTTTCCTGCACGATCTTCTGTCGGTTCCTCTTCATTCCTAGTAGTATCTTCTACTGAATAATCTTCTCCATCATATACTACATAATCGCCTTTGACTTCTTGCGTATCTTCAATTCTTTGATCGGCACTCGTTGGTTTTTCCAAGTCATCTTTTGGATTACCTAAATTATAAGAATCAAAGTCCTCATTTGTTTTCTTTGATTGATCAACGTTGTCAGAATAATTATTAAGCCATTCTTCTTCATTTGCATCTGTTGGTGGTAATGCTTCTCCTTGTGATTTATCCCACGCATCTTTTTTATCTGCCCAACTTCCTCCTCTTCGGAACCTACCTGATTTCCAATTAGGATCATTATCTACTTGACCTGATTCGGACAATTCATCTCTTGCATTCATAATTGGATTGTCAGTAATAATCTCTGGATCATTTCCATACTCCATAATTATTTTCTGTTGATTTTCATGTCCTAGATTTATCCATGATAATCCTGCGTGTCTTTGATCTACTTGTGATGCGATAAGAACTTGTGTTTGTGAATCCACTTCAAGTTGATTCCACCAATTTTCTGCTGATTCGTTTGCATAAGATTCGTTTTGCCTAGTAACACCATCTGCATCTACATATGAATCACGCATTGATGTTCTAATTTTTTGTCTATCGCTATCGTAATAATTATCTTCGTCTATCGGATATTCGTTTTTATCTCCATAGCTTATTGCTTGTGGATCCTTACCTAAAAATTTCGAATAATAAATATTTTCTATCAGTAAATCTATTTCTCCACCAACACCAATTTGACTGTTATCAATATCCTTAAACGAATTGGGTCCTTGTGCATATCCCTGCCCACTTAACAATTCAATCTGTTCATTTTTTGGAAGAGATTTAAACCATGTATATGCTTCTGGTTGCATACTACCTTCTTGTGAGTTGCTTCCACCCATAACACCAATCGGCTTTTCACGACCTGTTTTTGCTAACTGTTTTTTTATTTCAATATCTATAAATTTAAAATTTTCTTCAATATCTGCATGGTATTCTTCATAATGTCTTGCTATTGCATTTCTAATTGATTCTTCATCGTCATTCTGTTCAAAAGAATTGTGCATAACTCTACCACAAAGCATACATTCTGGATCACTATATCCCGTTTCTTCAGAAATTTCATTAGCTCTTGATTCTGCACTATACGAATTATTATTATTCCAGATCGTAGTCATATATCATCACTAGATTCTGTTGAGATGTCTATTTTTTTGCTACCAAGACCTGCGTTTGGTGACGGATTATAACCAATTAATTTACTATAATTATCATCGTCATCTGCTGTTCCAATAGAATCAATCGAACTTCGTTTTCCATCTTTTCGATCTGAATTTGGATCAAAAACATCTGCACGATTTTTTACTCCTTTCTTAAAGTCCGAATTAACATCGGTCATCTTTGTATTTTTAAAAGATTCGAACAATTCATACTGTTCTAATTTTTCTCTTAGGAAACTATTGATACTCTCAAAAGATTTTCTGTGAATCGCCCTAGCATCGTTGTCAGATAGTCCTGATTCTTTTGCTATTGCATATCGCTGACTATCGGATTTTCTATTCCAACTCTCGCCTATGGCAGTCTTAAATTGGGTTGAATTATATTCTCCAAATCCATTTATGATTCCTCCATAGAACTCATCTGCTGGGCTTATTGTCATGCCTATTTAAAGCCAAAAATCAGTTATAAGTATTTAAAGTATAACTAGGTCAGTAGGTTTGCCAAACGATTTTGCCCACTTCATAACATTACATCCACCTGTATTCTCATGGGTATAATCTAGACAATGATGACACGATCTCTTTCCTTTCGGCAGAGTTGTTATACAATGAAAGTGATCACACCTATCGGCTATTCTCATACAATTCTTTCTCCATGTGTCCATATTGTTACCATAATCTAATAGCTCCAAAGGAATATCCATCGTATTTGCATATATCTCGACCAATGTATTTATCCCACCATTAGGACTTTTCATTGTCATTAATTTCAGATTGTCATATGCCTTCGAGATCTCGATAATTTTTTGTTGTGCTTTTTGGCGTTCATCATCTGTTAATTTCGATCCTCTAACTCCAAGAATTGCCACATTCATATAAATAGAATATGATACTCATTATTAAATATCTTACGCACTAACCCAAGACCATTCTCGTTCTTGTTCAATTCCCAACTTGGCATATATTACTGCCATCGTACTATCTTTCGGATGATTAAATTCTTTTCTTGCCCTTTGTCGCCTATCTACTATACTTGATGCTTCTTCGGAAGCCTCTACCAAATCCTTTCTAGTAATATCTGTAAAATCATTAACTAGCCAATCAGTTTCCCATTCCTTATCTTTGTGATATGGAATCATCAATTTTGGAACTTGATTTTTGCCTGATGAAAATAATGGGTGTTTGCGATAAATCTCTAATAGATCAATAAATCCTTGTATGGCAGTAGTCTTATCTATTGTAAATCTTCCTGCTTCTTCGCCATGCTCATCCACCTTTATATCATATTTCATAACAGGCTTTGTTTCATTACCTACTGATTTACAACCAATAAACATTGTATTGCCAACGCCTTTGAAAATTTCTCCTGTCGTTCTATCTGCTCCACCCTCCTGAATGACCTTTACTTGTATCTGACCATAGCCCAAGTCGCCTACACCTATATCACACTTTGATCTCTTAAAGACATCTGATATGTATTTGGCTTGATCTAATTGATGTTCAGCTGGTCGTCTTTCAATAAATGCTAAATGGTATCTATCAGATTTTTTCCAATGTATAATTATTGCAATAACTGTCAATGAGTTTGCAGGACCACTTCCAAAATCTACTCCAAGTGAAACTCTTATCTGATTTCCAAATGTGTCTTTCAACTCTGCTATTTCCTCTGGTGTGTTTAATGAAATATTCCTATAAGGTGTCATACAAGCAAATACCATCTCCCTTGTAACAGGTCGTCTTTGTGCCTTGTAAAATGTTCCGAGAACGTGCATATTCCAAACTGCATTACTGTAATGCTTTTGTTTCCACTCTAATGAATATTCAGGATCAACATGATATTTTTCTATGGCATCATCCATTGTTACTGGAATCATCGCAAAAATATGCTGTGGCATATGGTAGCCATGATGTAAATAATTTTCTGGTTTTTGAGGAATCCATTTTCCTTTTAATGCGTTTCTCATATATTCTCCTACAATCAAACCCTTTTCATCAAACTGTAATTTCTCTCTCCATAGAGGATCATCAAATACCCATTCCCTTTGGTCAGTATCATTCCATAATCTTTCGTAAGCTGATCCTGCCTCTCCACCAATTCCCAATACTTTTAATTTTCCTTTTGTAGAAGTCATTGCTTCTCTAACTCTCGGCAAATGTTCAATCATGTGATACTGTGCCTCGTCTAACATTGTAAGATCTAATGACTTTCCCTCTACTTTTCTATACTCATGGTTATCGGTTGTCATGTAAATGGTAGAGTTATTCTTCATTGATACTTCTCCAAGACCTCCAATATCTCTACGAGGAAATTGTGAAAGTATCATATTTTGTAGAAATGTTCCTACCCTTAATCTCTGCGTAGAGAAAGTTGTCAAAGATGACATACTATGTGTTACATAACAAACTTGGACACCTGATCTTGAAGTAGCCATACAAGCTAATTCATCTGTGCAGTATGTGGATTTATAGACCTGTCTTCCTGCAAGTATCATCATAAACCCATGATTGTCTAGATAGACATCTTCCCACATTGGCGATGCTAGAAAATTTCTAGGTCTTCCATCTACAATAGGTCTTGCCTGTTCAATCCATTTTAATCTATTTTCAGATAGTTTTGGTAATGACTTTGACAGAATGTTGTATTTTTCAACACCATCTTGCCAAGCTCTATCAAGTGCTACCTGTGAGTTCTTTAGTTTCCTCTCCACCCAACTTGGCATAATAATCATCCACTAAATTGTTTTTAATCATTACTTCTTTGACCATCTTATCCAATGAATCCTTTACTGTCATGGTCATCTCTATTGAAGCACGTTTGTCAATAAGACCTGCTATATCTTTTGCTAGTCCATCTCTAATACCAAAGTGCATTTTAGCATCTGGAACTCTACCATAATCTACCGTTTTGGTTTCCTCATCTGTCGCCATCTTTTGTATTCTTTGATTTATCTGTTCTTGTATTGTATATAGTTGAAGTATCTGTTTATCAATTCCTGCTATTGCCCTGCGTTTAGATTCATACTGCTCATCAGCAAAATCTTTTACCATCGCTTCTTTCAATTCATCTGCCCATATACGAAAGTATTTTGAAACAGTAGCAGTAGAACGTCCTGTTGTTGATGCTGTTGCCTCTACACCTACCCCATTCTCGAAGTAGAATTTTAATTGGCTTTTAATTGCTACTTCTTCTTGTAATGTAGGTCTTCCTACCTTCGGTTTAGCTTCTACCGACATAGTAGGTATTTCGTCATTCATCATATTTAAGCAGATTCTAGATGTTTGGTCTTGATTCTTTGGGTTTCTCGTTTATACTCTAACCTATCCCATGGAAAAACAATATACTCATCACCTTCTGTTTCTTTTGCGAATAAAAGATTTTTTGGTTGCTTTGATTTTTTTCTATGATACAGTGTAACATAAGTTATCTCTTTTCCTAATTTCATAACTTTGTTGTATGTCTTTCCTGTGTCATAAATATCATCAACGAAAAGAGAATTATCTGGAATTTTTTTTGGATCTATAATAATTTCACTGATGTTCAATCTATCTGCCATTAATCTTGCTGGAACAAGACCTCCTCTACCGACAGTATATATCGTGTGAAAGTTATCAACCTCTTTTATTTTTTCATTTAATTTGGTCATAATATTTTCTATCTCCGCCCATGATTTTTGATTATTTTTTTCTGGCAGTAAGGGTTCAATTCCTGTATCAAAGTTAAGATTCATCATTATTCCCAATTCGGATTCTGGAATGCCTGATGCCTTTGATAAAATATCTTGTGGAACTGTATTAGAAACATCTGCCAATAGCTTACCTGTTTCTACTGGTAAGAGATAACCACGTTCTCGATTCATTCGAATTGTCAGTAGCTTCGCCTTTACTGCATCTACATCATCTCCTGCAATAAGGCATGGTATTTTTTTATGACCTAAAGCTTTCAGTGCTAAATATCTATGCTCTCCATCAATTATGGTCTTATTTTTTCTTATTATGATAGCACCGTAAAATTTATTCTTCTTGATATTATCTTTCAGCGATTCAAAAATATCCGAAGGCATATAATTTGGATTATAATCATTCGGCTTTACTTCTGAAATATCAAGCCAGACTATATCGGTTTTAAATTCTACCAACTCTCTCCACCTCATCTAATTGTTCTTGCATTTTCTTGTACCTATGTAGAGTATATACTTGTAGTTTTAAAGCTTCCTTAGGCGATATTCGTGTCAAACCACCCATACAAGCCTTTCCAATTCCTGTATATGACATCGTTCCATTGAATGCGGCTTGACGAATTACAGATGTAGCATCACTTGAAGTTAATCTATCCTTAAATCGCATAAGAATATCCATGCTCATAACTCCCATCAAGTGTATCTTTGTTTTCTTTGGTATTATTTTCATCATGGTATTCAAGTAATTGTAGTAGATCCTTTTGTTATCCTGTTTATTTCCACCTAGCCCTACATATTTTGCTGTCTTTAGATATTCTTTCATAACAGAAAAATCTTCCCCCTGATGAAAGACAGGCATTACGTCCAATCCAGCATCTCGCATTATGTGATAATTTTTTATTGATTCTTTCGCAAATTTATCTTTACTAGCTTCCATTACATCAAGTGCGACTATCACATCAACAAGGTTTCTATGAGCTTTACAATATTTGATATAATCCTCAACATCTATTGGTGCTCCTGTCGTCATGGCAGAATAAGCTCCTGAATCCAAAATTATATTTGCCTTTGGAAAAACTGATCTTATCTTTTTTATCAGAACTACTTTTTTATCATACCAATATGAAACGAGATAATGCTGTATGTCTAATTCTTCATATATCTTCCAATACCCCATGCTAGTTACATAGTGCATTTTGACCATTATTCTTTCGCCCTGTTAAGAAACTCTTGCCTCATGCTATGATTGTCTTTGAACTGTCCTCGCAATACTTGTGATGATACAGATATTTCTGGTCTTTCTATTCCACGACCAAACATACAACTGTGCTGACAATTCATGGTAACGCCCAATCCTTTCGGACTTAATAATTTCTCCACCTTATTTGCTATTGCTTCTGTTACGTCCTCTTGTAATGTCGGAAGTGTAGAAACTGAATCAACAAGTCTTTGAAATTTAGATAATCCTAAAATCTTACCATTGGGAATATAGCCAACACTACAATGACCAAAGAATGGTAGTAAATGATGTTCGCAAAATGAAAATATCTTTATTTTATTTATAATTATCATCTCGTCAAGTTTGGTTTCAAATGCTGTGAACTTTGCATAATTTCTTTTCACTTCCATTTCTTTAAAGTATCTTTCAACTCTTTGATCAGTATCTTTTGGAAATTCTTTTCCCCCTAATCTTTTAAACCATTCTTCTACTAAGGATGATTGCTTTCTACTCTCTCCTGACAAATCTCTACACGCACTCATCGTAACTCCATTATAACGTGTTGTTGTATCTGAACTTTCCAATCGTTTAATCTTCTTTCTGTTATCATATGACTAATTTTTTTCTTATCAGAATCAACTGGTTGAAATACTTTTTCCCCTTTAAAGTCCTTAAAGTAATCTAGATAAAAATCCAAATCTTTCTCATTGGTTACTACACATTTTACTTCATCAGTATCTTCAAGTATCTTATCTTCAAATTTTTTCTTAGAGTATAACATTTTTGGAGAACAACAAACCCAATCAATCTTCGCCACTATTGGATGATAATACATTCCACTTGTTTCTATCTGTGTCTTTATGTTATTGAAATTAAGAAGATAAACTAATTTGGATATATCTTGTTCTAGTGGTTCTCCACCTGTAATGCAACACCATTTAGCTCCACTTTCAAGCACTCTTTTAACAATGTCATACTCATCAGTTATCGCATCACTTTCTTTCCAAGTATATTTTGTATCGCAGAAATAACAACCGACAGCACAACCTTGTGTCCTAACAAAATATTGTAACACTCCTGTATTCTTTCCCTCTCCCTGTATCGAACAAAATTCCTCATTGATTGCTAACATATTCCATACCATACTTTTCAGTTTCTTGGATAAAGACATCTACTTTTCGCTTCAAGTTTTTCTCTATTTCTTTTGCTACCCATACCACAAATTCTTCTGTTTGACCAATACCAAATTCTTCTGTTATATTCTTACCTCGAAGTCTATCCATCACTGTTTCGGTTGCCTTCTTTACTTTCTTAAAGTCCAAAAACTCGTCATCACTTATCGGAACTGTTATCTTCAATCTACTCGTATGGCTATGAGGAATAGCACATGACTTGTCCACCAATTCTGGTCTATCGTTTATCATGTGGGTAAAGTTTAAATTCGTTGAATAGACTATTCGCTTCATGTAGTTTGACATGGATGTGATCAGTTTTAAAGGTTTATGATATTATTATTCCATCGTCATATGAGGCAGGTGTAGGATATGTGTCGGTATATTTTTTCACTTCTTTTATTTTATTTTCAGGAATTATCCTGACTTGATCATCACAAGCTGATCCAGAATATTCAAGTATTTCATATACCTGTTCACCATATTGTTCTGCCTCTTTCAGAATAGTTTCCAAATCATGTTTTTCGTTTGTGTGATCTCCCATATCAGAATCATATGCTTTCCATATTGCAGTAATCTTACATTTAATCATTATTTCTCTTAACCTTACCATATTCCATTTTATATCTCCATCATCACAATGTGCCATATCTCCATGTCCATAAAATTTTCCTTTGGTCTTATACACATAAACAGATCCCCACCTTAGATCCAATATCCTATGTTTTGCATGATGAAAATTACCATTCACAAAAGGTCTTTCCTCACTAGGTTTTTCTTTCGCATATTTCTTTTCTTCCCAATCGTCTTTCTCCTTATTCCATTCTACCTTTGAATCGTAACTGTTTGCATAACTCTTATTCTTCTTTTTTACTTCATCCATCTCTTTAGTAATTTCTTTCTTCTTTACTTCCTTTCTATCATCTGCTGAACAAAATTCTAATAACTTTCTATTTTCTACCAAAATATACCACGCCATTACTCTCAATTCTTTTTAAAACCCCCTGACTAACAAGCTCGGATAATCTTCCTCTTATGGTAGTTTCTGATCTATTAGGAATTTGTAATTCAGAATGAGGTAATGGTTGCCCTGCTTTATCAATCATTGATACGAGATGATCTGACACTGTAACCTTTCCTCTAAAATGTTTCTTTTTTGTAGGCTTGTAATTAGACGGAACAAGCATGACAGTTTCTTTTCCTTTGAATATCATTAACTCATCTCCAACTTTAATATTCCAAAATTTAATAAATTCACTTGGTAATCGGACTTTATGATTTTCGCCTACTCTTAGATATGCTTGACCATCCTTAAAAATTTCACTCATTAATTAATGATTATGTCTATCTTATAAAATATTTATGGTTCTTTAGTTGTGAAGAAAACATCTAACTTTTTACCCTGTTTTTCTAACTTGTCTAATATTCCTCGTTTCCTTTTCACATTATACATTGCACGAAATTTATCTCCACTCATTGTTGCTCCAATCATCGCAATTACTTCTTGCTTTGCTATCTGTTCTCCTAAATCATTCCAACCCATTTTATCTACATCTCTATCCTTACACTTTGTAAATGTTCTAAGATATGCTTCTGAAGCAAACAAATATGCTTCTGGCGATAAATCATAGACGAATGGTTTTAGCAAATCCATAGGACTTGCTCCAACTTGTCCAATCCTTTTTGGTACTGGAATTGCATGATCCTTACCATTTTTGTAATAAAACAGTATAGGTTCGCTACCTCCTGTCCTTTTTGTCGCTTCTATGTAATTATTTTCACTACGTTTGAAAAATTGTTTAAGATATTTCTTCAATGCACTACCACCATACACACCCTACCATACTTATCCTCAACTCTTTTCATTTTTTGTTCTTCAAAACCATTACAATGAGTTGCATTAGGTCTTAATCTACAACAGTTTTCATGGCAGGTTTCACAAGTGCTTAATGCTTTACCCCATTTGCTAATTCCAAACCAATGTTCTCCTTTCTTATGACCACATTTACAATGCTTTGTCAAAGTAATCTTCTCCAAATTATTCCCAATGAATATTTTATCATGCCAAAAGCGAACTTACCCCTGAAAGCAAATGGATGATGTATAGCCATCCAAAAACCAAATTTTATTTCACTCTTATCAAGTTTGTCTAACACTTTTTTTACCTCTACTTTTTTTCGCTACTGCACGTTTCTTTACTTGTTCAATCTGCTCATCTATCTTATCTACAAATTTTATATCTGGTTTTGTCGCCTTACCTATTCTTCGCTTAAAATCACTATACCAAGTTTTTAAATCAGGATAGTTGGTCAATGGTGTCATCTCCATAATTATCTTAATCAAAATAAATTCATCTTTCTCGTTCATATATGATTCGGTTCCCATAGACCTTTATTCAGATCTTCTGGATCACATTTAGGACAAGCGTACTCGGTTTCATATTCCCCACCATATTCTCCATGAAATTCTGTTATGATTAATGTGTCAAAACAATCTCCACATTTCCAACGTGGAAAACCACACTCCTCACATGGAACTAACTCGCCTGTCAATAATACACCCTCTTAGATCTTAGATCTATCATAACGTGCTTGTTAGCAAATATTCTTTGTCTATAATCTTCCGAATCCAATCCTATCATTTCCAATATCTTCAAAGTCCCATGAGGTCCTGTGCCACCATATCCACAAGTTACACCACTTAGTAATACTGTTCCTGCTGAACATTGTATTTCCATATCGAACTCTCTATTAGAATCCAAGTTAATCTGATTAATCTGACCTAGTTTGCCTCTAAGTTTTTTGAAATATTTTATGCTTTCTTCTGTAACGCCATATCCTTTATCTACGAATTGTTTTGGATCGCCTTTGTAAAAATCATTTATTTCATCCATCGTGTATTGATGCGGTGCTTCAATCTCCTCTCCCCTGAATAAGCGTTTTTTATTTTCTACTAACATTTTACTTGCTCACTAATTTTGGCATTCCCTGAACGTCTAAAGGCAACATTGTTACCTTGTCTTTAAGAACTTTCATCAAAACTTTCATCTTATCTTTTTTCTCAATAATTATTATAAATCCCTCCTCGGTCTTTCTTGCTATTCCGACAGAACTTGTTTCGCCTACCGATATTACTTTGCATGACCAAAAGAATGTTTCGTCATGGAACGATAAAATTTGTGGTTGAATAACTTTGTATTTTTTATCTCCTTTCAATGCTTTAGTATGTGCGAACTTCGCAACTTTCAGTCTGGAACCTATCTTCGGTGGTTTTGCCATACCTCTATTAATCGTCTTTCTATTAAAGAATTTCGGAAATATTTTATTAAGTAAATTCATCTTTTACCTCATACTGTTTTTCTCTTGGATCAAATTTTTCATGCTCCTTAACACCATCTGGCTTGTATGTTTTATGTTTAAGACTTACAGTAAATGCTCCAGAAACGTCATATCCATTACTATCTACAACGATCATATCTCCTGTGGCTTTATCTGAAGCATCAATCTGACTTAATTGACTAGCAATTAAATTTCCATCGTAATCATAGATGTCATATTTGCCTGTTGTTTGATAATCGTCAAACCAATGGTAAGGATCCATTTAAGTCCTCCAAGGATCCAACTTGCTATTTGGAATCATAGACCATGACTTCTCATATGTTTCAACTCTATTTTCTGGAAACCCTATTGTTACTGCTAGATTTTTCAATTCTTTCAAAGCCCTTTTGAATTTCTGATCTTCTATGCTTTTCTGAATTGTATCTGCTCTATCTTTTGTCAATTCACACACAAATGCTACTGCGTGTCTTTGCCTATTTGCGTCAGCTCTCATTTGCATTGGATATGGACTAGCCTTAAATTCTGCTTCTGTCATAAAAAATTCTATACCATGTGCATCTGCTATACCAACGTATTTTACAAGACCACCTACCTTCCTAATCTCACTTACCAAGTTCTCATAGGCTAAGACTTTCTTGCTTTTCTTTTCTACTACTGTTTCATTTTTCATTATTCATAACCTCTTAATGCTCCTATAACTTCAAATTCGTCTTTCTTACCAGATAGGCTATAAGACGTTTCGTCTATTAACATCAAAGTCGAACCACTATCCCATTGTACCCACATTTGATCAAATTTTAAACCCTTATTCTTCTTGACTAATTCTACTGTGCCTTCATCTCCTGCTTTCAGTTGTGTGTATGGATCATTAGTGTATTCTAACTTAATTCTTTTGCCACACAACGTAAAATCAATTTCTTGATCGTCCTTGAATAAATCCTTTAATGTCTTTAATCTTAATTGCATATTTACTTCTTCTTTCGCATTCAATTATCTAACACCTCGTTAATTCCCATCATTCTAGTAAGCCTGTTATCCTTAATCTCTTTTTTCATCTTGCTTAGAATCCACATTTTATAACTTTTCAAACTACAACTTCTCATTCTAAGTCCCCCAATTCTTTTAACATCTTCTTTTGTAGTTGTTTAATCTTTTTAATGTGCTTCTTAATCATCGTGTTGCTTAGTTTAATTTTTGTGCTATACTTCTTGATTGCCTTTTCAGAAGCTACTACACTTGCTTTGTATTTCTTTACTCTTAGATCTGATTGATAACCTTCATCTGCTTTCTGTTCTATTACTTTTTGCTTTCTTTGATAATATCTATCCGTTCTTTTGCCTTCTGCTCGGTAATATCTTGTATTTTGCTTCCTTAATTCTTTCATCAAGTATTTCTTTACCATCTTTTTTTGCGAATACTTCATTCGCTTTACAACCTTACCTTTCTTTTTACTGTAAATTTTACCCCAAAACTTTTTACCGTCTGGTTTATTCAAAGTCCAATAGTAAATATTTTCATAGTGATCTCTCCAACCTCTCCAATCTGGCGAAGTTACTGTTGCTGTAAAACCATCTGCGTGTAATCCCATCATTTTGCGACTACCTCAAATTTCAATTTTTTAAACATCGTCATTAAGTCCTCTTGGAACTTGTAAATTTCTTTATACAAATATTTCTTTGAAAACAATAACTCATTCGGAGTGCCATACTGTAATACCATTTGGTCATTCTCAAAAACTGCTTCGACTTTATACTCCAAGTCATTCTTTCTCCAAAAGCCCTCGTTAAGAAGTGCTACATCTCCTGCATCATTCATTCCGACACATGAGGAATTTTCCTTTAATGGATCTCCACTTCTATCTTCTAAGCCATATCTTACAAACACTTTTTGAACTTTGCGTGATCCCTTTAACTGAAACTCTTCGTCAATCTCGATAAAATGAACTGTCCTTACCTTAGACTTCTTCTTTCGTCTTTTTTTCTTAAAGTCCTCCATTTTTTTCCTCTCTTGTTTATCCCATTTATCTGATCTCATTCTAATACCTCCAAATCTGTAATCATGTCCGAAGCTCCACCTTTTGTTTCAGGAGTTTTTACAGGCATTCCACGACATAATCGTCTGATACGATTCACTTGCATCATGCTTATTTTTGTGCCTCTCCAATATTTGTCATCTGCATACTGTTTATCATATCCATCTGCCATTGAATATTTTCTAATAAGTTTCCATAATTTTATTTCACTCAATTCAAATACCTCATTGCCATTTTTTTAACTTTGCTCTTGATGAATTTTGACATCTCCTCTGCTCCGTCAAATACTACATAACCGTTTTTACCGAAATATTCTGTCATAATTTCATCCACTCCATATGAACGACCAATTCTTATTCCAATTACAATTCCTTTGTTTGCTCGGATATCTCTAATTATTTTTTGTGCCGCAGACATATACGCTGATCCATTTGGACCTCCATCTGTGATTACGAATAATAATTTTTTATCTCCTTTCATTTTTGTATTCAAATAATTACCTGTGAAAACTATTGCTTCTGTCATTGGTGTTGATCCACGACTTTTGATCTTTGTAACTTGCTTCCAATCTGATATCTCCTCGATTCTTACATCTCCATCTCCATTGTAGTTTGTTTGACTAGCCCAACCTAATGCTTTCACATCAATCTTTGGACTTTGATCCATTGACTTCAATAATGTTCCGACCATCTCTCTAACTATCTGCATTGGTGCTCCATTCATGGAACCTGATTGATCATAAGCGATTACTACATCTAATCCTTTTTTATTTTCTTCCTCTCTAAAACATAATCTTTGTGGTTTGAAATAATCGTCAATTAGTGCATCTACGTCTAGGTCGTTGCCTTCCTCATCTAAAATTTCTTTTTTCTTGCCTTTGAACTTTCGGAAGAATCTTCCCATTTTTTTCACTAACTTTTCATCAATGTTAATTGCGTCTAATTCTACTTGGTCATCTTCGTTTTCAATGTCTGCTAACCAACAACTTCTAATTGCTTCATCAAAATTTGGTGTCGGATTTACTAGATCCATTAAACCTTTGCTTAATATCATGTCATCAACTGCCTCGATATCTTCTGCTCCCTGCTCTAAAGATCCCTCGATGTTCTTTGCCATCTTTAATTTTTCTTTACCCTTATAATTTTTTAAATTGTCAATAATTTTATTAACTTCTGCTTTGTTCTCCATTTCTCTCCATGCTTCGATATCTCTACTTGCGTCATCGTTGTCTAATTCCTTATCTTCTTGTTGATTTGCTAACTCTTGCTCTAATCTTTTCTGCTCTTGTTGCATATCTTTCCATTTTTCAATTAAGTCCGATGCTTCTCCCTTTGTCATCTCTGGATATTTGCTCTGCTCTGGTAATCCTAAACTATCTAAATATCTGCCCTGTGCGTTGCTCATCTTTTGTTTTCTCCAAGGTCGATCGTCTTTCTGCTCGTAATCTTTTCCTTTTTTCTGACCTTCTTGACCTGCTGGGTTCCCATTTACTGGATCTCCATTTCCATCTTCTCCATCTTGTTCTTTGTCATCTTGCTCTTTGTCAGAATCTTCCTCGTTTCCATCAGAACTACTTTCAGAATCCTCACTGTCGGAATCTTCTCCATCTGATTCTTTACCACTACCATCACTACCATCTTGACCTTCTTGTTCCTCTCCATCGTCATCACTTTCTTGACCATCTTGACTTGGAACTTGTATGCCACCTGTCTGACCATCTTCTGGATCTTGCTCTCCATCTTCGTCATCTCCATCTTCTTGGTCGTCAGGATTGCCTTCACCCTCTCCACCTTTTTGCTCGGTTCCATCTGGACCCTCTTGTGAATCGTCATCTGGATCGCCCTCGCCACCTTGTCCTCCGGGAGTTACTGGCGGTAATGTTAATTTCTTAATCCAATCTAAACAATATTTATTCCAATACTGCTTTGCTAACTGAATTGCACCACTTCTACCCAAACCTCCTTCTGCTTGTTTCATAAACTCATTTGCATATTCATAATCTGTACCTGTTAAATCATAATCTAACTCTGCTAATTCTAATGCTGTAAATGGATCATCTAATTTCTGTAATTGCTTGTTTCCCATACTATCAACTAATCCTTTCTCAATGAGAACTCTTGCTTGACGATCTTGTCGTGCTTGTTTAAACCTTGTTAAAGATCCTCCATAATTTTCACCGAAATTACTTTCACATCTTCTGTTCTCGAATAATTGATAAAGTTTCCTTACTAATTTCTTTCCGACTACTTTTCTCTTATCATCCAAATCTTTTACCATCGCTGATGTTCTACGATTCATTGCGATATTAGGACTGTTGTAAATTAATTGTGCCATGAATCTTTCAAAGTCCGTCTTAACTGATTCACTACTCATATCTACACCAACACTTATTTGCTTCTCGCTTGTATCTTCGGAAACTGTTGGATCGTCTGACCTGTAAATCTCAATACTTTTATCTGTTAATTTTGAGAATAATTGCTTTGTGCCATCTAGAATGTCTGCTATGTTATCTCTCTCAAAGTCCATCAAACTAACTTGTTGATCTACTCCAAATAAGAAACCACACTGTCCACATTTTAGTTGCTCATCATCTGCTTGAATTTTTCCTGAACACTTTGGACATTTTACTGCTTCCAATTTTCTCTCTTCCTCTAAAGCCATTCTGAAACCTCACTTATGCTTAAACTTGTTAATGCCATAATTAAAAATAATAATTTACTCATCTGTCATCCCCTCACTTGCATCTGCTTTCTTTCTGATTGCCTCTGCACTGAATATTGATTCCATACGAGATTTTACGAGATCTTGCTCGTCATCTGCGAAGCGACTTACTACTGTTGTATCTAATACAAACTGCTCGAAATTTTCCATTCCTTTGAAAGTCCTATATGCCTCAAAAGTGCCACTTAACTGTCTTGGACTTATCATGTCTGATAACTCTTCGGACTTATTTGCATTTTGAATTTCAAGAACTAACTTGAACATATTTGTTACAAATTTCTTTGGAATTTCTTTCATGTCATTTGCCATGATTTTTCGCATTTCTGTTATTGTCGGATATGTCCACTCCCATTGTAATTTGAAACGATCCTTTACTGACTTTTCTACTTCGTTGCCAGAGTAACCATCTCCTGCTGGATTAAGTGTCATAATGACCATCAACTTTGCTCCTTTCTTTAATCTCAAATATTTACCTAATTCAGAAACATACACTGCTCTTCTATAATCTAAAAGACCATTTACCAATTTCTGGATCTCTCCTCTTGGTTGATTGCCTTCTTCAAGCACTAGAATACATCCATTTGGATTTTGATTTGCACATTCTATTGCTTCTCCTGCGAATCCATGCTTCCATTTTGTTATCATAACTCCTTCATCGTTCTGTGTCTTAAGTCCTCCAATTACATTAGATCTCCTCATATCTTCACTCATGTCTGTCTGAATTAAACTCATGCCTCTCATTCGGGCTATATTTTCTGCCCATAATGTTTTTCCTATTCCACTAGGACCATAAATCATTAGGTTCATTGGAATTGGTCTATCAGCAATTCGATTGCCTATTTCAAACTCTTGACCGCGTTCGATATATTTTGGATTATCTTCTGGAACTAGAAATTCCTCATAATACACTGGAAATTCTGGAACTACATCAACTCTCTTTCCTTTAATTGAAGTAATCTTGGTAGCAGTTTCATCCTCAACCCTATCCTTAAATGGAATTACGGTTATGGTGCTATCATCAATTACTCCCTTGCTGGAATCTGTGAGAGTTAAACTTGATAAATACTTTGACTTGTCTAGAACTATGCCTTTGCCTTTTGCTTCAGCATACAAAGTTTCAAGTGCTTCCGTTCGCTTTGATTGTCTAAGCTCGTAGCTTTTCTTATCTGCCTCAATAAAGGCTAACTTCTGTTGCAATTTCTTTTGTAATTTTGCTTCTTTTTGTTCTTTTGTTGTCATTTTTTTTCTTCTCAATTATTAATACTCGACATGATATATAAAGATATATAGAACTTTAGATATATAGAATGAATGAATTAGGCGTAAATAGGCATAAAATGAGTAAAATGGCAAAAAAGCCGATATTTCTCCGCGTGGGGAGTTATTTTACTGCTTTGTAGCCACAAGCGAAACAAGTCAATCCATCGAATGTTCTCTTTCCATAATTACCATTCTCTTTCTGTTGGCATAATCTAGGACAATGTTTTAGTTTTTTCTTAAAGTGCGAGGCGTTTCTGTGTTTGACTTCCCAATGTGGTTTCTTGCTTCCGTCTTTCTTTTTTTCCTTGTCTATGTTTTTTTCGGCTTCTCGCCTGTAATCGTCTGAACTAAAAATACTCAATTATCTCCCTCCACCTTTCCTTGCTTCAAAAGATACAAATAACATCTTAGACAGAATTTCTTAAAATGACCATGTTTGTATTTTCGATCTATTGACTTTATTTTATTTCCACAGTTTCTACAATAGAGTGCCATTACCAAACCAACTCTGACAACATTCCTCTCTTATGACAATTACACTTACAAGTGATACCTTTACATCTCTTATGAGAATAATTAAAACAGGCATAACTTAGATCTCTATTCTTTCCCCTACTTGCCATTTTGTTCTTTCTTTCTCATTTGTGTCAAAACTCTTTGAACATACATATCGCTATATTCTTCTGGATGATATTGTATTGCACATTGACCGCACATTCGCCATTTTTTCCAACACTTCTTATGTTGTGATCCTCCTGTGCCACTTCCACATTTATCAAAATTTACACACCTCATATTTTCAACTTCCCCACCATATCCAATCCTATATCGGACTTTAATGGATCTGTGATGAAATGTTCTTCTGTATCAAGTTTTGCTTCTTTCATAACAAACCATTTTTTTATACAAGGTAAGCAAGATCCACAATGTTTGGCAGTAGGATTATGACATGAAACAGTATTCAACAATAACCATTCTGCTGTATCTTTATCAAGTTTGCGTTTAACAAGATTGAACATATCCATCTTCGTAAGTTTCTCAAATGGAGTATAAACAAGAATATCTCTATCCATACCATAACTCAATGTTGCAGATGCTAACTGATAAAATCTCAATGATTTATCTGGCGTTACTGGATTATCTGATAAAGAGCTTCCAATTATTACCTTGTCAGAAAAGTTTGCTCCTAACCATACTAGAAATAAATTGCGTGCAGGGATAGTGTAATTTTTAGGTGTAATCATGTTACCCAATTCTTTCCTAAGCAAGTCAATGTTAAATTTCTTAAAGTCCACGTTAAAGTGTTTAGCTATTTTTTCGACAGCATCTAGCTCTTTCTTTGAATATGGATGACCATAATCAACAGTAAAAATAAATGCGTCTTGCGAGTATAATGCAACTGCACAACCTGAATCCCAACCACCACTAAATGGTATGCTAACCATCTCTTAAATCTCCAATTTTTCTAAGTTGTTCATCATGCCCTACATTTTCCTTTTCTGTCAAGTCATGGACAATGTGAACTATTTTTATCCAAGGACATTTTTCTTTTACTACTTCCAATTGAATAGGATCATCCTCAAACATAATTTTAACATCAATTCTTCCATCATTTTTTAGCATTGTCAATACTCTCGCTTTCCACTCTCCTGATGATTGTCTTGTCTTTTGATCAAATTTCAATGGATTGAAAAATATTTTATTTGTAATTCCTTTCTCTTTCATAAATTTTTCAGTTTCTGGTCTTTCCTCAAACGACCTTCCTGTTATTATTATGTCGTCTTTTGCAGGTCTAATTCCTATGGTTATGACACCATCGCAATCAAAACAATTAACCATCTTGGTAAATCCCCCAATCCCAATCTATCCATGCACATTCAGGTTCATCTTTTGTCAAAGGCATACCACAACCTCTACAAACTCTTGTTAGCTTACTGCCTTTACTTTTACTCTGCAAATTTATCAAGTCCTTTTTTAACAAGTTTCTTTCCAAACATTACTTCTAGACTTTTGATAGGATAAGAACATACCTCTACTCCATTTTTCATCTTTCTCCAAAGTTTTCTTCTTGTAAATTCTTCTTTAGTAGTAAATAATATCTTGTCAGGATAACCAAAATATAAGAAGTCGCCCTGTTTAAGTTTCTCTAATACCTCTTTGTCTAACGTTTCGCCTTTCCCCTCGTCAGTGTTAAAATATTTTGAAAATTGATGAAACGGTTCTAATGCAAATTTTATGTGATGCTTAATTCCTGTATCTCTTTCAATTATGTCAATGTGTCTTCCTGTCGTTCCCATGTTAGAGTAATTATGATTTATCTCTACATCAAATTTTTTCTTTTGGAACTCTAAATGCCCTGCAACGTATTCTGCTACATCTAACGAACTCTTAAAAAAATCACTCATCAGTACCATCTCGTTTTATCAAACCTGCGTAACCCAAATCATAACTAAAGTTATCCATAGGTGTTACTGTAACCCATTTGTCTAATTTTTTATCCCAATATCTAACTTGTTTTGAAGAATTAGATTGCTGTATAACAGGATCATCTTTAATTATTTCTTCTTGATGTTTTATCAGTTTATGGAATAATACAACTGTAAGATTATCTACTCCGTCAGGTGTAACAGTAGAAATTTCCTGACCACAAATATCACACTCTGCCATTATTTATCCTCTAACTCCTTTAGTTCTTTTTTTAGTCTTGTTAATTCAATCTTAATTTTTCTTAATTCAAACTCTTTAAGCTGTTCGTGTAACTCTCTTTGTAATTGATGATGCTCAATTTTGTTCTCCCTTATCTGTCCTGATATGAAGTCTATCCTACCTCGTAGCCTTTCCTTTCTTTCCTTAATCTCCTTCTTTTCTCTTTTCATCTGCTAACCTCCTAGCTTCCGCTTCTGCAATACCTCCGATATAATTCCACGTCTTTGTTCTCTTGTCAAATTTAACTCTCCACTTAAACGCTGATGCGTGGAGTAAATCGGATTTTATCTGTGCATATAATGAATGACTTAAACCCATAGCGTGTCTTAATTCAAACTCTCCAATCTTTCCATTCTTTTCGATTATATTACATAATTGCAATAGTCTATACATTTCTTTTGAACTCATTTTTCACACACCATGTCCTTTAACTCCCTCATAATACAATTTACACAAAACCTATCTGTTCCGTATTGGTATCTAGGCTTTGACAAATGTTTATCGCCCTTAGCAATAACATTCTTACATTCATTACATTTGTAATCTTTACCTGCTTTCGTTAGAATTGTCATTGGGAACCACCACCTAATGGGATATGCTTTATTTTCACATGATCCAATAATTTCTCTTTATCTTCAAAGTCCATATCGCAATATCTACAAAGATTCATTCTTCTTTTTTTCCATATCTTTTAACATCTCCTCCATGTTGTGAACATAGCAACATTTTTCATACTTCTGACAGTTAGGAAACATACGCTGAACTTTAACAGTTATTTCATCTTTGGTATTCGATTTCAAAATCCATACCACATTTAATACATCTTCGCCATTGATAGTAATTGTTTTCTATAATCTTAACTTCGTGCTGACAATCTCCCACACTCTTTTTAATGCTTGGGATATTACTCATTTTCTATCCCCAAAAGCTTCTTCCAAGTCATTCAAATTAGATTCATGTCGCATACGATGAATAAGTGCTTTAAAAAATTTTACGACATGAATCATCAAAAGACGATTAATATTCTGATATATAATAAATTTGATTAATCTTTTTTAAGTAAAACAATGATTAAATCAAGAAAAATTATATTTATTTATATATCTTTCCCAAAAATAAACTACTCACAAAGTAGTAATGTAGTCGTTATAATATAAAAGGATTACGAATTTTTTTTATTTACCGTGTAATATATAAATAAAAATATATTGGTTTTATGATACATCTTCTAGTCGTGCCATCTTGTTTCTTGCGTGTAAGCTGACCATTGGATGATCATTACATTTTGGACACCAATGCTTACATGGATTCAAACTAAATTTCTCACATTCAGGACAATCCGATACGACTATACATTCTGTACCATCATTACACACGCCACATAATATGAAACTCTTTTCATCCATTTCTGGCTTCCAAGAAGTTTTCCAAAGCTTTCTATCATGCTTTGTCATAAATGATTCTGTATCTTCTTTCTTCTTTCCACATTCATGTGGTCTTTCTCTTTCAGAATCCCATAACCTCCACTTACCTGTGCTTTCATTATGTGTGCGATCCCAAATGTAGTCCCTGCCATCTTTACACCTTTTACACTTTACCATATTCTCCTAACTCTTTCATTATTTTTACATTATTAGTATCAATAGTATCGACAGTATCAATACTCTCAACACTCTCAACGAGATGTTTATATATTATGGATTTTGCTTTTTCGATTATTTGATCCTCTTGATAGGCTTTCGGATTCCAAAATTCTGGATATTCATCAAACCAAACATCAATCACTTCATATCCATTTCCCTCTAAAACAATTTTTTGGTCTTGATCTTTCAAAGTCCTCTTTGTCTTATTGTGTATTTCTCCATTCATTCTTATGACTACTTTCTTATCTTCAATCAATATGTCAGGAATACACTTACATTCTATTTCATCCACCTTGTCTAAATTTCCTAATGGTTCCTCTAATTTTATATTGGATTTAGGTAACAAAACTCTTATCAATTCTGCCAATAACATCTGCTCTTTCCTATAACCATCATTGTTCATATTACGATACATCCACTTGCTGTTCTTCACGAAGTCTAGGATCCATGCTACTATTTTAGTTTTTTACTTTTAAGAAAATAATTACCAATCTTATAACACTTCTTTGAGCAATAGATCTGCTGTTTTTTAGATTGACCACATACAAAACAAACCTGTGAATGTAACTGCTTCATCTTTGAAAGGAATGAATCCTTACACTTTTTACAGAATTTCTTACCCTCCTTATAGTCTAATTTCTTCTTACATATCTGACAAACTTGTGTCTTTCTATGTTTCTGATACGAATTTTTCGAGATAGATCTTACCTTTGTCCTACTAATCTTTCTTGAACTACCTGCTACTTTAACTCCACAATTCTCGCAATACTTAGAATTACCATGTGCCTTAAAGTCTTTCTGACATTTCTTACATTTCTTCACGTTGATTACTATCATCATACCATATTTTAAAGAATTTGGATTGCATTTTTTCTGATAAATCATGTGCTAATATCTTTTCGATCCGAGTTAATCGGCTTTCCAGCTCTTCCATCTTTTCTCTTAGATCCTTTATGTCCTCTTTGTTCAAAGTCGCCATTTTCTACGAAAAACTTAGCATCCAAACGTATATTAGGATTTTTTTCCTTATTGATTAAATCCTTATAACTAACTATCTTAATCTTTAGCAAAGCAGATCTGTGCATATTCGCAAATTCCATCACACATATAACATCTTGTTCTTTCAGGTTGCTCTCCCTTTAACATCATATCTTTTATTTTAACACCGTTGGACTTTATCTTTTCTAACGTTTCATCCACTTCTGCTAATGGAAATGCTAACGGAACTGGTCTATCATTCTTTAAAGTCTTTATGCTTGAAATGTATATTATACATCCATATGTTGCATCAATATTCATACATTTTTTTAGAAGAACGCGATAGTGATTTATTTGATCTACATGATATTCACTTGGTTTTGAAGTTGCCTTACTAAACCAATCAATACTTGCTGTTGTTTTCTTATCACAAATCATGTAATTATCGCCAACCTTTATCAAGTCATCAATACTTCCTATCAGAATATCATACCATTTTGGATCATCAGGCTTTATGTATTCTTTTGAATCAGGATCTATTGCTCTTGGAAGATTGACTACCTTATCTTCTACATAATTATATGCTAATTTTATTTCGTGAAATTTCTTATTATCTGATAACATACTATGTGCATGAATAATCTGTCCCATGTATAATGCTCTCATTGATTCTGTTGTCATTGATGGTTGAGGATCGGTCTTTTTGTAATGAACCATTCTCATACAGGGAGAAATAACATCGCTAACATGAAGAACTCCCTCTCTTACAGTTTCCATAGCTTTCACTTGTGCTTTTCTAAACCTGAAATAAACATTATCTTGTAAATAAGATAAATTGGGTTTTGGTGTTCTAGGCATTAATCTTCACTATCTTTTATTCCTGCTTCTGTTAGATCGAATACTATTTCATTCTGTGCGTGCATTGGGCTATCATCCATCTTTGCTATTCTCTTTGTTTTCAAACTCTTTTTAAGATAAATTCTATATGTAGATCCATGTCCTAATACATGACCACCTACTGGAATAACAGGACTTCCGAAACCACCCGGATTTCCCATTACCTGATTAGTTATTACGATTGCCAATTTGTATGCTTCTGCTGTTCTCTTTAATTTATGAATGTATTTGTTTAATGCCTGTTGTTTTTCTGCTAATAATCCTCTACCTGCATATTCACTTCTAAAGTGTGTGCTGACAGAATCAATAATTATTAATCGTGTCATTGGATCCTTATCTTGATCCTTATCTACTCTTTCTTTATTCAAAATATCTGATACC
>Ga0257107_1000114_pt1 | contig 28668 bp, 27 predicted proteins | sample LP_taG_2_FD_190178 | JGI IMG/M metagenome (GOLD analysis project Ga0257107, IMG submission 190178) | Marine microbial communities from Northeast Subartic Pacific Ocean, Canada - LP_J_2011_P26_500m | ecosystem: Environmental > Aquatic > Marine > Oceanic | place: Canada: Northeast Subartic Pacific...
CGATTTAATTCAAGGGCCATTTGTGGTGATCAATGGGGACGATTATTATGGTGGCGAATCTTTCAAAGTGGTGGCTAATTATTATAATAATGGTACAGACAATTTCAGTATGGTCGCTTTTCAACTGGATAAAACATTGTCGATTTTCGGTGGTGTTACCCGTGGGTTATGTACAGTTGAGAATGGTTCACTATCTATGGTGGTTGAAACGGAAAATCTACAAAAATCAGAAAATGAAGTTACTTCTGATCGTAAAATTAATTTAGATGGGAGCGAACCGGTCTCTATGAATATGTGGGGATTTACACCGGTTTTATTTGATTATCTTAATGAAATGATTATTGAATTTTTAGAAAAAGAAGGGAATGAAATGAAAAGCGAATTTCTCATTCCATCGGTCATCAATAATCTGATTCAAAGTGGTCGGGAACCGGTTCATGTATTGAAAAGTTCCTCTTCATGGTTTGGTGTGACCTATAAAGAGGATAAACCCTATGTCATGGGTGAAATCCTAAAATTGGTTGATCAGGGTATTTATCCCCAAAAATTATTTTAAGAAGTTTCCTTAAAATAAATGAGTGAAACCATGAATATTTCGGTTGTGATTCCTACATATAACCGAAAGCACACTTTGCCGCGTGCTATAGCTTCCGTTCTAAATCAAACCCTCCAACCAACAGAAATAATCATGGTAGATGATGGTTCCACCGATGGGACGGCAGATTGGATCCAAGAGACTTACCCAAGAATGAACCCAATCAGACAATCAAATAAAGGAGTTAGCGCGGCACGAAATATTGGAATAAAATCTGCAAAATGTGATTGGATTTCCTTACTGGATTCTGATGATGAATGGCTTCCGAAAAAGTTAGAAACACAGGTAGAGGCGCTGAAAAAAACCCCCGGAAATAAATTTTGTCATACGGAAGAAATTTGGATTCGAAATGGTGTGAGGGTGAATCAAAAGAAAAAGCATCAAAAATACGGTGGCCACATTTTTGAGAAATGTCTGGATATGTGCCGAATTTCTCCATCATCGGCCATATTCCATCAATCTCTATTGGATGATGTGGGCTATTTCGATGAAGCATTTTCTGTCTGTGAAGATTATGATCTTTGGTTGCGCATTACAGCCGAATATCCCGTTCTGTTTTTGGATGAACCGCTTATAAAAAAATATGGTGGGCATAGGGATCAACTTTCAATAGTTCCAGATGGAATCGAAACATATCGAATCCAGGTACTGGAAAAATTAATTCAACAAAAATTTACTTTTTCTCAAAAGAAATCCATGGAAAAAATGCTTATTCGAAAATTGAAAATCTATGCTCATGGTGCTCAAAAAAGAGGGAGAGAACAAGTGTTTAATCAAACTATGAAAAGGATTGATGAATTATCCACCCCATGTTGATTATATTTGGTGGCAATTTTTGATTCTCTAAGAAGGGAATTCCAATAAAAAGAAGGAGTTGTTATGAGACATATATTGCGTACATCTATTATTTTTTCCATTATATCCGTTTTCCTGATTGCCCAGGATAAATCGAAATCAATCCTGCCGGGCCCGGATCGGTCTGAAGGGGAAGGCCCATTTAAACGATTGGTGATTCGCGGTGCCACCGTTATTGACGGTTCAGGTGCGCCGCCTCGAGGACCTGTGGATATTGTAATTGAAGGCAACAAGATCACTTCTGTAAGTGGCGTGGGATATCCTGGTGTTCCTATTAATGAAAAACGCCGTCCCAAACCCGGTGATTATGAAATTGACGCTCACGGCGCCTATGTGATGCCTGGATTCGTAGATATGCATACCCATGCAGGTGATCCGCAAAAAGCACCCGATACAGAATACGTATATAAACTATGGCTGGCACATGGCGTAACGACTGTACGTGGTGTTGGATTAGGATCTCTTGAATTCAGTCTAAGTGAGAAAGAGCGTTCCGCCAAAAATGAAATTACAGCCCCCAGAATTTGGGCCTATCAACGTCCGGGACAGGGGAAGGACTGGAAAGGCGGTTCCATCAATGATCCCGCGACAGCACGAAAGTGGGTGAAATACGCAGCTAAAAAAGGTGTGGATGGACTCAAGCTTGGTTCCTATGAACCAAGGATCATGGCTGCCCTCATCGATGAGGCGACTAAGAATAATTTGGGCACTACAGCCCATTTAGCCCAGACTGGTGTGGCCCGGATGAATACCATAGATGCAGCCCGTTTGGGCCTCGGCACCCAAACCCATTACTATGGCCTGTTTGAATCCATGTATGAAAATAATGACGTTCAGCCCTGGCCCGTGGATATGAATTACAGTAACGAACAGCACCGGTTCGGACAGGTGGCTCGCCAATGGAGTCTGGTAAAACCCAATGGCGAAAAATGGGAAGCTTTAAAGAAAGAGCTGATCGAGTTGGATTTGACTTTGGATCCCACCATGACTATCTATGCCGCAGGGCGAAATGTAATGTATGCAAGAAATGCAGATTGGCATGACATTTATACCCTGCCGTCACAATGGGATTATTACACTCCCAGCAGACGTGCACATGGATCATACTGGTTTAACTGGACTACACATGACGAGATCGCCTGGAAAAAATTCTACCAGGTGTGGATGCAGTTCTTGAATGAATACAAAAATGCCGGCGGCCGCGTAACGACTGGTTCAGATAGCGGATACATTTATAAACTTTATGGATTCGGTTATATTGAGGAATTAGAACTCCTGCAGGAGGCCGGGTTTCATCCGCTGGAAGTGGTGAGAGCGGCGACCCTCCATGGTGCGGAAACACTCCATAAACCATTGGGGACACCCGTAGATTTCGGTATGGTGAAAAAGGGGATGTTAGCAGACCTTGTCATTGTGGATGAAAACCCCCTTGCAAATTTCAAGGTACTCTACGGCACCGGCGCAATCAAGATCAATGAGAAGAATGAAGTGGTTCGCGTGGGCGGCGTGAAATACACAATCAAAGATGGCATCGTATATGATGCCAAGCAGCTTTTGAAAGATGTCGAAAATATGGTCAAAAAGGCCAAGCGCCGTGATGGTGATTTGAAAAAATATTAATAGAAAGATATCAATGAAACGCATTTTATTGAATATGGTTTTAGGATCGGTGGTTTTTGCACAAGCACCTGATAATATTAATGACAAAATTGACCGAATGGCGGATCAACTGGAGCGACAAGTGATTGAATGGCGGCGGGATTTTCACGAAAATCCAGAATTGTCTAATCGTGAATTTCGTACGGCGGAAAAAGTGGCGAACCATTTGCGATCCTTAGGAATAGACGTCCAAACTGGGGTGGCCCATACAGGGGTGGTTGGACTATTGAAAGGTGGAAAGCCCGGAAAAGTAGTGGCATTACGTGCTGATATGGATGGCCTGCCCGTAAAAGAAAAAGTGGACCTCCCATTTGCTTCCAAAGCGAAAGGTATTTACCAGGATAAAGAAGTGGATGTGATGCACGCTTGCGGCCATGACAATCATATATCTGGACTTATGGGTGCAGCTGAGATTTTGGCTAGTATTCGAGACGATTTACCCGGAACGGTTAAATTTATTTTCCAACCGGCAGAAGAGGGAGCTCCACTCGGTGAAAAAGGTGGGGCACCATATATGGTAGAAGAAGGGGTAATGAACAATCCCAAAGTTGATGCCATTTTTGGACTCCATGCCTGGCCCGGATTATTGGGTACAGCCCAATATCGTTCCGGCCCTATGATGGCTGCGGCAGAGCGTATGCGCATCACGGTAACCGGTGTGCAAACCCATGGTGCCAAACCCTGGGGCGGTGTGGATCCAATCGTAATTTCAGCTCAGATCATTAATTCGTTGCAAACCATTATTGCTAGAGAGGTGGATATCACGGAAGTCCCGGCCATTGTGACCGTTGGTTCCATCCACGGTGGTGTGCGGAACAATATTATTCCGGAAGAAGTGGTAATGGAAGGAACGATTCGAACATTTAATGAAGATGTACGTCAACAGATTCATGCCAGTATTCGGAATAAAGTTGAAATGATCGCTGCTGCATCCGGCGCAGAAGCTAAGTTGGAAATATTCAGTGGCATTGCCAAAGTGACCTACAATGAGCCCTCCTTGACGGAGCAGATGCTGCCTTCATTACGGCGGGTGTATGGGGAAGAAAATGTGAAGGTTCGGCCATTCGTCACCGGTGCAGAGGATTTTCCATTCTTCACCGATCATGCCCCGGGACTATATTTCTTTAATGGTGTAGCAGTGGACCCATCTAAAGCGTCATCAAATCATTCGCCGTATTTTGCCGCGGACGAACGAAATTTGAAATTTGGCATGAAATCTCTCGCCCAGTTGGCGGTGGATTATTTATATTTGAATCAATAATTCGAATGATACGTAGAGACCCCATTAATTGCGTCTCTACTACAAATTGAATTGATTTATACCTGGAATTTTGAACTATGAAAGATTTGGGAAGATGGATCATTCAATGGATAAAGTGAAGAACAGATTATTTTTTCTTATGTTAATTGTCTTCGCTTGTGAAGAAGAAAGGCCAGACCCCTTACCGTATCAATGTTATTTGATCCCTGAAACAGGTCCGTGCAAGGCCGCAATACTCCGTTATTATTATGATCAATCAGACAAACAGTGCAAAGAATTCACTTGGGGTGGTTGTGATGGGGTAGTTCCATTTGAGACAATGAAAGATTGCAAAAAAAGCTGTAGTGAATAAGTCTTTGATCATGGATGGTGCCATGGGTACGGAACTCATGGCCAGAGGATTGAGCCTGCCTTTGCCATTATGGTCTGCAGAATCAAACTTAACCGATCCGGATGTGGTTCAATCTGTCCATCAAGACTATGTTAATGCCGGGGCAGATATCATTGGGACCAATACATTTCGTACTACCACATGGACTTATCGTAAAGCCGGATTTACCCCAAAACGGGCGGCAGAACGGGCAAAATCCAGTTTAATGAAAGCGGTGGATTTGGCAAGATCAGCCAATCCAAAAATCACGGCAGGATCGATCACAACCATTGAAGATTGCTATGAACCGGAATCCTTTCCGGGCCGTGATGCGGCAGAAGACACCTATGGGGAAAATGTAGAATGGTTCAATGAAGCGGGCGTAGATGTGATCCTGTTTGAAACCATGGGTCATTTGGATGAGATTGATGTTGCACTCAAATCTGTAAATGAAAATAAAATTTGGTTGAGTCTGATCGTGAATGATGACGATCATTTATTATCGGGGCATCCAATAGAATCAGTATATGAATTGGCCAAGTACAAAGTTGATGTGCTCATGTTGAATTGCAATACGATTGATAAAACGGATCAGATTTTAGAAAAAATGATAAATAATTGGGGCAGGGATTGGGGTGTCTATCCCAATTTAGGATTGACTGAACCAGAACCTGATGGTGAAATGAAAGAGAAAGTGGATGACCGATCATTCAGCAAAATTATTTCCAAATACTTGGGCATGAATCCAATGGTGATTGGATCATGCTGTGGTTCTACACCAAAGCATACTGAAATGATCTATAAATTAGTGAATCTATAGGGATTAAACATTTAACCTTACCATGCATTGGTTGTTGCTCATCTAGATAGAGAGTGGTACCGCCTACTTTGGATGCCGGATTATGCAATCGCCGTGGATACCAATTAACGCATGTGAATCCAAATGAAGAAACACTATTGACCGATACAAAACAAGATGGTGATGCTCATTTTGAAATAGTAGAGGATCATGGATATTTTGATGCTTACCCGCAGTTATTTGTTAATTATTTTTGTAAAATATAGATAGATGTAAATAATGGCGATCATTTGTTAGTAAAGAAAATTTATCAATGTAGAATCCTCCATGGCAATTTTTATTTCTTTTTATTAAGTTCGCCGGAACTTTTTAAGTCCGTTTGGTGTATTTCAAACATTTATTATTTTAAATAATCAAAATTGAGGAGGTCATAAACCGGTGATAAAAGTCACTGATTTGTCCAAAAATTACGGCCCCGTAGAAGCAGTAAAATCAATATCCTTTGAAATTCAGGATGGAGAAATTGTCGGTTTCTTAGGTGCTAATGGTGCGGGAAAAACAACCACGCTCAAAATGATTACGGGGTATTTGGTACCAACAGAAGGAAAAATTGAGGTCAATGATCTTAATATCATCGATGATACCCATGAAATCCAGAAACAGATTGGGTATTTGCCCGAGCTGAACCCATTGTATACAGAAATGCGTGTCTACGAATATTTTGAATTTCTGGCTGGAATTCGAAATATTACGGGGCGTCCGTTTAAAGATGCTTTGGCACGTGTTGTGGAAAATTGCGGATTAAATGGTGTCATTCATAAAAATATATCGGAATGTTCAAAAGGGTACAAACAACGTATCGGGTTGGCCGCTGCCATGATTCATGATCCGAAAATATTGATTTTAGATGAACCGGTTACAGGATTGGATCCCAATCAGATTGTGGAAATCCGCGGTTTAATTAAAAAGTTGGGAAAAGAAAAACTGGTGTTTATGTCCAGTCACATTCTACAGGAAATTCAGGCGACTGTGGATCGTATCATGATCATTCATGAAGGAAAAATTGTGGCCAATGGCACCAGTGATGAACTCATGAGTAACTTTATGGGGAATGTTTTGTTAAATATGGAAATCAAGGGTGGTGCAGTCAAATCGATTGAACATATTCAAGCCAAACTCCCCAGTGTAAAATTCATTTCTATGGAAGATTTAAATGGCATTCAGCACGTTCAATTTGAATATGATAAAGGACAGGACCCTCGTGAAGAATTATTTCGCTACGCAGTAGACAATAACTGGTCTATCCTGAAAATGACACCTCACACCACTAATCTGGAAGATATTTTCCGAGACTTGACAACGGAAGGGGATATTAATGCTTAATATAAGAATGGTTTTTCGCAGAGAGATGTTGGGATTTTTTAATAGTCCAATGGCTTATATCTTTCTGGTGATTTTTGCAGTGGTAAATGGATATTTTTTTACCAATACCTTTTTCCTTTTCGGGCAATCTGATTTACGCACATTATTTGACATTGTGCCGCTGGTGTATCTCTTTTTTATTCCGGCCGTATCCATGGGACTCATTGCCAGAGAAAACAATATAGGTACAATGGAAATAATTTCTACATTACCCCTAAATACATATGAATTTGTCATGGGAAAATTTCTGGCTGGATTTAGTCTCATTCTATTAGGATTGGCAGCCACATCTATTCATTTCTTTACGCTTATGGCGGTGGGAACCAATGTAGATATTGGTGCAATTTTTAGTGGGTATCTAGGTCTGGCTTTGATGGGTGCAACGTTTACGGCAATTGGTGTTTATACCAGCAGTGTTACGGAAAACCAAGTTGTAGCTTTTATCATTGGTGTGTTTGTTGTTCTGGTCTTTTACATGTTAGATAAGACGCTGATATTTGTACCCCATTCTCTGGCGGGTCTCGTTCAGTTTTTAGCAGTGGATTACCATTTATCGAATATTTCTCGAGGGGTAATTGACTCCAGGAATTTGGTATACTTTTTCTCAATGATCGGATTTTTCATTTTTTTGACAATTCAAACACTTGAAGTGCGGAGGTGGAAATAGATTATGATAAAGTTTAAAAATATGGATTTCAAAAAATCCGTAATTGTTCCGGGAATGCTTTTGATTGTTATTTTATTTTTATTAAATGGAATCTCAAGAAACTATTTCTTTCGCTGGGATTTAACGGATAATGATATGTATTCCTTGTCCACGTCGAGTGAATCGGTAGTAGAGCAAGTTGACGATTTATTGACAATGAAAGTATATTTCTCCGATGATCTTCCGGGAGAATATGCCAACAATCGTCGCTATCTACAGGATATTTTGGAAGAGTATGAAGCCTTATCAGATGGGAATATTCGTTTTGAATTTTTCCGTCCCGAGGATAATAAAGATATTGAACAAGAAGCGCAAAAAGCTGGAATAATGCCAGTCCAAATGCGGGTAATAGAAAACGATAAAATGGAGGTGAAGCGCGTTCTTATGGGGATGGTTATTCTCTATGAAGATAAGAAAGAAGTGCTTCCTGTAATTCAAACCACCACCGGTTTAGAATACGAAATAACCACTCGGATTAAAAAACTGGTTGAAACGAATAAACCAACAGTTGGAATTGCGCAGGTAGAAGGGCAGGTAAGCCAAACACAAAATATTCAAAATATATTGCGGCAGCGATATAATGTTCAAACGGTAAATCTATCGGATGAAGTACCAGTAGAAATTGGTGTTTTGGTTATGAATGGTGTTTCAGATTCTCTTTCATCTAACGAATTAACGCATTTACAAGCCTATTTAAGTCGGGGCGGTAATATGTTTTTGGCCCAGAATCGTGTCAAAACAAATTTACAAGTGCAGCAAGCCTTTGTGATTCAATCCAATATATTTTCTATCATTGAGCGCTATGGTTTTACCATAGCTGAGAATTTGGTAACGGATCAGGTTTGTGGTCGCGTAAGTGTGCAGCAGCAAATGGGTCCAATTCGAATGAATGTGCCCATGGAATATCCATTGTTGCCAGTGGTACGATCCTTTAACCAAGAGGAGTCTTTGGTGGCAGGGTTGGAACAGCTTCAATTGATTTTTGCCAGTGAAATTAAACCGGATTCGGCCTTGGGGAATCAGGTCAATTTTGTACCATTATTATTTACGTCTGAGCATTCTGGCGAAATGAGAGGCAATTTTAACCTAAATCCTGATCCGCAACAAAATCCATTCTTGCGGATGTTTAATCAATCCGGGAAAATATTGGGGGCTCGATCAGAAAAAGTTGATGAAAATGGATTAATGAGTCAGATGGTTGTGGTGAGTGATTCGGAATTTCTTTTGGATCAAGGTGGTGGCCGATCCCCGGAAAACCATATATTTATGATGAATTCAGTTGATTATCTCATTGGTGATCGTGATTTAATTGCTTTACGATCACGTGAAATCACATCCCGACCACTGGAAGAAATATCGGATGAATCAAAGAAATCATGGAAGTGGATGAACATTGTATTACCATCGTTTCTCATCGTTGGGTTTGGATTGATTCGGATGCGGACGCAGAAACGCCGCAGCAATGTTTTGGAGGAACTTTATGGGTAATAACATGAAATGGCTTCTAATCGCCTTTGGTGTATTGTTGGTTTTGTTTGGCATTAATAAAATGAAGCAAAATCAATTGACTTCAAAAAGTGATCAAGTATTTGATATTGAAAGAGAAGATGTTTTCCAAATCAACATTGTTCAGGGGAATGATTCAATTTCTCTTTCTTTTAATGGTGAAAGTTGGGCCATCGATGAAATTGATACACTTCAAGTAAAAGACACTACTATGGATCAATTTTTTGAAACTGTTATCAATGTAAAACGCACATCTCTCGTATCTAAAAATGCCGAGAAATGGGATAAGTTTAATGTGGGTGACTCCACCGGTACCCATCTGGTTTTAAAGGATTATAATAGTGAACCAATTGCGAATGCGGTTGTTGGACGATCTAGTGCGGACTGGTCTGCAAGTAATATTCGTATTGGAAAAGAGGTTGAAGTTTATCAAACCAATGAAAATATAAGTTTTCAATTAGATACTTCTCCAACTTATTGGGGAGAAGTGCCTCCCCCGCCAAAACCCGATTCCACTTCTGTTGATTCCCTTTAATTAAAAATTCCTTTTTAGGGTTATTTTCTTTTTTATTGTTTAATAGCCTGATAAATTGACCACCTGGTCAATAGTGCTTTATTTATGATATCAAACACAAATAAATTTAAACAATTAGCTGAAGAGAAGCAGTCTCGTATTGTGAATGCATGCATTTCTGAATTTGCAGAAAACGATTACGAAACGGCATCCATGAATACAGTTGTAAATCAGGCAGGAATTTCTAAAGGCTCCCTATTTAATTACTTTCAATCGAAAAGTATTCTCTATAACCATATTTACAAATTGGCTTTAAGAGAAGTAAAAACCTACCTCCGTAAAGTCCGGGATGAGACAGCCCAGCTTCCATTTAATGAACGCCTATCAAAGATTGTTGATTCCGGAGTTCAATTTATTGGTGAACATCCGCGATTGGCGCGCATCTATTTTAGATTAGTTTATTCTGGTGATTCGCCAAACAGGGAAAAGATTGTCACTGAATTGCAAGCCATGTCGGAAGAATATTTGGGCAATATTATTCAGGATGCCATGGACCGAAACGAATTGGATCCCAATTTGGATAAGACTCAATCGGTCTTTTTTCTCGATGCTGTTTTGAATCGGTTTTTAAAAGAATATCATGAAGTCATGAATCAAAGAAGTCAGGACACTTTTGACAAAGAGGAATGGGTAAAAGGAATTACAAAATTATTTACAAAAGGACTTTCATAAAACGCAAAGACGTAGCGTCGCAAAAATTAATAGAATGAACGAAAAACAAAAAGAATATCCGTCCGTCCAAGAGATGAACGATGAACAACGCATTGGGATTGTAAAAGATATTTTTGCATCTGTAACGGATAAGTATGATTTTTTAAATAGGTTTTTATCGGGACGACGAGATGTGGCGTGGAGAAAGCGAGCCGTTTCTGAAATGAAATTCTTCAATACAAATCGCTTTTTAGATGTGGCTACTGGGACAGGAGATTTAGCATTGGATTGTGCGAACACCTACCAAGATGTTCAAGTTATAGGTGTGGATTTCGTCGAGGAAATGGTGAATAATGGATTGAAAAAAGTGGACAAACAAAATTTGGAACATCGCGTTGAGCTGAAATGGGGTGATGCAACAAATATTGATTATATTGATGACACTTTTGATGTGACAGCAATTGCATTCGGAATTCGAAATATTCCCAATAAGGAAAAAGCATTATCAGAAATGAAGCGAATTATTGTTCCAAATGGACAGATAATGGTTTTGGAACTCACCACCCCAGAACCAGGTTTTTGGCGGAGCACATACAGTTTTTATCTCAATGGCGTATTGCCCAAACTGGCAAAATGGTTTACAAAAAATCCTGCTGCATATGAGTATCTTGCTGACTCCATTATGAATTTTCCCACTCGTGGAAAATTTCTTGCTTTAATGGAATCCATTGGATTGAAAAATTGCAGAGCAATACCGCTCACATTTGGTGTTTGCACACTTTACATAGGACAAAAATAATGACTAAAAACAAAGCATTACAAAAACTGAATGATTTTCAGAAAAATACAATTACAGAATTATTGGGAATTGAAATAACAGATTTCGGGCCTGATTATTTTTGTGGAAAAATGCCGGTAGATCATCGAACAGTTCAGCCCTATGGATTGCTCCATGGGGGCGCATCTGCTGTCTTGGCAGAATCTTTAGGGAGTATTGCTGGTGGAATGCAGGTCAATCGAGATACCCAGACTGTTGTGGGTGTAGAAATCAATTGTAATCATTTACGAAGCGCACGAGATGGATGGGTTTATGGAAAAGCGACACCTGTAAAGATTGGGAGAAAAATTCAAGTGTGGAATATTGAGATCAAAAATGAAGACGATAAATTGGTAGCGGTTAGTCGGTTGACATTGGCAGTGATTGATAAAAAATGAACTGCGGAGACATGGAGACACAGAAAACTAAAATGAAACTGAAATCACTTTGGTCCAGTGCCATGGCCTTGAACGGGTCGGTTGCAGTGTGGCGGTGTCCAAGGGAAGATAAGATTCATTTTCTTGTAGACCTTTCCGAATCTCCATCCAAAGGTCGGATTGACCTTAAAAATACAAAATCTGGATTTTTAGTAAGTCCTTTTATGAACCCGGAAGGGAATGAGACGATATTTCTAAATGCTGATGTATATGGGGTTCGGATGTCGGATGGGACATGGAACATGGATCATGGGGAGGATGCATTTCGACAGGATCAATGCTCAATTAATTATCATTTAAATACAAGACCGGACACGGAAATATCAGGAGAAAAAGATCATTTTATTAAAATGGTTGAAGATGGCATTTCGGCTATTGAAGAAGGTGAAATTGATAAAGTAGTATCGGCTCGGACTTATGATGAGCCACTACCGGAAAGTTTTGACATTATTAAACAATTTAATCGAATGGAAAAAGCATATCCTGATGCATTCGTCAGTTTGGTTTCCATTCCAGGTCACGGAACATGGATGGGGGCCACACCGGAACTTTTGATTGAATCTTCATTTGACCATTTCCGAACAGTTTCTGTTGCTGGAACTCAACCCTTTCCATTGGATAAAGATGTGTCTGAAGCAGCGTGGAATCAGAAAGAAATTGAAGAGCAGGCCATGGTGAGTCGCTATATCATTGAGCAATTCAAAACGATTCGCTTACGGGAATTTGAAGAGAGTGGCCCGCGATCCGTTCGAGCGGGGAATATGATTCATCTGAAAACTGAATATAACGTGAATCTAAAAGTGGTGAATTTCCCAGAATTGGGTACGGTGATGCTCCATTTGCTTCATCCTACGTCAGCTGTCTGCGGGATGCCTAAATTTTCTGCACTTCGATTCATTGCTGCCAATGAACATTTGAATCGGGAATTTTACAGTGGTTATTTAGGTCCGGTCAATATGGATGGAATTACACGTCTATATGTAAATCTCAGGTGTATGCAAATCCTTCGAACACGGGCTGTCCTTTATGCAGGTGCTGGAATTACCCACGACTCTGTTCCAGAGAAAGAATGGGATGAAACAGCGTTGAAATGTAGAACGTTATTAGATGTGATGAATGGGAGTTCTTTACCACGGAGACATGGAAACACGGGGAACTAAATGGGGGATTATGTGAATTCTGTGGTTTTAAAAAACACCCAGCATATTTATGATTTTGTCAGTCTTTGCGCAGATTATGGTGTGGAGAAAGCGGTAGTTTGTCCTGGATCTCGGTGTGCACCATTACTCATTGGGTTTGGGAAACATCCAGATATTGAAACCATTTCTGTTACGGATGAACGCTCTGCCGGATTTATTGGATTGGGTTTGGCTCAACAATCGGGAAAACCGGTTGTGTTAGTCTGCACATCGGGAACGGCGGGACTGAATTTTGCACCGGCTGTGACAGAAGCATTTTACCAACAAGTCCCACTCATTGTATTAACGGCTGATCGCCCAGCAAAATGGATTGACCAATGGGATGGACAAACAATTCATCAGAATAATTTGTATGAACCCCATGTGAAGGGGAGTTTTATTTTTCACGAAAAAAATGTGGATGATAGTGAAAAAGTTTTGGGGTTATCCTTGGATGGTGTCAAGGGACCGATGCATTTGAATATTCCAATTCGGGAGCCTTTTTATCCGGAATCTTTGGAAGATTTTGAGATAGTTTCAAAAGGTACAAAAATCACAAAAGCAAAAATAAATAAAATCGAAAATGTAGTTTGGGATAAGTTTGAATCAGTATTGAATTCATCTGAAAAAGTGATGGTGTTAGGTGGACAGATGGAGCCGAATCTGGAATTGATTACATTGTTGAATCAATTAGCTGTACCGGTTGTTGGAGATGTCATTTCAAATCTCCATGGAGTAGAATGTGTGATCCATTCGGGAGATCTATTATTTAATCATGCAGATGAATCATTGTCCCCAGATTTCCTTATCACTTTTGGGCGATCGGTCATTTCCAAAAACATAAAACTGTTTTTAAGAGAACATAAACCAAAAGTTCATTGGCATATTGGGGAAGGAATGATCGGTGATCCATTTCAATCCCTAACTGAAACAATTGAAGCAAAGCCCGTTCAATTTATCAAAAAGTGGGTGGAGAGATTTACCGCGAAGCCACAGAGTTCTCTGAGAAATAATGATTATAGAGATTTGTTGCAAAAGGGTCAGGTAGAAGTAGATAGATATTTCAATTCAAAATTCGATGATTCGGAATTCAATTATTTTTCTGCTGTTCGAAAAGAAATGGATCAACTTTCAGAGAATTCCGTTTTGCATTTGGGGAATAGTATGCCTGTGCGGATTGCTAATTTTATTGGGCTGACAGATGCTACTATTGATATATGGTGTAATCGGGGTACGTCAGGAATTGAAGGTGTATTGAGCACAGCAGTTGGTCATGCTATTGCGGAGCCAAATAGAAAACATACATTAATTATTGGAGACCTTTCATTTTTCTATGATCGAAATGGATTATGGTTAAATCACGATTTTCCAAAGAACATACAAATCGTTGTATTAAATGATCATGGCGGCGGGATTTTTAATATGATTCCTGGTCCATCAAATCAGGATGGATTTACGAATCTCTTCACCACACCACACAAACGAACGGCAAAAATCACGGCAGAAGAATTTGGATTGAAATATCAATCTGCCAATTCGTTGGATGAAATTAGTGGATGGTATTCAGGCATCTTGGAAATATTTACAAACATGAAAATAAACAAGGAAATATTTAATAATTTAACCATGAAGACACGGAGTCACGGAGAAATACAATTTTAAATCTGTGATAGAAAAAAGGAGAATAAAATGAATTGGAAACAGAATTGGGAAACCATCAGAGAATATGATGAAATCAAATTTGATTTCTTTGAAGGGATTGCCAAAATCAGTATCAATCGCCCGGAGAAGCATAATGCATTCACGCCACGGACGGTGAAAGAAATGATTGATGCAATGAATATATGCCGGGATGATGAAAATATTGATGTCATTATTTTTTCTGGTGAAGGTGGGAAAGCTTTTTGCAGCGGCGGAGACCAAGGTGTTCGGGGTCATGGCGGATATGTGGGTAAGGATGAAGTCCCCAGGCTCAATGTATTAGACTTACAAAAACAAATTCGATCTATTCCAAAAGTGGTGATTGCTGCAGTCGCGGGATGGTCTATTGGCGGTGGGCATGTGCTTCACGTGGTGTGTGATTTGACGATTGCTGCAGAAAATGCCATGTTTGGTCAAACCGGTCCGAAAGTGGGATCGTTTGATGGTGGATTTGGTGCATCTTATTTAGCCCGAAGCGTGGGACAGAAAAAAGCCCGGGAGATTTGGTTTCTCTGCGATCAATACAATGCAGATCAAGCCTTGGATATGGGTTTGGTAAATACAGTAGTGCCATTAGATGAATTGGAAGATACATTCATTGCATGGGCTAAAAAGATTCAGGAAAAATCACCGTTGGCGATCCGGATGTTGAAATCATCCTTCAATGCAGAGTTGGATGGGCAAGCGGGAATCCAGGAATTGGCGGGAAATTCTACTTTACTTTATTATTTATCTGATGAAGCAAAGGAAGGTCGGGACGCCTTTGTTGAAAAGCGGAAACCGGATTTTTCGAAATACCCCAAGTTTCCCTAAAAAGATTGCCACAAAGACACCAAGACTCAAAGAAGGCTTACATTAATCTTGGTTACTTTGTGCATTCGTGGTTAAAAAAATATGAATAAATGGATTAACGCTTTTCGTCTACGGACTTTACCGTTGGCCTTTTCCTGTATTATCATGGGAAGCGGATTGGCGTATGCGGATGGTCGTTTCAATTTAACCGTTTTTATTTTGGCTTTGGTGACCACACTTTTTCTGCAGATTTTATCAAATTTGGCCAATGATTTTGGCGACTTTGTAAAAGGGACGGATAATGAAGAAAGAGTTGGCCCTGATCGAACTATGCAAGCCGGGCTTATAACAAAAGATGAAATGATAAAAGCCATATGGGTTATTGCATTGTTGTGTTCGGTATTTGGGGTGTGGCTTATTTATGAAGGCACATTGGGCTTGGATCTAAAGAAAGCAGGATTATTTGCCATTCTTGGACTGACCGCAATTGGCGCCGCAGTGAAATATACTATGGGAAAAAACCCTTATGGTTACGAAGGATTGGGAGATTTGTTTGTCTTTTTGTTCTTTGGTTGGCTGGGCGTGATCGGGTCTTATTTTTTGCACACGCATTCGATTGATATAAACATAGTACTTCCGGCCTCTGCGATTGGGTTTTTTACAACAGCTGTTCTCAATATTAATAATATGCGGGATCATGAAGCAGATGCAAAGTCAGGTAAAAATACATTGGTTGTGCGAATCGGAATATCTTGGGCGAAACGCTATCATTTTATGCTGAATTTTATTGGGGTACTGTTCATTGTTCTATATACCGTCCCGGCTATAAATGCCATTTGGTTTTTCCTATTTGGATTTGTTTTATTCATAAAACCGGCACGGGAAATATTAAGGAATAAAGATTATACTTCATTTGATCCATACTTGAAAAAGCAGGTCATTGCGATATTTCTGTTTACCATAATATTTGTGGTTAGTCTTAATATTTTATGAAGGCCGGTTGGACAAAACGAACGCTGAATTTTAAACAGCCTGCAGGCACGTCTCGCGGAGTCATGAAAACTCGGGATCTTTGGTATATTACCATAACTGAAAATGGAAAAACCGGCATTGGGGAATGTGCGCCTTTACCAGGATTGAGTTTGGATAATATAGACCAAATTGAATCAAAATTAGGTGAAGTGTGCAAAGATCCAAATTCGCACATCAAAGATCTTTCAATTTTAAAAGGATTCCCATCCATCCGATTCGGATTAGAAATGGCAGAGTTGGATTTACGGAATGGTGGTAGTCAAAATTATTTTGGCTCATTTGAGTCTATAAAAATAAATGGCTTAATTTGGATGGGCGATCCAGATTTTATGATGAGCCAATTGAAACAAAAACTGGAAGAAAGTTGGAAATGTATCAAAATAAAGATTGGTGCACTGGACTTTGAAAAAGAATTGGAAATTCTTCAATCAATTCGATCTCAATTTGGAAAAGATAATCTGGAACTTCGAGTAGATGCCAACGGTGCTTTTACAGTAAGTGATATAAATAAAAAATTAAATCGATTGGCTGAATTTGACCTTCATTCTATTGAGCAGCCAATTCAAACAGGACAATGGGATTTGCTTACTGAATTATGTCAATATTCCCCTATCCCTATTGCCTTGGATGAAGAATTGATACCATTGGTGAATGAAGAAGACAGAATCAGAATGTTGGACAGAGTGAAGCCCCAATACCTTGTTTTGAAACCCAGTTTGTTAGGCGGTTTTTCTGAATCGGATAAATGGATTGAATTGGCTAAAGAACGGAATATCTGTTGGTGGATCACATCGGCATTGGAATCTAATATTGGATTGAATGCCATTGCACAATGGACAGCCAAAATGAAGCCATGTGGATTTCAAGGGTTGGGAACGGGACAATTATTTACAAATAATATTCCATCGCCACTAAAAGTAAAATCAGGAATTCTTTCAAAATCAAATTCACAAATATGGGATGATGTAAATCAATTTATTTCTGATTGGTATTCACCCAAAGATGAAATGATGCTCCAGACGTCTGGCTCAACGGGCAAGCCTAAATCAATATCCGTGAAAAAAGGATGGATGAAAAATTCAGCTCAACTTACAGGAAAAACCTTTGGATTAAAAGAAGGCGATACTGCTTTACTTTGCATGCCTATGAAATACGTGGCGGGAAAAATGATGGTGGTCCGAGCGTTGAAATTGGGGTTGGATTTGAAAGTAGTTGAACCATTTTCCAAGCCGTTGAAAAATATTGATGAACCAATTGATTTTGCCGCCATGGTTCCAATGCAGTTAGAAAAATCATTAGACCAAATAGAAAAGATGAAAACACTTCTTGTGGGCGGCGGAAAAGTGAACCCAAAATTGGTGGAAAAAATACAAGGTATCTCAACCCAAGTTAATGAAACATATGGGATGACGGAAACTCTGACCCATGTTGCGATCAAACCGTTGAATGGCCCAAATAAATCTGATGTATTCCAAGCATTGGATGGAATACAATTTGAAATGGATGATCGGAGTTGTTTGGTCATCTTTGCGCCGATGATGAACCCAAATCCGGTCGTGACCAATGACTTGGTTGAATTGGTGGATGAAACATCTTTTCGTTGGTTGGGTCGAATTGATAATGTGATCAATTCCGGTGGGATAAAAATCATCCCGGAATTAGTGGAAGCAAAATTGACAGAAGTTGTTTCAAGTAGGCGATATTTTATTGCAGGGCTCCCGGACGAATCATTGGGTGAAAAAGTTGTATTAGTGATTGAGGGAGATGAAATTGAAATATCTTTAGATGTATTGGAGAAATATGAGAGACCGAAAGAAATTTATTTTATATCTAAATTTGTAGAAATTGAATCGGGAAAAGTAATCCAAAAGGAATCCCTTTATCTCATATGATTAATAGATTGTACACTAGTGTAAATTCTAGTCATTCATTCAACGTAATTATTCGGAGTAAATATTGAAAAAATATGAGTTAACCGGGATTGTATTCCTGATAATATTCATAGCTTTATTTTTTGTCGGGGATTTATATAAGACACCCATTAATCCGGGTATGCCCTCAAGCCATCTTGTAGAGGAGGGAATTGAGGGTGGCCCTAGCTCAAGATTAAAATTTGAATGGCTCAGGCTGAAAAGCCCCATCACCAATGAAATCCCCGACGGTATCAAACTTCGTTCCCTGAAATATGCAAAATCAATTCCGAAAGCAAATCGTTTACCGATCAGAATGAAAGGTGCACAATCTAATCAAACGAAATTGGAATGGACATTACGGGGTCCATATAACGTAGGTGGAAGAACTCGCGGTGTTGTTATTGATAAAATGGATCCAAATACAATTTTAGCCGGGGGTATTTCCGGTGGGATTTGGCGAACAGAAGATCACGGCCAAACCTGGGCTAAAATGACAAAAACCCAACAGCTTCACAGCGTGTCCTCTATTGTTCAGGATCCCAGGGATGGGAAAACGAATATATGGTATGCAACTACCGGAGAATTAAGAGGGAACTCAGCCGGTGCCCGTGGAGCTCCTTTTCGTGGGGATGGTATTTATAAATCGATTGATAATGGATATAATTGGGAATTGATTTCTTCTACATCCACAAATACACCTGAATTATTTGATAACTATCTCAATTATTCCTGGCGAATAAAAGTGCATCCAACGACCGGTCATGTTTTCACCGCTTCATTTGGAACCATTTATAAAAGTGAAGATGAAGGGACAACATGGAATGAAATTTTGGGAAATGGTGAGGATCGGTATACAGATTTAACCATGACAAGCAAAGGACTCATGATTGCTGTTTTAGGTGATGAAGAATCAGATGGTCCTATTATGCGTTCTTTAGATGGGGAAACATGGACCAATATTACTCCCACAAATTTTACCACTTCCTTCAGTCGATTAGTAGCTGATATTTCTGAATCGAATGACTCCATTGCCTACTTTATTGGCAATACAAATGATGATCATATTTTTTGGAAATATAAATATGTATCCGATGATGGTTCAGGTGCCGGCGGCTCTTGGGAAGACCGAAGTCAATTTTTGCCCAATGATTACAATTCCCAAAGTGGATATGACATTCACGTTCGTGTCAGTCCAACGGATACGAATTTGGTTTATTATGGCGGCACAAATTTATACTACTCAACGGATGGCGTAGCCACAGCATCGAGAAACTTCAAGTTTGGTGGTTATGGCACAGCCAATCACCATCCGGACCAGCACGATGTTATTTTATTTCAAGATGAACCCTTTAAAGTGTTATCTGCAAGTGATGGTGGTGTACATATCATGAATGATCATAATGCCTGGGATAAAAAGTGGGAATCATTAAACAATGGCTATGTAACCACCCAATTTTATACCATTGCTGTAGATCCCTCTGGATTTTATCCAGATTTAGTCATGGGAGGAACTCAGGATAATGGTACTTATGAAACGACGGTAAAAGATGTGACGGATCCCTGGGAGCAAGTGAATGGTGGTGATGGTGCCTATTGCTCAGTCATTCATTTTGGCAGAGCCTATATTATGTCATCCCAAAATGGATATACACTTATTAAGGATTATTCAAATCCTTTTGATTGGTCCTTTGGTAATGGGCGTTATAATAATTACTCCTGGGCTTATTTGCATCCACCGGAATTTAATAGGGATGAAGAAGCATTGTTTATTAATCCATTCTATTCTGATCCACTCAATGACCACATTTTATATTATTCTGGCGGGAAATATGTTTATCGAAATAAAGATGTATATTTGAATAAAACAAATTATAAACAACCGGATGGTGGTGGGTCTTATGAAAGTGTACATTGGGAAAAGTTGAGCAAATCATCTATTGGATCGGTGAGTGCTTTTGGTGCCAGTATAAATAAGCCCGCTCACCGGCTTTACTATGGCACTAGTTCCGGATACATTTATCGGTTGGAAGATGCCCATGAAAAAGATAAAGCTGTTGAGATTCGAAATAACATTGGTGCGTTTGGTTATGTGAGCAGCATATCTGTAGACCCATATGACGGAGATAGGGTCATGGTTAGTTTTTCTAGCTATGAAACGAAAAGTATTTTTTATTCGATTAATGGTGGCGATTCATGGACGGATATAAGCGGAAATTTAGAAGAAAATCCCGGGGGGAGTGGGTCTGGCCCATCTGTGCGATCAGTCATTATTTTTCCATTAAAAGTTGGCTATCACTATTTTGCAGGAACCAGTACGGGATTGTATTCCACCTCTCAATTGGATGGAGCCAATACGCAGTGGGCTCAGGAAGGGTCTGAAACAATCGGCAATGTTGTGGTTGATATGATTACGGGACGCCCATCGGATGGATATCTGGCAATCGCTACCCATGGGAATGGTATTTATACGACTTTTGTTGATGGTGATTTGTTGGCTGTGAATGATGCAGAAATACCGGCTGAATTTGAATTAAGCCAGAATTATCCCAACCCGTTTAATCCCACAACAACGATTTCCTTCAATTTAAAACAAGCTGGATCGGTGACTTTAAAAGTGTTCGATTTAATGGGAAAAGAAGTAGCAACTTTGGTGAACGGATATCAAGAATCTGGTGTCCGTCAGGCGATTTGGAGTGGAAAAGATGGCAATGGAAATGGCATGCCCTCGGGGATATATTTTTATCGATTAAAAGTAAATGGATTAGTTCTAACTAAAAAAATGCAACTGTTGAAATAGATTTCAGTTTTTAATTTAGGATCTGAGGTAGGATGCACCATTCACATCTACAATACATCCGGTGAGAAAATCATTTCCTTCAGATGCAAGCCACAAAGCAGTTCGTGCTATTTCTTCAGGATCGGCCACACGATTCAATGGGCTTTGGGCACGAATAGAATCGTCAACCATATCTGCCACACGATCGGTGGCTACAAATCCCGGTGCAATGGTGTAAACGAATATATTGTCTTTTGCCAATGCTTGGGCCATGGATTGTCCTAATGCATTGAGTCCTGCCTTGCTGGCGCCATAGGCTGGAGATTTGGGCTCACCTCGAAAAGCGCCTCTTGATGAAATATTCACAAATTTTCCGCCTCCCTTTTTCTGCATCACTTTCGCCGCGCAAAACATAAGATATGCAGGTCCCATGAGGTTGGCGCCGATGGTTCGTTTCCAAATATCCTGCCAACCGTTATAGGAGAGTGAATCAAATTCATATTGCTCAACAACAGCCGCATTGTTCACCACAATATCCACGGTATCCAAGGATTGAATCATGGATTCTACTTCGTGTGGATTTGACAAATCTGCCTGTACGATTTGGCTATTCCCGGATAAAGATGCCTGCGTTTCTTCCGCGCCTGTTTTATTAGTGTTGTAATGGACAATAATTGTCCCATTCGCGTTTGCGAACGCATTACAGATAGCTCCGCCTATCCCCCCGGAAGCACCGGTAACCAGGATGGTTTTTCCTGTAAAATCAATTGTCATGAGATAATGATTTAAAATATTTTGTTAAGGCAAATATTTCAACACCCATCCCTGCTAAAAGGAATATGATTGTAGCGGGTTTCAAAATAGAAATATCAAAAATGACAAATGATGCATAAGCGAGGATGCCAATCATGATTAAATATTTTCCGATGCGGTGAAAGGGACTTGAAATTTCCATACGGCGGATGCTTTTGGGATATTCTTTTTCAACCCAATCATCCAATTCTTTCCTCTCTTCTGGTGACATTCTCATTTGAAAACCCGTTTTAAATTAATACTGATTACAGATAAAGCAATGGCTGCCACTACATCTGCAATGGGCGGTACACCGGGAAAGCCGTAATTCCAGGCCACAACGCCGGACAACCAAATTAAATATACTCTCAGAATTTTCCTTTTAAAATGTTTTGAATATGGGATTCCAGAGTCCCCACTGGCTTTTCTATGATACGCCCGATCTCAATATCCCCACGATAAAAAATGAAGGTGGGTGTGTTGGTAATGCCAAGGGTTGCATAATCCTGAAAATACCCTTTTTTATCTTTGGTCAGTCCGATAATCTCAAAGTTTTCGTAATCATAATATAATTCATCCAGAATCTTGTATAGCCGGGGAACTTCCCGCTTGCTATCGTGACACCAAGTGCCCATAAATATTTTGATTGAAATTTTCTTTAAGTTGGCTGAATCAAATCCATTCAAATCGGGGTGGTATGCATCATACTGTTTTGGAAACCAAGTATAAGAGTCATGATCTGTAATTAATGATTTAGAGAGGAGTCCAAAATGGTTTCCATCATCAAAAACGACAGAGGGATTATTTTTGGGAATTATTCCGACGCAGCCGAGCATACAGGCGCAGAAAATGGTTATAATTTTGAATCTCATAGGGCGGAAATTAAATTGGATTTAATTGTGAACTGGATTTGTTTATTCTGATGGATAATCCAAGATAATGATTAACGGAAAAATTATCAGTCGCTGAATTTAGATCCCACCGGCGCGCGGTATTTCTGGAAGGGGATCATAAGCAGGTTTTTAATATTGGAATTTTCCTCCGGTGCCATGTGGGTATCAATACCGTAAGTAATTTCATCCATTTTATTCACGCTTGTAGTGGTTCTTAACAGGTGATCCCAAATGGAAAAAATGTTGCCATAATTACTGTCTGTATGGGGTTGAATATAATGGTGGTGGACCTTGTGAAAATTGGGGGTAACAAATATATATGAAAACGCTTTATCTATCGCCAATGGCATTTGGATGTTTGCATGGGAAAAGTGAGCAAAAAAGGCAGAGATTGTCTGATACATCATGACCAAACCAAAGGAAGCACCGGATACAACAACGGCCAGGGATGTAAACAATAATCTGAAAATATTTTCACCGGGATGATGGCGTAAACCACTGGTCACGTCCACATTCGGATCTGTATGATGGATAATATGGAATTTCCATAACCATTTTACTTTATGTTGAATCCAATGGATCAACCATGCGCCTATTAGATCCATTAATATTAAGCCCAACAGAATGTAGAGCCAGGGTGGTAGTGTTGCCAGGTTCAATAAGCCTGTGCCATTTGATTCGTTATATTTAACCGCTGCAAGGATTAATGCTGCACCGAAAAGATTCACAATGAGTGTAATGACTGTAAATGTTATATTGATGAAAGCATGCTTTGTTTTATTGTATTCCATCTTAAAAAGGGGAATCCCGAATTCAAGAAGAAAGAAAAAAGCCAGTCCCGAAATAAGAAAAGCCGCACGAGCTTCATCTGATATGTTGGTGAAATATTGGATCAATTCCTGCATATTTATGCTCTTTATTTAACCAATGAGAGTACCATCAGTTCTTAAATATTGCAACTAAAAAGACATTCAAATTTCAGGATGGTTTTATTTATATATTTAATTACTAATATACCATCCGTCTTCTTCTAATATAATTTCTTCACTTGCTATAGGAATTAAGATACCATACACAGCACCACTAAATGCACCTAAACCACCCCACAAAATACTACCCAACACTACCCAATGGGGTCCGTAATTAATTCCTTCTGGCAATCCCAAAATAGCACCTATTAATACACCATATTTAGTACATTTTATTATATTTGGAGTAAATGACCTTAATGATTTTTCATAATATTTAAATGACACGACTGAATCAAAACTTAAGGTATCTTGTATTTGAGAATTATGTTTATTTACTAAAACATATTGTTTTGAGTAATCAGTTTTAACTAGGGTGTATTTATTATCATTTATTTGAAGTCTCTCACCTGTTTCAATTTTGATAGTTTCATTATTATTATTCTTAAAGTGTAGAGCTTGCCCCCAAGCCAACCCAATAAATAGCGTGAGTGTTAGTGTGCGTTTCATACAGGAAATTACACAGAAATTACCCAGCGGATTGAATTTCTTCTTGACTTGGTTTTAACATTTTTTTAGGATTGTTGAATTTATATTATTGGCTGACAATTGAATCAATATTTGATATCATTTCGACCCACTGTTTTTCCAATATGACCAACTGGTTTACCCATAGTATAAAATTCTCCGCTACCCGCTGTCATACCGAAAAATGATACATTTGGTACAATAAGCCGGCCACTCTTATCACATACCCCTTCAAGTACAGTAGTGGCTACTACATCCGCAAAGAAAACCGTACGGTGTGGCGGGACTGCAATCGTATTGAAAATCCTGCACTCCACCTGTATCGGTGCCTCAGATATAGTTGGTGCATCAACCACAACCGCTTTCCCCTCTGTTAGTTTTGAAAGCGCATATTTATCACCCACTTTACTAGAGTTCATATCCACCGTATCAAATGCGGTGACCATATCAGCCGTAGGAACATTCAATACAAACTCTTCATGCATCTTAATCAAATCACCTGCAATATGGTAGTCGGCCACACTAATTCCAATCTGGGGTGGTTTGCCTTCTAAGACAAAGGTCCAGACAACGGATATTTCCTTCGGGTCACCTAGTCTGCCATTTACCGTTAACAATATGGCCGGAACAGGGGGAATCATCGGACCATTTTCAGAAAGCCGTATGCGTTTATCATCCTTAGAATGCTCAGAAATTAAATTTGGTATGTTGGCACCACCCAAGCCGGCCATCATTGCAGGAAAAATAGTTTTTTTAATAAAAATGCGCCGATTCATAATGAACTCCCTTGGTTTAAAATTCAGTTAAAGTTACACAAAAATTACCCAGCAATGTGGGTGTCTCTTTTATAAACAAAAAAGCCCCCGTGAGGAGGCTTTCCTTTTATTCTTATATAATAAAAATATTACAAAATATCCCTTCTATTAAAGGGATAACGTTTTGCATTTCGAAAACGAATATTATTGAGTCTATTAATAATAAATCGTTGGCGGCTACGGCCTTTTCTTTGCGTGAATCTTTTGCTCGACGTCATGGGAGAGTCGGCGATTTTTTGCCAAATGACGGATCACGGGCGCCAAAAGTGCAAGGCGGAGTGAATGGGTATTTGTCGGTTATGTAGTAGCCGTAGTCGCCATTCACGTCATAGGCTCCATTGCACTCATCGAGATTTCCCGTACCCGCAAAATACCAGTCCTGTTCATAGCGACCCATTTCAAGCCCAAAGTCGCTAGCGAATGCGTCGGGATTGTTCGCGATATCCCAAGGAGTGGGCGGGGTGCCGTGCAAAGCAGTTTCTATTGGTGTGCGTGAGTTAGTTGCATAGGTTTCGTAACCGGATTCGGCCTTCACCAATTGGTTGTTGGCATCGATGAACCAATGCCCGTAGATCGGAAAACCATCCGGTGCAAATCCGATAACAGGTGATCCGTCGCCGTTGGAAGGCGGTTGCGTTTGATCGGTATCTTCCTGAAGTGGGTGAGTTAACGCATGGTAGTGGTAAGTTCCTTCGTATCCGTGTGCGAAATAGCTGTCAAAAACGGCAGCCATTTTTTCTGCACCATGATGCCAAATCGTATACGCCGGTAACTCAAACCACGAATTTCGTGGACCGCATCCAGAGGCATTTCCGGCCTCATTCGACTGCAAATGTCGTGGTCCCGTGGTCACACCCGGGTTATAACAAAAACCGGAGTCCATGAAGATGCCAACGCCATTCAGTAGAATGCCGTCCATGTCGTAGGTGGGTGGATTTCTCGGTGTATCCGTAGGCGTATTGGTCCGGACTGGGCCCACAGGAATATAAGTGACCTCAATGTCCGTATGGTCGATCGCTTTTACCCACCCATCACCGCCGGGCCCGGTGACCGGCACGCCGAAGTTATGATTCGGAATCATGTTCGATATCATTCTACAATGGGTCGCAAGCTCCGGATCGTTGGTCAATGTCACATTGTCGTAGGCGCTGGCATTCCAGTTGCTCGCTATGACCAGATCGATATGCACGTCACTAATGGCGTTGCTAATGCCATTCGATAGGTCCGAAATCAGACTCGATCCGTAATCACCATCGTTTGCGTCCGTCGCGTAGGCTCTGCAATCAGGGTTTCTATTTATAAGTACCGCATCGAAAAATTGCCCATTCATATCCGGATTGCTGCTGTATATTGACGTGTCGGGGCTGTATATTGACGTGTCGGGCGGCGTGATTGCACTATCATCACAAGAAAATAGCGTTAGAAGAATTGCTACGTACAATAGAAAAATTGATGTCTTTTTCATCCTCATTATCCTTTTATTGATGATTTTCCTAATTAGAAACTAAATAACTGAAAAAGTTAAAAAAAATATCGTTACAATGTGTGCGCCACCAGTCCTAAATATCTATAAACAAAAAAGCCTCCGTGAGGAGGTTATTTGAGCTAGAGGCGTTTTATTGTCTGATTTCGACCAATTTTGATACTAATTCTTCCTTAATAGCACTATTCAAAGCATTTAAAGGTAATTGGTTTGAACTTAATAAATTGGGATTCTCAAATGGATTTTTACTCAAATTATATAAAGCCTCATTTCCATGGTCAAATTTGATATACTTATGTGTTGCATTTCTAATAGTATAATCAGAACCTCCAGTCCTTTTCCCTATTTCTGAATAAACATAGTCTCTATTAAAACTATTTTTATCGGATAGTAATCCCTTGAAACTTTTACTATCATTGATATCATTATTATTAATTCCTGCGATATCTAGAATGGTTGCAAATAAATCTGTTGTGTTAATTAAGGCATTTTCTGTTTGATTTATCCTACTAACACCGAGACCTGAAATAATCATCGGGATATTAATACCTCCTTGGTAAACTGTACCTTTTGCCCGTTTGCTATTGTATTGTTGCGCTACTTGATTTAGGGATCCATTATCGCCAATAAAAATAATAATGGTATTATTTAATACATCTTTACTTAATGAAGATAACACCCTACCTATTTCTGTATCCATAGCTTCAATCATCGCCATATAATAAGGAAAAGGATTGGCATCTATACTTGCTTGATCCGAGGGTAAATTTGTTTTTGTATGCAAATTATTAGGAGGTAAATGGAAAGGAGTGTGTGGTGCTGTATAGGCTAACCATAGAAACCATGGTTCTACCCTATTCTCCAACCAACTAATAGCTAGATCAGAAAATTTTGTAGTAATATATTCTTTTGAAGTTGTTGTTTGACCATTTTCTGAGAATTTCCAATTATTATAGGATTGAACACCACCATTTAATAGTCCTGCATAATAATTTACACCCATATTAATGGGGTGATTTATATTATTTGACAAATGCCACTTCCCAATTACTGCTGTAGTATAAGATGAATTATTGTTTAAATATTTTTGCAGTGAAATTTCTGAAGTAGATAGTTCATCACCAAGTTTTGTAACATTTACTCTAAATCCATACTTTCCTGTAATTATACTTGAGCGCGTGGGCGTGCAAGTGGGATATGCCCATACATTATTAAATCTAATTCCATTATTAATTAAATTTTCAATATTTGGCATTGTAGGTTTTATTGTACCAATATTATAACCAGGGGTTGCATCTAAACCCATATCATCAGCAATAATTAACAATATATTAGGTTTAGAATTTGTTCTTGAACCATCATTAAGAAAATTTTCGCAAGATACTAGAAAGAGGAATAATATGAGCCAGAGGCGTTTCATTTGTTTCATGCTAATTTGACATCTATAACACTATAAAATTAAAAAATCTATTACCCAACAATGTGGGTGTCTCTTTTATAAACAAAATAGCCCCACGCTTGGTGAGGCTCTTTTAAGTAGTTAAAATGAAGTTTTAGCTAACTTCTTTTTTCTCCACTTTTTCAAGTGCATCAATTTTAGTTACTTTATATATGATATAATAGAGCTTATTGGTACAATTAAATATAGCGTTTCTTGTCCACCATCAGGTCGACGCCTTATTTTTTTAACATCTTCAAATTCAGAATGTCTAATACATTCCTTAAAAATTGATTTTTTGTTTTTTAGATAAAAAATTTCTTTATAATCCTCATCACTATAATGATGTAAGCTGAGCTTGGTATCCATTACATGTCCACCAGAAACGAAGAGTGCGAAACTAAATATTGTATTTAATATCATTGTTATCATTATTTATCTCTATTCAAGATTTTAAGGATTTCATGTTTTACTTATCTTATATAAGATAATACAAGCGATTTATTTTTGTTTCCTTTATTTGAGCCAGAGCCGTTTCATATAATAGATTTTATGTGTAATAAATCTCCCATTAGCTTCATAGCAATCACCTTTTGGAATTAGTAACTCCTCTGACTATTAAAGGTATCTTCTTGTGGTTTATCTTGTATTGGATATGGGTCAGATATTTCATAATCCCTTTGATTTTTACCCTCACGATGAAGATT
>Ga0257107_1000120_pt1 | contig 28032 bp, 18 predicted proteins | sample LP_taG_2_FD_190178 | JGI IMG/M metagenome (GOLD analysis project Ga0257107, IMG submission 190178) | Marine microbial communities from Northeast Subartic Pacific Ocean, Canada - LP_J_2011_P26_500m | ecosystem: Environmental > Aquatic > Marine > Oceanic | place: Canada: Northeast Subartic Pacific...
GAACATGATCTCCCGCAGCAGTTGTAACATGGGCAATATACATGCCGCTAGCAACGGGTATATTAAAGTTGTTGTTTAAATCCCAAACTTCATATTGCGTTCCATCATTATGGAGCAATTTTCTAACCAATTGACCAGAAAGGTTGAACACGCGAATTGTAGCTGTTCCAGTTTCTGGAAGATGCGTAAAGGTTACACGTCTCTCGAGAGGCGTTCTCTCTTCCGGATTGGTTGCAAAGTATGGGTTTGGCCATACATTGATCTTTTTAGGATCATATGCAGTAGTTGCTGTCTTATAAGCTGATGTGCTTACTGTAAAAACATCGCTTGCGGTATTTGGTTTTGTTGTAACCACGCGGAATACAGTACCCTCTTCAGGCATCACAGCATCCACATTGGCAGGGAATGTAGCATCATCTACACTGCCACCATTCCAATTCGCGAAGGTCAAGTTCAGCATTACGACAGATGTGATCTGTCCAGGCACTCCTAGATAATTAGGACTTGAGGCCCAGATGTAGCCGGTCATTGCACCATTTGAAGTTGGATCAGCTGTAAGAGCATCAATAATAGCCTGATAACCAGTTGTTCCAGGTTCTTGTAGATAATGCTCCAATACATAGAAACTTTCTAAGAATGGATCATTAGAACCACCTGAAATAGCATGATCGCCGGCAGCTAAGTTCCATTCACCATCGCCATCTGGATCCCAGTACATGGGCATCAATTGGAAATCATCTGCTGGGTCTGCGACAACACCAACATTCCAAACTTCCATCGGGACATCAATGAATACACCGTTAGCGTCATCCCACATTTTTCCACCGGTTGCGGTAAAGCGGAACTCAAAATCGTCTGGAATTAGGTGAACAATGCCACCATTTGGATTTGAATAGCCAGCCGTGTAACGAGTGATGTACCCGTAGAAATCCTCGTAGTTCTTATTAGAATTATTAGAAGTAGTGAAAAACCAAGTTGAGCCATTGGTCTGTTGGCTACCTATATTGTCTCTGCCCATACCGGGATAGCCATTATAATCTGCTGATGCACCGGCATAACCATCAATAGGACCACCAGCATTTTGAGTAACGTAGAAATCCTTGAATTCATTTGGTGGACCACTTACCATTACCTGAAGTCCCTCAACTATCGGATTTGCATTTTCACCAACCGTCTGCGTGGTTTCCATATCAACTCCACCCTGAATGGGGTTCCCTGAAATAAGGGTTGTGCCGTCAGAAGTGTTTTTAACATCCCAAACAAGTGTCGTCTCATCATCATTAAGGCGAAATGAAACTGAATAATCATCACCTGTAACCGAAGATGGATCAGTGACCACTATTTTAACAGAGCCATCTGAAGCACCAGAACTGTGTGTGGCGGCAATAGATGATGAGCCATCAGCACTTGACATGGCTTCTCCACTTGTGGTTGAACTTTGTGGTCTAATAGTCAATATGTTTGTCGGACTTTCCAATGTTTTCGGAATACCATATGGATTATATCCATATGAAGTAACACCAAAGTAATATGCCCGATTGGTTTTCAGCGGAATTCCAGCATTTAAACCGTCATTATCTATGTAAATAGTGCGTTTGATACCACTATCATTACCAAACTGCACCCGGCGATTGATTGTTTCACCAAGAACTGGGTCAAACACATCATCGAAAATTTCAGTGATTCCATCATTCAAATCATAAGTGGCAATTCGTTTAACAGCTCCTTGTCCAGACGCGGTCTCTAATTGATAAACATTGTATCCCTGAAATGTAAATGTAGTGTTCTGACCTATATAAGTAGTGTCAATTACATCTATGTATTGTAATTCGTAAAGCGTATACCATTCAGAAGTAGCAACATCATAATCGGTGACAGAGTCCAAAACTGTAACACCTGCTAACCCAGCATCGGATAGGAACCATCCAGTTGTATATGTTGTATCAAAGGATTCTGGGATAGGCAGTTTATCAATTACGTCCACTGCGCTATAACTTTCTCCCGCATTCACACCGTCGTCCCAAGTAAGAACAATGCCGTCTTCTTCAGTACTTACAACAACATTAGGAGCAGTTGGAGAGGCCGGTAGTGCAAACTGAATATCGTATGCAAGTTGGGCCAATTGATCTACCTGTTTCAATGCAGTAATTGAAGAAAGTGCATCGCTCCCGCGGGCGATTAACATACCAAAAACAACTTCCTGAGTATCGCCACTCGCAAGAGTAAACGGACCAGCATTCATTAAGAAACGACGGTCACCTGAGGCGTGATCATCAGAATCAACCCAGACACCATCACCGGCACCTGTATTGTCATTTGGATCATCAGGGTGAACAAACTTACTCGCTACACCTGTTTCAGAGTTAATAAAAGGAGCGCCATCACGGAGAAAGCCGGACATATAATTATATGCTTCTACAGCGTCATTTGGATCCGTATAAACGGGGTCACCATTAATATATTTTACAAAAGAACTCATTTCCAAGTTTTTATATCCGGGGATATTTCTACCAAGAGCAAAAGCTGTATCACCGGCAGATTCTACTATCGGACCCTGGAAAAAGTCATAGCCAATAGCTGGCGCATCTACACCATAATCACTGTCCGCACCATCGTTATAGCAATAACCTAAACTGAGCGTTGTATCGCAGCCTACAAAGTCATCACCTGCATCACCCAGATCAGGGTCAGCCCATAGTCCAATAATTGTGGAATCTACGTCAACACCACCCTTATTGATCAAAAGACCCTTAACAAACATCATATCGCCAAAACCATCAGGTCTGTCATATCCCCAAATTGTCATTTGTATTTCGATACCAAGAGGTAATGTGTTATTAATAGAGTGTTGTGACTGTACTCCATCATTCATTACCCACCATATCACCTGATCACCAAGGAATTCAGGATGATCACTACCAGAGGGCAATGGATTATATGAGCCGTTACCATCTACATCAACATAAGGAGCACCCAAATCAGTAGGCCAGTTCTGGAAATCATCACTTGACAGCGGATCAGCAAGATCGCTCTTATTCACAATATAAAGTTGATGTTCAGCCGCGCCTTGGTCTGAACCCCAAGGACCGGCAACAAATTCTGGACCATACTCAGCAACTGCGGTACGAATCTCACCACCAACCTTACCGGCAACCCAAAGGCCGGATGCATAGTTGATATATTTATGGGAACCTTTGGGCCATTCCATTCCTGAATGTCCTGTAATCCGATGGGATACAAGCATACCATTGTTTTCCAAGTCATCGCTTATTCGATTACCATCAAATCTTCCCGAATCTGCTTTGTATCTTATCCCAGGCAATACCTTGCCGTTTCCACTTCTTCTTGCAGCTTCCAATCCTGTGGTTATGATGGATAAAAACAGTACAAAGAACAACGTGTTTCTAATCTGCTTCATTAATAGATACTCTCTCATTATTATTACCTCTATTTTATTTAAATTAAAATTACAGGCTGTATGATAAACCAAATCGAATCATCCGCGGATTAGACCAACGGATGGGGTTTTTCAATCTATCCTCGTAAAATGTTGCGCCCAGAGGATTCCCCTTTGACCATACTTGGCCTGCACTAGTTTCAAGCCAACCGTCTTCACCAGCATTACCCGTTCCCTCATACACGCTGTTTACATTTTCTGTGTTAAAAGCATTCAACACAAGAAAATAAGCCGATACACCTGTACCAGCAAAATCAGAAAAATTGATTCTTAAATCCATTGAAGACGTCCATGGTTTATATGCCGAATTAACACCGGCAGTTGGTCTATACCATCCACGGCCAAAAATAGCAGACTGCATCTCTGATGGTGTATAAGCTGCACCACTGCCAACTTGGTATAAAGCATTGACGCCAAAATTAAAAAGATTGAAAACTTTACCGGCCTGGTAATCCACCATAACAGAGCCAGTATGGCGCTGATCAAAATCAAGCGGATTAACTGATGTTGGATAATTATCACCAATCCATGCAATATTGAAGTTTGTTGCTGGATCAGATCCAGTTCCATTTGCCCATTGCATTGTATAGTTCACATCAATCAATACACCGCGCATCCGGCGCATTTTTAAGGCCGCCGATAATCCTTTTATGACACCATAATCTCCATTCATGTATTGAGACCAACTAAATTCAGCCTCATCTACCATTGACCCAACACGATTGGACATCATTGTATAGTCGCGAACTTCCTTGTAATAACCAGTCAAATCAATCGCCGCATAACCACCTATTTGTTGTGCAAAACCAATTTCATATTGTGTTGTGCGTTCAGGCTTCAAACCACCGTTAGGACTTACCGTCATATTTCCCTGGGTCAGGTTTGCAGCAAATTCTGCATCAGATAAGTACAATCTGTTCAAAATTGGGTGCTGAACAAACTTGCCATACTGGGCATGTAACACTGTTTTATCTGTAACGGGAAACGCTACTCCAACTCTCGGAGAAAGATATGTATATGCATCAACTGTCGCATATCCGGATGCAGCATGATCAATACGACCGTTTTTCAGATGAATATCATTCCAGTCTGCCGGCGCTTCTGAACCAAAATCAAAGCTATCATACCGTATACCAATATTTAAAACGAGATCGTCTAGTTCCATTTTATCCTGTACATACGCACCCAAAATCACTGGTTCCCCAGGAGCGGTTGCGCCAGTGGTTTCATCATAGCTGTCTGATGATGAGCCTTGCATGTCATAGCCAATATTATCGGTATATGCATTTCTGTACAACGTATACAGCCAATCGGCATTTGATGTGCTTTGTCCGGATGCCGCTGCTTTATCATACCCGTCGGCTAATTCCATTGGTTGGCTTAGGGTATAACTCCGAATGGTGTGTTTTCTCCATTCAAAACCTGTTTTAAGCTCATGATTGCCCATTTGATTCAGGTAATCAGCCCTTGCGCCAACATAACCGATATCATTTATTCGATATTCATTATAAACACCGCCATAATTACTAAAGTATGCAAAATCTTCAATAGGAAGTGGGTTTTTACCCACAGAAATAAGTTGTTCGTTACCTGTTACAGTATGATCACCATAATCCAATACATTTGCTTTATGGCGATGATCACCATATTCCCGTCCAAAGTTATAAGAACTGAGATTAACCTTTGCAAAAGATGTTGCGCCTAACCGCAGAGTAAAGTTGGCATACATAGATTGGGTTGTTGATTCATAATAAGGAGTGTTCATAGCATTCAGAAGCGTGTATGAATAAGGATAATCTCCTTGACTGTTCATGATGCTTTCCCCCAGGTCACCGCGAGAATTTTTATTTGTTATCGCAGTACCAACTTTTACACTGAACGCTTTCGAATCGTAAACCAAGTTCCCGGTGATTGCATCACGGGTTAAACCAGCGTTTTCTTTAGAGCCATATAAACGCTTATAGCCAGAATAAACAGTAGCAGTATCTGCTGCGGTATCACCATTCCATGCAACCGAATGCCAATCAGGGTTTGATACATCAGTAATCAATCCGCCCAGCGCTTCCGCTGCTGCTCCATACGCTGAATCACCCGTTGCGCGAGTCATCGTGGGGTAGTAAGAAGTAGACGGGCTTGCATCGTCCATGCTAATTTTCTCATAACTACCAAAATACTTTAAATTGCCGCCCAATGGACCACCAACATTAAAACTCATTAAATTGTAGCCATAGCTGTGAAGTTCGTCTTTATCTGTTGATGCAGCGCCGCCGAGATCAGAGACGTATTCTGCGCCCATGGAAGTTTTATCGCCACCTGTCCGCGTGGTCGTGTTAACAACACCGCCATTTGAATTACCAAATTGAGCATCGAAACCACCAGACTGGAATGAAATTTGTTCCATTGCATTATTACTGACAACTCCTGTATTGCCCAATGTAAAAGGATTCACCGTATAAACACCATCGACATAATATGCCATGTCGCCAGCCCTACTACCGCGAACATATAGTCCGCCACCAACGGCTACGGCGCCTGTTTGTAAAGAAACAATGTTTTCAACCCCCCGAATAGTCATATTTTTAATAATATCTTTATCAATTAAACGGGTTGTGTTTGTAGCAGATGTATTTATAATAGGTCTATCCGCAACGATTTCAACAACCTCCCCTTCAAGAGCGCTTACTTCTAGAGATAAATTCAAGGTTGTTGTTAAACTTTCTGACACTTTCACATTTTTCACTGTAACGCTCTTATAACCTATATAATCCACGCGGACGGTGTGAGTACCTACGGGTACATCTAAAATGTAATATTTACCATTTTCATCAGAAGCGCCCCCATATGATGTTTCTTCAATAATTACATTTGCACCTCCAAGCGGAGCTCCTTCTTCATTCAATACCGTCCCGGCAATCTTTCCACTGGATTGTGATAATAGCATTGTTGGAAACACAACAATTGTCATTATTATTACAGCAAGTAGCTTTTTCATAAACTAACCTCTCTTGTTTTTTTATTTAACGATAAATTTTACCACTTTTCGGTGGTGTATCAATATTTACAATAATAGTTAGTAAATAACCTAATGTTATTTAGTATCAAAGATAAACTATTGTTTTTCACTATTGTTATTCTAACGTCTTTAAATCTATTTTAAAAAGCTTTCAAGCAATTGATTCTTGGCGCAATTATACGCTACTTAATTGCTATTTTTAGGCTACCAATTGCCAGTAAATGCGAACTTCGTGAATAATTTTGTTAAAAGGCAAGATAAAATTATAATTAATTTATATTACTTACAATTAAAGAGATAGGATACATTCCGTCAAACTTAGGTATAGTTTTAACTAAATATGTATTTATATATTTTTATGGTTTAATGACGGGGGATATAACATTTTATTGGTCAATAAAGAGCTTGTATGCAATTGCACGTAAACGAATAAAAACAATTGATTTTAGTCTAATAATAAAAGAGGAGGAATTATGGAAACAAGAAGAGATTTTCTTAAGAAAACAGCAGCAATTGCTGGCGGGGTCGGCGTAATGGGGCTTGGAAGTGCATCCCTATCTGGGTGTAGCAGTAGCAAAGACCCATTGTTCAAAATATCACTTGCTGAATGGTCGCTGAATAAATCTATTTTTGGAAAATCACGCCAACTGGGAGGGGAAGAGTGGGCTAAGTTACTAACTAATGATCCCGATGCCCTTTTACAAGGCGAAATCAAACACTTAGATTTTGCCAAGGTTGCACGCCAAGATTTTGGCATAGATGCGGTGGAGTATGTAAATACATTTTTCTTTAATAAGGCAACAAATAAAAACTATTTAAAGGAAATGAAGACCATTGCCGAAGGTGAAGGTGTAAATAGTCTTTTGATAATGTGTGATCGGGAAGGTGCTTTAGGCGATCCTGATAACGCTGCTCGTACAATTGCGGTGGAAAATCATTATAAATGGGTAGACGCTGCTAGGCACCTGGGCTGCCATTCCATCCGCGTGAATGCCCAGAGTGATGGTGAATATGATGAACAGATGAAGCTTGCGGCTGATGGTTTGAGCAAGTTAACAGAATATGGCGCCAAACACGATATCAATGTAATTGTGGAAAACCACGGTGGTCTCTCCAGCAATGGAAAATGGCTTTCCGGTGTAATGGATATGGTGAATCACCCTCGCTGCGGCACATTGCCTGATTTTGGCAACTTCTATCTTGGTTCATGGGAAGAAAAAGGAAATGAGTGGTACGATCGTTATGTTGGTGTAGAAGAATTGATGCCGTATGCAAAAGCTGTGAGCGCTAAGAGTCACAATTTTAATGAAGATGGTACTGAAAAAAATACGGACTATAGTAAAATGATGAAGATAGTCCTAGATGCTGGTTACCGCAGTTATGTAGGAATTGAATATGAAGGTCCTGACCTCAGTGAAATGGATGGTATCGCAGCTACCAAAAAATTATTGGAAAAAGTCAGGGGTGAGCTGGCCAACAAATATAGTTGATGAATTAATGGTTTATAATGTCAAAACCTACTCCTAACACCAGGCGTGCCTTTCTTAAGAAATTTGCCGCATTATCCGCGCTAACGGCCAGTTCGCTGCCAGCTGTTGTGCTGGACCAGCAGCAAAAAGCACTGCTAAAAAGAACTGTTAAAGCTATTTCCCCTAATGATCGGTTGCAGATTGCTACAATCGGCATGGGAATCATAGGTTTCATTGATACTGTAACCGCTATTTCTGTGCCGGGAGTTGAATTGGTGGCGGCCTGTGATCTTTATGATGGTCGGTTGGAGCACGCCAAGGAAGTATTTGGTAACCAGGTGGTAACGACTCGTAACTACCCGGAAATCCTTGAACGGGATGATGTGGATGCTGTATTGATATGTACCCCGGATCACTGGCACGCACGAATTGCCAGTGATGCATTAAAAGCTGGGAAACATACCTATTGTGAAAAACCAATGGTACAAGATATAGTAGATGGTAAAAAGATAGTTCGGGCAGAAAAGAATTCTGGTTGCGTTTTTCAAGTGGGTAGTCAGTTTGTTAGCTCTATAGTTTTTGAAGAAGCAAGAAAACAGTTTGCAGCAGGTTCCATTGGTGAACTCAATATGATTGAGGCCCGGTATAACCGCAACTCGGCTATAGGTGCCTGGCAGTACACCATCCCTCCTGACGCATCCCCAGAAACTATAGATTGGGATCAATTTATCAGCGGTACCAAAAAACAACCCTTTGATCCTGTCCGTTTTTTCCGCTGGCGTAATTACTGGGATTATGGAACTGGCGTAGCAGGCGACCTATTTGTTCATCTTTTTTCTGGTCTGCATCATATTCTATCTTCCAATGGTCCTAGTAGAATTATAGCGACTGGCGGGCTAAGGTTCTGGAAAGATGGTCGCGATGTCCCCGATATGATGCTTGGACTTTGCGATTATCCGGAGACTGAATCGCATCCAGCGTTTAACCTAACCCTACAAACTAACTTCGCTCATGGTGGAGGTGGTGGGACAGAAATGCGCCTTATCGGCAATGAAGGTGTTATGGATCTGGGCTTTCGAGGATTAACGATTACCACTACCCCCCGCTATACACCAACAAAGAAACAGGTCATTGAAGGGTACAATTCCGTAAGAACATTCTCCAAATCTGTACAGCAGGAAATTGCTGATAACTATGAGCAAAACTATCCAGATAAAAAGTCAACCAACACAGAAAAAAGTACCATTGAATTCAATCCACCAGAAAACTATGATGATCGTTTCGATCATTTTGTACATTTTTTTAATGCCATCAGAACCAATGGCAGTGTTACTGAAGACGCTGCATACGGATTCAGGGCAGCAGCACCTGCAGTATTGACCAACACCAGCTATCTAAAACAAAAACCAATGCGTTGGGACCCTGAAAAGATGGCCTTACGCGTCTAGACTGATTACACTAAATTATATCCTAATCAATGAACGATCACCTGTCAATAAGGTTCGCCATAATGGTTAGTAATAAATCGATATGAGACGGCAACTAATTGTTTATTTCACATATGTTTTTTTCGTTTCTGCGACTATAATGGTTTATTCATGCCAATCAGACAGTAGGTCAAAGAAAAATACTAGCTATGGAACCTCTATTGATAAGCGCAGGTCTACCATCATGCTAGATTTGATTCGAACAGAAGAAATGTTTGCTGCTGGTGAACTACACCAAGCACTTGGATTAATAGATGAATTAGTCAGTAAAAATCCACAGTGGGCCAGCATGACAAAGCTAAATCGGCCTATGAAAAGTTAGTGAAAATTGACCCTGATTATTTGAGCGCTTGGTTCAAGCTAGGTAATAATAATATAGGTAGTCAATACCTCTTAAAAGCAGACAGTATTCAAACGCTGTATTCCAGTTTGGAAAACCTTAAGTTGGCCGCAGATAGGAACCCAGATAATCAGAGAAAATGGCTGGAACTCGCTAAAGCATACGATTCGGTAGGCATGAAAGTAGAAGCAGGCCAAGCACGTTTTGCGGCCCAATTCACCAATACCTTGAAAAACAAGTGATGAATAAAAAACTTTTACTAATGGGTATATGTGTGTCGTGTTTTTTCAACGCGTGCCAGAAAAAACCGGATATCGATCCTGCTGTAGCAGGGCTAATATTTCAAGCGGAGACAGCCTTTAGGAATGGTTATTACAATGCGGCCTTAACAATCACCGACAGTGCCCTTGTAATTAGTCCACATGAGGCTGACGTTTTCTTCCTGCGCGGTAGAGTATTTACAAATCTTGCCAGATTGAACAAAGCAGAGGTTGCATACCGCACCGTATTGTCTCTGAACCCCAACTATCAGGGAGCATGGTTTAACATGGGAACAAACAGTATACGTCAGGATGATCTACCAGCGGCTATTGCCCATTACAAGAGTGAGTTGCTGCTATATCCTTCAGCAAGAACGATGGTACAATTAGGCAGGGCCTATGCTGATTTGGGAAAAATTGATAGTGCAGCTTTTGCCTACGAAGATGCTATTAAGACTGATAGCAAAAACGCTGCCGCATATATGCGGCTCGGCCATCTGTATAAAGATAGTGGTGATATAACAAAAGCGATCGAATATGCAACCAGTGGTTTAAATCTAGATCCTGGAAACTTGGACTATAAATATATTATGGGTTCCCTCCTGTTATTAAATGGAGAACCGCAGGTATCTCTGCCCTTCTTCCAGGCTGTAACTAGCAACCGCCCTTGGCATTATTGGGCCCACCATAACTTAGGGCAAGCGTTCTACCGCATTGGTAATGAAGCCAAAGGCCAGCATTATATGGACATGGCAAAAGAACTACAAAAAGGTATCCAAGAGGTAGAAAACTGGCGTAATCTGGCCAATTTGAATCCTGATCAGTTGATGCTTTGGATTAACCTTGGGAATTCATTAAAAAATATGGGACGCATACAAGAGGCAAAAGACGCTTTCCTAGTGGCGCTTTCCATAAGCCCAATGAGTTTTGCACTACAAAATAATATTGCCAATCTTTGTCTAATGGACGGCGATACGGCACAGGCAATCATTAGGTACAAAGCGATCCTGTCCTTGGATTCCACGCTTGTAGATATTTGGTTAAATCTTGGCGTGGTCCATGCCAGCTCTGGTAGAAAAAATGATGCGCGTCAAGCTTGGATGGAAGGGCTTGAATATGACCCTGATAACACTACCCTAAAAGACTATTTAAAAACATTGAATTAATAACAATGAGCCTCTTCCCTGCTGTAAAAATCACTGTTTTTTTTGTAGTTATACTTTTCATTGCCTGTGATAGTAAACAACCTGCATCTACTAATGAAATACAAATCAATTTTACAAATGTAACCGCAACTGCCGGGTTAGCAAATTTTCGCCATGTTACAGGTGCTGTTGGAGATAAATGGTTCCCTGAATCCATGGGGTCTGGTGGGGGCTTCATCGATTATAACGGAGATGGTTGGTCAGATATTTTATTGGTAGGTGGTGGCACATGGCCTGGAAAAAGCGTTGCGGTTGCACCAGCGCTATTTTTATATCATAATAATCAGGATGGAACTTTCAAAAATGTAACTGCAGCTGCCGGCCTGGATGATCTGCATACCTATGGGTTCGGCATAACAGTGGCGGATTATGATAATGATGATGATCAGGACTTTTTCTTTACAACTATGTGGCAAAATCATTTATTCCGTAATGATAAGGGTACTTTTACTAATGTGAGTTTGGGTAGTGGCCTAGAAAAGGATTTGCTCTGGAGTACAACAGCTATATTCTTTGATGCTGACCAAGATGGATGGGTTGATCTGTATGTAGGCAGTTATGTTGACTGGTCTCCAGAAAATGACATCTGGTGTACGCTGGACGGTAATACAAAAAATTATTGCACCCCTGAACTTTATGATGGCGTTCCCAGTCGTTTCTACCGAAACAATGGTGACGGTACTTTTTCGGATAAAACTGAACACGCAGGTTTTCTACCATCCCCGGGGAAAATGCTTGGGGCTGCTGAGCTGGATTTCAACAATGATGGTTGGCCCGACCTGGCGGTAGCAAGTGATACCCAACGGGATCTACTTTACGTAAATAATGGTGACGGTACATTTAAAGAAATCGGTGCGGTCAGCGGCATGGCCTATGATGAAAATGGCCGCGCCAGAGCCGGTATGGGTATTGATGCAGGCGTGGTAGATAAGTCCGGCAAAGAAACAATATTCGTAGGCAATTTTTCTAAGGAAATGATCGGTGTATTTCGCCACCAGTCTGGTAATTTTTTTGAAGATCGGGCAGCCTTATCAAAAATAGGAAGACCAAGCCTGATGACACTGACGTTCGGATTGTTTCTTTTTGATGCAGAGCTAGATGGAGACCTGGATCTATTTACAGCTAATGGACATGTTCAAATTGGAATTGAAGACACGCAAGACGGTATCTATTACCGTGAGCCAAGTCATTTATTTCTAAATGATGGAGACGGACATTTCACTGATATTGTACCGAGTATTAGTGGTCCATTGGCCCGGCCCATTGTTGGCCGGGGAGCGGCGTACTCAGATTATGATAAAAATGGAACATTAGATATATTGGTTACGGAAAACGGTGGACCAGTACATTTATTTCGCAATGAAAATAATGAAAATAATTTTTTACGTGTAAATGTCAGGCCATCCTCTGGCAATAGAGACGGTTTGAGCACAAAATTGGTCGGAATAACAAAAAATAAGCGCATGGAGCGGAAGGTCAAAACTGGATCCAGTTTTATGTCGCATTCTGAAACAACAGTTACCTTTGGTCTTGGTAGTGAGGAAGTACTAGACAGTTTATACGTATACTGGCCGAACAGTTCAATGGAAATGTTTCACAATATCCATAGCGGGAAGGAAATCAATATTACTGAAGGGCAGGGTAAGTTGGCGGTTCAATGAGGTTTCTGATTACTTTATTGCTATTTCTCTATTGCTGTTCCGGTAATGAAAAACAAGTAGTCGATGTACCATACAACAACCCGAGGACAAATCGCCTATTACTGCAAGGGAGTGACGCTTTAAAACAGCACAACTTTATGCAAGCGCTTGCCTTAGCTGACAGCGCGGATAAGTACGCGGTACAAAAGGCAGACATACACTTTTTTAAGGGCAGGGTATATTCTGAACTGGGTCGATTTGCAGAAGCTGAACAAGCATATAAAAATGCGCTGAAAGCTGTCCCCGGCTACAGGGGGGCGCGGAACAACCTGGGTAATAATGCATACCGCCAACAAAATTTCAGTCAGGCCGTTGACTATTATATACAAGAGGTCACTCAAAATCAAGCACCTATTCCTCTGAGGGCGTTGGGCCGGGCATTTGTTGAACTAGGTAAAACCGATAGCGCTAGAACATGCTTTCAAAAAGCAATTGATCTAGATATGAACTATGCAGCCGCTTATTTTAACCTGGCTCAATTGGAAGAAGATGAAGGAAACTTTAAGCAAGCGCTTCAGCATGCTGGGCGTGCCTATGGCATTGAGCCAGATAACTTAGAATACCGCTATGTATATAGCACCTTGCTGGTACAAATGGATAGGGGTAGTGAAGCTATTTATAACCTTAGAAAAATCGTGGAAAAATGGCCCTGGCACCATGGGGCACATTATAACCTTGGCCGGGCCCTTATCCAGGCGGGGGAAAAAACAGATGGTGAAAACAACCTAGAACAAGCAGAGCGGGTACGGGCCGTACAGGCAAAAATTGACCACTTGGAAAATACTGTCCGCGCCTTGCCTGATGATCCTTATTCTTACGCTGCATTAGCCTTCGCCCTGCGAAAAGTTGGAAGGTATAATGATGCCATGCATTCTTACAAAGTAGCCCTGTACCTTGACCCGGATAATTTTGATATATGGAACAATGTGGCAAATCTTTATCTGCTTCAGGGAGATACAATCACAGCGCTTGCTACATACAATTATATTGTTGACCGGAACCCTGCATTGACAGATATATGGCTTAACATGGGCGTTGTTTATGCGCTTTCAAACCAAAAAGAAAAAGCGCGCAGTGCATGGAAACAGGTGCTTGCCTATCAATCAGAAAACGCAGCTGCACTTAACTATCTGAAAAAATTAAACGGTAATTAATATTTTATCCCCGGAAAATGCGGGAAATGATCATTGATCTTAGCTTCAGCTAACTCAATAAGAAAATTGCTTATCCGCTGGCAAATAAAATCTAGATATTGTTGTCCCTTCTCTGCTGTAGCTAAACTAGGATCAGAGTTTCCACAATGATCATTGAGATTAGAAAACTTCCGGCTGGTCTTTATCCACCCTTGCTCCAAAGCGTCAAATTGAAAAGGTCGTGAAACACCACTATTCGCTTGTTCTAATTCCACTAGGTCTGGAAATAGTGCCAGCGCCATAGATGTTTCCAGTTCTCCGGCATGATCATCCGCAGTATCAAAGATTTCATTATGCTTATCCTGTCCTACTTCATAGACGTGGCACCAAAACATAAATACATCTAGGTCAGCCTGTATTTGTCGTACCAGGGGTGTAAAATCGTTGCCTCCGTGACCATTAATCAATAATATTTTCCTTATACCGTGGTGGGCGAGTGATGCTACGATCTCTGTCAACATGAGATCCAAGGTGGCTTGTTTCACATGAATTGTTAGTGGGAATTCCATAAGATTACAATCAACGCCATAAGGTATAGTTGGTAAACATATAACTGAGTTGGTCTTTACCCATGCCATTTGGGCAACACGTTTCACAATCGCTTCCGTATGTAGGAAATCCTGTCCTTCCGGCAAGTGATAATTATGGGCCTCAATAGCGCTAGCTCCTAATACAGCAACATTCGGCATTTTCTTTTTAAGTCTAGCCTGGTTTGTTTGTGCAAGATTCCATTCATTTATCATAGCATTTCCCTTTTATGTATATATCTTCAAAACTATAACTTAATTTTGATTCATTACACCGTATTTCCGGTCCTTTTATTATCTTATGATCGTTGGTTAAAATTTTCTAGATAATTTAAATTCTTGATCTGTATGAAATATAGTAAGTTATTTTTAACAATAATTTCCGCTGCAATATTTTTTTCTTGCACCAAACCGCGTACGACTGCCGGGGAATTTATTATTGTGACTACCGGTAACGTACAAGGTTCACTTAAACCATATAAAGTACGGCTGGATTCTTTGGGAGGTTTGGCCAGAAGGGCAACATTTTTAAAAGACCTCAGGGCTACCGGTACCGAACCTATTTTATTAGATGCAGGAAATCTGTTTAATGCCCAAGATAATACTATCGGTCTGATCAAATGTTATAATGAAATTGGCTATGATGCACTTAACATTGGCGCGCAAGACCTGACCAATGTAATTAATATTAGTAACCTAGAAAAGACGGCGGTATTTCCATTCATATCAGCTAATATTGTTTACAGTCGATCAGGAAAACTAGTTTTTAAGCCGTTCATCACCATTGAACGAAATGGGTTTATATTTGCTGTAATTGGGTTAACAAATAATTTACTGGAAAACAGTTCGGTGGAATATGGAATTAAAGATCCAATCCAGACCGGTAAAGATCTATTAGAAACACTAGCCAGCCGGTCAGATTATCAGGTAATATTGTTTAATGGTTCATTTGATGATGCGGTGGTTGCAAGAGATGCGCTGGTAGAAGCTGATTTCATGTTTATCAGCGGACACAGGGGCGCTCCAAGAAAAACCCGCCCACCTGAGAAGGGTCCTTTTTTATATAAGGTTGGGGAGTTTGGTCGGGGCATCGTAACCATAAAAACACACGTAACCAATATTGATTCATCCCTGAAAGATATTAGTATGCTAATTGAAAGAGAAAAGTTTATTAAGGAAACACTGCATTTACTACATGGAGGGTCATCGATAAGTTTAGAAGAAATGTATGCGGGGAATTACGATATGTCACAAAGGATTGAAAGGATAAAAACAGAATTGGAGTTAGCCCAAATAGAACTGGCCAGTGCGATAAATACGGTAGAATTTGATTTTATACCTTTGTCATCAAGGATAATAGATGATATCGATATAAAAAGAATAATAAATGCGGCCAGTACAACGGTTAACAAGTAAATTATTGATTATATGGAATCTTACAGCCCATTCTAGATGATAGAAGATCGAATAGTGCTTCATTACTTTAATATTTTTTTTTCAGTGGCGATCCTATTTCTCAGCACTACTGATATCCAGGGACAGACGGCATCTACAATATCCCTTCAGGACAGAAGCGTTGCTGCTGGAATTAATTTCGTACATTATGCCCCTCGTCCGCGGTGGTGTGAAATTGGACCTACTGTAGTTGGCTCAGCGACAAATGAAGGATTAAGTTTGGTCTTTGAACAGGAAAGGGAATACTGGAAATCAAATGGTAGATTAATGACTCTAGATGAGTTTGCAAACGTTCACTTAATAAAAATGAATGGGTCTGGAGGCGCCTGGTTCGATTATGACCGGGATGGCGACTGGGACCTTTACCTTGTTAATTGCCAGGGAGATGCCAGTATAACAAATGCCCTCTATGAAAACCATGGTAGTGGGAAATTCACCCGTGTAGAAAGTTCCGGATCTGAAGATAATGGTGAAGGCATGGCCGTAGCGTCGGCTGATTACAACAACGATGGCTACCCAGACCTACTGGTTACGAATTATGGAAATTTTAAGCTATTCCTAAACAATGGTGACAAAACATTTTCAGATGTAAGCACAACGGCCTTTCCAGAAGGCATCAAGGATCGGTGGTATGGCGGATCGGCGTGGGGGGATTATGATAACGATGGAGACTTAGATTTATATATCACTGGATATGTTGACTTTTCGCGGCGACCTCGATACTCCAGCTTACGGTTCCCAATGGATTTTGGCGGATTACCAAATACATTATTCAGAAATAACGGTGATGGCACTTTCAGCGATGTAACGGCAAGTACTGGTGTCCTAGATGATGCATCCAGAAAATCGATGCAAGTAGTATTCAACGATTTTAATGAAGATCGGTTGCCAGACTTATTTGTTACCAACGACACAGACGCCAATGGTTTTTACCTTAATCGCGGTGATGGAACATTTAAGCCCTTCTCTGGCCCCAGTGGCCTTAGTACCACTGACGGCAGTATGGGGATAGCGTTGGGAGACTTCAATAAGGATGGCTTAACAGATCTGATATACACAAACTTCGCGGCAGAGGTCAATACCTTGGCAACGCTCCTTGATAACAAAAGCAGCAATGATGGCCAACTGCGGAATGCGGTGTTTGTGCGTGATTTCGAATCACCATTATTACACAAGCTTACCTGGCCTAAAGTAAGCTGGGCGCCTGGTTTGTTTGATCTAGATAATGATACAGATCTGGATCTTTTCTTCGCCAACGGCCACTTAAATTCAGTTAGTGGTGACAACCGCCAATCCAATCTTCTATTCGAAAATGATGGACGCGGTCGATTCACCGATATTTCCGAAATATCTGGTGTGCTTGCCACAGGTAATCGTATTCATCGATCCGCTATTTTTGCTGATTATGATGATGATGGTAGGGTTGACATTTTTGTAACTGTCAACGGACAACAGGTGGAAGATGGTCAAGGCAATAATATTTTCGATCCCAACCAAGGTAAGGGCATTCTACTTCACAATGAAACCAAAGGTGATAACAATTGGATCAAAGTGCGGTTGGAGGGCACAAAATCAAACCGCGATGGTTTTGGCTCGACTGTTAGTATTACGGTAGGAACAATAAAGCAGAAGCAAGCGCTTGTATCTGGTCAAGGTTATTTTTCTACCCATGCAAAAGAGATATATTTTGGACTAGGATCAATTAAATCAATCGACAAAATCGAGGTCTCCTGGCCCAGTGGAATGGATCAAACATTTGAAAATATACCCGCCAACCAGACGGTTTATATTTTAGAGGGTGAAACACTGCATCAAAACACCTCTCATCTTAGTGTAAAGTAAAAGCGTATTTTTCTATATAAAGGCTAGTATTCTTACTAGAACTAATTACACGAACAATGACTAAAATAGGATTAATAATTATTTGTACATATAACGTTACAGCGGCTCAGTCGTAACAAGTAACAATGGAAATTGCTATGGTGTTTGATGCCCCCCCCCATCAACAGAGAAGAAAAGATCATATTTGGACCAAACATAAGACACTCTGTTGAAACCACAAAAGCTGAGCGTTTTTACGCACGCAAGTTTGTAAATGAGTCTAAGGGGAAAATAATTGGATGTGATTTTTTTTGGTAAACAAAGTAAAAAATGGGTGACTACATTTACCAACGCAAACGGCAATCAATTGATATTAGAAGAATGGCCTGTTTCAGAATTGCCAGCGCTACGACTTGCAGATTCATTGAATCGTGCGCTGGAACTTAAATTGGGAAAACCAGATAGTATAATTACGTCTATTGGTAAAGGGTTCTCCAACATGATGATAATGATGAAAGGCGTGCCCAATAAGCTGGAGAAAATTCCGGGTGAAATTATTAAAGCTAGCATAAAAAAGTTATAAAAAAGACGAAAAGGAACCGAATTTCAGTATGAGCATAAAAATTACCAGATTAGATAGTGAAACTTTGAAGATGAATCACTTTCGTGTTCCGGAAGATTATATATCAATTAAAAAATAAGTTTTGTGGTAATTGGTAAATGATTAAATGGATTTATGCCATATTATTCATAGGCTTATTGGCAATATCCACATCTCCAGTAATCGCCAGGCTTTTACCGCTGGTTCCTGCGGCTATTATTGCATTTTGGCGTATGACATTCGCCAGCGCCATGCTGTGGGGTTATAGTTCCATTCGTCCGCAAGAATCGATTGCACCAAAAAATATCCGACTTGTTCTTGCCGCTGGTTTTCTACTAGCAATGCACTTTATTTTCTGGTTTAGTGCTTTGAAACTAACTTCGATCGCCAACACTACTGTTCTAGGTATAGTGGCGCCGGCTTTTACGTTACTATTCGAACGGTTGTGGTACAACCGCAAACTTAGTTGGATCACCATAACAGCGCTTTTGATCATTTTGTTTGGAGGTATTATTGTACAAGGTGACGATCTAGGGAGGGTAAATAGTACAGGCTTAGGAAATATTATGGCAATACTATCAGCTGTTTTTTTGGGCTCTGTCTTCATTATTGGAGCTAAAGTAAGAAAAACCACTCCGGTTATAGCCTACACAAGAATGGTATATACCGTATCAGCAATCGTGCTTTTAATCAGTTCCCTTGTTTTGGATAACCCACTTCTGGGATATTCTATAAACAATTACTTTTGGTTATTCATTCTGGGGTTAGTTCCAACTCTCATAGGACACACAGCGTTTAGTTATTCTGTGAAATTCGTTTCGCCGACAGTTATAGCTTCCTTTCCACTGGGTGAGCCAATTATTGCATCTTATCTGGCCTGGATATTGTTTGCGGAAAGAGTACCTTTTTATGTAGTAGGCGGTGGCCTAATAGTTTTTATTGGGATGATTATATTAATAATGAATAAACAGTCCGAATAATTCAGTCCCTATAATAATTTATTTTCTGGTTGCCATTGTAGTACCCATGGCGAGCCACAGGTAGTAAAGCAGCTATATGACACATAATATCATTACCTATATCGCTGAGCATTTTTTCTCTTTTTTCCCTCTCAGGCGGAAATTCATCCGGTATTGAAAATGGTTTCCCAATCCTGACAAACACTTTTGGTCTCACGCCGCGCAACCAATTATTCCAAATATCATCTAACCCGACTACACCAACAGGTAATATTTTACAAGACGATTTAACGGATAAATATGTTACACCTTTTTTCGGTTTCCGAAGCACGAAACCTGCAGTGGCTTCTGGAAATATACCTAGGATATCACCCCGGGCAAGAACCTGTATGGCTTTTTTAATTGTTGAGGGCGCTAAGTGTGTTCTGTTCGTGGGTATAAATCCATACAGTTTCCCCGCCAAAATCACATCCCACTCCATTTCTTGATCGCTAGCTGCAAGGAAACTGATCGGCTTACGAATACTATACGCAACTAGGGCTGGGTCAAAAATATGGAAATGATTAATAGCAATAATATACGGGCCTTGCTTGGGAATATATTGTCGTCCACGAACAACAGTCTTTACCAGAATACTGCCTAATAATAAATTTACATAACTCATCAAATAACGGTACCACTTCGGCAGCAATTTATAGGAATCCAGTTTTGTACGTACCGACTTCATGACGGGAGTTTTTACATTATTTAGTAATCCCTAATTAAAACGGTAGATCGTCATCGTCTGAAGGAGGGGGATTACCTCCCCCATCTGCAGTGCGGCGACCAAGCATAGTAAATGCATTGCCAACTACTTCCGTTGAGTACCGTTTAAGACCATCTTTATCTTCCCATGAGCGTGTTTGCAATCGACCTTCAACGTATACCATTTGACCTTTTTTTACATATTCTGCAGCTGTTTCAGCTTGTTTGCCAAACAACACACAACGGTGCCATTCTGTATGATCCTCCCAATTGCCTTCACTATTACGACGAGATTCATTTGTCGCAATACTAAACGTAGTTACCGCGGTGCCTCCCGGTGTAAACCGGCCCTCAGGGTCACTCCCTAGATGACCTACTAGTATAACTTTATTCACACTACCCTTTTGCATGGTATGCTCCTTTTTTAATTTATCTATTTATTTATCAAAGCGCATCAAACCGCGGTTTCTTACGTGCGTATTATATTGTACGGATTGATTTTAGCCTCTGTCAAGTTTTTTTCCATATTCTGATTTCCGGCAATAGAAATAGGGGTTTACACCTCTTATAAACCTTTCAATATCTTATTTAACAAAGACAACCTTTTTGGTATCCGTATAATGATGCCTATTATATTGCAAATTATCAGCCTCTAATAAAATTATATACATCCCACTACTGACATCCTGTCCATAATTATTTTTTCCATCCCAAGATAATGTATGAATACCAGCGTGTTTTTCACCCTCAAAAAGGCGATAGATATGAACTCCCTTTGTGTTGAATATATCAAGTTTAATATCAGCATCAATAGGAAGTAAGTATCGAATTAACGCCGTGCGATTGAATGGATTAGGATATACTGGGTTTAGAGAAAACATCTCTGGAACTAAATACGTATTGCCGTGTGTAGCCAGCAATTCATTGTCCATCCATTCCATCCTAGTCATTATCCAATCTCGTAAATATTCTACTTCTTCCTCGTAGGTTTCGCCAATGAAATAATTAGGCCAAACGTATTCTCCCAGTGTCGGCCAACGTTCAAAGTTGCGGTCAGCGGCTACGCCAATATGATCTCGCAGAGAATCAATAACTGTATTTACAACTGCATTTGATAGCGTGTTTTGGCGCAGCTCATGCCAGCGCTGCTTTACCGACAAACGGAAACTCTCATCGGACCAAATTAAATACCACCAAAATGGAATTTGATATGAATCATCTGGACATACCAAATTAAAATCTATTGCCCAGCCTGTTGTTGTGCCTCCATCGCAATAATCCGCGTTACCAAAACCAAGGTTGAAATCCCATATGGGTCCGGCTACAAGACGGCCATTATTACTATCCTTATCTTTGTATAGATAGCTACTGAGCCGGTAACCATCAACGTTCTTTGTTATTTCCTGCATAATCAAAAAATCCACAAATGAATCCCAATGGATAATGCTTGGATAACCAGAAATCGAATCTGAGAAAGTTTCGCTGATCATGACCTGTTCAAAACTGTCTATATAATTACTGATATATTCCTGTTGTTCGGATACGATTTCGTCGGGTTTCGGATAATGATACTGATAATAAAATCCACTGTAATTTTCTAATTGAGGTTCAGAATACCAACCAGCCACATTCTCTCCATCCCATTTATCAATTTTAATTACATAACCTCCAGTAAGATCGTCACCACTGACATCATCAGGATTAAGTGTAGAAATATCCACTCGGTTGTTGTCCCTCTTTACCTTCTCAAGCAATACATACACGCCCCTATAATCTCCATTCAGTACCAGCTCAAAATAATGTGAGCGACTGGCATAACGTCCAGCGTCCCGGGCCATCTTGTAAATTAGCACATTGCGCATCAGTGATTTATCTGTATAAGGTGCATTAAAAATCCAATCATTCTCTTCTGGCATGCCAAACAACGAGACATTATTATTTTCTCCCAGACTATCTCTAGTCTCAACGGCAAACTGTTTTTTAGGAAACCATAGAGTTGATGAACCGCGCAGCTCGATGCCAATGAAGCCATCATAGTGATTATATGGATCGGAAAGATGGTTTGTTTCCCCTGGGCCATTATCTATGATACCCATATGTGCTGTTATTTTATTTTCGTTTGGGATATCCTGACCATTTGTGTTAATGATAACTATAGGTAAATGGGATGTGGTAAATTCGGTTGGTAAATAAAACCAATCTGGTGTAGTCCCATAGTAGGATACGCCTGTGTTCAACTCAAAAGATAAAAAGAACAGGCTGGACATATCAGATGATGTGGAATTAACATTGTGTACCTCAACGGCAAATACATTCTCTCCTTCTTGTAATAACCCATCAAGATCATTGTAATCTAAAATAAATACATCAGGTACACCGCCTTGATACATAACCGCTTCATGGTCGCCATCAGTGGTTTGATCGTAGGACGCCACTGTTCCCGGGGTACCCATATTGAAAGATCGGGCAATCTCAACTCCATTTAAATAGGCCACAAAACCATCATCATAATCGCCATGGACAGCAGCAGACAGAATTTCATCAAGATCATCTACTTGAAATGATTTGCGAAAAAATACAGCTAAGGTATTTGGGATGGTGGTGTTATCATCTCCATCAGAATAACCAAAACCGCCCAGACCAAAAGACCAATTGTTTTCGTCAAAATCTAAGTTTTTCCAATCCGCAGGCGGTGCTGTTATGCCTACAAAATAATGCCAAGTATCTTCTGCATTAATCGCTGTCTCCCAGTGCGCTTGTGATAATGCCCTTGTCAGTATAGCGCACTGGACTACTACAGTCAAAAAAAGGATGTGTTGTCTGCGTTTCATGCTAATGTATAAATTACAATGTTCAATCCAATTTGTTACAAAATTTAGATCTCTAATATGGGGCAAAAGATTAATTGTACACCGATTAGATTAGGCTCGATCAATTTTTTCATCACTGTCCAGGAGTCTAAAGTAGGCTTTTCGTAAATTTTACATCCGGTAAGGACTGTAACCATATCCAGTCCCGGCAGATCGCTGGCTTTTACCTAGACCCGGATTCCATTTGTGACTGCCTTCAACATGAGGTGGAGATTAGTTTTTCACCTCTTTCCCAAGCATGTGCAGCTGCCACAGATCTTGGGTGCTTTGGTGTAAGAATGGAGACAGTGCCATCATGCCTGTCTTGCCTACATTCTTTTCGAGATAATTCAATTCATTAAATTTGTCTTTCAGATCTGCGTCTGGCTCCACATCCATACCGGCTTCACGCATCATAAGCACTCCCTTGGCGCGCATGGAAAGTTCAAGATGAATTCTCAAAAGGCAAATCATGTCAAACACAACTTCCCCAGAGAACCTTTTCTTTATAGACTGGAGATACTCGCCAACCTTGGTGTCCCCGACCTTGCCCTGGTTGACCATGTCCAGCAGATCCTGATCGGTGTCGAAGCCCACACCCAGCCAGTTCTGCAGGAATTTTTCGGAGCGTTTGAAAATAAGCATCAGGATAATAGGAATAGTAACCACATTCAGCAAAGTCAGGATAAGCGGGTTAAAAAAGAAGTGATTGTAAAAGGAATGAAACACAGCGGCCGTAAAAAATCCCGGAATAAAACCTCCCCATTTTCCCCAGATTTTCCGGTCTGTCATAGTTTTTGCAATTATCGCAAAAAGGGTCATTGTGCCGCCATGCATAATGGCTGTGCCAAACCCGCGGATGACAAATACGGTGAGATTGGTCTCTACACCTAAGACATACACATAATAAAGATTCTCAATGATAGCAAAGCCGGCACCAAGACCAAAACCATATATAGCCGCATCTATATTAAAGCCGATCTTGTTAGCGCGAATGAGGTAAACCAGTATAGCTCCCTTAAATAATTCTTCTACGACTGGTGCGCCGTAGCGTGAATAGTATTTCCAAACATCATCCACATTGGCATTTAACTGAACGGAAATATTTTCCACAACCGGATCATTTACAAAATAGCTTATAACTGCGGCCAAAGACCCGATTCCAATTGCGGCGACCACACTTTTAATATCCATCAGTTTGTAACTGTCCATAAACATAAAGACTAACAGCATGATGACAGCCGGCAAAAGACTGACCGTTATCTTAAGGATTAGATCGAATTCCACGTCAATCCAAAATCTGAAGAGAGATCATCGTCTCCGGTTCAAAGTCGTGCCAGTTGGATTTTTCATCGATATATCCCCGGGCCATGCCATAACCGATAGACAAAGTAGAGCGCATATATGAAAAGAGTACAAGACGAATATCAATCTGAGCGCCAAAATTGTTAAAACGTGTCATTTTGTCTCCATCATCAGTATAAGAATACATATCACTTCCCTGCAGAACAGATGAAAAAAGTGACAGGCGGGCCCAGTTCAGGTAGAAAAAAGGTGTCCCAACATGACGGAACCTGAGCGGAGGCAAAATAAGTTCACCCATAATACGCACATAATTTGTAGCACCAATACTGGTTATACCTGCGCCAGGGAATGGATAATATTCCCGGTAGCGTTTTATGCCTTGGTGATCAATCCAGTTGTTGCCAAAACCGCCGAAATAGAACTCGCCAAAACTACTGTTAGGATCCGTTGAATGATCGTCGCCAACCTGTGAATAACCGGCGGATGTGCGAATCCAAAACGGTAAGTGATCAACTATCGGGAGCAGAATACCATAAGAGAAATTCCCGTTAATCTTAGTGTACATTTTTTTGGTGCTGGTGTTGTGCGGGACATAGGTACTGGAAAATGAAAGTGAGGCTATACGTCCCTTTTCCTGATCAATAGATCCAAGGGTACGCCTGGCCTTGTAATGGCTAAATGATAGATTCCCAGAAAAGAATTTATCGTACGCTGCAACTCGATCCTGAAAATCAGGTAATTCTTCAAAGCCGCCGTATACACCCAATCCAGTTGACATCTTGATCGGCAGTTCCTTATCCACTGTCTTAGAAAAACTTGTGCGGAAAAAGGTTCCTTTTCGGCTGTTGATGGTAGGGCCGAACAGATCATAAAAATCAGATGCATCCTTCCCTCCGCTGAAAGTCCAAGCTCCGGCCAAGGGTCCCGTAAGAATATTAAACTTCATAGTGCCCAAGATATGGGTTTTCTGATCCTTTGCAATAGTGTCCTGGGGAGAATAGGTGATAGTCAGGTCGCCTTTATTCAATCCCAGCTTGGACATAAAATTCATACGCGCCCCATAGGCCGGCCATTGAGGATCCCTATACGCCTGCACAACTGGATAAATAGATGCAAGACCGAAGGTTGACATAGGATTATAGTCGCCTTCATGTATAATAATTTTATCCAAGTCCATGTCAGGTGGTGCCTTGGTGGCCCATTTCTGAACAATGGGGTGTTTATCGTAAATATCCCAACCCATGAAATCAACCGCGCTGACATCCTCAACTTCCTGATTTGGAATCATAACCGGCATAAACCCTTCACCGGTATAGCGCATAACAATCAGTGAATCTTCTGAATAAGGAATCGGGCGGAAGAACCCTGTCTCACAGTTGCTGACCGCCACAACTGTATCCAGTTCCATATCATAGCGAAAAATATTGGATACGCCGGAGTAATAGGACGAGCCGTACTGATATTTGCCATCAGGGGAGAAAACAAAATTTTCGGGGGCACTACTGTCAAAATCAAAGATCTGCTTGCCGCTAAAATCGCCCTTAAGCGCCTTTGACATGGGAATATGCATAAGCCTGTGAATGCCATTCATGTCCACTTTTACAATTGACAGAAGGTTGCCATCCGGGGATATATCCATAGTATGAACATCATATTCATCGAATTGACCACCGTATCCGAATGTTTTGATTGATTTATAATTTTCATATGGCGGTTCCAGGCGGATCACTGTTGAATAACCATCCGAATTACGTATACCCCACAGGGATTTATCCGCCCGATTAAAAGCAAGGTGGCCGGAACGCAAATCTTTAGCCAATAACTCGACCTTTTTTGTATTAACATTTACCACCCACAGGTCCCGCCAGTGGCCGTTGTCCATGGTATAGAACAGGTTCCCGCCTTCTGGATCGAAAGCTGCGGAAGTAACAAAAAATATAGCAGCACCATAAATATCCGCTACTTTCTCCATTTTACCCGTCTGAATATCAACTGCTGCAATTTGGGATACTTCCGCCGGATAAAATACGCCCAGGTAAATCTTTCCTGTTTTTTCATCGAAAAAGCCCTTTGATACTGAGCCCAAGCCCATATTAGATACAGGCCGAAAAGGTGTGGTTGGATACTGTCGTATTAACTTCAGGTTTTTATTTTGAAAATCCCGTTCCCACACAATCCAATTTGCCCAGGCTTGATCAATGCTGACACCGAACACTTTTTTAAACTGGCTGGTGAAATAGGCTTTACTATCATCTGGGCGGGAAACCCATTCGATGAATTTCTCAGGCCCGTAGGTATTGGCCGCATAACTGATAAAACGCGTACCATAGAGGTAGGAATTAACACCAATCTGGAAATCGGTGGTTTTACCTTCGGACTCCAGTCCAACAATATCATAAATAATTGCATTATCACGGACTTTGGTGCGGAAAACCATCTCATCATAAGCCCCAAAAACACGGCCCTTGGTATTGGCCATCCAGGATTCCATAAATACGGCTGATCCTTCGTGATACCAACGTGGCGCGTAACGTCTCGGGTTTGTAAGATAGCTGTACATGATTGAGAGCGGATCATCAATAGATGTAGAAACTTTCCCGCGAAAAAGACCACGCCAAAAGCGATCGCGCCTGTTAGGCATGTCTGTAGTCACAATATGTGTCAATTCATGGTGCATGAGCCAGTTCATCCGTTCACTTGCTGGCATTGTTTCATACACATAATTAAAGGGCCCAATCCCAATATTTACATTATTGGTGGGTAGTGCATCCGCACCACCATGACCAAAGTCCCCAAAATCCTGCATTAGGATACTGATGTTTTCTGTGGGGGTATATCCAAAAAGATTACGATGGAAATTATAGGAATTCGTAAAGGTACTAACAAGTTGAGGAAGAAGATATTTATGTAGCGGACTGGTGTAAATTATATCAACGTCCTCAGTTTCTATTGTCTTCAATTGTCCTCTAGCTGAGGTGGCCCAGAATCCAATAAATAATAATATAACTATAAGGTTTCGCGCAATCATTGTATTAACGGGTTACTTTACTGATATTGGGTGAATTTCGTTAGGATGGAAATCTAAAGTCAAATGGTATAAATAAAAGCAAGCACCAACTTTCCACAACCTGTTGATGCGGCCGTAGCCTCGAAAATTATCTTTGAGGAAATTCTAAAATTTAATCACCGCGCCTTTATTCTTGACTAAAATACTCTAGAGGCTCTTTCAACTATGAACCATTTCTATAATTTTAATGGGACGTACCTAACCATCCTTCAAAATAATTTGCTGTTTTATTTAATTGTCTATACTAAATGCACTTTGAAATTCTGAGCTTTGGAGCATGTTCTTAAATTCCCCATTACTCAGAATATTCTTGAACTCCGCATTGCCAAGCATCGCACCGAATTCTGCTGAACTTAACATCGCACCAAATTCTGCATTACTCAACATCGCACCGAATTCCGCATTACTCAACATCGCACCGAATTCCGCATTACTCAACATGGCACCGAATTCTGCATTACTCAACATCGCACCAAATTCCGGGTTACCAGCCAAGGCGCCGAATTCTGCATTACTCAACATCGCACCAAATTCTGGGTTACCAGCCAAGGCACCGAACTCTGCTGAACTTAACATCGCA